>ENA-OQCS01000721-OQCS01000721.1-human-gut-metagenome-genome-assembly--contig:-NODE-721-length-18388-cov-11.069054_pt1 | contig 18388 bp, 20 predicted proteins | sample MGYA00242757_ERZ504575 | MGnify/ENA primary metagenome ERZ504575 (study PRJEB26092, sample SAMD00036297) | human gut metagenome | host: Homo sapiens | study: EMG produced TPA metagenomics assembly of...
CACTGAAGCATGGCGGGATCTCTTGCCGTGCAAAGGTTGATATCACCTGGGTGGACTCCGAAGAACTCAATGAAAAAAATCTGGATCAGACTCTCCATTCTGTAGATGGAATCCTGGTTCCGGGGGGATTCGGAAATCGTGGTACAGAAGGAATGATCCTTGCGGCACAGTATGCAAGAGTTCATAAGATCCCATACCTTGGGATCTGCCTGGGAATGCAGATGGCTATTGTGGAATTTGCCCGCCATGTGCTTGGATATGAAGATGCCAACAGTATTGAGCTGGCACCGGAAACAACACATCCGGTCATTGCCTGATGCCGGATCAGGAGGATGTGGAAGATCTTGGAGGAACCCTTCGTCTTGGAAGCTATCCGTGTGTGCTTGCAGAAGGCTCCAGATCCTATGAGCTTTTTGGAAAGAAAGAGATCCAGGAACGTCACAGACATCGTTATGAGGTAAACAACGCATTCCGTAAGGAACTGGACGAAAAGGGAATGTCCATTGTAGGAACATCCCCGGATGCTCACATTGTTGAGATGATCGAAATTGCCGGACATCCGTTCTTTGTGGGAACACAGGGACATCCGGAATTTAAATCCAGACCAAACCATGCACATCCGCTGTTCCGTGGATTTGTGCAGGCGGCAGTTGATAAAAAGACGGCAGAAGAAGCTGCAATGAAAGGATGAGAAAAATGAGAGAAGTAGTAAATCAGCAGCAGGGCTCTACCGCCCTGAATTTGAACATGATACTGCGGTATCGGAGCCGTTGTTAATATAAAAGGAAAGAAAACACATGATACAGTTGCCAATGCTCTTAAGATCGTAGAGAATCTTGAGCATCGTGCTGGTAAGGATGCAGAAGGAAAAACCGGCGATGGTGTCGGTATCCTTCTTCAGATCTCCCACAAATTTTTTAAGAAGGTCTGTAAAAAAGAAGGCTTTGATATTGGCGGAGAGAGAGAATATGGTGTAGCCCAGCTCTTTTTCCCGCAGCAGGAGATCAAACGTGCCCAGGCAAAGAAGATGTTCGAGATCATCGTGGAAAAAGAAGGCCTGGAACTTCTGGGATGGCGTACAGTGCCGGTTTTTCCGGAGGTTCTCGGCCATAAAGCGAAAGAGTGCATGCCGTGCATCATGCAGCATTTGTAAAAAAGCCGGAGGATGTGGAAAAAGGTCTTGCCTTTGACCGTATGCTTTACATCGCACGTCGTGAATTTGAACAGAGTAATGATAATACTTACGTGGTTTCCATGAACAGCCGTACCATCGTATACAAAGGTATGTTCCTGGTAGGACAGCTCCGTACCTTCTTTGGCGATCTTCAGAGCCAGGATTACGAGTCTGCCATTGCAGTGGTACATTCCCGTTTCAGTACCAACACGAATCCAAGCTGGGAGAGAGCACATCCGAACCGTTTCATCGTACATAACGGTGAGATCAACACGATCCGCGGAAATGCCGATAAAATGCTTGCGCGTGAGGAAAATATGGAGTCTCCGTATCTGAAGGATGAGCTTCACAAGGTCCTTCCTGTAGTTAACCGCAATGGTTCTGACTCCGCAATGCTTGACAATACCCTGGAATTCCTGGTTATGAGTGGAATGGATCTTCCACTTGCAGTGATGATCACAATTCCGGAGCCGTGGGCAAACAACGATACGATCTCTCAGGAGAAGAGAGATTTTTATCAGTACTATGCGACTATGATGGAGCCATGGGACGGTCCTGCGTCCATTCTGTTCTCAGATGGTGATGTGATGGGAGCGGTTCTTGACAGAAACGGTCTTCGTCCATCCAGATACTATATCACATCGGATGGCTATATGATCCTTTCCTCCGAGGTTGGTGTTCTTCCTGTGGAGGAGGAGAAGATCGTATTAAAAGAACGTCTTCATCCGGGAAAAATGCTTCTGGTTGATACCGTTCAGGGTCGTGTCATTGATGACAATGAGCTCAAAGAAAAATATGCGAAAAAACAGCCTTATGGTGAGTGGCTGGACAGCAATCTGGTACAGCTTCGTGATATCAAGATTCCGAATCAGAGAGTTGTCGAATACACTCCTGAGGAGAGAGCACGCCTTCAGAAAGCTTTCGGATATACTTATGAGCAGTATCGTACTTCAATCAGAAATATGGCATTAAACGGCTCAGAAAGCATCGGAGCATGGGACATGATACTCCCCTTGCAGTATTTTCCAAGGAACATTATCCGCTGTTCGATTACTTCAAGCAGCTTTTTGCACAGGTAACAAACCCGCCGATCGATGCGATCCGTGAGGAGATCGTTACTTCTACAAGTGTATATGTAGGAAAAGACGGAAATCTTCTGATCCAGAAGCCGGAGAACTGTCAGGTGCTGAAGATCAACAATCCGATCCTGACCAACACCGATATGCTGAAGATCAAGAATATGAAAAAGGACGGCTTCAAGGTTGTAACACTTTCTACATTATATTATAAGAGCACAAAGCTTGAACGTGCCATTGACCGTCTGTTCGTAGAGGTAGACAAAGCCTTCCGTGAGGGAGCAAACATCCTGGTCCTTTCTGACCGCGGCGTGGATGAGAACCATATGCCGATCCCGTCCCTGCTGGCGGTTTCCGCAGTACATCAGCATCTTGTAAAAACAAAGAAGAGCACTTCCCTTGCCCTGATCCTGGAGTCCGGTGAGCCAAGAGAAGTTCATCATTTCGCAACACTTCTCGGATATGGTGCAAGCGCAGTCAATCCGTATCTGGCACTGGATACGATCCATGAGCTGATCGATACACATATGCTGGATAAGGACTATTACGCAGCCGTTGATGATTACAATCATGCGGTGATCAGCGGTATCGTAAAGATTGCTTCCAAGATGGGTATTTCCACTATCCAGTCCTATCAGGGATCTCAGATCTTTGAGGCAATCGGAATTTCCCAGGATGTGATCGATCGTTACTTTACAGGAACTGTAAGCCGCGTAGGCGGAATCACACTGGAAGATATCGAGGATAATGTAGAAAAACTTCATTCTGAGGCATTTGATCCCCTTGGACTTGCCACAGATCTTACACTGGACAGCGTAGGTGCCCATAAGATGAGAAGCAGGGTGAGGAGCACAAATATAACCCGCGTACCATTCATCTTCTCCAGCAGTCCACAAAACAGGGCAGCTATGAGATGTTCAAGGAATATACAAAGCTGGTAGATGACGAGGGACATGGAAACTTAAGAGGTCTTCTGGACTTCAAGTTTGCCAAGGAGCCTATTCCGATCGACCAGGTTGAGAGTGTTGAGGACATTGTAAAACGATTTAAGACAGGTGCCATGTCCTACGGTTCTATTTCCCAGGAAGCACATGAGACACTGGCTATTGCCATGAACCATCTCCATGGAAAATCCAATACCGGTGAGGGTGGTGAAAGCGACGAGCGTCTGGATTCTGCAGGAACAGACAATGACCGCTGCTCTGCAATCAAACAGGTAGCCAGCGGACGTTTCGGCGTTACCAGCCGTTACCTGGTTTCCGCAAGAGAGATCCAGATCAAGATGGCACAGGGTGCAAAGCCGGGTGAGGGCGGACATCTTCCTGCAAAGAAGGTATATCCGTGGATCGCAAAAACCCGTCATTCCACACCAGGAGTCAGTCTGATCTCTCCGCCGCCACATCATGATATCTACTCTATCGAGGATCTGGCAGAATTGATCTATGACCTGAAAAACGCCAATAAATATGCGGATATTTCCGTAAAGCTGGTTTCTGAGGCGGGTGTTGGTACGGTTGCAGCCGGTGTTGCAAAGGCCGGTGCACAGACTGTTCTGATCTCCGGATATGACGGAGGTACAGGAGCAGCGCCAAGAAGCTCTATCCATAATGCAGGACTTCCATGGGAGCTTGGACTTGCAGAAACACACCAGACGCTGATTATGAACGGACTTCGTAACCGTGTACGTATCGAGACAGACGGTAAGCTGATGAGCGGCCGTGACGTTGCCATTGCAGCACTTCTCGGTGCAGAGGAATTCGGTTTTGCAACAGCGCCACTTGTAACGATGGGCTGCGTGATGATGAGAGTCTGCAATCTGGATACCTGCCCGGTAGGTGTGGCTACACAGAACCCGGAGCTGCGTAAGAGATTCCGCGGAAAACCGGAGTATGTGGAGAACTTCATGCGCTTTATCGCACAGGAGCTGAGAGAGTACATGGCACGCCTTGGTGTTGCCACCATCGATGAGATGGTAGGTCGTACAGACCTTCTTACAGTTTCTGACAGTGTGCAGGAGCCGCATAAGGGTAAGGTTGACTTAAGTGCCATCCTGAATAACCCATATGCAGGAAAGGGCAAAGTAACCTTTGATCCGAAGGCTGTATACAATTTCAATCTTGAGAAAACTCTGGATGAAAAAGTTCTGGTCAAGAAATGTGCACCGGCGATCCAGAAGGGTGAGAAAGTTTCTGTTGATGTAAATGTTACCAATACAGACCGTGCATTTGGTACCATCCTCGGATCTGAGATCACAAGAAATCATAAGGATGGACTTCCGGAGGATACGGTAACTGTAAACTGTACAGGTGCAGGCGGACAGAGCTTCGGTGCCTTTATTCCGAAAGGACTGACATTGAAACTGACCGGTGACAGCAACGACTACTTCGGAAAAGGCCTTTCCGGTGGAAAGCTGATCGTTAAGGTTCCGGAGAAGGCCGGATACAAGGCTGAAGAGAACATCATCGTCGGAAACGTGGCACTCTATGGTGCGACCAGCGGAACTGCATTTATCAACGGTGTTGCCGGTGAGCGTTTTGCAGTACGTAACTCCGGTGCGGTTGCAGTTGTTGAGGGTGTTGGCGAGCATGGCTGCGAGTACATGACAGGCGGCCGTGTGGTAGTTCTTGGAAAAACAGGAAAGAACTTTGCAGCAGGTATGAGCGGCGGTATCGCTTATGTCCTTGATGTGGATAACGTTCTTTACAAGAACCTCAATAAAGCAATGATCTCCATTGAAAAAGTGGATAATAAATATGATAAAAAAGAGCTTCGTGATCTTATCGAGGCTCATGTGGAAGCAACAGGCTCTGAGATCGGTAAGAAGGTGCTGGCTGATTTTGATTCCTATCTGCCTCACTTCAAAAAACTCATTCCGGATGAGTACAAGAGAATGATCACATTAAGTGCAAAGCTGGAAGAAAAAGGTCTGACCAGCCAGCAGGCACAGATGGAAGCGTTCTATGAGAGCATCGGCGTGAAACATTAAGGAGGATGAGGAAATGGGAAAGCCAACTGGATTTTTAGATTATGAAAGAGAAACGGCAAAGGTTCTGCCGCCAAAGGAACGTATTCAGAATTTCAACGAATTTCGTATTCCATTAAATAAAGAAAAACAGAAACTTCAGGGAGCACGCTGCATGCCTGCGGCGTCCCCTTCTGCCAGTCAGGTATGATGATCGGCGGAATGGCTTCCGGCTGCCCGCTGCACAACCTGGTTCCTGAGACAAATGATCTTGTGTACACAGGAAACTGGAAGCAGGCATTCCTTCGTTTAAACAAGACACATAGCTTTCCGGAGTTTACATCCAGAGTGTGTCCAGCACTTTGCGAAGCTGCATGTACCTGTAACCTGAACGGAGATCCGGTCAGCACAAAGGAGAATGAGAAAGCGATCATTGAGACAGCCTATGCAGAAGGATGGGTAAAACCGCAGATCCCGCCTGTCCGCACAGGAAAGACGATCGCAGTCATCGGAAGTGGTCCTTCCGGACTGGCAGCAGCACAGCAGCTGAACCGCCGTGGCCACAGCGTAACCGTATTTGAGAGAAACGACCGTATCGGAGGACTTCTCCGCTACGGCATTCCGAACATGAAGCTGGAGAAAAAGGTCATTGACCGCAGACTGAAGCTGATGGAAGAGGAAGGCGTGAAATTTGTTACCAATATCAATGTTGGTGTTGACATCACTGCAGAACAGCTTCTGAAGGATTATGACCGTGTCCTTCTCTGCTGTGGAGCTTCTCATCCGAGAGATATCAAGGTTCCGGGAAGAGATGCCAAGGGAATTTACTTTGCAGTGGATTTCCTGAAGCAGGTAACAAAAAGTCTTCTGGATACAGATTTGCAAAATTTCCATATGAGCTTGCAAAGGGCAAAAATGTTCTGGTCATCGGCGGTGGTGATACCGGTAATGACTGTGTGGGAACATCCATCCGTCTGGGGGCGAAATCTGTAACACAGCTTGAGATGATGCCGCAGCCTCCTGCAGCAAGAACTCCTTCCAATCCATGGCCGGAGTGGCCGAAGGTCCTGAAAACCGATTACGGCCAGGAAGAGGCTATTGCAGTATTTGGCCATGATCCTCGGATCTATCAGACAACCGTTACCGAGTTTATCAAGGACAAAAAAGGAAATGTCTGCAAGGCCAAGATCGTAAAACTGAAAAGCGTAAAGGATGAAAAGACCGGAAGATTCAATATGGTGCCGGTCGAGGGCAGTGAGGAAGTGATCCCTGCAGATGTGGTCCTTATTGCGGCAGGCTTCCTTGGCAGCGAGAAATATGTGACAGATGCTTTCCGTGTAGCGCTTACACCAAGAACCAATGTGGAAACAAAACCGGAGCAGTATGCAACAAGCGTAGATCGTGTGTTCACAGCAGGTGATATGCATCGTGGACAGTCCCTTGTCGTATGGGCGATCCATGAGGGACGTGAGGCTGCGAAAGCAGTGGATGAATCACTGATGAGCTATTCATATTTACAGTAAAATAACAGATACCAGGGGCAAAAGGTCAAAAAAACTGTTCGTGTTTCCGCGATAAAGCTTTTGAACTTTTGCCCCTTTTAAAAAATGGTTGACAAAGAATTGACCGATTGCTATAATTACGTCCATGAACAAGGGTGTTCTTCAGGAGCGGAAGCTCTCTGAAGTGCACCCTTTTTCTGATTTTGAGGGTAATTATTTTGTGTGATGAGGAAATAAAGGAGAGAATACTATGGGGAATTATACCAGAGAAGAGATTCTTGCAATGGCAGAGGAGGAAGACGTAGAGTTCATCCGCCTCCAGTTTACAGATATGTTTGGAACTCTGAAAAATATTGCGATCACAGCAAGAGAGCTTCCAAGAGCCCTGGATAACCAGTGCGTTGTATATGGCTCTCATATTGCGGGCATTGTGGGAGAAAAGGAGCCGGATCTGATCCTGTATCCGGATTATAATACTTTTTCAATTCTTCCATGCGTCCTCAGCAGGGAAAGGTTGCAAGACTGATCTGTGATATGCGCCGTGCAGATGGGTCTGAGCATGAGATGAGCTCCAGATATATTCTGAAAAAAACAGCGCAGGCAGCAGAGGAGGCAGGGTATACCTGTTATGTTGACCCGGAATGCGAGTTTTTCCTGTTTCATATTGATGATAACGGAATGCCTACAACGGTTTCTCACGAAAAGGCCGGATATCTGGATGTAAGTCCGGTGGACTTAGGCGAAAATGCAAGACGTGACATGGTACTGACTCTTGAGGATATGGGATTTGAGGTGGAATCCTCTCATCATGAGACAGCACCTGCACAGCATGAGATCGCCTTCATTACGGGGAAGCACGTGAGATGGCAGACGAAGTTATAACCTTTAAGATGGCAGTAAGAACTGTAGCCAAACGTCATGGACTTCATGCGACATTTATGCCGAAGCCAAGACGGGAAGTAAACGGTTCAGCCATGCATATCCATTTTTCACTGTTTAAAAATGGAAAAAATATTTTCGTGGATCCGGAGGATCGACCAGATTAAGTGAAGAGGCATACTATTTTATCGGAGGTCTTCTGGCTCACAGCCGTGAGATGACTCTGATCACCAATCCGCTTGTAAATTCTTATAAGCGTCTTGTACCTGGATTTGATGCGCCTACAGAGCTGACCTGGACGAGAAATAACCAGAATTCACTGGTAAGGATCCCGAGAGTCAATGGTGCTGATACCAGGATCGAGCTTCGAAGCCCGGATGCTGCATCCAACCCATACCTTGTTTTTGCGGTATGCCTGGCAGCGGGCCTGGATGGAATCCAGAAGAAGATCTATCCTACAAAAGCTTCTAACCGTTCTCTTTCCGAGTCGGATCAGAAGGAACAGGGTATCGAGAATTTACCGGAGAACCTGCGGGAAGCGATCACACTGTTTGAGGACAGCAGCTGGATGAAGGAAATCCTTGGAGAAGCTTTCTGCAAACAGTATGCGCAGGCCAAGAGAAAAGAGTGGCTGCGTTATTCCCAGGAGATTTCCGACTGGGAGATCGAGGAGTATCTGTATCGGATCTGATGAACGAGGCATAATGGGACGAAAGAGAGTGGCGGCTTATGAACACGAGTATCGTGATTGCATTACCGAAAATAGAAGATGCAAAAAAGATCCGCACAGTCCTTAACCGATATGGATTCACGGTGGCGGCAGTATGCAATTCAGGTGCCAATGCCCTTGCCAGTATCTCGGAGCTTGATGGCGGCGTTCTGCTTTGCGGTTATCATCTTCAGGATATGTACTACCGTGATCTTCTGGACTATATGCCGGATTATTTTGAAATGCTGCTTATGGCCTCCAGGGGAGTGATCAGTGAGGCGCCAACATCCATTTTATGCGTGGGAATGCCTCTGAAAGTCGGAGATCTGGTAAATACGGTAAGCATGATGCTTTCCCAGATCGAAAGGCGTTGGAAAAAAGATAAGAAAAAGCCGAAACAGCGTTCATGGAAAGAACAGAATTATATTTCAAATGCAAAGATGCTTCTAATGGAAAGAAATCACCTGAGCGAGGATGACGCATACCGCTATATCCAGAAATGCAGTATGGATTCCGGGACCAATATGGTGGAGACAGCCCAGATGGTTCTGATGCTTTTATATGATTCTGTGTAAAAACAACAAAAAACAGCAGAGCGGACAGGAATGATCTGTTCTGAATGACTGATATCACACCGGATCGGGAAAAATTCCGCAGGGGATTTCCTGATTCGGTGAAACTACTTTGAATTGGAGGATGAGGGAATGGAATTTATGGATGGAATCTGTAAGACTAGAGAATGTGCCTGGGATGTGCTTCTTTCCGAGAGCATGAAAGACCAGGAAGCAACAGTGAAGGTGCAATACACAGCATCCGTAATATGGGTGACGTGGCATTTGTGATACTTCGAAAAAAAGAGGGACTTTTTCAGACCGTATATGAGAACGATAAGACAAATGTTTCCATTCATGATCTGAAAGAGGCAATGTGTGTCCGCCTCACAGGAACTCTTCATGAGGAAGAAAGAGCTCCTCACGGAAGAGAGCTTCGCATCAGCATGTGGAGATCCTTTCCTCACCGGCAGAACCCCTTCCTCTGGCAATAGACAAATGGAAACTGAACACTTCCCTGGAGGCAAAGCTGAATTATCGTCCTATCGCCCTGCGTAACGTGCAGGAGCGTGCAAAATTCAAGATCCAGGAAGCTCTGGTGCGTGCATTCCGTGATTATCTCTACGAAAAAGGATTTACCGAGATCCACACACCGAAGATCGGAGCCAGAGGCGCAGAGGGTGGTGCAAACCTGTTCAAGCTGAGCTACTTCCACAAACCGGCCGTCCTGGCACAGAGCCCGCAGTTTTACAAACAGATGATGGTAGGTGTTTTTGACCGCGTATTTGAGACCGGCCCTGTATTCCGTGCAGAGAAACACAACACCAAACGTCATCTGAACGAATATACAAGCCTTGATTTTGAGATGGGCTATATCAACGGATTTGAGGATATCATGGAGATGGAAACCGGATTTCTCCAGTATGCGGTAGAACTTCTTAAGAAAGACTACGCTCATGAGCTTTCCATTCTGAAGGTGGAGCTTCCGAAGGTGGACAAGATCCCGGCAGTACGTTTTGACAAGGCCAAAGAGCTGGTAGCTGAAAAATATAAACGTAAGATCCGCAACCCATATGATCTGGAGCCGGAGGAAGAAGCGCTGATCGGAAGATATTTCAAAGAAGAATATGATGCTGATTTTGTTTTTGTCACACATTATCCGTCTAAGAAGCGTCCGTTCTACGCAATGGATGATCCGTCAGATGAGAAATTTACATTAAGCTTTGACCTTCTGTTCAAGGGACTTGAGGTAACTACAGGCGGACAGCGTATCCATGATTATCAGATGCTGAAGGATAAGATCGCAGCCCGTGGTATGGATGAAGAGGGTATGGAGCAGTACCTGGATACCTTCAAGCATGGAATGCCGCCTCACGGAGGACTTGGAATCGGACTGGAACGTCTTACCATGCAGATCCTCGGAGAAGAAAACGTTCGTGAGACCTGTCTGTTCCCACGTGATATGAACAGACTTGAGCCGTAATAAGGAGAAAAAAGATGGCAAAGATAATCGATGATGAAACAATGGAAAATGTCTGCATCCTTGCAAAGCTTTCTCTGACAGAGGATGAGAAGGAAAAAGCAAAAGAGGATATGCAGAAGATGCTGGACTATGTAGACAAGCTGGATGAGCTTGACACCTCTTCCGTAGAGCTATGTCCCATATTTTTGAGGACGAAAACGTATTCCGTGAAGATGTTGTGACAAACGGAGACAACCATGAGGCGATGCTTGCCAATGCACCGAAGCAGAAAGAAAACCAGTATCAGGTTCCGAAAACAATTGGATAAGACAGGAGACAGGACATGGATTTGGGAAAATTAACCGCATTACAGCTTGCGGAAAAGATCAAGCAGCATCAGATAAGCGTCCTGGACGGTGTGAAATACGTATTTGATCAGATCGAAGCAAAAGAGGACAAGGTCCACGCTTATCTTGATACTTACAAAAAAGAAGCCTATGCAAGAGCAAAAGAGGTACAGAAGGGCATTGAGGATGGAACCTATACAGGACCTCTTGCCGGTGTACCTATTGCAATTAAGGATAATATCTGCATTAAGGGAAAAACAACTACCTGTGCATCAAAGATCCTTGAGAATTTTGTGCCGCAGTACAATGCCGAGGTTATTGACCGTCTGGAACAGGCGGGTCTTGTGATCATCGGAAAGACAAACATGGATGAGTTCGCCATGGGAAGTACCACAGAGACATCCGCTTACGGCGTCACCAGAAACCCGTGGGATCTGGAGCATGTTCCGGGCGGTTCCTCCGGCGGCTCCTGTGCGGCAGTGGCAGCAGGGGAAACTTACCTGGCACTGGGTTCTGATACCGGCGGTTCCATCCGTCAGCCAAGCTCCTACTGCGGTGTTACCGGAATCAAACCGACCTACGGAACAGTATCCCGTTACGGACTGGTTGCCTATGCATCCTCTCTGGATCAGATCGGACCGGTAGGAAAGGATGTTGCAGACTGTGCGGCACTTCTTGAGATCATTGCCGGACACGATGCCAAGGACAGCACCTCCATGAAGAGAGAGAATCTTGATTTCTCCGCTTCTATGACGGATAAGATCGTGGGAATGAAATTCGGCGTGCCGAAGGAATATCTCTCAGAGGGACTGAACCCGGAGGTAAAAGAGGCTTTTATGAATACGCTGAAGAGCCTTACTGAGATGGGCGCAGTGGTAGAATTTTTCTCCATGAAGACAACAGAATATATGATCCCTGCCTACTACATCATTGCCAGCGCAGAGGCCAGCTCCAATCTGGAGCGCTTTGACGGTGTGAAGTACGGCTTCCGTGCAAAAGAGTACGAGGGACTTCATGATATGTACAAGAAAACAAGGACTGAAGGTTTCGGCGAGGAAGTAAAGCGCCGTATCATGCTTGGTTCCTTTGTGTTAAGCTCCGGTTACTACGATGCTTACTATCTGAAAGCACTTCGCACAAAAGCCCTTATCAAAAAGGAATTTGATCAGCCTTTTCCAAATATGACGTTCTTCTTGCTCCGGCATCACCGTTTACGGCGCCGAAGCTTGGAGAGAGCTTGAAAGACCCGCTTGCCATGTATCTTGGCGATATTTATACGGTAGCAGTAAACCTGTGCGGACTTCCCGGAATCACAGTTCCATGCGGAAAAGACGCAGCAGGACTTCCGATCGGGATCCAGATGATCGGTGACTGCTTCAAAGAAAACAACCTGTTCCGCGCAGCACATGCATATGAGAAAAAACGCGGCGATTTCGGAACAGCAATGGAAGGGGGAGAAAAGGCATGAAACAGTATGAGACAGTCATAGGACTTGAGGTGCATGTGGAGCTTGCCACAAAAACAAAGATCTTCTGCGGTTGCTCCACAGAATTCGGAGGCGCACCAAATACACATACCTGCCCGGTCTGCACCGGTATGCCGGGCTCTCTTCCGGTCCTCAACAAAAAAGTGGTAGAGTTTGCCATCAAGCAGGTCTTGCGGCAAACTGTCATATCCATCAGTACTGTAAGTTTGATCGTAAGAACTATTTTTACCCGGATAACCCCCAGAACTATCAGATCTCTCAGCTGTATCTGCCGATTTGCTATGACGGAGCTGTTGAGATCGAGACTTCCGCAGGCAAAAAGACTGTACGTATCCATGAGATGCATATGGAGGAGGATGCCGGTAAGCTGATCCATGATGAGTGGGAAGACTGCTCCCTGGTTGACTACAACCGAAGCGGGGTACCGCTGATCGAGATCGTATCCGAGCCGGATATGAGAAGCTCCGAGGAGGTTATCGCATATCTGGAAAAGCTCCGCTGCACCATGCAGTATCTTGGAGTTTCTGACTGTAAGCTCCAGGAGGGCTCCATGCGTGCCGATGTCAACCTTTCTGTCCGTGAGGTGGGAAGTGAGACCTTCGGAACAAGAACAGAGATGAAGAACCTGAACTCCTTCAAGGCCATTGCGAGAGCAATCGAAGGAGAGAGAGAACGTCAGATCGAGCTTCTGGAAGAAGGAAGAGCCGTTGTACAGGAGACAAGAAGATGGGACGATAACAAAGAGTCTTCTCATGCTATGCGTTCCAAGGAGGATGCAAAGGATTACCGTTACTTCCCGGACCCGGATCTTCCGCCGATCCACATTTCCGATGCATGGATCGAAGAGCTACGTACTTCCATTCCGGAGCTTCGTGAAGCCAAGATGGAGCGTTATCAGAAGGAGTATGAGCTTCCGGTTTATGATGCAGGGATCCTGACCGAATCCAGACATCTGGCAGGACTTTTTGAGGAGACAGCAGTTCTTCTCGGAAACCCGAAAAAGGTGGCAAACTGGTTTATGGTGGAGGTTCTCCGCCTGACAAAGGACAAGGGCCTTGATCCGGAAAGGGTAAGCTTTACCCCGAAGCATCTGGCAGACCTTCTTTCCATGGTGGAGAAAAAAGAGGTCAGCGCACAGAATGCCAAGAAAGTATTTGAAAAAGTGTTTGACGAGGATATTGATCCGGTTGTATATATAGAAGAGAATGGTCTTAAGATCGTAGAAGATACAGGACTTCTCACCGAAACTGTGAAAAAGATCGTAGATGCAAACCCTGGACCGCTGGCAGAGCTTCTGGGCGGCAAGGATAAGGTTATGGGATTTTTTGTAGGACAGCTGATGAGAGAACTGAAAGGCAAGGCAAATCCTGACAGCGTCAGAAAAGCACTGGCAGAGGAAATTGAGAGAAGGAGATAAAATACTATGGTTACAGTAAATCAGAATTATTTAAAACTTCCGGGAAGCTATCTGTTTTCCAATATCGCAAAGAAGGTAAGCGCATATAAGGAGGCCAATCCGGAATTTAAGGATTCTGTGATCAGTCTTGGAATCGGTGATGTGACACAGCCGCTTGCACCGGCGATCATCGATGCCCTTCATAAATCCGTAGACGAGATGGCACACGCAGAAACCTTCCACGGATATGCTCCGGATCTCGGATATGAATTCTTAAGAAGTGCCATTGCAAAAAATGATTATCAGTCCAGAGGCTGCGACATCAGCGCAGACGAGATCTTTGTTTCCGATGGAGCAAAAAGTGATTCCGGAAACATCCAGGAGATCTTCGGACTGGATAACAAGGTTGCAGTTTGCGACCCAGTTTATCCTGTATATGTAGATACCAACGTTATGGCCGGACGTACTGGTCTTTATAACAAAGAGCGTGAGAACTTTGACGGTGTGATCTACATGCCCTGCAAAGAGGAGAATGGTTTCCTTCCGGAGATACCGGCAGATGAAGTACCGGATCTGATCTATCTCTGCTTCCCGAACAATCCTACCGGCGGTGCTATCACAAAGGCAGCTCTTCAGGAGTGGGTCGACTACGCCAACAAAAACGGCTGCGTGATCATCTATGATGCAGCATATGAGGCATATATTTCCGAGGAGGATGTCCCGCACAGCATTTATGAGTGCGAGGGTGCGAGAACCTGTGCCATCGAGCTTCGAAGCTTTTCCAAAAATGCTGGCTTTACAGGCGTTCGTCTTGGATTTACTGTTGTTCCGAAGGAACTGGTGCGTGATGGCGTAGAGCTTCACAGTCTCTGGCAAGACGCCACGGAACCAAGTTTAACGGTGCTCCGTACATTGTACAGAGAGCAGGCGAGGCTGTTTACTCTCCGGAGGGAAAAGCACAGCTGAAGGAGCAGATCGCTTATTACATGCGTAATGCAAAGACGATCCTGGAGGGACTTTCCGCAGCAGGATTTTCCGTGTCTGGTGGAAAAAATGCTCCATATATCTGGCTGAAAACACCGGATCAGATGACCTCCTGGGAGTTCTTTGATTATCTCCTTGAGAAAGCACACATCGTAGGAACACCAGGTTCAGGCTTTGGTGCACATGGTGAGGGATACTTCCGTCTGACAGCATTCGGAAGCTATGAGAATACTCTTGAGGCAATTGAGAGAATTAAAAATCTGTAATATGAGTATAAATTGCGGAGCAGGTCTTTGGAAAAGAGCTGATTCGTTTTTAACCGAATCAAAGAAGTATCCTGCTTCAATTGCGAATAGAAGCTCCAGACAGGGTTGCGAAAAGCAATAAACAGTGGGAAAAATTTGCCTGTAAGTTAATTTGCGAAAATAACAATAAGGATTGCGAAAATTTATCATATCATTTATAATTGTACAGGAAGTAAGGCACAGGCCGCAGAAAGCCTGTGTTCATAAAATTTCACAAATTTACGCAATCACGAAAGGGGATTTTATCATGGGTATCAGAAGAGTAGAAAATATGTGCGGCGGTAAAGGCCATGTGATCATCAAAGACATTCTTGAGGGAGACGAGCTGAAGGGAAAATGCGGACTTTACGCACAGGTTACCATCGAAAAAGGATGTTCTCTGGGATACCATGAGCATCATGGCGAGACAGAAACCTACTATATCTTAAGCGGTGAAGGCGAGTACGACGATAACGGCGTGAAACGCCCAGTAAAGGCTGGCGACATCACCATCACACCAGATGGAAAAGGACACGGTCTTACCAATACAGGCGACACAGATCTTGTGTTCATGGCACTGATCATTTTTGACTGATCCATATAGAAGAAAACAGAAGTGGGACAGAAGGGCGGCCTTTTTGAAGAGGCTGCTCTTTTTACGACTGAGGCGTAACCTGTGTCGGAGTATAAATTCTGGGATGAAAGATTCTCTGTCTCAGATTGTTATTAAACGAAATATATTAATTGTATAAACAAAAAATATTTTTGGATTTTTTTAGAAAAAAACTGTTGACATACAAAAAGCACTTTGCTATACTATCACTTGTCGCGAGGGAGAAGATAAAGAATCCCGAAGAAATGCGATATGCGGAAGTGTCGGAACTGGCAGACGAGCAAGACTAAGGATCTTGTGAGCATTGCGCTCGTGTGGGTTCAAGTCCCATCTTCCGCATTTTTTATTTAGGAAACCTGCATCTGGAAACGGATGCAGGTTTTTTTTGCTGCCTAAAAATATCTGTAAAAAAGGAATCCGGATAGAATATATCGTGTTTATATGTTATGATAGAAGAAAATGGAAGGAGCATAGTCATATGAGAAGAAAAAGTGCAGGAAAAAAGCTCATGGCCGTACTTATAGCGGCAAGCCTGGCGCTGACTCCGGTGGAGCTGACAGTGGCGGCAGAAATGGAAACAGAGGGTGCGGAAGCAACATTTTTGGCAGAAGAAAGTGGAGATACTGCATCCTCAGATCCGGAAGATACTGCAGAGACGGAAACAGAGATCACAGATGGATCAGCTGCTACAGAGGAACAGGAAACCACAGATACAGACAAGCCAGATACCGGGAACAACGTACAGGAGAATGCGGAAACAGGCGCAATGGAGTCTGGTGAAGAAGCACCAGAGGGTACTGCAGAAGAGGAAGATCCGGAGACTCCGGAAGCGGCAATGGATGCAGCCGAAGCGTTGGAGGAATGCGAACAGGAAGAAGAAAACGCAGCTTTTGATGATGGAACGAAGGATGCAGTGCAGGCATCTGCAGAATACTCTGATGGAAAATTTACGTGGGTACTGGACGGGAATGGAACACTGACCATTACGGGAAATAACATGGAGTTGACAAAAAATGAGATATCTGAAAGTGCTTTGGAGAAGGCAGGCATCGATTTTTCTAGAGTAAATAAGCTTGTAATCGGGAATGGGATCACAGGCTTTGATAGATGGGGCATGTGGAATCTGAAAAAATATATTAAGGAACTGGAAATCCATGGAAATGCAGGCATGAATATGCCGGAGCAATGCTTTTACGATGTGCCAAATATAGAGAGTGTGGTGATATCCGGTGCAGTGGATGTGCCGAGAGATATGTTTGGAAAATGTACCGAGCTGAAAAAGGTTACATTAAAAAATGGAGTGAGGTCTATTGGAGAGGATGCCTTTCGAGATTGCAGCAGTCTGGAGAGTGTGATATTTGAGAATACAGTATTGGAAAAAATCAGTGACGGAGCATTTTGGGGCTGCAGTGCGCTGAGTTCTATTGCGTTACCGGATTCCGTAACAGAAATAGAAAGGAATGCATTTTTCGAGACCGGACTCAGAAATATCCAGCTTCCGGAAAAACTGACGCTGATAGGAGGAGGGGCATTTTGTAACTGCAAAAATCTGAAGCAGGTACAGCTTCCGCCTCAATTAAAAGAGCTGGGTGAGGGTGCATTTTTTAACTGCGAAAATCTGGCACAGATCCAGCTTCCGTCTCAGTTAAATAAATTAGGAGGAGATGCATTCAGAGATTGTACATCCTTGGATAAGATTGACATACCTGCCGGTCTGAAGCAGATCGAGTCTGCCACATTTTGCAATACCGGGCTGACCAGTGTGACCTTACATGAGGGACTGACTAAGATCGAAGATTGGGCGTTTCATGATTGCCTTAAGCTGAAAAAGATCCGTATTCCGAAATCAGTTACAGATATTGGCGAACTGGCATTAGGAATAGTTATAACATGGGAAATGGTGCAGAGGAAGTTATTCCCGGTGGTTTTACAGTAGAAGGTTATACAGGCTCGGCAGCGGAACGATATGTAAAGAGAATGCATCAAAGTGAAAATTTATATCATGTATTTTTTAAAGATGTGAAATTTGTTTCCATTGGTGGACAGACTGCAGCGGTTACCAATATCAGCAAAACAAAGATATCCGCACTTAAGACCAGGGCCTTTACCGGAAAGCCACTGACCCAGGCACTCACCATAACCTATGGCGGTAAGAAGCTTGTAAACGGAAGGGATTACACCCTTACCTGGAAGAATAATAAAAATATCGGAACTGCATCCGTTACTATCAAAGGAAAAGGAAAATATAACGGTTCTGTTACAAAAAAATTCCGGATCACGGTTCAGAAAAACGCGGTCTATACAGTCAGCAGGCTGAAATATAAGATATCCAGTGCAGACACATCCGGCAAGGGAACCGTAGTCTTTACCGGAGCTACGGACAAGGCAGCAAGAAAGGCCCTTACGATCCCGACGACAGTAAAGATTGGTGGAAAGAGCTTTCGTGTAACAGCCATTGGCACCTCTGCAATGTCCGGAGCGAAGAAGCTGACAACAGTGAAAATCGGAGCGAATATAATGACAGTAGGTGCGAAAGCCTTCTACGGCTGCAGTAAACTCTCCAATGTAACGATCTTCGGCACAAAGCTTACGACAGCGAAGACCGGAGCCAATGCATTTAAAGGAATTCGCTCCAATTGCAGATTTAAAGTACCGGCTTCCAGGGTAAGTGCATACAAAAAACTCCTCCGTGCAAAGGGTGCCGGACCAAAGATAATCGTGACAAAATAACAGAAAAACCGAAAAAATAGAAAACTTTTGAAAAAAGGTGTTGACATACAAGATCCACTTTGCTATACTATCACTTGTCGCGAGGGAGAAAATAAAAAATCCCAAGGAAATGCGGTCATGCGGAAGTGTCGGAACTGGCAGACGAGCAAGACTAAGGATCTTGTGAGCATTGCGCTCGTGTGGGTTCAAGTCCCATCTTCCGCATTGAATTTCCAATGAAATGACGATATGCG
>ENA-OQCS01000722-OQCS01000722.1-human-gut-metagenome-genome-assembly--contig:-NODE-722-length-18388-cov-2.464870_pt1 | contig 18388 bp, 30 predicted proteins | sample MGYA00242757_ERZ504575 | MGnify/ENA primary metagenome ERZ504575 (study PRJEB26092, sample SAMD00036297) | human gut metagenome | host: Homo sapiens | study: EMG produced TPA metagenomics assembly of...
GGCAAGTCCGATGATCATGATTCCCTCTCTGCTCTGCGCCGCCATCGGACAGAAAGCCGATCACCGGAATCGTGATGATCACTTTGCTCACGGTTGCTCTCACGGTAATTTCCGTTGTGTCTCCACTGATCACATTTTTTACGGATGCGGTTCCGGCAGCGATGTCGAGGGACTGTATCGTATAGATATACTTTCCGGAATTGTCATCAACCAGGATTTTGTCTCCCGTCGCAACCGATGACGTATCTGTCTTCTTTGCGTACGTAACAGCGCCGCGGGAAATGTTGGTATTTCCCATCCCGTCTGAGACAAGTGTCGTGATGCCGGCAAACGGCGGAATCACCAGTGCGCCTGCTGACAGGATTGCAAGCAGAAGCAGCGTATTCACAATTACCTTCAGTAATTTTGACATATTCAATTCTCCTTGTATTCTCAGTCTTTGCCCCCTATTATAACCCCTTTTCTTCGATTATGCAAGAACGTTACGCATCGTGTCCCGGCCGCCCGGTTCCGCGTGTCGAATTTTTCGATTTTTTCTTGAAGATCTGTCCTGTTTCTTCTATACTATATGCATAACCAAAGGGGGAATACTTTCATATGAATACACTGATCAAAACCATCGAAGATCTTTCCCTGAACGCATGGCCGTCTCACCAGATCGAGCTGTACGACGGATGGATTCTTCGTTTTTCTTATTTTTATACACACCGGACCAACAGCGTCGAGCAGATCGGGCCGTCCACGATTCCGGTGGAGGAAAAAGTGCAGTACTGTGAGGAGATCTACCGTCGCTGGGGTACACCGGCAATTTTCAAGATCAGTCCGCTTGTCAATCCCGCTTGATGCAATGCTCGCCGACCGCGGCTATGTAGTCCAGCACACGACGCACGTCATGACAATGGATCTGGCGAACTTGCCAAAAAGGATCCTGCCGTTGCCGTGACCGTCAGCAGCTTTATCCCGCCGAAATGGATTGACAGCCTCTTTGCTTTAAAGAGCACGACGAACGTGATGCACCGCATGGTCGTTCCTTCGATGTACCGCGCTATTCCAAAAGAAACCATCTGTACCTCCATCCAGGATGAAACCGGAACGATCGTTGCCACCGGCCTTGGCATCCGCGACCGCGATTACGTCGGTGTCTATGCCATCCATGTGCATCCTGCGTACCGCCACCGCCACTACGCTTCCTCGATCTGCCGCACAATCCTCTCCGAGGGAATCCGGCTCGGTGCAACGAAAGCATATCTTCAGGTTGTCGAGGGAAACACGCCTGCGATCACACTGTATGAATCGCTCGGTTTTTCCTATTTCTATACCTACTGGTTCCGCGCGAAGAACGTGGTCTGATTTTCGTCTGATTTCACATAAAAAGCATAGCAAAACGCATGTCAAAATTTTCTGACATGCCGTTTTGCTCTATGTTCATGCTATAAGTGCAGTAAGATTATTCAGCAAAAGGACTGCTTAAATATTTTTCAACGCCGTCCATGGCTTCGCTCTCGTCTTTTCCGTTTGCGGTCACGGTAACTTCCTCGCCATTGTCCAGACCAAGTGTCATCATACCCATAATGCTCTTCGCATTTACTTTTTTTTCTGCCGCTCTCGACGTAGATTTCACTTTCGTACTGGCTCGCTACCTGTACCAGCATGGCAACTGGTCTCGCCTCCAGGCCGCTTGAAAGACGAATTGTGATTGGTTTCTTAATCATAATACTTCTCCTCCTTGTTTCCTTCGCAAATCTTCTGCAATCTCTTTTAGTTTCCTTAATCTATGATTAACTCCGGATTTACCAACAACCGGCGTTAACATCTTGCCCAGTTCCAGAAGCGATGCTTCCGGGTATTGTAAGCGGAGCCTTGCCATCTGCTCCAGCGGTTCCGGCAGAGAAGAAAAGCCTGTGGTTTCTTCGATATACCGGATATCTTCGATCTGGCGGATCGCCGCGCTGACCGTTTTGTTGATGTTGGCAGTTTCACAGTTCACCTTTCGGTTGACACTGCCGCGCATTTCTTTTAAGATCCGCACGTTTTCCAGATTCATAAGTGCGATGTTGGCTTCCATGATGCCAAGCATCTCCACAATCTGTGCGCCTTCTTTCATATAAACCACATGGTGGTTTTTCCGGAGAACGATCCGTGCATCAATTCCAAAGCTTTTCAGAAGTTCCTGCACCTGTTCTGCTCTCGGCGCATCGGGGCAGACAATTTCGAGATGGTAAAACCGGTTGGGATCGCTGATGGAACCGGACGCTAAAAATGCGCCCCGCAGAAATGCCCGTTTGCAGCACTGACGCTGTACCACAACAGCCGGAATCGGCATTGTTAACTGCCGGTCTGTCTCGTGTAACTTCACTGCCTGCAGAATCTGACAGGTTTCTTCCCTGTCATTTGCGCGGATCAGATACGTATTTTCCTTCTGATTCAGCTTAACTGCAAGTCTGCCTCTATATTAAATGTTTTTTTCAATAAAGTAAAGTACTTCTTGCCACATACGCATTCTCTGTCTGAATCCGTATCGTCCCGTCCTTCTCGGAAATCTGTCCGCAGAGTGACAGGATCGCCGCTGTTTCCGCAATCTGGCAGTGGCGTGCCGTCGGAAGATGTCTCGATAATTCCTCTTTTACCTCGCTTGAGAATGACATCCTTCCACCTCTAAATTCCTTTTCGGATGGCGTCTTTTTCCAGATCCCGGTGCTCAATCCGGATTCCATAGTCCTTCGCGTTGGAAAGACGCCGGTACAGCTCGTTGGCAAGGGTTACGGAACGGTGTTTTCCGCCGGTGCAGCCGATGCTGATAATGAGCTGATGCTTGCCCTCGGAAATATAATTCGGAATCAGAAAACGGATCATATCCTCTAATTTTTCCGCAAACACCTGCGCTGTCTCAAATCCCATCACATAATCCCGCACCGGAGCATCGTTGCCGGAGAGCGGGCGCATGCCTTCTACGTAGTAGGGATTCGGCAGGAACCGCACATCGAAAACAAGGTCCGAATCCGCCGGGATTCCGTATTTGAATCCAAATGAGAGCACGGTAATCATCAGATTTTTGAATTTCTGATCCTGCACGAAAATCTTATCGAGCTCCGCTTTCAGCTCTCTTGTGAGAAGCTGGCTCGTATCGAGAATGTAGTCCGCATCTTTTTTCAGGAACTCAAGTGCTTTGCGCTCTTTTCTAATTCCCTCATCCACCGTCCAAGACCTGCCAGTGGGTGCGTTCTTCTCGTCTCTTTGTATCGTTTGACCAGCACGTCATCGGACGCGTCCAGAAACAGGATCTCATAGCAGATTCCGTTGATGCTCATCCACTCCAGAACATTCTGCAGGTCCGGGAGCGCCTGGCCGCTTCGGATATCGATTCCGACTGCCACTTTCTGGATTTCTCCGGAAGTACCGTCGGCGGTAAGCTGTGCAAATTTTTCAACCAGCGGGATCGGAAGGTTATCGACGCAGAAATATTCCGCGTCCTCCAGCATTTTCAACGCTGTACTTTTTCCCGCACCGGACATGCCGGTCACAATTACAAAACGCATGTTTTTTCTCCTTTGGTGGATAACGAAAATCAGAATTCCCCGAGGAACTGGATTTCCGGCTCAAGCTGTACGCCAAACTGTTCTTTTACTTTTGCCTGGATCTGACGGATCAGTTCCATCACATCCGATGCGGTTGCACCACCTGCATTGATCAGAAAGCCGCAGTGTTTTTCCGATACTTTTGCACCGCCGACTGCATAGCCGGAAAGTCCGGCATCCATCACAAGCTTGCCTGCGAAATAGCCTTCCGGCCGCTTGAATGCGCTGCCGGCGCTCGGATACTCGAGCGGCTGTTTCTCTACCCGCTTGTTTTTCAATTCCTGCATACGGGCAAGAATTTCTTCTTTATCTCCCGGAACAAGCATAAGTTCTGCTCCAAGTACGACGTAGCCTCTGTCTTTGATGACGCTGGCACGGTAGCCGAAGCCGAGCTCTTCTTTTTCCAGTTTCCGGATCTCACCTTCTCTTGTGAGTACAGTGACATTCTGTACAATATCCTTCATCTCTCCGCCGTAGCTCCCGCGTTCATACGGACGCCGCCGCCTAAAGTTCCAGGGATTCCGGAGGCAAACTCCATACCGGAAAGACCGGCTTCTCTTGCCGCCCGCTGATGGATACAAGCATGCTTCCGGCTTTCGCCGGATTCTGTTTCCTTCCACTTCGATTCCCTGAAAGTTTTTGTAAACCGAAAGAATCACACCGTGGTAGCCCTCGTCACTTACAACGAGATTGCTGCCGTTTCCGGTGACGAACCACGGGATCTCTTTTTCTTCGCAGAGAGCCACGATTTTTCTAATTTCTTCTTCTGTATGAGGAGCGACGAAATAATCTGCCGGACCGCCCACACGGAAGGTCGTATGATTTTTCATCGGTTCTGCGGTCTGTACCGCATCTTCCCCTGCAATTGCATAAAGTTCTCTGACAATCTCTTCTTTGATCACGATTTTTACCCTTTGCCGCATCTGCGGCCGAACATTTCATTACGAATTACTACGAATTACAGATTATACTTTTTAGACGCGAAAGCAGCCGACATCCCTCACTTCTTCGTTCGTTCTGCCAGCCGCTGTTTTTCTTCTTCGTCTGCCCGCCTTTTGCAGGCTCACGGGGTATTCTACCACGAACCCTCAAAAAGTGCAACGAACTTTTTCGTTCCGGCTCTTTTTTTCTATCAGATCTTCCGGATTGGTATCATTTCCTACATCAGACAGTCTTTTCCATGGATTCTCGCCGGGGTGACAAGCACCATCTGATTCATGAGATTTTCTTCTGAAAGAACGGCAACGCGCAGATATTCTCTCGTGTGTCCCGTCCAGTAACGGACGCCGTCGATCTCGACTTCTTCTTCCATGAGCACTTCCAGCTCTTTTCCGAAAAAGCCTTCCATATATTCCCGTCTCCGTCTCTCGTCCAGTTCCAGCAGAACGTGGCTGCGCTTCGTCTTCTCCTGCTCCGGAATCTGCCTGCCATCGCTGCGGCGCGGGTGCCTTCTCTTCTCGAATACTTGAAGATGTGAGTCTCGAAGAAATGAATGTCCTCGACAAAGGCGCGCGACTCTTCAAACTCCTCCTCACTCTCCTGCGGGAAACCGACAATCACATCGGTCGTCAGCGCCGGATTTCCATATACCTTACGCAGCAGATCGCATTTGTGTTTGTATTCTTCTGCGGTATATTTCCGGTTCATCCGCTTCAGTGTTCCATTGCTTCCGCTCTGCAGCGAAAGATGGAAATGCGGGCACACCTTCGGCATTGCGGCGATCGCCTCTGCAAACTCTTCGGTGATGATGCCCGGCTCCAGGGATCCGAGACGGATTCTTCTGATGCCGTCCACTGCATCAACAGCGCGGATCAGGTCGAGCAGCGTCTCTTTTTCGCCCTCCGGGAAATCGAGTCCGTAGGAGGAAAGGTGGATACCGGTCAGCACGACTTCCTGGTATCCGGCCTCCACCAGACGTTTTACTTCTTCTACACATCACTCTGCGGCGGCTTCTGACTCTGCCGCGCGCGTACGGGATAATACAATAAGTACAGAACTGATTGCATCCATCCTGTACTTTCAGGAATGCGCGGGTGTGCTCCGCCGTTTTGCTGATCGAGAGTGTCTCGTACTCACGGTTGTGTGTCATATCCACGAGGAAGCTCTTACACTCCGCGTCGATGGTTTTCCACCATCCTCACGTTCTGCCAGAAAGTTTTCCAGAATATCCACAAGATCTTTCTTCTTATTATTTCCGATGATCAGATCAATCGCCGTATCCTCTTCGAGTTTTTCCCCAGCCGCCTGCACATAACAGCCGCAGGCCACGACAACCGCATCGGGATTCATCTTTTTCGCTTTGTGCAGCATCTGCCGCGATTTCCGGTCCGCAATGTTCGTCACGGTACACGTATTGATAATGTAAACATCCGCTCCCGGTGCAAAAGGCACGATCTCGTACCCTCTGTCTTCGAGGAGCTGCTGGATGGCTTCCAGCTCATATGCGTTCACTTTACACCCAAGATTATGCAAAGCTACCGTTTTTTTCATGCCATACTCCTTTCTTCTTCATCTTTATTATTAAAAATCACGAAGATTCCACTTTATCTTTGTATGTTTTCGCATTGACTTTTTCCCCTCCAGACGGTAAGATAAAGCTGTTAAATGAGGGTAATAAATAATGTTAACCAAATAACAGGGAGGATTACAAACATGAAAACAGTACAGATTTCTCTTAATTCTATCGACAAAGTAAAATCTTTCGTCAACGACATTTCCAAATTCGATTTTGATTTCGATCTGGTATCCGGAAGATACGTAATCGACGCAAAATCCATCATGGGAATCTTCAGCCTCGACCTTTCCAAACCGATCGACCTGAACGTCCATGCTGATGGAGATGCTCTTCAGACCGTACTTGATGTTCTTGCTCCGTACATTGTATAATTACGATAGAACATAAGGGCCGCGCACTCGCCGCGGCTCTTTTTTTGTCTTTGTTTATCATCAGGACCGGATCTTGTTTTTCAGAACCCCCAAAACAAGATCGGCCTTTTTGTTCTTTAAAGCAAGTTTTCCTTAGCAGACCTCGATCGTCTCTGCGGTAGAAACTGCGCGTTCCATCATCTCGTCGATCACGTCGTCCAGATGGCGCTCGGAGCATTTGATGACATTCAGGTTCGGTTTTGTCACCGGATGCTTTGCAACGAAGATCGTGCAGCAGTCCTCATACGGCAGAACAGATGTCTCGTACGTACCGATTTTTTCGGAAATATCGACGATCTCCTGTTTGTCGAAACCGATCAGCGGACGGAAGACCGGCATGGTGCAGACTTCGTTGGTAACGGCGAGGGAATGCATCGTCTGGCTTGCCACCTGTCCGATACTCTCTCCGGTGATCAGCCAAGGCATTTGTCCTGACGTGCAAACGCTTCTGCGATCTTCATCATATAACGGCGCATGATGATGGTCAGCTCGTCGTGCGGGCATTTTTCGTAGATTGCAAGCTGGATCTCGGTGAAGTTGACCACATGCAGACGGATCGGGCCGCTGTAGCGTGCAACGAGTTTTGCAAGATCCACAACCTTCTGTTTGGCTCTCTCGCTGGTGTACGGCGGAGCGTGGAAGTAAACGGCATCAATCTTAACACCGCGTTTTGCGATCATGTATCCGGCAACCGGGCTGTCGATACCGCCGGAAAGCAGCAGCATGGCCTGTCCGTTTGTGCCGACCGGCATACCGCCAGGGCCTGCGATGCTCTCGCAGTACAGATAAATCTTCTGACGCAGCTCGACGTTCAGATAGATATCCGGCTCGTGAACGTCTACTTTGAGGTTCGGGCAGACATCGAGGATGCGGCCGCCCAGCTCGCAGTTGACTTCCATTGTGTGCATCGGATAGTTTTTGTTCGCACGGCGTGCGCATACCTTAAAGGTTTTCTCCTCGGTCGGGTACAGCTCTTTCACGTAGGAAACCACTGCCTCTGCCAGATCTTCAAAGCCGGTGTCCTCTAAAATGACAACCGGGCAGATCTCGGCGATACCGAAAACTCTTGTCAGCGCATCGACAGCGCCCTCGTAATCAAAGTCTCCTTCGGTGTTGACATAGATTCGTCCCATCTCACGGGTGACCTGGAAATTTCCGTCTACCGGGGCAAGCGCGTGCTCCATCTGTACGCAGAGCGCTTTCTCGAACAGATGACGGTTCTTTCCTTTAATGCCGATCTCGGCATATTTTACCAGAAATGCTTTGTACATCATCGTTTTTTATTCTCCTTTTTTCTCAGCCAGATCACGGAAGAACAGAGGATATTCCTCAGAAAATTTCTTCAGGATCAGGCAGATACCTGACGCATCTGCGGATGTGCGGCGTTGGCGCTTCGAAGCCGGATAAAGTGGCGCCACTCTCTTAAGTTCATGGTCATGACGATCTCGGTTTTCAGGGAGTTCGGAAGAATGCTTCTTGCCTCCTCCGGCTTTGCTCCGAGTTCGAGCATCTGGAAGTAATACTGCTCTGCAGCTTCCATTGCTTTCTGCCATACCTCGTATTTTTTACGGTCGTTCTCGTCGTCCAGATCATAGGAAAATCCGGTTGCCAGATCGATACAGGTGATCTGGTTTCCAAATTTATCTTTCGAATAGTTGCAGTAGCGGGTGCTCTCCTGGCTGTAGCTTGCGATACGGTGGCGGACGATCTCATGGGTCACGCCGCGGTCGCACGTTACTTTTACGGTGATGGAGCCGTGCTCAATGACGGATTCATGGCCGCGTTTGATGATGCCTGCGATGAATTTCTCTGCAGTGCCTTCTCCAATGCGCTCCTCGCTCTTGTAGCAGACTCTTCCGATTTTCTCGATCCGGCGCAGCATATCCTCGTAGGATTCGGTGCTCAGGATTTCAATTTCCGGCTGTATTGTAATCATAATTTTCCTCTTTCTATTATTTCCTGGTAAATCTGCGCAGCATCGGCAGTACCTCGCGCAGCGTATCCAGGGTGTAATCAATCTGTTCCAGTGTCGTAAATTCGCTGAAGCTGAACCGCACGGCAGACTCCATCTCGGCTTTCGATGCGCCGATGGCAGTCAGCGTCGGGCTTCCGGCTCTCTTGTGTGATGAGCAGGCGCTTCCGGCGGAAACGTAGATCTGGCGGTCCTCCATCGTGTGCAACAGCACTTCACTGCGCACATTTAAGAATGATGCATTGACAATCTGCGGCGCACCCTCTTCTTCCGGCATGCCATGGATGACCACATCGTCCAGCTCCCGTAAGCCTTCGATCAGACGGTGTTTGCAGGCACGCATCTGCGCGGTCTGCTCGTCAAAATGCTTGTAAACGATCTCAGCGGATTTCGCAAGGCCTGCGATGCCCGGCACATTGTCGGTTCCGGAACGCATGCCGTTCTGCTGGCCGCCGCCTAAGATCAGCGGACGGATTTTTACTTCTCATCAATATATAAAAGCCGCTTCCCTTCGGTCCGTGGATCTTGTGGCCGCTCACGGAGAGCATGTCGATGCCCATCCGTTTCGGATAAATCCGGTATTTGCCGAACGCCTGGATCGCATCGACATGAAAATACGTTTTCGGATTTTCGCCTTAATTCTGCGTCCGATCTCCCCGATTGGCTCAACAGCACCGATCTCATTGTTGACATACATAATCGAAACGAGAATCGTCTCCGGCGTGATCGCTTCTTCGAGTTCGTTCACATCCACAAGGCCTTCTTTATTTACCGGCAGGCGCGTAATACGGAATCCCTGCTCCTCCAGAAATGCCAGCGGTGCCGACACGGCCGGGTGCTCGATCGCGCTTGTGATGATGTGGTTTCCCGTTCTCTTATTTGCCATTGCTGTTCCGACGAGCGCCCAGTTGTCGGACTCTGTGCCACCGGAGGTAAAGAAAATTTCTTTTTCTTTGACTTTCAGAATCTTTGCCAGCGTTTCCTGGGCGGTTCTGATATATTGTTCTGCTTCTACCCCTTTTGATGCATCGCAGACGGATTTCCATAATGATTTACCATCAGATCACAGACGAGATCTGCGGTTTCCTGATAAACACAGGTGGTTGCGGAATTGTCCAGATATGCTTCCATTATCTTGTTCGTTCCCTTCCTTCTAAAAGATACACCAGAATGGAAAGCACGGTCATTCCGGCCGTTTCCGTGCGCAGAATGCGCTTTCCGAGCGTAATCGGCTCTACCTTTTCCTTCATGGCCATTTCCACTTCCGCTTCGTCGATGCCGCCCTCCGGTCCGATCAGGATCGCAATAGATTCACCCGGTTCAATGGATTCCAGAATTCTTCTCGTTCCTTCCATCCCCTCTGCGTTCTCATACGGCATCAGGCGGACGTCTGATTCTGCCATCATTGCAAGCGCCTGCTGAATGTAACAGGCATGTGTACCGTCGGAATCTGCATCCGTTTGGACTGCTTTGCAGCACCAAGCGCGATCGTCTGCCAACGCTCTGCTTTCTTTTCCGCCTTTTCCGGTCCAGCTTCACAACGCAGCGTTTCATCTCCACCGGAACAATTTCCGTCGCACCAAGTTCCACTGCTTTTTGGATGATCAGTTCCATTTTGTCACCTTTTGGCAGACCCTGAAACAGTACAATTCCGGACGGGAGTTCTCTGTCTGCTGCTGTGACTTCTTCTACTGCGGCAAGAACCTCACCTTCCGGGAAATCCGAAACGGCACAATGATATTCCTTTTCGCCTCCGGTACTGACCAGTATTTTTTCGCCCGGCCGCATGCGGAGCACATTTTTGATGTGATTAACGTCACTGCCCGTGATGTGGACAGTGCCGTCATAAATCTGACTTTCTTCTACAAAAAAACGGTACATGAATCTGTTCTCTTTCTCTTCTGGTGTTTCGCTTTTCTTAATTTACATCGGTTTTCTTGCTGTAACAGAAACCCATTCGCCCTGATGTGTAACTTCAACCACTTCAAGTCCCGCTGCAACGACTGCCTCTTTGACAACTTCCTCTTTCACATCGAGAATGCCGGATGTGATATAAACAGCGCCCGGCTTCATCTGGTGTACGATTACCGGCGTCAGCGGAACGAGAACATCTGCAAGAATATTGGCGGTAACGATATCGTATTTCTCGTATCCGACTCTGTCCTGTACTTCTTTGTCATCAATGATATTTCCGATCATCATATCAAAAGCTTCTACCGGAATTCCATTGACTTCTTTGTTTTCCTCAACCGCAGGAACCGCACACGGATCGAGGTCTGTTCCGACCGCATGACGCGCACCAAGCTTCAGTGCAATAATCGAAAGAATACCGCTTCCGGTTCCGACATCAAGCAGCTCGGTATCCTTTGTCACATATTTCTTTAACTGACGGATGCAAAGCTGTGTTGTCTCATGCATACCCGTTCCAAAGGCTGTGCCCGGATCGATATGGATGATCATTTATCCCGGTCTTCCGGCTTTACTTCCTCCCAGGACGGGATGATCAGAATGTCGTCCACATAGAACTGTTTGAAATACTGTTTCCAGTTGTTGATCCAGTCCTTGTCCTCTGTCTCAGACTCTGTGATGGTGCACTCTCCAAGATCCAGGAACTCCTGCATTTCTGCAAGTGCGCGCGGACATCTGCAAGAACCTTCTCCTTGTCCTCATCCACATCGAGGTAAAAATTCAGGTAGGCAATTCCATCGTCATCCGGAATATCCGGCATGATATCCACGAACATCTGCTGTTTGTCGCTCTCGGTCAAAGGCTGTTTGTCCTGAATTTCCACGCCTTCGATTCCCACATCGGCCAGAGTGGAGATCACAATGTCTTCCACTTCCGATCTTGTTTTTAATGTAAATTTATTCCATTTCATTGTTTAAACTCCTTTTTGCGCTTCTCTTTTCCATACGTGCAAAGAAAGCCACATTTATCATACACGATATCGTTCCTGTTGTAAATGTTATTTTCGGCTTTTACGGCCCGTCTCAATCCGAAATCTTTGTCAGAAAGCCATCTTTTTTCGCCTTCTGATAACGCCATACCAGCCCGAGTGTGGATAAAATGCGAACCCCAAGATCTATCAGATTGAACCGATACAGTGCCGTAAGATCTGCCCCAAGTGCCGTATACAGACGGACACCAAGCAACGGCAGAACACTGTTGGTCAGCGTCGTCATCATCGTAAAGAGGCTGATCAAAAGCGAACGGTTCTTTTCCGGTGCGGCATTTAAAAGAATCTGTACCGTGCAGAGTGCAACGGCACACTGTGGAGCGTTCAGAACCGTCATCAGAACAATAAAAGTAACCCCGCGGTACGCCAACGGTAAATGTGGAACCAAAATCATAATAACCGGGCAGAAGCAAAGACCGATCCCGGCGAAAATCAGTGCAAAATCCGGCGATTTTTTCCGGACAACCTTCGCGATCATTCCAACTGCCGCAAGCTGACCGATATTGAAAACACCGTTGCAGATGGAAAGTGTCATCTCCGACATTTTGCAATATTTGACCTGTCCTAAATACCACATGCTCCAGTCAAGCTGCCAGGTGATATAGAAAAAGACCACCGGCACGAAAAACCAGCGCAATGCTTTATTTTTCCCCACGCTTGTGATCGCCTCCAGCAGATCAGAAACAGAAAAACGTGAGGATGCCTTCCCCGCTTCTGCCGGAGCTTTGCCCTCCTCCTGCTGTTCCACCGGAATTTTTTGATTGCAGCGGCCTGCAACAAAACACAGACAGCACACAGATAAAAAAAAGCTTCGGAGTACCAGAGTTTTCCATCGGCCGTGTGGCATCTTCCCATCAGAATCCCGCAGATCACCGGTGCAAGAATGCCAATCACAAACATGAACTGATTCCGAAAGGCATAGACATCGTTTCGCTGCCGCAGTGAAACCGCAGCACCGAACATTGCCTGCCACTGCGCATTGTAAATAGCAAGTGCCCCCGCAGTAAATGCCAGTGATACAAAAAACAGCTCCATACGTCTCTCGCCGAGTGCCGGTACACTTCCAAGAAATGCATAGCCGGCACACATCACAAGAAGCGTAAGCATCGGTATCGTCTTTGTCGACTTCAGACGATCCGCCAGAATTCCAAGCGGCAGCAGTGCTGCACACGCTACAATGTTCGGCACCATCTGGATAATGCCGATCTGACTGTCGGTTGCACCCATGTTTGTCGCATACAGATTCAGGCCGAAACCGTTGATCGATGTGATATATTGCAGAAATACACCCTCGACGGCAAACAGCAGCATGGTCTGCGCAGATGGCGGCATCTTTTTTACCCGATAAAACAGACTCTTTTTCATTGTTTAATCCCCCATACCTTCTTCTGTTGTCTTCACGTTCCTGCCCCCGCCGGATACGTAAAGATTCTGCTCTCATAATGGCAATTTCATGTTCAAATGTCAACAGAAATACTCGGATCCGATGTGAGAAATTTAACGGCATTTTCTGTCAATATTCACAAAAGAAAAAGGGGGATTCTCCCTGTTGAATGCATGGGTTTTGCATAAGAAAAAGGAGCCCCCGTTTTACCTGGGGCTCCGCCTATTGGAAATGTTTATAGCAATCTCAGAAACCAAATTCATCTCCCACCGCAGAACGTGTCTTCTTGCCGGAAGAGGATAAAAAAATTCAGAACTGCTTTTTGCGTTATTTTCGGGGTTTGCTATCAGAATTCGATCTCGCGCAGATATCTGTGCAGCGCATCCTGCCAGGTCGGCAGTTTTTCGAATCCGTTCTCGGTCAGTTTCTCTTTGCTCATGCGGCTGTTGGACGGACGTTTTGCTTTTGCCGGGTACTGGTCAGAGCTTACCGGTGATACACTTACTTTTCCGTAAGCCGGATCGATCTCAGCGGCCTGTTTGAAAATCTCGCAGGCGAACTCATACCAGGAGCAGAGTCCCTCGTTTGTTGCATGGTAGCGGCCGTAGTTCTCTTTCTCTGCCATGTCGACAAGCAGGCGGGACAGGTCGTAGGTGTAGGTCGGGCTTCCTACCTGATCATCTACAACAGTCAGATGATCGTGTGTCTTTCCAAGGTTCAGCATGGTCTTGATGAAGTTCTTTCCGTTCACGCCGAATACCCATGCGATGCGGACGATGTAGAATTTTTTCACCCATTTCTCTACCGCGAGCTCTCCCTCGTATTTCGTCTGGCCGTATACGTTCAGCGGATGACGCTCATCATCCGGCTCCCACGGGCGGGTACCCTGGCCGTCGATACGTAGTCGGTGGAGATGTAGATCATTTTGCAGTCAAGGTCATGGCAGACTTTTGCGATGTTCTCGGTTCCGACTGCATTGACCTGATGTACTTTTTCTTTTTTGTCATCATCCTCAGCAAGGTCTACAGCGTCCATGCTGCACAGTGGATTACGACATCCGGGTTTGCTTCGGTAATGACTTTTCTTACGCTTTCTGCATCGGTGATATCCATTTCTTCAATATCAACGCCGATTCCTTCATGACCGCGTTTTGCAAGTTCATTCATGACGTCATGGCCGAGCTGGCCTTTTACACCTGTTACAAATACTCTCATAATGGTTCTCCTTTTTCTGATTTTGTTATCGTTATGTTTTGTCTGTCTCTTGTTTTTCAGTCTGATTTTCTGTTTGTACCATGAGTATAAAGGATGACGTTATGTCATGGTCAAGCATTTTTTTCAAAAACTGCCCCGGATTTTTCTTCCGGGGCAGTTTTCTTCAACGCTGTTCGCTTTTATTTGTCGATATATTTTCCGTTCATCACATCCATCAGATACTGGCCGTACTGATTTTTCTTCAGTGGTTCGATGTCGGTCAGAAGCTGGTCTTTGCCGATCCAGCCGTTCAGGTAACCGATCTCCTCCAGGCACGCAATCTTGCGGTGCTGATGCGTCTCGATGGTTTTTACGAAGTTGGTTGCCTCTACCAGACTCTCATGTGTACCGGTATCCAGCCAGGTGAAGCCCTGTCCGAGAAGCTCAACGTTCAGACTGCCGTCTTCCAGATAGATCCGGTTCAGGTCGGTGATCTCAAGCTCTCCGCGCGGTGACGGTTTCAGGTTCTTGCATACTCTACGACTTTGTTGTCATAGAAATACAGACCTGTAACACAATAGTTTGATTTCGGTTTCTCCGGTTTCTCTTCGATGGAGATGGCTTTTCCCTCGGAGTCAAATTCTACGATTCCGAAACGCTCCGGATCATCTACATAATAGCCGAATACGGTTGCGCCTTTTCCGGTCTCAGCGTTTTCTACTGCTGCTTTCAGGCGTTTGTCCAGACCGTGTCCGAAGAAGATGTTGTCGCCGAGCACCATGGCAACGGAATCATCCCCGATGAACTCCTCGCCGATGATGAAGGCCTGTGCCAGTCCGTCCGGGCTTGGCTGTACCTTGTAGGAAAGCTGTACACCGAACTGATGGCCGTCACCGAGCAGTGCCTCGAAACGCGGGGTGTCCTGCGGGGTGGAGATGATCAGGATGTCGCGGATGCCTGCATTCATAAGAACAGACAGCGGATAATAGATCATCGGCTTGTCATAGATCGGGAGAAGCTGTTTCGATGTTACCATAGTTAACGGATAAAGACGTGTGCCGGAACCTCCGGCAAGTACGATACCTTTCATAATTCGTTACTCCTTTTTCGTATATGATACCTCTAGTATAACCTCATTCCCGGAAACGCGTCAACCCGTATCGTAACGTAACCGTTACTGTTCACTCAGCAGTGAAACACTTGCTGTTTCGCTGCGTAAGAACATGTTTCAGGTGTGAGCAACCCTCCTTTTGCGAAGCAACTTTAAATGAAGGTTGCGAATGTTACAGTTCGCTGGGCACCAGTGAACTGTAACACGTAACGGTGTGTGATAACTTTGTGACGTTTCTGTTATCAGCAGCTGTATTTCGTCAGTTTCTGGCGGGAATAGATCGAGCTGTTGCGGTTGATACGTAGGCCGCGGTGCAGACAATAAAGAAATATGGCAGATAATCGTAGCCAAAAATCTCGCCGCCGATGAAAATAGCCGCCAGTAAGGTATTGGTTCCGCCACCGAAAACCGCCGCATAGCCAAGCGCCGCGGAAAGCTCCACCGGAATACCGAACAGATTGCCAAGGACTGCTCCCAGGGTTGCTCCGATGGTAAACAGCGGTGTTACCTCGCCGCCCTGAAACCCGGCGGACAGTGTCAGAATTGTCAGGATAAATTTCAGCGCCCAGTCATATGCATATACCTTTTCCCCATGAAATACCGCTTCCACCAGATTCGTTCCAAAGCCGCAATACCGTCCTCGGTACAGAAGCAGGAACAGAATGCTAAGGATAACACCGATGGAGAAAACACGTACCAGCGGATTTTTGATTTTTTCGCCGAGATATTTTTTCGTGTGCTTTAAGCACCAGGCGAAGAGGCCGCCTGTGATTCCAAAAATAATACCAAGTGTAATCAGACGCACCAGCAGGAACGGTGTCAGGCTTTCGCTGATGTGGACAGCCAGATTTTCTTTGCGGATTCCAAGCAGGGAAGCTACAGCGCTCGCAGAGAAAGATGCGGTAAACGCCGGAAGCAGTGCCTCGTACCGCATTTCACCCGCAGCGAGCACCTCTACCGCAAAGATCACAGCTGCAATCGGCGTTCCGAACATGCCCGCAAAGCCGGCGGCCATACCGGTTACCAGAAAGATACCGGGCGCGTTTTTAAACGGTAATTTTTTGCCAGCAAAATAGGAAAACACAGCACCGATCTGAACGGCAACGCCTCGCGGCCGGCACTTCCACCGAACAGATGCGTCAACGCCGTTGAGAGCATTGCCAGCGGAATCATGCGAAGCGGAAGCTCTGTCTCCTCCTCATACGCTACACCAAAAATCAGACTCATGCCTCCTTTTCCCCTGCCACCGAATTTCTGATTGACTGCCACGATCACAAGACCTGCCATAGCGAGAAACGGCAGACACCAGAAAAGATGTGCCACGCGAACAGCCGTGACTTTCAAAAGCAGACGGCAGAACAGCGCCTCAATCAGACCGACTGCCGCACCGAGCGGAACGCCGGTCACACCGAGCAGCAGCAGGCGCCGTAGGTGCGAAGGGATTTCTTCAGTTCTTCTTTCATTCTCTTTCTCTCCTTTTCGAATTCTGCTGTTATCATATCACGAAGCGGACAGATTGTGAACTATGGATACCTTTTCCTCCATACTCTTTGCCAGTGCATCGGCAAATTTTTCCTGCATCCGGATTACTTCTTTCATCTCCTGCTCCGTAAACTGCGCCGCAGCTTCCTCCTCGGACTGAAACAGCGGAAGAACCAGCTCTCTCGCATACTGTTTTCCCGTTTCAGTCAGACTGATGATTTTTTCCCGCCGGTTTGCCGGATTGACTTCCATTTCGATATATCCTGTTTTCGTTTTTAGTCCGTTTTCGTACTTTTTGTTTTAGTGTTTTTTTCTTCCTTTTGTCAAGATTTCCAAAAGCCTCTTTTTTCCGTATATTTTCCGGCATTTTTCAAATACTAGCAACTGTCCAGACACTGTTAGGGAAAGGAGATTTTGAAGATGAGAAAAATCAGAAGAGTGTGTATGACGCTGGCATTGGCGGTATTACTGGCCGGGATGACGGCCTGTGGAAACAACACCACGAACGACACCGGAAATGGCAATACCAACACGGAGAGCGACATGGGACAGACGGATAACAGAAACGATGTCAATACGACAGAGATGCCGTCAAACGACAATGTAAATGATGTGACGGAGGGCACCGATGGGAATGCCAACGGTACGAACGGTACAAATACCGGGGATAGAAATACCCTTGGAGATGATGTCGGCGACGCCGCTGAAGATGTGACCCGTGGTGTCGGTGAGGGCGTTGAGGATGTCGGCCGCGCGGTGGACGATGTGGTAAGCGGCGGCGACAATGAGACGCAGAATCCGCAGGAAAACGGAGCAACTACACAGAATGGAGCGGGGATGGCACAGTAAATATGCACTTCTGCTGCTCCCGTATCTAAAAAACTTCCCTTGGCGAACGATATATGCAGGTTCGCCGGGAAGTTTTTTACTGCCAGGCACATCAGCACCTGGTTTGATCCGTCACTTTCGATTTTTTCTTTTACAGACCGCATCTGAATTTTCTGCCCTTCGCGCCAAGAATGGCTGGCCATCTGATCGCCCCACGCTGCACACTCTGCATAAATATCAACCCGTTCCAGATCTCCGCTCCGGTCCACAAAGGCAGGGAACAGAAATCCACAGATAGGATTTCCCGGCTCGTATTCTCCAACCAACGGGCAGACAGCGCAGATCAGATAGGGGAACATCTCCTCGGATTCCCCCAGGCGCTCTTTATCGGAAGCTTTGCAGGAATATCATACCGGTCATAAAACATGTAAATGGCATAAGCCCCGTGAATCTGCAATCCTTCGATCAGGATATCATAGAACGTTTCCAACAGCGCATCGTTCTTCAGTCCGCATTCCCGCAGCGCCATCAGCATCTGCCAGATACTGCCCGGCCCCTGGGATGTTTCCGGAAAACGGTATTCCCGCAGCTTCTCATTCGATTCCGCAAACGGAATTTTCTTGGCAATCGCCAGATTCCTGGCCTTTTCCGAACCGGACAGTTTCAGAAAATGAATGTTGAAACTGCCGTCATACTCCCCATCCGAATCCGTATAGCAACCCGCCATCCGCACAAACGAAGTCCGCGCCGGCGTCATCCTCCTCGTCAGCTCCAGCATGTCTTCCCGATTAATCATACATTCCCTCCGACAGTAATATATTCGAAACTCTCTGCCTTTGATCTTATCATAACATGCTTTTTCTGTCAGCAGGTTTTTCGGAATCAGATGGGGATACTTATTGACCAGCTTCTTAAATTCCGCCACAGACACTGCCATACAGTCGCGCATCCGTGGAATGCTA
>ENA-OQCS01000723-OQCS01000723.1-human-gut-metagenome-genome-assembly--contig:-NODE-723-length-18383-cov-2.503232_pt1 | contig 18383 bp, 20 predicted proteins | sample MGYA00242757_ERZ504575 | MGnify/ENA primary metagenome ERZ504575 (study PRJEB26092, sample SAMD00036297) | human gut metagenome | host: Homo sapiens | study: EMG produced TPA metagenomics assembly of...
TCTCATCAAAAATATCATATAGAAGCAATCCGTTCTATCAACTCGTTACCCAACGCTGTTTTCGCTTCAATATGCTGCAATACCGCTGTCACAAACGGATTACTTCAAATACCCCACGCACCTGTTCAAAATCCTGCTCCATTTCTTCACGTGATCCATCTGCACCGAACCCCGTCATAGCAGACAAAGAAAATTCCTTTTTCGCATCGGCATAGACCATTTTATCCAATCCGACAACAGCCTCCTGCCACTTCTTCACGATAGCAATAACATCCTTTGCCGTTATTTCATCGGAACGCAGATTATAAAACTCAAGCATCTTCCCATACGCCCATGTCCACTCGTATGTATAATAATTACGATGCATCTCAACAAAACGGTCATGAATCTGATCCACATTAGTCAGGATTCCAGATTCTATATCTGCCATCAACTTCTCTATCTCACTTTTAGGAGCGATCAATCCGGAAATATCCACCCATTCTCCTGTCCCTATCTCTGTATCAGGAATCAACCGGGCACGGATTTCCTCATCACTGTTAAAACGAACTTCTTCCAAACGCTTGATTAATGAATTACCCAAAAATTTATGAATAGCCGTTTCATAAAAACGAATGCCATTATTTAAAGAAGAATTCTTAATTTTCGCACTTTGGTAAGAGTAAGTTTCTGAGGTTTCTCCGGATACTTTACGTAATTCCTTCAGAATACTACGCCCTTTCATCATTTTCTGAATAGTATAAGGACTCAACAGGTTATAATTAATTTGATCCAAACGGTTCGGATCTTTACGTTTGTCACGTTTAGGCCACTTTTGAGCATCTCGAATCGTACCTACACTCCGCAAATTCACCCCTGGCACCAGATAAGTGGTATTTTGCTGCTCTATCAGATAAGAAAAAGGCAGATTAGAAGTATCGGCATGATTCACATGACGCCCCATAACCAAAGAAAATGCACCTACACGTGCGGGCCATAAAATATAAGAATCGGAAGTAGTCTTCGCCCCACGCTCCATAGCTCCCTGATGAATCGGACCTAACTTATACATATGGTTGCTTTGATTAGAGCCGGAACCCGCATTCATAAAAGAGAACATTCCGGCAATCAGCAAAGTAGACTTATGATGAGTCACCGTAAAGGGTCCGGCAAAAATGGCACATGCCTCACCGTTCTCTTCTTGACAATTACTAAAAAACAAAGAATCAGATGCAGAATAGTTATGTCCCAAATGACATGCCTGGCTGATAAAGCAACGGGTCAACATAGTTCCATCTTCCACATTGGAGCCGCTTGATATAATAAAATCATCGCATACCACTCCATAGCCGATATGAATAGGCGCTTGCTCATTACTGTTCAAGCTACCGTTTTTCAATCGTCCCGCCCCTTCTATCTTACAATAATCACCTATTCGTACATTCTTTATATATCCCGCATCAACAATGGTAACATGGTGGCCAATAGTACCTGTATCCGAAGCATTCTCTTCAGCATACCGGTCAATAATGGCTTTCATCCGGCAAATCAATTCAGGACGATGACGATACAATGCCAAAATATAGGCCTGATGCGCTGACAGACGATCATGAATAGGCACTTCACGTCCACCCGTTTCATTCAATACAGCTACTTCAACGCCATTTCCAAACTTGCTCCAGCCATCTACCAGAATAATATCTACATTCTCTATAAATGCATAATCCCCAATTATATAGTTGGCTCTGGGATGTACAGCCGTGAGAAGTACCCTGAAGAAGATGCCTTCCTGGAACTTCGTGGGGAAGAGGATGAAGAAAAAGAAAGGATTTGCGAAATAAAACCTATTATCATTACGGCTGTCAGTTTCTTATAAACTGGCAGCGTTTTTGCTATCCAGCTACCCAAAACAACCCGAAAAAGAGAAAAAGCCCGAAGAATCTTTGCTTTTTCAAACTTTATCCGTACCTTTGCAGTATGAAAACATTATTAGACGTTCATACACATACAATAGCATCCGGTCATGCCTACAGCAGTTTGCAGGAAATGACCATGGCTGCAAAAGAAAAGGGGTTGGAAATACTGGGAATCACAGAGCACGGACCACATATCCCGGGCACCTGTGATCCCATCTATTTCAGAAACCTGCATTGCGTTCCCCGTCAGCTCTATGGAATCAAGCTGATGCTGGGAGCAGAACTCAACATCCTCAATACCCAAGGCGATATTGACCTCGATGAGGATTACTGGCGCATGCTTGATATTCGAATCGCTGGCATTCATAGCCTTTGCTGGCAGGGAGGAACCAAGGAAGAGAACACGCAGGGTGTCATCAATGCCATGCGCAATCCATTCGTGCAGATTATCTCCCATCCTGGAGATGGAACGGCAGAACTGGACTTCGAGGCTCTGATGAAGGTTTCCAAGGAGACGCATACCTTGCTCGAAATCAACAATCACTCCATGGCTCCCATCCGCCACAAGACGGTGGCAGCTCCCAATAACCTGGAACTGCTGGAACTTGCCAAGAAGTACGAGACCCCTGTCATCTTCGGAAGTGATGCCCACTTCTCTGCCATGATAGCCGACTACAGCAACATCATGCCGCTGGTAGAGAAAGCTGAGTTCCCGGAAGAACTGATTCTCAACTATCAGCCGGAGAAATTCATGACTTATCTCAAGCCTACCCCTGAGAAATAGGAAAAATTCGTTTCACATTTCATTTGCACTACTATGATTATAGAGGAAATTATCAAGTACAACGAGGTATTCGTAGCTAGCAAGGGTTACGAGAAGTATCTTACGAGCAAATACCCAGACAAGAAGCTTGCCATCCTTTCCTGTATGGATACCCGCCTGACAGAGCTTCTGCCAGCAGCCTTGGGATTGAAGAATGGAGATGCCAAGCTCATCAAGAATGCAGGTGGACTGGTTATCAGTCCATTCGACTCCGCCATGCGCAGCCTCCTGGTTGCCATTTACGAACTGGGTGTAGAGGAAATCATGGTCATCGCCCACTCCAACTGCGGTGCCTGCCACATGAACGGACAGCAGATGAAGGAATTGATGCTCAAGCGCGGCATCCATCAGGATGTCATCGACACCATCGGACTTTGCGGCATCAACCTAGACCATTGGCTGGAGGGCTTCCACGACACCGAGGATTCTGTAAGAAATACGATTAATACCATCCGTACTCACCCTCTTGTACCAAAAGATGTCAATCTGCATGGTTACATCATCGATTCCCAGACGGGTAAGCTCACAGAAGTTAAATAAGAAATCATTCAGTTGATGAAAAGAGAAGTCAGTCGGCGACTTCCCTTTTCACGAACAGAACTAAAAGGAACCGTGAATCTAACTTCGGCCAAGATCATCTGCATCAGTTCAACATTAGTCTTGTTGTTTATCGCAGCATCTTCAACTTCAGTAAAATAATCAAGAGTAGCAGAACACTCTCCGGTAATATCTATGCCAATCACTTTCTCATGGGCATAGATAATACGAAGCACGACTTGATAATAAAGAACATCAGCCGGTGATGAAGAAGAAAATGTATCATCACTGGCTGATGTCTGAAAAGATTTAGAAAGAGAACTGCTCCAGTTTCAAGCCGTTCTTGGTAAGAGCTTCAATCTTTGGAACCAATGTAGTGAAATGTTCAGAAGCCATGTGAGCTTTCAGAACTTCCTCGTTCTCCCATGTCTCGCAGATCATCATCACCCCATTACGAGTTCCACTGGTGAAATAGTCATAGGCAATATTGCATGGTCCTTCAAGGACTTCTCTACCAGTTGCTTACACAAAGCGTTGATTTCCTCAACCTTTACCTCCTCCTTCTTCTCAAAAAACACATTTAATCTAATCATAGTTCTTTATTTTTAATATTGATTTTGTATTCAATTGCTGGTTGCAAAATTACCATTTTTTATGAATACCCAACAAATTATGCGTTATATTTTTGTTAAAATTAGAAGTTTTTCCATTTTTTCTTGCGTCATTAAGATAAAAAACGTATATTTGCAGCAGATTAAATACGCAAGCTTTTTAAAGAGAAAAGATATACATTGCCAGAAGAGCAGAAAGATGCAGCTTTCGTAGCAGAGCCTGCACCAGCCTATCACGAAATGCCGCCATGGCACTTCCCGAGGATGAATGTGCAGAAGAAGATATTGACTGGAATAAGATTCCAGTGGGCTGGCATCCGGCCAAATGAAGAAGAAGCCGTGGCTAGGATTGAAGCTATTGAGGAAGAGTATGAGAATGGGCAATATATTGATGCAGAAGAATTTGAAAAAGAACTAATTGCAAAATATCCATGGCTAGCATAAGATTAACACTTTATTTTAAAGCTGGGGGATTTGCAATCCCCTCAATTTTTTCTCGATATTAGGAAAACTTTATCCTATCATAACAAAACTTTCCCTCATATTTTTCACTTTTTCGAGCAAATATTTTACTTCTCACAAATAAAAGCTTGCATATTCCGAATATTTATTGTATTTTTGTAGGCAAATAAAGATTTTGACACAATAATTTAATCAAAACAGAAAAATAAGATGAGCGATTTTCTGACACAATTCAAGAAGCTCCAACCCATCACCATTGCCAAAAGCGGCAAGACGATGACGGGTAAGGAGATTTTCTTCATGATAAGAACTGGGGAAAACGATACTTTCATCATCCCGGTAGATAAAAAACTGAAGCCGGTGGAGGCTGACTATCATTACTATTCGGGCGATACGGCTCAACTCCTGCGCAGCATCGACAGCATCAAGGAGGAGATGGCTTTCCAAATCTCCTGGGACGAGAGCGAGGCTACCGACGTGAGCCTCAGCCAGAACCCTCACTTGCTCTACCAGCTCATCCGTTGCAAGAACCTCATCGATGAGAAGGGTCACGCCATATCCGTTCACCCAGACACCTCTGTGCTCCAACTGGTGTTAAAGAAATTCGGCCGCAACATCGAACCGCATTTTATCATTGCCGCCAAGGATTCTTCGGATGCTGAAGAATATGACGGAGCCAAGAAATACGAAGCCAACAAGTTGTATTTCAGTCTTCTGTCAGACAGTTTCGTCTTGTCAGACAATGTCATTTATCCCATCGCCCCTATCGGCGACAACTATCAGCAACTCAGCTATTTTACCACCCGTTTCACCGAAGATATGCTGGAAGAATACCTCTCCGTATTCTTCTCCTTCATCGAAAGCGTGCAGGTGACTTACGAGTATTACACCGTGGAATTCTCCGACACCGACATCGTACCTACCCTTCTCTTTCGTTTGAGAAGATAGATGCCGACAAGACCCTGTTCCTTCGACTCGTAGAATCATACAAGGGATTGCCGCTCGATTTCGTGCAGCAGTTCGACCTGAGCATGGTTGCATCACTCTCGCTCGACCAAAAGATTGTGGTAAAGCGACTCGCCCATCTGCCAATAGACGAAATCACCAACAACCTCAGAAAGGAAATCATACAATACGCCCCTAGCAAGGCGGCACAGAAGGACGTGTATGTGGAGGACCATCTCTTCATCATCCCCGAGGAAACGGCAGGTCCGTTCCTGCTCCAATCGCTCCCATCCCTGCTGAGAACCTACCAGCTCATCGGTGCCGAGAAACTGCGTGAGTACAAGGTGAAGCCAATGACGCCTAAGCTGAACATCAGCCTCTCATCAGGCATCGACTTCCTGGAGGGCGACGCCAGCATCACGCTCGAAGGCGAACAGTTCTCGCTCCAGCAAATCCTCTCGCAATACAACAAGAAGAAATACATCCAGCTGTCGGACGGCAACCGTGCCATCATCGAGGACGGATACATGCGACGTCTGGAACGTATTTTCAAGAAAAAGGACAAGGATGGAAAGGTCAAGGTGTCGTTCTTCGACCTGCCTGAGATAGAAGACCTCATCAACAAGCCTTTGGAGGGTGAGGCGTTCAAGCATCACCGTGAAGTGTACGAGGGCTTCAACCACCTTGCCGAGGAAACCCTGAAGGCACCAAAACTGAACGCCCAGTTGCGCCCATACCAGGCAGAGGGAATCAAATGGATAAAATATCTCTACGACAACAACCTGGGAGGCTGTCTCGCCGACGACATGGGTCTCGGCAAGACCGTGCAGACCATCGGTGTCCTCACCCTCATCTATCCGAAGGTGAAGAAACCTACGCTCATCGTAATGCCTCGCAGCCTGCTCTTCAACTGGCAGAACGAGTTGAAGAAGTTCGCCCCACAACTCTCTGTCTATACCTATTATGCAGCGACCGAGACATCAAGGAGGCGATGAAGCACCAGGTGATACTGACCACCTACGCCATCGTGCGCAACGACATCGAGACCTACTCCAAGCAGAAGTTCCACTATGTGATTCTCGACGAGAGCCAAAACATCAAGAACACTACCACGCAGACCACCCAAGCCACCCTCGTACTCCATGCCGAACACAGACTGGCATTGAGTGGTACGCCGGTGGAGAACAATCTGACGGAGCTATACTCGCTCTTCCGTTTCCTCAACCCAACGATGTTTGGCAGTTTGGACGATTTCAACAGCCGTTACACGGGTCCTATCCAGCGCGACAACGACAAGGACACCCTGTTGAGCCTCCGCAAGAAGATATTCCCGTTCATGCTTCGCCGACTGAAAAAGGACGTACTCAAAGACCTGCCCGACCGCATCGAGCAGACCCTCTTCGTGGAGATGAGTCCAGAGCAGCACGACTTCTACGAGCGAAGAAGACAGTACTACTACAACCAGGTGCGCCAGACGATAGCCGCCGAAGGCATTCAGAAGTCGCAGTTTGTAATGTTCCAGGCACTCAACGAACTTCGCCGCATCGCCTCCATCCCAGAGAGCCTCAGCGACGGACACATCAAGTCGCCTAAGCTCGACCTGCTGACCGACACCCTCCTCGAAGCCGTGGCCAACGGACACAAGGTGGTGGTATTCTTCAATTTCATAGCAGGTATCGAAGAACTCAGCGAGCGACTGGACCAAAACGGTGTGGACTATGCCTGCATGACAGGTTCAACGAGAGACCGCAAGAGCATCGTGGAGCGATTCCAGAACGACCCACAATGCCGAGTGATGCTGATGACGCTGAAGACGGGTGGCGTGGGTTTGAACCTGACTGCCGCCGACACCGTGTTCATCTTCGAGCCATGGTGGAACAAGGCTGCCGAGGAACAAGCCATCAACCGTCTGCACCGTTTCGGACAGAAGGCAAAGGTACTCAGCTACTCGCTCATCACCCAGCAAACCATCGAGGAGAAGATACAGCTCCTGCAACAGCAGAAGGCCGAGCTCTTCGAGGGCTTGATAGGTGCCGACAGTTCATCTTCCAAGCATCTGTCGGAAGATGACATCAACTTCATTCTGGGATAAAAACATCATTTCATAATGGAAATCATATCATAATAGAAACAAGACATGGCAACAGAAACAACACTCTGGGACATAAACGACAAGCGACCAGAGAAAACCATATACGTTCCGGAAGGGACGGAGAATGAACAAATAATAAGTACCCTCATGCACGGATATGGTTTTAGTAAACTACAGGAAGCAGCTTACGGCGTGCGTGAAACCTTTAAGAAGTACAAATTGGTGGCACTGGACAAGGACGGCAAGAAATACGAGCCAGCCCTATCACGCTTATGTTATCCAACAAGAAGAAACTGAAGAAGGATTATGCAGCGTTTCTTGCTATCATGAAGCATACCAACAACTTCTCCCTATATTACGACGAATGGTCGGAACCTGTAAAAAAACTCTTCAAGCAGACTGCCGCCAACCATTACATCCTACATACTGACGCAACCAAGATTCTCGGCGAACCTAGCATCACAGAGAGCAGGCATTTCTGGGACGCTCCTAAGATCAACCAGAAACTTGGCAACTGGTATGGCACCAAAGAGGCAAAAGCGCCAATTCCTAACAAGAACACATACGGGCGCTCTAATTATTACCTTGAATTGGCAGACAAGTCTTATTATGTAAAGACATTGCCTATTCTCTTCCCAGAGTTGATGAATATCGAGAAATGCGAGGAGTTGCCTGATGCGGAAGCATACAAGACCTATAGCGGTGAGAATACGATTTTCACCGTCGTACCTATCATGTCTTCACTCTTCGACAGCGGACAGCTGAACCTGGGACGAAACAAGCTGCCAGCCAGCGAACTGAAGAAGAAATCCAAGCTTCTCAATCTCCCTGAATTTTTCACGGATGGCAACAAATATTTCTCCAACATCTGCGCTTCGTTTGTGCTCAATTTCTACACCATCTATTGCATGGACTTGTACAACAACGACTTGACGGAGAAACAAGACCTATTGAAGGATCTCTTCAAGAACCTGGATGAAATGCAAGAGTACCTGATGCCTGTCCTTTTGCCACACATCTCAGGATTCAGAAAAAATATGTTCGACTATTGCAGTTGTGGGTATCAGATAAACGTTCTTCAGTCGGTATTGAAGGAATTCCACAAAGAAGGCTGGTTGCCGATAGACAAACTTTTGTTCCATTGCCGAGTGAGTCCCAAAAACACAGAGAGTCAATTTTTGCTGCTTTACTACTCAGACCTCCTCAAGGCCAATTTCTGTAATGAATATGATGGCAAAGAACTCTTTTGCGATGACACCATCCAAGAGTTGACCTACCTTACCTCAAGGCGGCACTCTTCATGATGGCTGCATTCGGTTTCGTGGAGATAGCCTACAAGGAAAAGCCCGACGAGGGAGCCACCTCTTATTATGACACCTTGGCTTATGTACGACTCACCAACCTGGGCTCTATGCCTGGGCATCAAGAGGAAATATGTGCGCACCAAGGAGGCAGATATCCATTACTTCGAACTGGACACAGAACGCCTCATCATCAAGTCGCTGGTGGACAACAATCCGTACGAGTCGCTCCTAGGCAACATGGCGACAGCCATCTCCAAGAAAATGTACAAGGTGAGCTACGAGAGTTTTCTGAATGGTTGTGAGAAGCTACAGGACATCAACAGCAAGATTGACTTCTTCAAGGAATACATCTCTTCCCAGGACTTGCCCGACAACTGGGCAAAGTTCTTCAATGACATCAAGAAGCGATGCAAGCCGATGAAGGCACCAAAGAAGAAATATTCCCTGCTGCAGATTCCAACCGACGACAAGGAGTTGCAGCACATCATCCTCACCGACCCTACCATCCGCAAGTACACGCTGAAGGCTGAGGGCTTCATCCTCTTGGTGGAGACGATCTATAAAAGCAAGGTAGAGGAAGCGCTCAAGAAGTATGGATATCTGATATAAAAACAGACTGATATTACAACCATGCTCCGAATCTTGCGCTTGGCAATGGGGCGGCGAAGTAATAGTTCTGGTCGTTATTCTTATCCAGGAAATTCACCTGCTTCATGCCGAAGAATGGCAGACCTTGTGGGAAGAGGCGGGCAAAATCGGTTACACCTCCTGAGAGGGCAGGACTGCCTGTCTGATACTCGAAATTCCAGCTCTTGTCGAATGCCAATGGAGCACCCTGGCTACATCATCTATCTCGCAATTGATATTCATCTTCTCGCTCTGAGTGAAGTTCTTGAAGAGAGGGTTGAGCTGACCTGCCACGCTGCTCTTGATATCGGTATCAAACCAGATGCCGAGCTCTGCATCCTTCGCCATCTGCGCTACGCCTGTCTCTGTAGATGCAAAGTAGTAGTTTGGTGTAAGACGACTGTGCTCCATATCAGCACCATCCTTCTTTGGCTGCTTCAGGCCGAAACGGGAATCGTAGATGAGGTTGTTCACGAAGACTGGCTTCGCTGCCTTCTCTACCCAGACAGAACCACCCTTCTTGTTTTTGGAACGGCGCCAGCCGCAGTTGATGATGGTGTTGTTATAGACGGTCATCTCAGAGAGAGGGATTACCTCGCTATTGCCGGCATTAGAAAGTTTGAAGGCGTTGGTGCAGGCGTTGTAGATGATGTTGTTGGCTACATCGAGCTTGCAACCTGCCTTTACGTTGATGGCCTCGCCACCATCGGCTGCATTTCCGCTATCGGCAAAGATATTGTTGATAATCACGCCGTTACCACCGGTAAAGTAAGTCTGGTCGTTGTAGTTATCGTGGAAGAAACTGTTTGCCATCACAAACTTGCCGTTTACATTACAGAAGTGGAAGGCTGGCACACCGCCATCGATGGTGGTCTTGAAAAGCTTGTTCTGGAAAGAAGCTGAACTCTCGGTAGGAGTAGCACCGGCATAGGCCACATCCACGTGGTTGAGCACCACCTCCTCTGAATTATATCCGCAGATGATGCCGCCCCAATCAGCAGGCTTCCTGGTATCAGAAGTAAAGACTACCGGTTTTTCGGCAGTTCCCATACAATAGAGATTGCCCAACACCACGATTTCTACCGGCACCTGAACCTCTGATTTGCAGGTGACGGTTACGCCCGGCTCAATGTAGAGCGATGCTCCTACCGGAATTTCAACGCTCTGGCTCAGGTAGTATCCTTGGTCCAAACCACAGAACCTACGGGATATTCTGCCACCTTCGTTGTGATGACATCCTTAGAACCCTGGTTCTCATTGCCATCACTTCCATTATTCACGTAATCGTATGGATTGATATTATCGTTCTCGCAAGATGTGGAGAACATTGCAGCTGCTGCCATCATAAGCATGCAAGCTAAAGTATTTATCTTTTTCATTTTTTACCTTTTTTTCTTTTTACCTTTTATAATTTATATCTTACTCCCAGAAGGAAGGTTCTGCCATACTGATAAGTTCCCACGATGGTCTTATCGCTCTTCTGCCCCTCATACTCCAGGTTGCTCTTGTTCACGGTCTTCAAGTATCTCTCGCGCTTGGCATCGAGCAGATTGTTTGCCTTGAAGAAGATGGAGATGCCGTTCTTGAATTGCTTCTCGGCACTCAGGTCGAGACCGAACATCGCCTTATCCCACTGATCGGCATCCTTGAAGGGAGAAACCAGGGCGAGCTTGGTGCCCGTGAAGGAAGAGGCCAACTGCGCATTCCAGCCATGCTCCGTATCCTTATATAATAAGGAGATGTTGGCGGTATGAGGAGCCTGGTTAACCAGCGGACGGGTCTGGGTTACGCCCGTCTTATACTCGGCACTACCCTCCTGGTACTCACGCTTCGAGGTGGTGATTTCAGAATGAGTGTAAGTATAATTCGCCTTTACTCCGAAGTGGCGGATGTACTTGATCACGTCGATTTCGAAGCCATGTTCTTGGCATTACCCAGGTTGTCAGGCATGTAATAGGCATCGGTTCCGGCTCCAATCTTGCCATCCGATGTTACGAACACCTGCTCTATAGGGTCTTTCAGATACTTATAGAATACGCCGGCAAGAATCTGTTCGGTCTTGCTTGGGAACCACTCCCAGCGCAGGTCGATGTTGTCGATGCGGGCACGCTTCAGGTTTGGATTACCCTTTTCCTGATACTCCTCGCCCTGAATCTGATAAGGCACTATCTCGTAGAAGCCCGGACGGTTGATGGAGCGATAGTAAGAGAGACGCACGTTCATCTTCTTGGTTGGCGTCCACTTGATGGATCCGATGGCAGATAATCCCAGTAGCTCTGCTCGCCCACCTGTCCCATGTTGCGGAAGTGCTGGAGCATGGTGTAAATCTGGTTGGTGTGCTCGGCACGGAAACCGGCATTCAGTTCGCCCACCTCGCTCTTCAGGGTTACCATGGCATAGCTCCGCCGATGTGCTCCTTGGAATCGTAGTTGAGTTGCGAAGCCTGAGAATAAGGAGTCTTGCAAACCCAATCGATGTGAGCAACTGATCTATTCCGTTGCCATCCAATCGCTGCGAGATGTCGGCTGGATTGAAGATGTAAGAATAATATCTGTTGCTGCGCTCCTTTCTGCGATACTGTGCGCCCGCCTTCCAGAGAGCCTCCACAGAGTTGGCGAAATGGGTATCGTAAGAGAGGTTGATGTAACCCGCCCAGTCGGTATCCTTGTTGTGCTGGAATCGGCGTTCGGCACTCTTAGGCAGGGTTTTGGTGATGTTCTTGTCGCTTCCCAGATGGAACCCGAAACGGCATCGCCGCCATTCTCGGCTTTTCTGCTCACGGTATTCGTCAGGGTAACGTAAGTTCTGTCCGGATCTTCCTCCTTAGCCTGCGAGAACACGCCCGACCAATCTACGGTAAAATCTTGGTAAGATGATGCGTACCCTTCAGGTTGGTGGCGAAGATGCTCTGGGTGGTTGAGAGAGAGCGAACCTCATCGTCCTGCGTGTAGCTGTCGGCTCCGATGTATTCGGTATTGACGCTATTGTTGTATCTGGTACCCTTGGAATTGGTGCGCACATACATGTTGTACCATTCCAGCTTGTGGCCAGGCAGGGTTAAATCTATCTTGGCATGAGCACCCGCAGTAAGGTCGTGGATGCTGTAGTAGCGATGCTGCAGATTGGAAATGTACATGGCCTGCTCGCCCGATGCCATCTTTACGGAATTGTAGGTGCGCTCGGTGCCACGGAAAACATTCTGCACGCTTCCGGCAAGCATCACGCCCAGGCGGTCGCCCCAGAAGCGGTTGCCGATGCTCAGACCTCCGATGAAATTAGGAGATGGCATGGAATGGCTCTTCAACAGAACAGGACCGTTCTTGAAATCGCTCATCTGTGCCTTATATTCAGAGCCGAAAGCCTCGTAAGGAGATTTCTTTGTATAATCAGAGCGATTGCTGGTAAGATAATCTCTGCCATCCTTCCAGAAATAATCACTTGCTCCGATGGCTGCATTCGCCTGAATCTGGAAGCGGGATGGGGCATCCTTCATCACCATATCCACTACGCCGCCAGCTGCATCACCTTCCATATCAGCAGTAAGAGACTTGGAAACCACGAGGCGGTCCATCAGATCTGAAGGGAAGATATTCAATGGGATGTAACGGTTTTTATCATCCGGACTAGGAATCTTCACACCGTTCACCAGGGTGTAGTTGTAGCGCTTGTCCATACCTCGGAGGATGGCGTAGGAAGCCTCGCCCGAAGCATCACGCTCCATGGTTACACCCGATACACGCTGCAGAACGCTCGCCACGTTGACGTCAGGCGAAAGCTGGATGCTCTGCTGGCTCATCACGTTGAGCACGTTGCCGGCATTCTTCACGGATTCTATGGCGCTGCGGTCGCTACGGTATTCACGATGACCGGTAACCACCACTTCGCCCAACTGCTTCAGGTCTTCTTCCATGGCGATGGTCAACTGTCCATCCTTTCCCTCTTTCCATCTTTGGAGAAGTCTTTAGCCACATCCACCACCATCTCCCTGGTCTTGTACGACATGTAGGAAACGATGATGGTCACTTTGCCTTTATCAGGCAATTTATGCAGGGTGAAAGTACCATCAAGTCCGGTAGTGGTACTCACGTTGGGCAGCTCCTTTACTCGGATTACGGTTCCGATGAGGGTTCGCCCGTTTTGTTATCCTTGACTATACCATCTAGCGTGTGTGCCTGGATGGTGGTAGTCGCTGCGGCAAGAAGCGCCGCACTCAGTAAAAATCTTTTCATCTATATCGCTATTGATTCTTCATTCGTTTCTTTTCGCAAAAAAGCTTCTTTTACCTTTTAATATAAAAGCTTGGAGACCAGCGATGGAATCGCTGGGAACGGGGGGCAAAGGGGTTAAAGCTCTTTTTACTTTTTTACCTTTTTACTTTTTTGCCTTTGAAATCGTGTGGATGATTTTCCATCCTTATCTATCATTGACATTCTGAGCTGCTTCTTATCTGCTGTAAATACAGAGAAACCATCGGCTGGACTACAGAACACGGTGCCATCGATAGGCTTCACAGGACGAGCCAGAGATGAAGAGGAATTGACTACGTAGTCGATGTTGTCGCCCTTCTTCTGGATATGCTGGAAGTTGTGGATGTGACCGCAGGCATAAATCGCCACATTATTATATTTATGGAGGATAGGAAGAAGGCGCTTCTGCATGTCGAGTCGCTCATTCTCCTTCTTCGTGGTGTAGGCGTAGATAGGATGATGACCAACCACGATGACCCAGTCTTCCTTGGCATTCTTCAGGGTTTCATCGAGCCAGGAGAGCTGAGCCTCTGCATCCTGCTTGCAGGCATCAGGATAGATTTCCGGATTTTTGCGGTAAGATCGATGAGGGGCGTGGTGTCGAGGAAGATGACGCGCACGGTGGTTCCCTTGTGATCGAACACCTTGGTGTAATATTTGGCAGGCATCATCCAGCGGCGGCTCACCTTACCATAGTCCATAAAAGCCTGAGTATTACCACGATACTCATGGTTTCCACAAACCGGGAACCAGTTGAGCATCAGGTCGGGATGAGAATAAACCCATTCGTAATTGGTAAGCCACAGAGGGTCCTGGGTGGAAGCCACGCCATTGAAATGGTGGATGTCGCCCACGGCAAGTACGCATTCAGGATCTACCGTGCCCGCCATCTCGCCCATCAGTTCGGCGATAGGCTTCTGGTCGTAGTAGCCGTTGCGGCCCATGTCATTGGTCATGTAGAGGGTGATTTCGCCCTTCAGCTTCTGCCATTCGGCAGCATTCGCCTTCCAGTTTGGATTCTGCGGAATAGCGGTTGCTGCACTCTGAGAACAGGTGGTTAAAGCTGCGTTTTGCGCCTGTGCAGTCAAGCCTCCACCAAACAATAAAGCCGAAGCCAAAACTACTGTAACTACTCTACCTTTCATCATAGCAAAGCCATTCATGCTGCTATGCTTACCCGATACTTTCTTTCCATTTTTCTTTATCTGACTATAATACATTATTAAATATTGATGATACCTTTCCCCTTCCAGGTTGTATCTGTTAAATTTCGGGTGCAAAGGTAGGGGTATTATGTGTCAATGAGGTTACAAGGATTTGAATTAGCAGATAAAAGATACTACAATTTTATTACAGGAATCTCCCCGATGCTTTTAGGGAAAATCATACATCAGATTATGGTTTTCCCTTTGTTGTTTTCAGCTATTCTCCCTATCTTTGCACCATCAAAAGTTGATAGCGGCACCAAGTAGCCTCTTCTATCAAGAAAACAAAAAGAAATGCAGTAATAACCCTTTAAAGAGAAAATCGTTATGAAAAGAATGATTATGACATTGGTAGCAGTATGGATGATGATTACATCTATGAATGCTCAGAGACTGACAAATATTCAAGCAGAAGCCCGTTTTATCACAGATAAGATGGTGGTGGAACTGGGATTGAGCAGCGCCCAGCGCAACAGCATCCTGAACATCAATCTCAATTATCTCAATGGCATCCGAAGCTATCGCGACATTGATGCTACGGCTGGCATTACCGCAACAAGCAGCTCAAGCGCATGATGACCGCCAGACAATGGAAGAAATTTAAGAACTCATACTATTTCTATCGCCCTATCGGCTGGAATAATCATGTGTATGTTCACCATATTTACACCAAGTATCCAAAGCATAACTGGGGACACGACAAGCGCCGCCCTCGCCCTGAGTGCAGCTACGGAAAACCAGGATGGCCAGGCGGAACCCATGTAACTTATGGACCAGGAAAGCCGGACAAGCATCACAAGCACGATAAGAAGTGGAAGCAAGACAAGAAGAAGTGGAAGCACGATAGAGATTGGGATGATGATGATAATGATAGGATGATGACTAAGATTAAGACTGAGATTAAGACAAACATTCGATGATAAAACAGAAGAATCCAAGCTAGAGATGATTCTCCGGCTTGGATTTCTCGGTAAATAAAAACTAACTATGCTGACTAACTAATCATTAATAACTAATCACTAATCATTAATAACTAACAAAACGTCTTCCACAATCTGCTCATCGAGCAGGCGATTATCCGAAAGCAACTCCTTCACATCGTATCTGTCGTAGAGTCCCTTCCTGATACCGCTCACCATCACCTTCATTTCAGAAGTGCCATAGTAAGAGGCGATACGCTCTCCGAATCCGCCATCCTTCGAGCCATCCTCCAGGGTTACCACCACTGATGGTTTGCCTTCAGGCTATCCAGCGTCTCGGCATCCACCTCGTTCAGATAACGTGGATTGATGAGCGTAGCATCGATGCCCTTATCAGCCAACAGGCGGACTACATTCTCGCCCTTCTGATAGAACGAACCGGCGGCGATGACTGCCACCTTCTCGCCCTGGTGCATCACCTTGTACTTTGCCTCGTAACCATATTCAGCATCAACGGCTTCGGACGTATGAACCACGCCATTGCTTGCACGCGGATGGCGATAGGTTCTTATCCTGCAGAATGCTCCAGCGGAGCATGGCGAAATACTCCTCGCAGGTGGTTGGAGCCAGATAGATGAGTCCCGGAATGCTGCAGAGCATCGGAATATCGAAAAGGCAGATGTGGGTGATGTCGTTCATCGAGTTCACTCCGCCTCCTACCACGTTGATTACGGCTGGGTTGGAATTGATGCAGAGGTCTTGCGCAATCTGGTCGTAGGTACGTTGGATGAAGGTGCTGTAAACGGTCCAGACAGGATGCAATCCGCCCTTCGCCATTCCCGAAATCATGGCCACCGCCTGCTCTTCGGCGATTCCCATATCGATGTGCTGCTTGCCAGCCAGTTGGCGCTTATCGGCAGTAAAGCCACCTGCGGTAGGAGTACCGGCGGTTACGGCGATGAGGGTCTTATCCTGCTTCATCTCGCCCAGCATCCAGTCAGAGAATAATGTACCGTAATCCTCTGTTGGAGCAACCTCCGGGAGGGTTCCATCGGCATTCCTTCTTGGTCGCGAACCGTCTTCCAGATTGAAAGGCATTCCCCAATGCCAAGCCTCCTTGTTAGCTACGGCTGGCGCAAATCCATGACCTTTTTCTGTGTGAATGTGAACCACGGTAGGCTTATCCGTATCCTTCACGCTCTCGAAAACCTGGATGAGTTTTTCGATGTCGTTACCCTCTTCCAGATACTTGTATTCAAAGCCCCACGCCTTGAACCAGTTGTGCTCGCAGGTGCCGTTGCTCTCGCGCAAGGCACGCAGGTTCTTATAGATTCCGCCATGATTTTCGGCGATAGACATTTCGTTGTCGTTCACCACGATGATGATGCCCGTGCCGAGTTCCGAAGCCTCATCCAGTCCCTCGAAAGCCTCGCCGCCCGAAAGAGATCCGTCGCCGATAATGGCGATGATGTTCTCATCGGTACCCTTGACGTCGCGCGCCTTCTGCAAACCGGTGGCAAGACTCACGGAAGTGGAAGTATGCCCCACCTCAAAATTGTCATACTCCGGACATTCGGCAGGAGAAGAATAGCCCGAAATGGCATTCATGTCATCCACATCGCCGAGGAATCCCGCAGCTCGTCCGGTGAGCACCTTATGCGGATAACATTGGTGGCTTACGTCAAACACGAGCTTATCCTTTGGCGCATTAAAAACGTAGTGAAGCGCCACGGTAGCCTCCACGAATCCCAGGTTCGGTCCCACATGACCGCCATGCTTGCTCACACGGTTCAGCACAGCCTGTCTGGTTTCATCAGCCACCACCTGCAGCTCCTTCAAATCCAGCTTCTTCAAGTCGGCTGGCGACTTTATTTTCTCAATATACATTTTCTTATACTTATAGTTATGATTCTATTTATGATTAGATGATGATCATCATTTCGAGTGCAAAGATACGAAGATTCCAGAAAACACGCATTACCCCAACTACAGAAAAAATGAATGATTTCCGGAAAACTCATCTTGGAATATTCTTCAGGAAAACTCATCTTGGAAATCAGCCTACTGCCTTATCCCTATCCTTCAGAATCACAGCCATGTTATCCAGCGCCCATTCTATCAGATGATCCATAATAGGAATAAGGGTTTCAGCACGGGGTGTGAGAGATACTCCACTCTTGGCGGCACTTCGGCATAAGCCTTGCGGGTAACGTAGCCATCAGCTCCAACGATTTTAACGTGCTGGTAAGCATTTTCTGCGAAATATCCGGAATCTGCTTACGCAGGGCATTAAACCGGAGGGGGCCATCCTGATGATATTTCAGGGTGTAGATTACCAGTAGCGACCACTTGTCGCAAACGCGCGCCAAAACGTTACGGATGGGACAGTCCTGTACTACCATTCTTTTATCATTCTTCCCATAATCTATCTTCTTTATATTCTACAATAATCTATAATATTCTGCAAAACTCTACAATATTCTGCAATAGGCTACAAAAGTAACTAATATCCGAAAAGAAACCAAACATACCAAGTTAATCTAAGTTAACGCTTCATTTTTCTTTCTCCCATTCCCACGCAATAGTTACCTCCCGGTAACCATCTTACCCCACGTGCCCTCTTGCCAGGAACCAGTTTTTGCAGTATCTTTGCAGCGCAATTCAGAAATGAAAGCAGAAAACAGAAGTAATTCAACAAATTCACAAAAAGAAAGA
>ENA-OQCS01000724-OQCS01000724.1-human-gut-metagenome-genome-assembly--contig:-NODE-724-length-18383-cov-1.814636_pt1 | contig 18383 bp, 29 predicted proteins | sample MGYA00242757_ERZ504575 | MGnify/ENA primary metagenome ERZ504575 (study PRJEB26092, sample SAMD00036297) | human gut metagenome | host: Homo sapiens | study: EMG produced TPA metagenomics assembly of...
CCCCTCCCTTTCCATTTTTTTTTACAAACGGTTACATCATCTTATGCCATTTTGCACCGCCATGCGTCGAGTCGGAAAGTTCGATATATTCGTATCCGATCCTTTTGTAGAATGGAATCATATGATCCTTGCATGTAAGAACAACGGCTTTTTTGTCACGCTCTCCTGCGCTTTTTACCATATGACGCATCAGTGCTTCTCCAATGCCCTGTTCTGGAACTCGGATTGACGTCCAGTCCGAAATCAATCTGATAATACGCCGTCCGGGTTGTGCAGCGTGGCGTCATGGTAGAGTGCATCCGCCAGATAATCGGTATCCGCACAGCAGCCATTGCAGAAGCCTGCGATTTCGCCATCTTCAGTTTCCGCTACAAAAAAGCTGTTTTTGCAGGTTTTGTACCGCTCCATGAAGTCTTCATAACCTGCCGCCTCGCAGCCGGGAAACATAGCGCCTCCACCTCGGCTACCTTTTTCAGATCTTCCTCTTTTACCGGACGGATCGTATACTTTACTTTTTGTTTTAAATAGGGCTTCAGTCCCGCAACGACTTCTTCCACCGTTCCATCCACGAACGGATTCTTCAGTCCGGCCAGCTCCAGCAGTGCAAAATATCCTTTGCTTCCGCCTGCCTGGCAGAGACGGTAATAATCGCCCCACGCCTTTTCCGGCTCTTTTTTGAAACGCTCAAAGAACTGGAAAGCACAGATCTGTGCCAGCGCATAATCAATATAATAGAACGGGTTCACAAAGATATGCTGCTTCTGCATCCAGAAACCGCCCTCCTCGAGGAACTTGTGGCCGTCATAATTTCTCCATGGCATATAGGTCAGCTCTAACTGATGCCAGATCGCACGGCGCTCCTTGGCCGTCATGCCGATATTTTCAAATACCTTATGCTGGAACTCATCCACACATACCATGTACGGAATCACTTCCAGCGCGCTCATCAGGTGCGCATAACGGTAATCATCTGCTTTCTCTCCAAAGAATGCATTCATCCAGGGGTATGCGAAATGCTCCATTGTCATCGAGTGAATCTCCGCCACCTCGCTTGTCGGGAATACCATATCCATAAACGGAATCTGTTTTGCCGCTGTATACGCCTCGAACGCATGGCCCGCCTCATGAGTCAGAACATCACGTCCGCGCTCGTACCATTAAAATTGGAGAAGATGAACGGCGCCTTGAACGTATTCAGAAATGTGCAGTAACCGCCTGTCTGTTTTCCCGGCTTCGTCTCCAGGTCAAACAGCTCATGCTCCACCATAAATCAAAGAACTCACCCGTCTCTTTCGACAGCTCATGGTACATCTTCTGCGCCTTCGCAACCAGTTCCTCCGTCGTTCCTTCCGGAACCGCGTTTCCTTCCGGGAAATCAGCTCCTCATCGTAATAATGCAGCCTGTCCACTCCAAGCCGTTTCTCCTGCTCCTTCCGAAGCTCCAGGCAGAGCGGTACAATCTTCTCCTTCACCTGCGCACGGAACTTTGCAACATCCTCCGCCGTATAATCGTATCTTCCATAGCTCAGGTAAATAAATTCAATGTAAGAAGAAAATCCCAGCTTCTTCGCAATTTTATCGCGCAGCGAACCATCTTGTCATACAGCGCATCCAGCTCCCCGGAAATCTCTTCATACAAATCTCCCCATGCCGTCATCGCCTCTTTCCGCATCTGGCGGTCCGTACTCTGCATCGCCTTCAGCAGTCCATAAAAATTACACGTTTCGCCCTTAAATTCCGTCGAAGCATTCGCCGTAATTTTACTGTACTGCTGCGTCAGATTCGCCTCTTCGATCAGATCCTCCACGATACAGTCGTCCGCTAATTTTTGGCCAACCTCCATATTCTTCACAAAAATTCCCCGAACTCCTCTGCAAACTCTTGATAAACGGAGACTCCAGAATCACCTTCTCTGCCTTTTGTATCAGCAGATGGATCGCCGGAATCGTCTCATTCCAGACTGAACCTCTCCTTCATAAAACGAATCTCTGGTGTCCACCGTATATCTTACCTGCGCCACTTCCGCCATTGTCGCCCAGGCATCCTCGCGCGTTTTTTCTTCCATAAAAAAGTCCGCGCAGCTCCTCATATGATTTTGCCTCTTTGAGCGCCTTCGTATACGCTCTTACTTTTTCCTGCTCTGCCTCCATGTCCGGCCTTACGTATTCAATTTCCGAAAACTTTTTCATCTTCTCTTACCTCCTTCTATTCCAGAACGCCAGATTTTTCAACTCATGATAAACCGGGACGCCGCAGTCCCATCACATTATAATAGTCTCCCTGGATTCCTTTCACAAACTTTGTCCCAAACACCGTCTGAATTCCGTATCCTCCAGCCTTATCCGACCACACAGGAGCCTCCCCCTCTTTCTCAAGAGCAAGATACCCGTTTATCTCCTCCTCTGTCATCGCATAAAACTCTACATCTGTACGGTCACAGAACGATACCACACGCTTTGCGTCCCCCTCTGTTACCGCAATCGTAACTCCAGTATACACCTGATGCACCCTTCCCTGCAACTGCTGCATCATGCTTCTGGCATGTTCTATCCCTTTCGGCTTGCCAAGGATCTCCCCTTCAAAAGCCACAACCGTATCCGCCCCGATCACAACGGCATCCCCTTCGGTAATCTCCGCAACATCCAGACATTTCAGCCGTGAAAGCTCCTCCACAACCATCTCCGGTTCCGCAGACGTCACAACTTCTTCCGCCCCTGAAGCCTGAACCTTACACCGTATTCCCAACATCTCCATCAACTCTCTTCTTCTGGGTGACCCCGAAGCCAATATCACTTTCATCCGCTGTCTCCTTTATTTTTTTCTTTCATGACATGCATTTTTTTCACACCATGCAGCGATCCGCGGGAATGTGCGGCTTGCGCCGGATGGCCGATAAATAAGTACGCAACGAACACAATCCACTCGTGTCCGTTCCCGGCGTACTTATTTTATCCAGATGCCTGAATTTCCGTCTTAAGCAAAGCAAAACGATAAGCCGGGTTATGTCGTGTGTAATCATCTATCCAATGGAACTGTCGCCAGTCCCCTTAAGCGACCCACCTGAAAACATGACGGGCAGCCATATACGTTTTCTATTCGGTCTTGCTTCGGATGGGGTTTACATGGCTTTCTCTGTTACCAGAGAAACGGTAGTCTCTTACACTGCCTTTCCACCCTTACCAGGAAAAACCTGGCGGTATCTCTCTGTTGCACTATCCCTGGAGTCACCTCCGCCGGACGTTATCCGGCACCCTGCCCTGCGAAGCCCGGACTTTCCTCACCTGGCCCCTTTCGGTCCTGCCAGCCGCGATTACATATCTTACTTTGTCAAAAACGGAACATCAGACAGTTAATAATCTTACCACAAACTCTCTTTCTTGTCCATCCCCAAATCGCAGATCCCACAAATCCATACAAAACAGCCTTTCACACATCAAAGCAGCTTCCCCCCACAAACTCCCGCAGAATCGAATTCTTGGAATATCCTCAATCGGCACTCCGACAAAATAATCCAAAACTTCAACAGCCGCTTTGCCTCCTGGTACTCCGGCTCTCCCTCCTCAATCTGGAACAGCAGCGGTTCCGCATACAGCTTCAGAACCGAAAGCTCATACACCAGCGCTGAATTGAACATCACATCCGCCTTCTCCTGGTTCGGAAAAATATTCCGATCCTCGCCGCGGCGCACCGACGGCCACATCGCAATCGTCTCCTTCGCCGACGTTGCCCGCGTCCGGCTGTCGCGCACCATCCGCCGGATCAGACGTCCGTCCGTCGTCGGAATCCGGTTGTGCTCATCCACATTAATCTGCGTCAGCGCACTGATATAAATCCGGAATTTACTTTCCGAAGGAAGCGACCACGTCAGTTTTTCATTCAGCCCGTGAATTCCCTCCAGCACCAGCACATCGGTCTCCTTCATCTGAATAAAATTCCCCTTGTACTCGCGCTTGCCCGTCTTAAAATTAAAATACGGCAGTTCCACACGCTCTCCGTTCAAAAGTGCTGTCATATCCCGGTTCAAAAGCTCGATATCCAGTGCTTCCAGGCATTCAAATCATAATCGCCGTTTTCATCCCGCGGCGTATCTACCCGGTTCACATAGTAATTATCAAGGCTGATCGGATGCGGCGTCAGACCATGCGCTGAAAGCTGGATGGAAAGCCGGTTGCAGAACGTTGTCTTTCCGGAGGAAGACGGCCCCGCAATCAGCACAAATTTAACCTGCTTTCTTTCCGCAATCTGCTCCGCAATCTTCGCAATCTTCTGCTCCTGCAGCGCCTCCGCAATCAGCATCATCTGCTGAATATTGCCCTTCGTGATGCGTTCATTTAAGTCGGCAACCGTGGAAATTCCCATCTGCTCACCCCAGCGCTCCGATTCCCGCTGCACCTGGAACACCTTCGGGAGAGATTCGCCGCCGGCACCGTCTCCGGCGCCTTTTTCTCCGGCATCTGCAGCACAAAGCCGTCATCGTATAAATAGAGATCAAAATACTTCAGATAACTCGTATCATACGTCATAAATCCATAATAATAGTCTTCAAAATCCCCGAGACTGTACAGATTCACACGGGAGACACGGCGGTAACGGAACAAGCGGTCTTTATCCGTCATGCCATGCAGCCGGAACCGTTCTCTCGCCTCGTGCGTATCGACACTCCGCTTATAAATCGGCACCGCCTTTTCCACCTGTTCATGCATATACGCTTTTACTTCGTCCAAAAACTCCTGATTCAGCGTGATATCGCCGTCCACCGTGTAGAAAAAGCCCGAACCCGCCGAAAAATGCAGCATCACATGGCGGATCTTATCGTAGCCTCCCACATGATACACCGCTTTTACCAGCAGAAGAGAAAGACTCCTCTGATACGTTTTATGTCCGATCTCATCCTCCGTTGTCACAAATTCCAGTTCACAGTCTTTTTTCAGCTGTTTGTGCAGCTCCCGCAGCCGTCCGTCCACTTTCACAAGGACAATCGGCGCGTCCATTGTTTTTTCAAAATCCTTTGCAATCTCATAATAAGAGCAATTTTCCGGATATTCGTATCCTTTTCCATCAATTGTTACCTGAATCAATTGTAATTCCTCCTTCTTGCAAAACTTTCTGAAAATTCAGAAGTGACAGAAAAGGCGCGCCCGAAAATTACAACTGCTGAAATTTTCAGACACGCCCCTCTTGTGCAAACGCTGTCGTTACATCGTATGGAAACGCGCAAGCGCAGATTCCAGTACTGCCTCTTTTTCTTTTAATTCCCAAAGGCGCTGTGCTGCCTTTTCACTGGAGTGATCCGAAAGCTGGCGGATCAGCGTCTGGTTCTGCTCCTGCTGTTTCAGAAGGTATTCCCTCAGCACCGGATTTTCCTTTTCCAGAAGGCGCGGTCCATAGAAAAGCTCCTCCGCCTTCAGATTCTCCTTTTCCCCTGGCACTGCCCGCAGAATCGGATAATATTTTCCATCCTCCTCTACAAAATTCTCCTGTGCAAGGAAAAATCCGTGTTCCAGAAGCCATGCACGCACGCGTCGATATCCGACTGCGGCTCCAGGATCAGCTCCCGAAACCGGACAGCAGCGGCTCACCTTCGCTTAAAATTCTTATGGTAAGCCCGCCGCCCATGCCCGCGATGAGAAGAGAATCACCCTCTCCCGCACGCAGGGCATGGAGTCCGTCGGAAAGTCTTGTTTCTATGTAGTCCCCCATCTGGTACTGCGCAATATGCTCCCTGGCCCGCTCCAGCGGTCCGCGGTTCACATCCATGGCGATTGCGGAGGAAATCTTCTTCTGTTCCAGCAGCGCAATCGGCACATAGCCGTGATCTGTTCCCACATCGACCAGGCAGCCGCCCGGGGTGACAAACTCCGCTACCGCGGAAAGTCTTTTTGATAACTGCATTTTCCTGTCGTCCTTTTCTTCCTCGCAGATTAGTCCAGGTAATCTTTCAGCTTTCTGGAACGGCTCGGATGGCGCAGTTTACGGAGCGCTTTCGCCTCAATCTGACGGATACGCTCTCTTGTAACGTTGAACTCTTTACCAACCTCTTCGAGGGTTCTCGCACGGCCGTCATCGAGTCCGAAACGGAGACGCAGAACCTTCTGCTCACGGTCAGTCAGCGTGCTTAACACATCCTCGAGCTGCTCTTTCAGCATGGTGAATGCTGCCGCGTCTGCCGGTACCGGCACATTGTCGTCCTGGATGAAGTCACCGAGGTGGCTGTCCTCTTCCTCACCGATTGGTGTCTCGAGTGAAACCGGTTCCTGGGAGATTTTCAGGATCTCACGCACACGCTCTACAGACATGTGCATCTCCTCTGCGATCTCTTCCGGAGTAGGTTCGCGGCCTAACTCCTGCAGTAACTGACGGGAAACGCGGATCAGCTTGTTGATGGTCTCTACCATATGAACCGGAATACGGATCGTTCTCGCCTGGTCTGCAATCGCTCTTGTGATTGCCTGGCGGATCCACCATGTTGCATACGTAGAGAATTTGTATCCCTTGCGGTAATCGAATTTTTCAACCGCTTTGATGAGGCCTAAGTTACCTTCCTGAATCAGATCCAGGAACAGCATGCCGCGGCCGACATAACGTTTTGCAATGGAAACAACGAGACGAAGGTTGGCCTCTGCCAGACGTTTTTTTCGCATCCTCATCGCCCTCTTCCATTCTCTGTGCCAGCTTGATCTCTTCCTCTGCGGAAAGAAGCGGCACTTTACCGATCTCTTTTAAGTACATGCGGACCGGGTCTCAATGCTGATGCCTTCCGGAACGAAGGTCGATGTTTCCATATCGATCTCTTCTTCCTCGGAAAGGTCGATGTCATCGTCGTCCAGAAGGAGAAGATCGCGGTCTGCCGCATTTGGATCCTCGGTCATATCGGAGAGGCGCAGTACGTCGATACCGCTTGCCTCCAGGTATTCAAATACCTTCTCCATCTGCTCCGCATCCAGCGGCATATCGCGGAAAAAGTCGTTGATTTCCTGATATTCCAGGACGCTCTTTTTCTTTTTGCCGTATGCTACCAGCTCTTTTAATTTTTCCATAAATTTTGCTTTATCGAACTCCATTGACTGTCCATCCTTCCATAGCTTGTATATATTCTGTCCCTGCCCTGCGAAATTAAACACGCAGAACAGAAGATTCCAGGGTTTTTCTTTGGTATCCAGGCCTCCTTAAAAAAGCGAAATCCGGAAGTTCCCCTGCTTTCCACCGCTCCAGGCTCTTTTTGTCCGCCATCAGCTTCTGCAGCGCCGCCATATCGGTCACATTCATATGTGCCGACTGATACGCAATGCTGTTTTCTTTCATATTGCAGATCACATCATGCAGCGCGCGCCGTTTTTCCTCCTCTGTCTCCAGCGGGATTCTGGCATTAAAAAGGCCTGCAACTTCTTTCTGCTCCTCGGAATCAACAAACTGATTCAAAAGCTTTGCCGGATTCACCCCGCCCTCGTGATACTGCAGCACAATCATCTCTGCAATCTGGCGGTAAAGAGGTGTGGTAAAATCCTCCGGCGTAATATATTTTTCCAGTTTTCCAATGAGCGCCGGATAAGAGGTCATCCATGTCAGCATCAGCTTCTGTGCTTTTTCGACACCGCCCTCTTTCTCTTTTTTGTTTGCGGCTGTATTCCGCGGCTTGACACGCTCCGTCCTTCCGGCTCCTGATAGTGCCATCTGACCGACCTGCTTTCGCAGTACTTCGACGGCAATCCCGTATTTTCCTGCCACTGCCTCAAGATAACTGTTCCGCTCGATCTCATCCTCGATTGCAACGAGACGACGCACCGCCTCATGCAGGAAATCGGATTTGCCCTGCGGGTCGGCAAGGTCGAAATCGCGTTCCTTCATGCGGATCTCATACAAAAACGCTGTTCTCCGCCTCTTCCAGACGTTTTTCGAACGCTTCGCAGCCCTCGTGCTGGATAAACTCATCCGGGTCCTTATACGGTCTCAAATTGACGACACGCGTTGTAAGACCAACCCCTTTGAGCATCGGAATCGCACGAAGCGCCGCTTTGACGCCTGCCTCATCGCTGTCATAGATCACAAGAACCTCGTCGGTATACCGTTTCATCAGCCCCGCCTGCAGCGATGTGAGTGCTGTTCCAAGAGAAGCTACCGCGTTATTGAATCCTGCCTGGTGCATGGAGATGACGTCCATATAGCCCTCGCAGATAATCAGATTTTTTCTCCGTGAAGAGCGCGCCAGATGCAGCCCGTAGAGATTGCGGCTCTTATCGAAAATCTTTGTCTCCGGCGAATTCAGGTATTTCGGCTTTCCATCCCCCATCACACGGCCTCCGAAGCCGATGACACGGCTGTTGGCATCCATGATCGGGTAAATGACACGGTTCCAGAACTTGTCCTGCATGCCATGCACCTCGTCCGCCAGAAAAAGGCCCGACTGACGCAGGATTTCATCGTCATACCCTTTTTCTTTTAAGAAACGGTACAGCAGGCTTCCATACTTATCTGAATAGCCAAGCCGAATTTTCGAATCGTATCATCCGAAAGGCCGCGCCCCTTCAGGTAATCGTAGCCCTGTTTTCCGCGTTCGGTGTGGAGCTGGTAATAATAGAATTTCGCCGCCTGTTTGTTGATTTCCAGCAGCGTGTTCTTTAAATCCGCCTGCTCCTTTGCTTCTTTCGAATACTCCATCTGCGGAAGCTCCACCCCGGCCCGGTCGGCCAGAAATTTCAAGGCTTCCACAAAACGTGAAGTTTTCGTATTCCATCAAAAATGTGAAAACATTTCCTCCGGCTCCGCATCCGAAGCAGTAATACATCTGCTTTCCTGGGCTGACGGAAAAGGAAGGGGACTTCTCATTGTGGAAAGGGCAGAGCCCGAAGTAAGAGCTTCCTCTTCTTGTCAGCTTTACGTAGCCGGATATCACATCTACGATGTCATTTTTCATACGAATCTCTTCCACTAAATCATCGGAATATCGCATTTTTTCCTCCCTGTATCTAATAAACCGCCCAGGCTTTCGGCACGAACAGCTCCTCGTATTTGTGCATGGAATACTGATCGGTCATACCGGCAATGTAATCGCATACTACCTGTGTCTTGTCCTCGCCGCACCCGATCAGATTCCGGTACTCGCGGGACATCTGTTCCGGGTGCTCCTGGTAGTAGGTGTAGAGGGAAATCAGCATCTTTTTTGCCTTCTCCTCCTCTTTTTTCGCCTCCGGGTTGCGGTAGACGTTCGCGAACATCAACTCCCGCAGCATGCGCATGCCCTCGGCAATCTCCGCCGACTGGCGCACATACTCCGTTCCGCGGCTCTGCTCCACAATGTCGTGGATCAGCGTATTGAGCCGCTCGCGGCATGTATCGCCAAGGACGACGCGATCGTAATCGGGATGTCATCCTCGCTTAAAATGCCGGCACGGATGGCATCGTCCATTATCGTGGTGGATGTAGGCGATCTTGTCGCAGAGACGCACAACCTGTCCCTCCAGGGTCGACGGCTTTCCCGCCGTTGCGGTGGTTCAGAATTCCATCCCGCACTTCCCAGGTCAGGTTCAGGCCCTGTCCTTCCTTTTCTAGAACCTCCACGACACGGACGCTCTGTTCCGCGTGGCGGAAGCCCCCGGGATGCACCGCATTGAGCGCCGCTTCCCCGGAATGGCCAAACGGCGTGTGTCCGAGATCGTGGCCAAGCGCAATGGCTTCGGTCAGATCCTCATTCAGATTCAGCGCCCGCGCAATCGTGCGGGCAATCTGGGACACCTCGAGTGTGTGCGTCAGGCGGGTCCGGTAATGATCGCCCTGCGCAGCAAGAAACACCTGTGTTTTGTCTTTCATCCTGCGAAAGGCTTTGGAGTGGAGAATCCGGTCCCGGTCTCTCTGGTAGACGGTGCGGATGTCACACTCCGGTTCATATCGGTCCCTTCCTCTGGAATTCCGGCTGTGCGCCGCATAAGGACTCAGCTCCTGAAATTCCCGTTCTTCAAACGATTCTCTCAAGTTCAAACGAAGACCACCTCTTTCCCGGTAATATGCCTGTAACAGTTCTTTTCATTGTCCTCCTATTTCCTATATTCGGTGCCCGATTCCGATTTCCTTTTTTATTTTTCAAATTTTTCAAATTTTTTCAAAAAAAAGTGTTGACAGCTTACAACTCTGGTGCTATAATACATCTTGTCGTCAGCGAGATGACAAAAACTTAAAGAACATGCGGAAGTGCTGGAATTGGCAGACAGGCCAGACTAAGGATCTGGTGGTCATTGCGATCGTGTGGGTTCAAGTCCCATCTTCCGCAGAATGAAAACCCTTGTGCATGCAAGGGTTTTTTCCTGCTCAAAAAATCAGAGGAAATTCCTTTCCGGATCCCTCTGATTTCTTATTTTTCTTTTTTTCAGAATTTTCTCTGCAATTTCTGTTTTTACAGGTTCGGTCTTACAATCTTCGGTGTATAGCCAGCCTCTTCCAGTGCTTTGACAATACGGTTCTTGTGATCGGTGCCGAATGCCTCCATTGTGATGCGGAGCTCTACTGCAGCACTTCTGTTCGTTGTGAAGAACTGGTTGTGGTCCAGTTTGATGACGTTTCCGTTCTCGTTTGCAATCACCTGGGAAACGCGTACCAGCTCGCCTGGTTTATCCGGCAGAAGAACGGATACAGTAAAGATACGGTCTCTCTGGATCAGTCCGTTCTGGATCACGGAAGACATGGTGATGACGTCCATATTTCCGCCGCTTAAGATCGAAACAATCTTTTTGCCCTTGACATCCAGATGCTTTAATGCAGCCACAGTCAGAAGACCGGAGTTCTCAACGATCATCTTGTGGTTTTCTACCATATCAAGGAATGCTACGATCAGCTCATCATCATCCACAGTAATGATCTCGTCCAGGTTCTGTCTTACATACGGGAAAATCTTGGATCCCGGTGTCTGTACTGCAGTACCGTCTGCAATTGTGCTGACAGGAGATACGGTCGTTACCTCGCCTTTTTCAAAAGAAGCCTTCATACAGGCTGCTCCGGACGGCTCAACACCGATGACTTTGATGTTTGGTTTCAGCAGCTTTGCCAGTGTGGAAACACCGGTAGCCAGTCCGCCTCCTCCGATCGAACAAGGATATAATCTACGAGCGGAAGCTCCTGAATCACTTCCATAGCGATGTTCCCTGGCCGGTTGCAACGGTCAGATCATCAAACGGGTGAATAAAGGTATAGCCATGCTCTGCTGCAAGCTCGTATGCTTTTGCACATGCCTCATCGTACACATCTCCGTACAGAACAACCTCAGCGCCGTAGCTCTGGGTACGCTCTACTTTGATGAGCGGTGTGGTAGTCGGCATTACGATGACAGCCTTTGCACCGTAGCATTTTGCCGCATACGCAACGCCCTGTGCATGGTTTCCTGCAGATGCGTGATCAGTCCTTTTGCGCGCTCCTCTTCACTTAAGGTGCTGATTTTGTAATAGGCACCGCGCAGCTTATAGGCGCCGGTCAGCTGCATATTTTCCGGTTTTAAGTAGACTTTATTTCCCGTCTGCTCGCTGAAATATTTGCTGTAAACCAGTTTGGTCTCCTGTGTTACTTTTTTTACGATTTCAGACGCTTCCTCAAATTTCGGGAGTGTCAGCATTTCTTCTGCCATAGTCTTTTCTCCTTGTTGTCTTTTTAAGCATTCTCTTCGGATGTATGGAACAGTGCATTTACAAACTGGTCTGCATCAAATTTCTGTAGATCGTGGATGCTCTCGCCCACGCCGATGTATTTGACCGGAATATCAAGCTCGGACTGGATGGCAACGGCGATACCGCCTTTGCAGTTCCGTCCAGCTTCGTCAGAATGATACCGGTGACATTTGCCACTTCTGCAAACTGTCTTGCCTGCTGCAGCGCATTCTGGCCCGTGGTACCGTCCAGCACCACCAGCGTTTCCAGGTATGCCTCTGGGTACTCTTTTCCAGAATCCGGTAAATCTTGTGGAGCTCTTCCATCAGGTTCTTCTTGTTGTGAAGTCTTCCTGCCGTATCACAGATCAGCACATCCGCATTTCTGGCTTTTGCCGCTGCGACTGCATCGTACACGATGGACGCCGGATCTGCTCCGTTCTGTCCGCCGATGATATCCACGCCGGCGCGGTGCGCCCACTCCGTGAGCTGCTCGCCTGCCGCTGCACGGAACGTATCTGCTGCCGCAAGAACAACCTTTTTGCCCTGATCCTTCAGAAGCCGGCCAGCTTTCCGACGGAGGTCGTTTTTTCCGACTCCATTGACACCGATCACCAGCACTACCGATTTCCGGTTTTCAAATTCATAGGCTGTATCGCCTACATCCATCTGTTTTTTGATGCTCTCGATCAGAAGCTGTTTGCACTCTGCCGGATCGGTAATGTGCTCTTCTGCCACCCGCTCTTTTAAGTGGTCAATAATTTTGGTCGTTGTATTGATGCCGATATCTCCCATGACGAGAATCTCCTCGATCTCCTCATAAAATCGTCATCAATATTGGAATAGCCACTGAAAATAGAATCAATTCCAGCTACAATGCTGTCTCGGGTCTTCGTCAGACCGTTGACAAGACGTTTGAAAAAGCCTACTTTCTCCTCCGCCATACCGTTCGCCTCCCTTTATCTTTTCTATCTTACTTCTTTCGTATTGTATCTTATTCGTTTCTATTTGTCCAGTTCTCCCTCGATCAAATCGACAGAAACAAGGGTAGAAACACCCTTCTCCTGCATCGTGATGCCGTACAGACGGTCTGCCGCCGTCATCGTACCGCGCCTGTGGGTGATGACGATGGAACTGGGTATTTTTTGTCAGCTTATGCAGATACTGCGCAAAACGCGTTACGTTGGAATCGTCGAGCGCCGCCTCGATCTCGTCAAGTAAACAGAACGGGGACGGCTTTAAGTTCTGGATTGCAAAAAGCAGCGCAATCGCGGTCAGTGCCTTCTCGCCTCCGGAGAGCTGCATCATATTCTGCAGTTTCTTTCCCGGCGGCTGGGAATGATGCGGATACCTGCCTCGAGTACATCCGTGTCCTCCTCGAGCTCCAGCGTTCCCTTTCCGCCGCCGAACAACTGGCGGAACACGCGGTCAAACTCTTTCCGGATCTCCTCGAATTTTTCCGTGAACTGCTTGCGCATACCGGCATCCAGCTCATCGATGATGCCCTGCAGTGTCTCTGCCGCTTTGACAAGATCGGTGTGCTGTGCATCGAGAAAGGCGTGGCGCTCCGAAATCTCTTTGTACTCCTCAATCGCATTCACATTGACAGAGCCAAGCTTCCGGATCGCATCTTTTACTTCCAGCACACGCCGCTTTAATTCACTGCGCTCCGGAATTTCCTCCATCTGGAACTCTCTTGCGTGGCCCGGTGTCACTTCGTACTCTTCCCAGAGATACGAGGTCTGTGCCTCTTTTGTCTCCTCCAGCTTTTCTTTCTGGCTGTTCAGACGGAAGCACTCTTTGTCCATCAGGGAAATATGGTCGGAGAGCTGATCCCGCTTCTCGAAAAATTCTTTGTGATCTGCGCTTAATGCTTCTTTTTTCTCCTGCAGTTCCACAATCCGGCGGTCTTCCTCTTCTTTTGCCTGCACTGCTGCTGCAATCGTCTTCTGGATCTCCACGATGTCCTGCTGTTTCTTTTTGACATCGTCTTTTTCCTCCGCCGCTTTTTCCAGCATGGTGCGGCTTTCCGCTTCCAGTTTTCCCGTCTCTTCCTCAAGACGGCGGATGTTCTGGGCAAGGAATCCATCCTTCTGGGACAGATTTGCGTAATTTAACCGGATTTCTTCAAGATCCTTCGTATATTCTGCTTCCCGGCGGCGAAGCCTGTAAGCGCCTCCTGCGCCTTCTGGATATTCTCCTGCAGCGTGCTTTCCCGCTCCACCGATTCCTGCATTTCCTGACCGATGACTTTCCGGTTCCGCTCAATCTCGGCGATCTGATTTTCAATCTCGAGACTCTCCTTCTGAAGCGCTTCAAAATCCAGACGGATTTCCGTCTTTTTCTCGCGCGCTTTTTCCAGATTCAGGCGCACCGTATTCTGCTCGATGTACTGCCGCTGCAGTTTTTCATTCAGCTCGGTGCGGAGATCGCGGATTTCATTCCGCTTATTTTTCTTCTCTTCAAGTTCCTGCTGGATTTCCCGCAGTTCCTTCGCAAGACCCTGTACGCTCTTTTCGAGTTCCTCAATCTCACGCCGTCTTCCGAGCAGGTTGCTGTTGTTCCGGAACGAACCTCCTGTCATGGAACCGCCCGGCTCAAGAGCTCGCCCTCGAGGTTACCATGCGGAGCGTCTGACGGTATTTCCGCTGGATCACAATGGCATGGTCGATCGTGTCGACCACCAGCGTTCTTCCAAGCAGCTGTGCCACAAGGCCCTCATACACCGGGTCGTACGAAACAAGTGCATTTGCCACACCGAGCACACCAGTTTCTCTTGCCGCATCCTCATTCACCTGCGTTTTTTTCCCGCGCATACTGGTGAGCGGAAGGAACGTCGCACGGCCGAAATGGCCCCGTTTCAGGTATTCAATCAGGTATTTCGCCGTCGCCTCATTGTCGGTGACAATATTCTGAATGCTGCCGCCAAGTGCGGTCTCGATCGCCGTCTCGTACTTTTTCTCCGCCTGCAGAAGATCCGCCACAACGCCGTGGATGCCGGGATTCCGGTCTTTCTGCTCCATGACCTTCCGAATACTGTTTCCATAGCCGTCGTACCGCTCGGTGATGTTCTTTAAGGATTCGAGCCTTGACGCTTCTCTGTGGTAATTGGTCTGGCCGGCTTCCATCTCTTTCGTCTGGTTCGAGAGATCCGCCGTCAGCGCGGTAATCTTCTGATCTGCCTCCTGGTACTGCTGTTTCAGGCTGCTTACCGTCTCTTCGAGCGCTTCAAACGCGTTCTGCAGTTCTTCCATCTGCCCGTTCTGTTCGGACTCGCTCGTCTTTAAATGCAGCACCCTCTGGCTTAATTCTGCCTTTCGGATGCCGATCTGCTCGAGCATCGCATCGTAGCGCTGCATTTTTCCCTTCGTGGAACCCCGCTGGTTCAGAAGCCGATGACTTCGCTCTTATCCTGTTCACTCTGCAGCTCGACTGCCTGGATCTGCTCCTGGCATTCCGAGAGAGCGGCCTCTTTCTCACTCTTTTCCGTCTCTGACGCAAGAATGCTTCATGAAGCCCGTCCTTTTCTGCCTGATATGTATTTTTTTCTGCCGTCTTTGTGCGGCTCTCCGCGCGGATCGCCTCCAGACGTTCTCTTAATGTGTCGCTGTTCCTCTCTGATGCATGAATCTGCTCGTTCAACACCTCGATCTGGTTTTCGAGCTGCTGACGTTTCAGTGCATTCTCCCCCGCCTGATCGCGCGCAGAAAGAATCGTCTGGTCCAGTTTTTCCTGCTCCTGTTCCAGCTTTTCATACTCCTGCTTCGTATGCTCAAAAGCCTCTTTCGTGCTCTTTAACTGCTCTTCTGTAATCCGGTACCGTCTTCTACTTTCGCGAGATCGTTCCGGATGCGCTCCATCTCGAGCAGAAACATATTGATATCGAGGAGCTTTAATTCCTCTTTCTTCTTTAAATAAATCTTTGCCGTCTCAGACTGGCGTTCCAGCGGCTCTAACTGCTTGTCAGTTCCGAGAGAATGTCGTTGACGCGCACCAGATTCTGCTGCTCTTCCGCCAGCTTCTTTTCGGTCACGGCCTTCCTTCTCTTGAATTTGACAATTCCTGCCGCCTCGTCAAACAGCTCCCGGCGCTCTTCCGGCTTACCACTTAAAATCTTATCAATCTGACCCTGTCCGATGATGGAATAGCCTTCTTTTCCGATACCGGTATCGTAGAACAGCTCGTTGATGTCCTTTAACCGGCACGATGCGCCGTTCATCAGATACTCGCTCTCACCGGAGCGGTAGAGCCGTCTCGTCACCGTGACTTCCTCGAAATCGACATTCAGCTTGTGGTCGGAATTGTCGAGTGTAATTGCAACCGACGCGTAGCCGAGCGGCTTTCTCGTCTCGGTTCCGGAGAAAATAACATCCTGCATATTTCCGCCGCGGAGCTGCTTGGCGCTCTGTTCGCCGAGCACCCAGCGCACCGCATCGCCAACATTGCTCTTTCCACTGCCGTTCGGCCCTACAACGCCGGTAATACCGTCGTGGAACTGCAGAATGGTTTTGTTGGCAAACGACTTAAATCCCTGCATTTCAATGGATTTGAGATACATAATTCACCTACGCTTTTTTTCTGGCAAGAATTGCATCGTATGCCGCTGCCTGTTCTGCCGCTTTTTTCGTTCTGCCTTTCCGGTACCGAGCGCTTTCTTTCCGACGCTGACCTGTGCCCAGAAGCTCTTGTCGTGATCCGGTCCCTCTTCTTTTAAGATGGTGTAAACAATCTCTTCATCCGTCTCACCCTGGATCAGCTCCTGCAGAATCGTTTTGCTGTCGTAGAAAAGCTGTTTGTGTTCGATATCGTTTAAGATATAGTTCAGAACGACGTTTTTGCCGGTTCAAAGCCGCCGTCCAGGAAAATCGCACCGATCGTTGCTCCATAGCATCCGAAACGATGGAATCGCGGTGACGGCCGCCGGTTGCCTCCTCGCCCTTTCCAAGGAGTAGAAAGCTGCCAAGGTCAATCTCACGGGCACAGAATGCCAGTGCCGGTTCACAGACGAGGCTGGCGCGTTTTTCGTCATCTCGCCCTCCGGGAGACGCGGGAATGTCTTGTATAAAAATTCGCTGGATACAACTTCCAGCACGGCATCTCCTAAGAACTCCAGACGCTCGTTGCACTCCAGGCGCTCCATATGGTGCTCATTTGCGTAGGAAGAATGGCGCATCGCCATCTCCAGCAGTCCGAAATCCTGAAATTTATACTGGATCTTCTTTTCCAAATCCACGAGTTTATCAATATTATTCATAACCTGTTTTAAGCCTGTCCTTCCTCATAGTTACCGTTTGCAGGTGTTCTGCGGACGGTAACAAAGGGGCTGTCCTGTAGCAAACAGCCCCTTCGCCATTTTCTATTATTCTGCCAGTTTCTTTTTGATCGCTTCCACCGCATCCTCAACCGATACGATGTGCTCTGCTTCTTCTGCTTCGATCTGGATATCAAATTCTTCTTCAATTCCCATCACAATCTGAAACACATCCAGGGAATCCGCTCCCAGATCATCTGCAAAGGTTGTCTCCATGGTTACTTCATTCGGATCTACGTTTAATACATCCGCAATGATCTCCTGTAATTTTTCAAACTCCATCTTTCGCTGCCTCCCTGCTGCTCTTATAGTCTGCCAGATGCTCCTGCACTTTCTGCGGAATCTTCTCCTCGCTGAATGAAATGCACTGGAGAATGGAATTTTTAAATTCGTTGGCTTTTGAGTTTCCGTGCGTTTTTACAACGAGTCCTTTTAAGCCAAGCAGCGGTGCTCCGCCGTACTCACTGGCATCAAAAGACTTCAGTGTCTCTTTCAGCGCCGGTTTCACAAGAAGGGCTCCGATTTACTGCGCAGAGATGTCATCATGCCCTGTTTTACCTTGGAAATCAGGGTCGCGCCGACGCCCTCATACAGCTTTAAGATAACGTTTCCGACAAACGCCTCACAGACAACAACGTCTGCGGCTCCGTTTGGAATTTCTCTTGCTTCGATACTGCCGACAAAGTTGATATACGGGTTTTCTTTCAGAAGCGGATACGTCTCTTTGACGAGCGCGTTTCCTTTTTCTTCTTCCACACCGATATTCACGATTCCCACACGCGGATTTTTAATGCCGACAACGTGTTCCATATAGATGGAACCCATCATGGCAAACTGCACCAGATGGGACGGTCTTGCATCAACATTCGCACCGCAGTCGATCAGAAGGGATACACCGTCTTTCGTCGGGATCAGCGGAGCCAGCGGCGGGCGCTCTACGCCCTTGATGCGTCCTACGATCGTCTGTCCGCCGACCAGGACTGCTCCGGTGCTTCCGGAGGAGACAAACGCGTCTGCCTCTCCGCAGCGCACTTTTTTCATGCCGACAACGATCGAAGAATCTTTTTTGTGGCGGATCGCATTGACCGGCGGCTCTCCCGTCTCAATGATCTCGGTTGCCGGAACGATCTCAACCCGCTCCTTCGGGTACGTATATTTCTGCAGTTCTTTTTCGATGACATCCACCTGGCCGACCAGCTGGACTTTGACACGTTCATCTGCGTTTACGGCCTCAACGGCGCCTTTTACCGGCTCCACAGGCGCATAATCGCCGCCCATCGCGTCCACTGCAACTCTGACTAAGTCACTCATGTTTTTTCCTCTTTTCTCTTTTCTAAAGCGCGTTTGAAACTCTTTTTCTTTCAAAAAACCGTTTTCAACCACGCTCTAAAAGCACTCATGCAAGTGCTGTATTAACTATACTAAACTCCTTTGCAAAAATCAAGCACA
>ENA-OQCS01000725-OQCS01000725.1-human-gut-metagenome-genome-assembly--contig:-NODE-725-length-18379-cov-2.438144_pt1 | contig 18379 bp, 26 predicted proteins | sample MGYA00242757_ERZ504575 | MGnify/ENA primary metagenome ERZ504575 (study PRJEB26092, sample SAMD00036297) | human gut metagenome | host: Homo sapiens | study: EMG produced TPA metagenomics assembly of...
CATCGGAATGTTTTGCCGAGGGGAACCGGAGTATATATATTTGGAAATCCGCCGCCCACCAACCTATAAAATTTTCCCCACACCAGTTGGAAATCCCCCTCATTTCTGCTAAAATGGAACACAGAGAAAAGGAGCGAACACAATATGAATTTTGCGCATTTGCACGTCCACACGGAATACAGCCTTCTGGACGGTTCGAATAAAATTAAAGAATATGTTGCCAGAGTCAAAGAACTGGGGATGACAGCGGCTGCGATCACAGACCACGGTGTCATGTACGGCGTCATTGACTTCTACAGAGCCGCAAGAGCGGCAGGAATTAATCCTGTACTGGGATGTGAAGTCTATGTGGCACCGGGATCCAGATTCGATAAAACAGCTGTAGGACGCGATGAGGACCGATATTATCACCTGGTACTTCTTGCTGAGAATAATACACTACGCCAATCTGATGAAGATCGTGTCACGTGCATTTACGGAAGGTTACTATTATAAGCCAAGAGTAGATTATGAGCTTCTGGAGACCTATCACGAAGGAATCATTGCCCTCAGTGCATGTCTTGCCGGAGAAGTACAGAGAAACCTGGCGAGAGGGATGTATGAAGAAGGAAAAAAAGCTGCGCTTCATTATGAACAGATTTTTGGGAAAGGCAACTTTTTCCTGGAACTGCAGGATCATGGATCCCGGAACAGCGCACCGTTAACCAGCAGTTGATGCGTCTGTCGCAGGAGATCGGAATCGACCTTGTGGCGACAAATGACGTGCATTATACTTACGCAGAAGATGAAAAGCCACATGATATCCTGCTTTGCCTTCAGACAGGGAAAAAGCTCGCAGACGAGGATCGGATGCGCTATGAAGGCGGACAGTACTACGTGAAGTCCAAAGAAGAGATGGCAGCACTTTTCCCATATGCACCGGAGGCGCTGGAAAATACACAGAAGATTGCAGATAGATGCCATGTAGAGATTGAATTTGGTGTGACAAAGCTTCCGAAATTCGATGTGCCGGAAGGATTTACCTCATGGGAATATTTGAATAAGCTCTGTTTTGACGGACTGAAAAGACGATATGGAGAAGACCCGGATCCAGCCCTTGTGGAGCGCCTGAATTATGAATTGGGCGTTATCAAAAGCATGGGTTACGTGGATTACTTCCTTATTGTATGGGATTTCATTCATTTTGCAAAAAGCAACGGAATCATGGTTGGACCTGGGCGTGGATCTGCGGCGGGAAGCATTGTGCGTACACACTTGCGATCACCAATATCGATCCAATCCGGTATCAGCTGCTGTTCGAGCGTTTTCTGAATCCGGAACGTGTGTCCATGCCCGATATCGACGTGGACTTCTGCTTTGAAAGAAGGCAGGAAGTCATTGATTATGTTGTGCGTAAATACGGCAAAGACCGGGTAGTGCAGATCGTAACCTTTGGTACACTGCAGGCGCGCGGGGTGCTGCGGGATGTGGGAAGAGTTATGGATCTTCCGTATGCTTTTGTGGATTCAATTGCAAAGATGATTCCGAAAGAACTGAATATTACATTGGATAAATCCCTGAAGATGAACCATGAGCTGAAGAAGCTCTATGATGAAGACCCACAGGTAAAAGAGCTGATCGATATGTCAAAGAGACTGGAAGGTCTGCCACGGCATACATCCATGCATGCCGCGGGAGTCGTGATCAGCCAGAAGGATGTGGATGAATATGTTCCGCTGGCACTTGGAGCGGACAACAATGTAGTCACACAGTTTACCATGACCACGCTAGAAGAACTGGGACTTCTGAAAATGGATTTCCTTGGGCTTCGTACCCTGACCGTCATTCAGGATGCGATCAGACTGGTTGAAAAAAGTACCGGTGTGAAGCTGGTAACAGAAAAATTAAATTATAATGATAAAGCAGTGCTTGACTATATCGGAACCGGCAAGACGGACGGTATTTTCCAGATAGAAAGTGCAGGAATGAAGAGCTTTATGAAGGAACTTCGTCCACAGAGTCTGGAAGATATTATCGCCGGAATTTCTCTTTATCGACCAGGTCCGATGGATTTCATTCCACAGTATATCAAAGGAAAGAACCATCCGGAGCTGATTACTTACGAATGCCCGCAGTTAAAGCCGATCCTGGCACCGACCTATGGCTGCATTGTATACCAGGAACAGGTTATGCAGATCGTGCGTGACCTTGCCGGATATTCACTTGGGCGAAGCGACCTTGTACGCCGTGCCATGAGTAAGAAAAAGGGCGACGTGATGCAGAGAGAGCGTCAGAATTTTGTATATGGTAATGAAGAAGAAGGCATTCCGGGCTGTGTCAAAAATGGAATCGATGAAAAGGTTGCGAATAAGATCTATGATGAAATGATCGATTTTGCAAAGTATGCGTTCAACAAATCACATGCGGCAGCGTATGCGGTTGTCTCATACCAGACAGCGTATCTGAAATATTATTATCCGGTAGAATATATGGCAGCACTTATGACTTCTGTCATCGACAATCCGGGAAAGGTTGCCGAATACATTTACACTTGCCGACAGATGGGAATTTCTATCCTGCCGCCGGATATCAATCGTGGGGTTGGTGATTTTTCTGTAGATAACGGTAATATCCGTTACGGACTTGCGGCGATCAAGGGGGTTGGAAGACCGGTGATCGAGCAGATCATCCGGGACAGAGAAGAGCATGGCACGTTTCGTGATCTGAAGGATTTTCTGGAACGGCTTTCCGGTAAGGAAGTCAATAAACGTGCGGTAGAAAACTTTATCAAATCCGGCGCATTTGACAGTCTGAAAGGGACCAGAAAGCAGTTTATGATCATTTATGTACAGATCATGGATCAGGTAGCACAGAACAAGAAAAATTCGCTTGCCGGACAGATGTCGCTCTTTGATATTGTAGATGACGAACAGAAAAAAGAATTTGAGGTCACGCTTCCGGATGTGGGAGAATACCAGAAGGAAACGATGCTTGCATTTGAAAAAGAAGTACTCGGCGTGTATATCAGCGGACATCCATTGGAAGAATATGAAGAGAAATGGCGCAAGAGTATTTCCGCAACGACATTGGATTTTCAGCTTGATGAAGAGACCGGACGGACAAAAGTGCGTGACGGGTCAAGGGAGATCATCGGTGGTATGATCACATCGAAGACGATCAAATATACAAAGAAGAATCAAACGATGGCATTTATTACCGTAGAGGATCTTCTTGGAACGGTAGAGGTTGTCATTTTCCCGCAGAGCTATGAGAAAAGCCAGCAGTATCTGCAGGAGGACAGCAAAGTATTTGTGCGGGGACGTGTATCGGAAGAAGATGATAATGCAAGTAAGCTGATCTGTGAAGAGGTGATTCCGTTTGAGATGATGAAAAAAGAACTGTGGATCCAGTATACCGACAAACAGAGTTACCTTCAAGATGAGCAGAATCTGTTCCGGATGCTCGCGGAAAGTGAGGGTGAGGACCAGGTTGTAATCTTCTGTAAAGCGGAGAGAGCGGTAAAAAGACTTCCTAAAAACGCAAATATCCAGGTAGAACCTGGAATTTTGAGCAGATTGACGAATTATTTTGGAGAAGATTGTGTAAAAGTAATAGAAAAACCCATTGAAATGAAGGGGTGAATATTATACAATAACGTGTGAATTGAGATAAATTAAGCAAAAGGATAGTAAAGTTACAAAGTAGAAGAGACGGAGGAGACATATCATGGCAGAAAAAGTAATCAGAACTATCGGCGTATTGACCAGTGGTGGAGACGCACCGGGAATGAACGCTGCAATCCGTGCAGTTGTAAGAACCGCATTGGGAAAAGGACTGAAGGTAAGAGGAATCAGAAGAGGTTATTCAGGACTTCTTAACGAGGAAATTATTGATTTAAGTGCCAGAGATGTATCAGACACGATCCAGAGAGGTGGAACGATTCTTCTGACAGCCCGTTGCGAGGAAATGCGTACACCAGAAGGACAGCAGAAAGCAGCAGCAATCTGTAAGAAATATGGAATTGACGGTCTGGTAGTTATCGGAGGAGACGGTTCCTTCAAGGGAGCACAGAAATTATCTGATTTTGGAGTAAATACAATCGGACTTCCGGGAACGATCGATCTTGATATCGCATGTACAGAATACACAATCGGATTCGATACAGCGGTTAATACAGCGATGGAAGCAATTGACAAAGTACGTGATACATCTACATCACATGAAAGATGTAGTGTTATCGAAGTTATGGGACGTGATGCGGGATACCTTGCACTGTGGTGCGGTATTGCCAATGGAGCAGAGAAGATTCTTCTTCCTGAGGAACATGACTACGATGAAGCAAAGATCATTGCAGACATCAAAGAAAGCAGAAAACGCGGTAAAAAGCATTACATTATCATCAATGCCGAAGGTATCGGTGATTCTATGAATATGGCAAAGAGAATCGAAAAAGAGACGGGTATGGAGACACGTGCTACTATTCTTGGTCATATGCAGCGTGGAGGAAGCCCGACAGCAAAAGACAGAGTTTATGCATCTATCATGGGATCTCTTGCTGTAGATCTTCTTCTTGAAGGAAAGACAAACCGTGTAGTAGGATACAAACATGGCGAGTATATTGACTTTGATATCAACGAAGCACTGGCAATGCAGAAAGGAATTCCGGAGTACCAGTACGATATCGCAAAACAGCTTGCCATCTAATAACAGACAGATTGGATGACGTGTATGACACAGGATGTATTATTGACGATTTCCGGACTACATGATATGGCATTTGCAGATCCGGAAGAAAATGAAGAGAATGAGCCGATTGAAGTGATCACTCCGGCGAGCTATTACTGGAAGAACGGAAAACATTATATTCTTTATGATGAAGTAATGGAAGGGATTCCGGGGGTGGTTAAGAATAAGATCAAGATCACCGGTGAAGATTCGATGGAGATCATGAAGAGCGGAATTACGAATGCACATATGGTATTTGAGAAGAATCAGATGAATGTCACATATTATGATACACCGTATGGGCAGCTTCATGTTGGAATTCATACACGGAAGCTGGATGTGAATGTGGATGATGAGCGAATTGATATTGCTGTGGAGTACGGGCTTGATGTGAATCATGAAGCGACGGCAGACTGCCGGATCGCAATGAGCATAAGACCGAAAGCACAGGCAGAGGAAGCAATTTCAGGAAAATAAACAAAAAGGGTAAATGATTCAATCGGCTCAGAATCATTTACCTTTTTATTGTTACTTGTTCCGCAGTCTTGCCCAGAATCCTTTTTTCTTAGGTGGAGCCTCAAGAGAACCTCTGACTCCTTTTACTGCAGTGATGTAAATACCGCTTACGGTTGCTTTTACTTCTTTTTTGACTGGAATAAGATCATAGATGCTTGCATCACACATCAGAGTCATAATCTTTGGTCCGACTTTTGCCTTGACAACCGGTACCTTTGAACGACGAAGATACTTAGGTGTATTCTCAAGAACAACTGATGGGAAACCGGCATCTTTAAGCTTCATCTTGCCTTTGTCGATAATCAGGATGTTGACCTGCTGTGCAGCAGCTGCAATCATCTCTTCCTGTTCTGCCTGCTTTTTCTGCGCTTTCTTACCGAGGAAATACAGAACAACCAGGGCGATAAGCAGTACGGCAAGAATTACCAGTAATACGATCGTTATCTTACTCACGGGTTTTCCTCCTCAAATCATATTTACACATAGCTTATTGTAGCATTGTTTGTAGACAAGTGCAAGTAATTTGAAGTTTTTGGCGGCTTTTTGAAAGTAATGGAAAATCTGAAATAAATGTGAATTTTGGGAAATCCCTTTTCAATGACAGATTATGTGTTATAATCATATGTAGCGCTCTGATGTGGGTGATTCAGACAGTCAGAGAGAATGAAGATATAAGAGGTGTAAAAGAAAATGATAAAGAAATTAACAGTACTGGCAGCAGGTATCTGTGCATTGTCATTACTTCTTACCGGATGCTCCAGTGAGATTTCCAATGATTATGTTACGATTACAAAATATAAAGGTGTGGAGATTGATAAAGTAGATGCGGATGCGGTATCGGATAATGATGTAGAAACACAGATCAACAGTGTGCTTCAGTCTAAGTCAACTACAACAGAAGTTACAGACCGTGCAGCACAAACTGGAGATACAGTAACGATCGACTACGAAGGAAAGAAAGATGGTGAGGCATTTAAAGGCGGAACAGCGACAGATGCACAGCTTACATTAGGAAGTGGTCAGTTTATTGATGGATTTGAGGATGGCGTTGTCGGACACAATATTGGCGATACTTTTGATCTGGATCTGACTTTCCCGGAGAACTATGGAAATGAAGATCTTGCAGGTCAGGCAGTTGTATTTACCGTTACACTGAAGGGAATTAGCCAGACCGATGTACCGGAACTTACCGATGAATTTGTACAGAGTGTTTCTGATACTTCCAAGACGGTGGAAGAGTACAAAAAGGAAATCAAAAAATCTCTGAAAAAAACCAGCAAAGAAAACCGGCAGAATACAATCAAGGAAAATGCATGGAAAGCAGTACTTGAGAACACAACTGTGAACAAGTATCCGAAGAAGGATCTGAAGAATATGATCAGTTCGATCAAGACACAGTATAAGAATATGGCATCTTATTATAACCTTGATTTTGCAGATTTCCTTAAACAGTATATGAATATGGATGAGGAAACTTTTAATTCAAAGGCAATCCAGGCTGCAAAGGATCAGGTAAAGGCCAACCTTGCGGCAGATCTGATCATTGAGAAAGCAAAGATCGATGTGTCAGATAAGACACTTGAGAAGAAGTATAAGGAGTATGCAAAGGCTTACGGATACGAAGATGTAGATGCACTCAAAAAAGCACTGGAAGATGCCGGAAACCTGGAGAATCTGGAGAAGACAGCAAGACTGGATATCGTAGAAGACTGGGTAGCAGACAACTGCAAGCAGGTGAAAAGTACTTCATCTGACAGTAGTGAAAGCGGTTCAAACAGTACAGGAAGTACCGGCAGCACAGAAAGTACAAAATAGATATAAGCAAACATTCAAAAGGCGGAGAATAAAATCTCCGTCTTTTTTCTTCCTGAAGGGAATGGTATGATATAGAAAGTAATTGTTTTTACAAAATGAAATATACTACAGGAGGACAAGATGAAAGCAGTACTTTTTGATATGGATGGCATCCTGATCGATACAGAGAAATATCTGACAGTATACAAACAAAAGGCAATGCGGGAGGCGGGATACCGGTTGGATCTGGAAACGGCATACAAATTCCGCAGCTGTGCATCCGTATTTGCAAGAGAGCAGATGAAGGAAATTTTTGGAGAGAATTTCCCATACGATGAGCTCAGACGGCGCAGACAGGAGCTGATGAGTGATCATATTGCGCGTTTCGGAATTGAGAAGAAACCGTATGTGGAAGAGACGATCAAGGAGCTGAAAAGACGTGGTTATCAGACGGCAGTCGTGACGGCTACAGCGGAAGACAGGGCTGTGCGTTATCTGGAAATGGTCGGATTTAAAGAGCTGTTTGATGAGATCATCAGTGCATCTATGGTGAAATTGGGAAAACCGAGACCGGATGTGTATCTCTATGCCTGTGAGAAGATCGGGCGGAAGCCTGAAGAGTGCATGGCGGTCGAAGATTCACCGAACGGGGTAAATGCGGCTTACCAGGCGGGTTGCCATGTGACGATGGTTCCGGATCTGACACCTGCAGACGAAGAGGTCAAAAAGATGGCAGATCATGTCGTTCCAGACCTGCGAGGACTTCTGGAATATCTGAAATAACCCCTGAAAATGAGGAGAGCCGATATCCGGTTTCCCGAATATCGGCGTTTATGAAAAAGAAAAATTTTTGTTATGTGAAAAGGTTTATTTCCTTTTGACAATTATTAGTATACTCGTATCTTGTGAAAAAAGTGTGTTTATAATTTGAAAGAATTATGAACGTTTGTGAACATATTATGCATATATTCTGAAGGGATCGCAGACAGCAGAGTCTGCAGCCCGACAAAAGGGATTTAGTCTGTTCCGGGAAGCATCGACCGGACGAAAAGCGAAAACAATTCCCGCATACATGGAGAAGTAAAAAACATGGATTCCGGATGCCACTGAACGCCAAGTGCAAAAGGCTGTCCTTCGATTTCAATTGCCTCAACTGTGCCATCAGAAGTGTGTGCACATGCATGGACATTTTTTCCGAGCAGATGAACGGACTGATGGTGAAAACTATTGGTATACAGAGTGTCTCCGGTCAGTTCATGAAGATGGCTGTCTTTGGCGATGAAATCTGGTGCCACATATCGCTGCGGTTCTGTGAGGTCTGCATATGCAGAAAAGGATCTCCGGGCTGACAGGAAAGATCCTGGTAGATACTTCCGCCACAGGCGGCGTTGAGCACCTGCATACCCCGGCAGATGCCGATTACCGGCAGATGACGTTTTAAGATTTCCTCTGCAAAATGAATCTGGAAAAGATCCACAGAAAGATTGGTCTGTCCTACACCTGGAAGTGGATCTTCATTGAAGAGAAACGGTGTAAAATCACCTCCTCCGGGGAGCAGAAATCCATCGCATATGTCAAGATAAGAATTGATCGGGAAGTCCTGAGGAAGAATCGGTATCAGTAGGGGGATTCCTCCGGAAATGCGGACTGCCCGCACATAGGTATCGGTTACAAACTGGTTTTTGCCGTCGAAGCCACAGCATAAGATTCCAACAACTGGTTTCATATTTACAATCCTCCTCTTTATCAGATAAATCAGTTGTTACAAAATATGTGGAGTCTGTATGAAATATGTATTATAATAGAAAAAGCAACATGCCAGATGGCAGGAAAGGAGTTCCTATGAAACTGGTTATTCCGGAATATAAAACATTAGAACTTGATACGATATTTTTAGATATGAACGGGACGATCGCTGTGGACGGCGTGATCCCGCCGAGTGTGAAGGAACGTCTTATCGCACTTTCAGAGCAGTTCCGAATTTATGTACTGACTGCAGATACGCATGGAAATGCGAAAGCGCAGTGCGAAGGGCTTCCGGTGATCCTGGAGACATTTCCGACAGGTAATGCAAAGGAGTATAAAAGGGAATTGGTAAAAGCAACCGGTGCAAAACGCTGTGTGGCAATCGGTAATGGCAGAAACGATGAGTGGATGCTGAAAGAGGCGGCGCTTTCCATCGCTGTTATGGACCGGGAAGGGGTCTATGGGAAATTATTGAAAAATGCGGATCTCTGTGTCAGATCTATGCAGGATGGACTGGATCTTCTGCTCTATCCAGGTCGGATCATTGCAGGACTCCGTGGATAATATTTGCAGAAGAATACGTAAGAGTATGTGGAAGGAGAAAAGATGCGTCAGGCTATAGTGACATTGAAAAAGGGAGAGGGACGTCTGCTGAAATCAGGCGGCGCCTGGATATTCGATAATGAAATTGATTCGATTATGGGAGAATTTGAGAATGGTGATATTGTGATCGTCCATGATTTTGACGGGTACGGAATGGGAAGAGGATTTATCAATATGAATTCTAAGATCCGGATCCGTATGATGACAAGAAAGCAAGATCAGGAAATCGATCATGCATTTCTGGAAATGCGGGTGAGAGATGCGTGGGAATACCGGAAAAAGACAGTAGATACATCAAGTTGCCGTGTGATTTTCGGGGAAGCGGATTTTTTTCCCGGACTGGTGATCGATAAATTCTCGGATGTGTTGGTTGTAGAGTCTCTTGCACTCGGAATTGACCGGATGAAAGAAGAAATCGTGGACATCTGAAAGCGGTACTTTCAGAAGATGGAATTACGATCCGTGGCGTGTATGAACGAAGCGATGCAAAGGTTCGTCAGAATGAAGGCATGGAGAGAGTCAAAGGCTTTATCGGTGAAGAATTTGATACCAAAGTTGAGATTGTGGAAAATGGTGTCAGATATATGGTTGATGTCAAAGACGGACAGAAGACAGGATTTTTCCTGGATCAGAAATACAATCGTCTGGCAATCCAGAGACTTTGCAAGGATGCAGAGGTACTGGACTGCTTCACGCACACAGGCTCTTTTGCGCTGAATGCAGGGATTGCAGGGGCAAAGCATGTGACAGGGGTAGATGCTTCAGAACTTGGCATAGAACAGGCAAGAGAGAACGCAAGACTCAATGGATTAGAGGATAGAGTTGAATTTGTCTGTGCAGATGTATTTGACCTGCTTCCAAAGCTGGAAGAAGAAGGAAAGCAGTATGATGTGGTAATCCTGGATCCACCTGCATTTACCAAATCCCGTAAGACGATCAAGAATGCGACAAAGGGATATCGTGAGATCAATATGCGCGGAATGAAGCTGGTAAAACCAGGCGGATATCTGGCAACCTGTTCCTGCTCGCATTTTATGGATTATGAGCTTTTTACGAAGACGATCCACCAGGCAGCGCAGAATGTGCATAAGAGGATCAGACAGGTAGAATACCGGACACAGGCACCGGATCATCCGATTCTGTGGTCTGCAGAAGAATCGTATTATCTTAAATTCTATGTGTTCCAGATCGTGGATGAAAAATAAAGTGTTGTAGTAGATAAAAAAGGTATCGAAAATCAAACATAAATGATTTTCGATACTTTTTTTACTAGTGTACATATTTCAGATTTGATATTTTATTCAAACTGCGCAGCCGATAATGCAACATAATCTGCAGCATTTTTATAAATTGACTGGATCTCTTCCTCAGTAAGAGGTCTTTTTACTTTTGCCGGGCTTCCGATAACCAGCATTCCATCCGGAATAACTGTGTTCTGAGTAACCAGACTTCCGGCACCGATCAGGCAATGCTTTCCAATCTTTGCACCGTTTAAAATCGTACTTCCCATCCCGATTAGAGACGCGTCACCAATTGTACAGCCGTGGATCACACAGTTGTGACCAACAGTGACATCATCACCGATAACGGTCGGAAAACCGTAATCTACATGGACGGTACTGTTATCCTGGATATTGCTGCGCCTGCCAATCGTGATCGATGCCTCGTCGCCACGGACGACTGCGTAATAGAATACGCTTGAGTCAGCACCAATTGTAACATCGCCGAGAATAACAGACTGACTGGCAATGTGGGTCTGTGGTGAAATATTTAAAGAAGACATTTTCCGTAACATCCTTTCTGGTAGTGTGATCGCTATTTTGCTTCTTGGGCAGTATCAGCGGTGGTTGCTTTTGCAGCTGTGTTTGTATCCTGTTCCGCTTCCGGCTGATAACCATTGATATTATATTTCTGCTCGTAATAATCAAAGGTGGATACATAATTGTTGTCTTTCAATTTCCGTACACTCTTAGTGTATTCGTGCATATCGAAATTGGAAGAATCCAGTTCCAGGATTGCAACGGCAATGTTAGAACAGTGGGCTGCAATACGATCATAGTTGGTGAGCAGATCGTTAAATGCAAATCCGGTGTTCAGATCACACTGCCCGTTACGGAGCCTTTTAATATGACGCATTTTCAAATCGTTGCATAAAATACCGATCAGTTCGCGAAGCGTTCTACTTTGGCAGCATTTACAAGGTCTTCATCTACAAATGAATTGATCGTGAGATCAAGGAGCTCTTTTAATGCGGATTCAAGAACATGAAGCTCGTATTTGGCTGCATCTGAAAAAATACGTGATTTTCATGAAGTTCCTGTGCAACACGGGAAATATTGACTGCATGGTCACCCAGACGTTCAAAATCACTGATCGTATGAAGGAACTTGGCGGTCTGTTTGGACTGTTCCGGTGTCAGGTCATGCATATTGAGCTGCATCAGATAGGTTCCCAGTTTATCTTCGTATTTGTCGATCAGATTTTCCTTTTCCTGAATTTTGTTGAACTTATTATCTGAAAAATCTTTCAGCAGTGCAAGGGCACGACGGATATTTTTGTATGCTTTCTTTGCCATTCCGTTGACTGCAAGCTGGCTCTGTGTGATTGCCAGTGGCGGATAATTGAGGAAACGTTCCTCAAGAAGATCGAAATCTGCCTGCTCTTCGTTGTCTTCATCGGTATCTTTAATAAGGAAGAAGACAAGCTTTTCAATCTTGCCGATAAATGGAGCAAGAACAAGGATCGTCAGAAGCCGGAATACCGTATTCAAAAGTGCCACACGGAAAGGCGACATAATTTCACCCATAAATGGGAAATGCACGATGGCATTTGCAGAATAGAATACGATGGACCAGAAAATCATACCAAATAAATCGTTCAGCAGATAGATCAGAGCAGTACGCTTTCCGTTCTTGTTCGTTCCGATTGAGGAAAGAAGAACCGGACATGCGGCACCAACGCCGATACCCATTGTGATCGGAAGTGCAGCTGCAAAGGTGATCGATCCGGTAATGGACAGTGCCTGGAGGATACCTACAGAAGCAGAAGCGCTCTGTAAAACTGCTGTAAATACGATCCCGACAAGGATTCCCATAAATGGATTCGTGAACATGGTCAGAAGTCTGACGAAATGCGGATTCTCTTTCAGAGGAGAGACGGCACCGCTCATGGTCTGCATCCCGATCATCAGGATCGCAAAGCCAAGCATGATGTCACCGATATCAGAATACGGTTTTTTCTTGATGAATGTACGGAAAATAATTCCGATGATTGCTACGATTGCAGAAATTGTAGCGGTTGATAAAAGCTGCGCGATTCCGCTGGAACCATCAATGTAGGAGAGACATAAGATCCATCCGGTGATACTGGTTCCGATGTTGGCACCCATGATGATACCAATTGCCTGTGCGACCTTCATCATACCAGAGTTTACAAATCCGACTACCATAACTGTCGTTGCAGAGGATGACTGAATGATAGCGGTTACGACAGTACCCAGCAGAAGTCCTTTCAGAGGAGTGTTGGTCAGCCTGTATAAAATCAGTTCAAGCTTATTGCCGGCAACTTTTTTCAGACTGTCGCCCATCAGTGACATACCGTATAAAAACAGGCTACCCCACTGAGTAATGACAAAACCATTGTAATTCCCATAATTTTGTTTTCCTTTTCTTTAAGCATTAGTTTACATTTTGTCGCAAAATATCGTACAGCTACTTTAAATATGAAAAGTCTGCATGCAGATCACACAAAGTGACGCTATACGACACCCTTATTATATAACAAGAAAGTTTCCATAGGTAGACTGAAACGATATTTTTTTACACTTTTTTTTACATAGACTTAACTTTTTTCTATACATTCGGTAGCAAAAAGAGCCGCATTTTCAAGATCTGTGCGTGTCGGATGAATCATTGCTTCGTCAAAATTCTGTAATTGCCGGCGGATTTGCTGGCAATCGCAATCTTCTGGTGTATTCAGCAAGGATTCATATTTTTGACGGACAGCAAGTGGCATTTTCCCCTGGCAGATAAAAGAACCAAGATAACGATTGTCGTCTTCAAGCCAGATCCGGACACTGGATGCGATCTTTTTGTAGTATTCCAGGCTGTTTCCGGCACCGCAGGTTCCAAAGAGAGCAACGGATTTGTACGACAGACCGGAAAGGAAGTTGCCGATCTCGAGGCTGCAGGTTCCGCGGTGAACACAGAAACCGACAAAATAAATTTTGGCCTCTGGGAAATCGGTACGTTCATGAAGATTTATCAGATCTTTGGACATCCCCGGAAGAGATGCAAAAATTTCTGTTGCTATTTTTTTTGTATTTCCTGTCTCACTCTCATAGACAACAAGATAATCTAACATATAATATTTCCTCCTGTTATTTAGTGGTATGTATAAGGAGAACCGCAGAAGAATCCACCGCCGCCACAGCAGAGATTGCACATGAGGTTGGCAATGCAGAGCTTCACGCAGAAATCATTGTTGATCGTTGGTGTGCCGCCATACATTGTCTGTTGTGTACGATACCAGCTCCCGCCATTTTCAAGACGGCTGACAAGGGACTGATATTGATAGTTGGACGGCTCCAGACGAAGTGCTTCTTTGGCGTGCTCCAGGGCAAGGACATTATTGCCCATGCCGGAATTGGCGATAGAGCTGTAATAGTACCATCTGGCAGAACGGTCTTTGATCCTGAAAGGACATTTAAAGCTTCTTTATAATGGCCACTGTTCAGATAATTGGCGGCGGCACGCAGATGAATATCTTCTTCTGTCTCAGTTGTCTGCTGATTCTGATTGGTATACTGACCGTAGAAACCGCCAAATGGACCAAACCGCCAAACCTCCGTATCCGCTTCCGGCATCACCATAACCTCCGGAGCCTGTTCCGGTATATCCGGAAGCACCCATTTCTTTTTCTTTCATGATCTGCTGGTAAGCCTGCTGGATTTCTTTGAATTTGGCTTCTGCCTGATCTTTATTTGGATTGTTGATATTGGCATCCGGATGATAAATACGGCTTAATTTGCGGTAGGCTTTCTTGATCTCCTCGTCGGAAGCATCCCGTGAAACGCCGAGTATTGAGTAAGGATCCTGCATAATTGATTATTCTCCTGATCGTTAGCTTTTTTTGATAAAAGTAGTCTGGCATTTTGGACAGCGGATCTCAATTTTACCTTTTCCCTTTGGAACACGGATCTTCTGTTTGCAGTTTGGACACTTGTAAATGTGGTGCGTCTTGTGCTGCGCTGCCATATACTTCTGTTTTGCAAAAAATCCACGGATCTTTGAAGTGTGCTGGAGAAATTTCTGGTTTTCCAGTGCACGCTTGTAGGTCTGACGTGAAAACATGCGATAGTAAGAGTATATCACGAATGCCCACCCAATTACATAAAAAATACGAAAATGGAAGATGCTTGTGATCAGCATCAGAATTACGCCGCTCCATAAGAGAAATTTGCCGAAGGTATCTACTCCGTACCTTCCATACATAAAACGCATCAGTTTTCTTTCATAATGTTCACCAATCTTTTTTATTTATAGAATATGATACTATACGATAGTTTACATTGTACGCCTGCACACACAAAAATCAATAAACTCTCTATTAAAAAACTCTAAAAGTATGTTATACTGCTGATATCGTGAAAATATGGAAGAAATAGGACTTCTGAGATTGCATGGCAATGGAGCAATCTGGGAACATCATATATAAAAAGCAAAGGAGGAAATTATGGGACGGAAAGGACATGGTCGGTATGGAAAGCATTCCAGGCGTGACCGGCGCAAGAAAAAAGGTGGAATCATCAGTACGGTCATTTTGATCGTTGCAATCTGTGTGTTTGCATTTTCTGCCTTTCAGCTGTATAAAATCTTTAACGGATATCACAAAGGGGAAAGTGAGTATGATGATCTGGTAAAGCTTGCGGTTACGGAAGATAAGGGGGAACAGGAGAACGGGACGGACGATCAGGATGGAAGCAGATTTTCCGTGGATTTCGATGCACTCAGACAGATCAATCCGGATGTGGTTGCATGGATCCGTTTTGACGAACCGGCGGTGATCAATTATCCGGTTGTGCAGGGAAGTGATAATTCAGAATATCTGAGTAAGACATTCAAAGGATATGACAATACCGTAGGAACGATTTTTGTAAATGCTTATAATCATGCGGATTTTAATGACAGAAACACGATCATTTACGGACATTATATGTATAATGGAACGATGTTTAATGAGCTGGAGCAGTATCACGAAAAAAGTTTCTGGGAAAAATACCCTTCCTTCTATATTTATACACCGGATGGCAATGTGGCTACTTATCAGATTTATTCTGTTGGAGTGGTAAAAGATACTTCCGAAGGCTATACATATCAGTTCGCAGATGATGCGGCGTTTGCATCCTTCCTTGAAGCAACGAAGGCGTCTTCTTTGTATGATACAGGTGTGGAAGTGGGAAATGATTCACAGATCGTGACGTTGTCCACCTGTACACGGGAGGGAAATGATGACAGAACGATCGTACACGGTGTCAGGGTAAATGTACAGCCGGCAGGAGAATAAAAGAGGAGTAAAGAGATGGCAGCAGAAGCAAAATTTGAAGTCGGAGATGTGATCCGGATGAAAAAACCGCATCCGTGCGGAAGCTCAGAGTGGGAGATCCTGAGAGTAGGGGCGGATTTTCGTCTGAAATGTCAGGGATGCGGACATCAGGTAATGGTACCGCGCAGACTGGTTGAAAAAAATACAAAAGAAATAAGAAAAAAGGCTTGAAACAAAGCTTGAATTATGATATCATACCAACTTGTGATATATTATTTATCCTTGTTCCCGGCGGATCCGGGAGCCAAAAGACCATAAGGAGGTGCAGGACATGAGCAAATATGAATTAGCAGTTGTTGTCAGCGCAAAACTCGAAGACGACGCCAGAGCAGAAGTAATCGAAAAGGTGAAAGCACTTGTTACACGTTTCGGTGGTAACATTACTGACGTTGACGAATGGGGAAAGAAGAGATTAGCTTACGAAATCCAGAAGATGAAAGAAGCTTACTACTACTTCATTCACTTTGAATCTGAAACAACAACACCAGGCGAAATCGAAGAAAGAATTCGTATCATGGATGGTGTAATCAGATATTTATGCGTGAAACAGGAAGCTTAGAAAGAGGCAACGTATGAATAAAGTAGTTTTAATGGGACGTCTGACAAGAGATCCTGAAGTGAGATATTCACAAGGTGAGAACGCTCTCGCTATTGCAAGATATACATTAGCTGTAGACCGCAGATTCAAGCGTGACGGAGAACAGACCGCAGATTTTATTAACTGTGTTGTGTTCGGAAAGAGTGCTGAATTTACAGAACGTTATTTCCGTCAGGGAATGCGCGTAGTGGTTTGCGGAAGAATCCAGACCGGAAGCTATACCAACAGGGATGGTGTAAAGGTCTATACAACAGAAGTTGTTGTTGAGGAACAGGAATTCGCAGAAAGTAAGAATGCTAGCAGTGCTAATACACAGTCTTATCAGGCAGCCCCGGCACCGGCGCCAAGCGCTGATGCAGGTGACGGTTTCATGAACATTCCAGACGGAATTGATGAGGAGTTACCGTTTAATTAAGGTTGAAAGGAGATGTGTACAATGGCATTCGAAAAAGGAAACAGACCGGATTCTCCAATGAAGAGAAGAGGCGGACGCAGAAGAAAAAAAGTTTGTGTATTCTGTGGTAAAGAAAACAACGAAATCGATTACAAAGATACAGCAAAATTAAAGAAATATGTTTCTGAGAGAGGAAAAATCCTTCCGAGAAGAATCACAGGAAACTGTGCAAAGCATCAGAGAGCTCTTACAGTAGCAATCAAGAGAGCAAGACATATCGCTTTAATGCCATACGTTCAGGATTAATCGAATATGATCAGAACAGGATTTCCATTTTGGAAGTCCTGTTTTTTTACTGTTTTTCTGTCTGGCAGACGATTGAAAAAGGAGACATTTGGGGTTAGAATAAGAAAGAAGAAAGTTTTGAAATCTAAAAAGAATTGGAGAATCAATTATGAAAAAACCAGTTTTAGTAATTATGGCAGCAGGAATGGGAAGCGTTATGGCGGACTTAAACAGATCGATCCAGTTGATAAAGAGGGACACATCATTATGGATTTTCCCTGTTTGATGCAAAAAGAGCCGGATTTGAGAAGGTTATTTTTATTATAAAGAAAGAAAATGAAGACAGTTTCAGAGAAGCAGTAGGAAACCGTATGGCAAAATATATGGAGGTTTCTTATGTATTTCAGGATATCAACAACATTCCGGAAGGTTTTGATGTTCCGGAAGGCAGAGTGAAACCGTGGGGAACCGGACATGCAGTCCTCAGCTGCATTGATGAGATCGACGGCATTTGCTGTTATCAATGCAGATGATTATTATGGAAGACATGCGTTTGAAGCAATTTATAATTATCTGTCTGAGCATGAGGATGATGATAAGTATCGTTATGCGATGGTTGGATATCTTCTGAAGAATACAGTAACAGACAATGGTCATGTGGCAAGAGGAATCTGTACGACCAATGAAGAGGGGGAACTGGTAAATATTACCGAAAGAACCCGCATTGAGAAGCGTGACGGTAAGATTGCATTTACTGAAAATGATGGAGAAACCTGGGAAAATTTACCAGAGGATACACTGGTTTCCATGAATATGTGGGGATTTACGAGAAGCATACTGGACGAGCTGAAAGCAGAATTTCCACAGTTCCTGAAGAAAGGACTTACTGAAAATCCGATGAAGTGTGAATATTTCCTGCCGGCAGTCGTAAGCAATCTTCTGGAGGCAGACCGCGCAACAGCAGCGGTTCTTCCGTCGGAAGACAAATGGTACGGCGTAACTTATAAAGAAGACAAACCGGTTGTCGTAGAAGCGATCCGCAATCTGAAAAAAGAAGGTCTTTATCCGGAAAATCTCTGGGAAGAGTAGAAATTTGTTAAAATTTAGTAAATAGTTCATTTGATTTACTAAAAAAA
>ENA-OQCS01000726-OQCS01000726.1-human-gut-metagenome-genome-assembly--contig:-NODE-726-length-18358-cov-4.567989_pt1 | contig 18358 bp, 20 predicted proteins | sample MGYA00242757_ERZ504575 | MGnify/ENA primary metagenome ERZ504575 (study PRJEB26092, sample SAMD00036297) | human gut metagenome | host: Homo sapiens | study: EMG produced TPA metagenomics assembly of...
TCTCTAAAAAAAGTCAGCGGACAAAAGACCAAACCAAGCAAAGGATTTAAAAAAAAAGGTCTAAATCTAGCTGAAGAATAATTCAAGTTTTTAACCTCAAAATTTTTAAGCTATATGTCAACAAACAATTTTAAACAATTCAATTTTTATGATGATATAAATCCTGATACTTTGGAGCACATATTTGAAAGTGCATGGGATACATTGCAGAAATTATATCCAGATAAGAAATTTGATTCCTGTGATTGTTTTAGTATTTATATCATTGAAGATTTTATTGACGAAGATGATGACTTTAATGATGATTTGGTATTTGTTACAGGTCTGATGGATGGTAAACCTGCTATTCAGAACTTAGGTACTAAGGAAATTATACTTGTAGAGTTAAATTCAAAAAGATGGTATGATTATAGTGAAGAAAGCCAGCTTTAAAGCTGGCTTTCTCTTATCTGGGATAATACGGGAAATATTGGTCCAGCATTTCATTTACCCCTATTTCTAGGATTTTCTTTATGTCTTTTTCCGATAAACCATATTGATTATCTACATTTTCAAAATCTATGTTTTGCATAACAAAATCAATAAACTGGGCTCTTGAAAAGTTACCTGGCTTAAGTAATGCTGCACGCGTCTTAGGTATAGTTTCTTCTCCTAATATATTGCTTTCTATCAGATAATTTATATAATCAGAGTCGTTCACAAATTTCTTTGATGCAATATTAAATCCTAAATCTATTAGATATTGAATTTTGGGTATTTCTATTTCCCTTTCGTTTCCTAATTTTATTGTTGATCTAATAAGTTCTGGGTAGAAATGCCCGACCATCCATCTGAAAATCCTGCATGTAAAATAATGAGCATCATACGGATACTTGAACAATGAATCATCCAACTCAAATGTTTTTGGTATTCTTTCCAGGATGCCGTTCTTAATTGTAACTTTCCAATTTTCAAATTCCCATACATCAGAATTGCCCAGCTGTGGAAGAACAATAAAATGTACATTATGTCTATAATTATTCTTCTCCGGATTCTTATTCAAATATCCTTCTTTTAGGACACCACAGAAATAAATAGCTTCATAATCATTACACTCATTCATCTGTATAATGGGCTGAGCTAAAAGTTCTTTGTTTGTAGTACCTGAGAACTTCTTACTATAAGGTCCAATAAGACATCCTGTGCAGTGCCTTTCAATATTCCCTTCTTTTACATACTTAGCCCACAACCATTTGAACTTTTTCTCGTCGAGATTATGTTCTATTTCTACCATAGTCAGTTACATTATAAACCTTTAACCTTAATATCAGGCATTGCTGTTTTAAATTCAGGATCTATCCTATGGCATTGTTCCTTAATAATTCCCCTTCTCTTTAAGGCTGGCTCTAAACAGTACATCTCAAATTCATCAAGATTTACATCTTCAACTGTTCTCCAATGAGGAAACAGTAGTTTAATATAGCTTGTTGCTATTCTTTACAGCTGTAAAATCTCTCATGTCCGCATCAGCCTGGAATGAGACAAGTTTATCAAATAAATGGCTATATACATTATCTGTTCTCAGGGAGTGAAGAATCTCTGAGAAATATTCAACATTAATAGTCCAACCCGTATATATCATACCTTTATGCACTCTAGGCAAGTACCATCCTTCGATAAAACAATGGAATCTATCCAATAAAGCAGATTCCCTGAAATATTTTGGTAAAGCATCAAAATATGTTCTTGATATTGGGAGTCTTTGCTCATTAAGTGGAATGTTACCCATTAGCATGAGACCACATTCTGAAGAAAACTCATTATTATCAATCGTTGTTTTGCCACTTTCCAGATATGATTTTAATGCTGCCTGTATTTCTGATGGTTCCTGGAATATAATTGTCTGAATCTCATCAAAAGCTGTGAAATCATGATTCTTTATTATTCCAGGTTGTTGCTTCTGTTTGTCAAAGAACAACTTAGAACGAGAGACTTTTCCTCCACTTACAAGCCATCCATACTTTGACAAATTTCCAAATACATAAGATTTACCTGTCCCTTTTGGAGCTAATTCAATAACATTTAATCTTGGCTCAACAAATATCAACAATCTGGTTAGAAATTCCATTTTTTGCGTAAGGCCTTCAAATGTTGAAGAATCGTATTCCATAGCTGAAAGTAATACATCAATCCATTCTTGTGTTGTAAATCCCCTTCTAGCCTCTTGCCAATATCCCAGATCGACAGAACGATATGGTTTGAATGGTTTGAAATCAACCATTTCTACATGGTTCTTCTTCCCGTCATCATTTGGTAAGACACATAATTTTATTATTCCCCATTTTTCTCCGTCAACCAATTCTCCTTGATGAGATTTATATACGTAGTCTGGTATTACGCCTTCATTTATCTTAATACCCATATCAGGTATACCAAATCTGCGCACACCATTAACTAGGTCAATAAAGATATTAAATCTTGTGAGTACCACAAGTTCTTTACCCTCACCCAGTTTGTCTTTTACTTGAGATGCTTCCTTTGGTATTACTGAATCTAAGAAATTTGTCAATGCTATGTTGTCTATCTCTCCGTCTGCATTTATATACTTCTTTATGATAAAGTCCTTTACAAATGCAGGAAGGTTTCTCCCTGCAAATAAACTTGATGATTTTACAGGGTCTTTGTATATAGCCATTTGGCTAAAATATGTTCTTATTTTTTCTGCTATATTATTATCCATATGAAATTATTTAGAAATCAAACATATTGTCATCCACATCAGCTGCTTTTGAGAAGTCAATATGGAAATCTTTCTTGTCCGGACCTACATATAATGCTATTCTTTTTACATCTGCATTAAGAATAAGTTCTTCACTTTCGAATATTTCATTCTGTTTCTCTGACATTTCATACCTTTTTCCATCATATATCAGATATATATCGGCATCAATTGGTGCATTCTTAATTTCTATTGAAACAACCGGCTTATTTGCCGATACGTTTGAAGAAATAATATTTGCTTTCCAATTTACAGCATTCTTGTCGGATGATACAATAAAAATAGGTACAAGAACCTCTTCTGGTGTACATCCTCCATGTGCTCCTAGACCGGCTGGAACTTTTGATGATAAGGATTTATACTTAAGAGCGCATATTGTTTTCCATCATCAAGTATGGTATAATTGCTGTCAGAAGTTGCTTTACTGCTTTGTAAAAATCCTAACCTTCCATTGTGATCTGGTTCAATATTACTCATATTCATTCCTGATGCTAATTGAGGCATGTAGCTCAGCCCATGGTCACTGACAATAGCAATCTTTTTTCCGTTAAACTTATCTATTACGGTTTTAATAGCTGTAGAAACAATCTCTAATTCATTTATGATATAATCGGGATATATGTTAGTCCTTTGATGTGCATAACCATCTAAATTACCTATTTTATGATTAGCTATTTCACCGTTTGACAAAAGATCCAAATCTACTTTATTTTTCTCTGTGGTTGTAGGTAAGGATGAACGTGCTATCATAATTTCATTTAAGTACATACCTTTGTGTTCCGATTTCTTTATCAAATCAGAAATATAAGGCATCCAGTCTATACCCAAACCGTCTATCCAATAATATACATCAATGTCATCTCTTCCTTGAAGTATAGTTCTTGTTGTTTTAAAGTCATTATACCAGTTAGAGAATGAAATCTCGTCATTGTTGATTTCATTTATTAACGCACTGAGCTCATCGCTTATTGTATTACTTATTTTGGCCTTCTTATATTCATCTATATATGGCAAGCACCATTTCTGGCTTTCTTTTCTTGTTCCGATGCTCTTGTCTAAGTACGTATATAATTCAGGAAACAATGTTGAATCATGGATGGTTTTATATAACCTTACCAATCCACTCTATTGCCAATTGTCTTTCTTTCCTTGAAATTCGGGTAAAGTATCTTACAGCAGTTTCATATCCTTGTTGTATACCTAATGCACATAATTGATTGGCAATCAGATTCTCAACTTCTACTGTTAATCGTACATTTTTACTATACGAAAAATCAAGACAATATTTTCGTGCTATGATTTCATTTTCTATACTGCTTCTTTCAAGTGCAATAAGATGAACTAGCTCTGTATCTTTATAATTGTCTAACTTGCTGAGAATTTTTGATATATAGTCTTCATGACTTGTCCTATAAAATCCACTCAACAACCACCTGTCATATTCTGACGGATACTCAAACCATATTTTTATAAATGTCTTATAATCGTCTATTGAAGTAACCGAGAATTGTTCAAAAACAAATTCGTTTAAATCAAAATCTTTCGACAGATCTATGTCTTCTGCCAATCTTCTCCATAGGTATTCATCATTGGCAGAATATTTAAGTTCACCAAAGTCAAGGTTTAATCCTCTCGTCAGGAAACAATAAATATCAGTACATATCTTATATTCAAAAGCATTATCTGGCTGAGCATATTCTGCATTTGCCATAATAGCTTCTGATATTGATATAATAGACTTGTGTTCCTTACTTACAGAGTTCTTCCAATACTGTAACCAGTCATGAACATTATTAATAAGTGTATAATTCTTTTCCAATCCTTTTACCCCATAAAGTTCATGACATAGAATAAGGTTATAATTGGATTGCTTATCCGATTTTAATTGCCAGATTATAATCTGAGTATCTGGTAATATGGATTGCATTTTACCCTCTAATCCGACAATCGGTATATATATCCTTTGATGGTTGTTCCATGCTTCTGAAGTTGATTCTATACCTTTTATGGTTCTCAATAATGATTCAAATGTTTTTCTTTCATTATTGTCATAGAATCGTGCCAGTTCTGAAAATGGTGCTATTACATAATCATTAGATGGTAATGTTTCATTCTGTATAAAATTTTTTATTCTTCTGGATAGGTCATTGTATGTCAACATTATATCTGGATAATCCGGATCTACCCAATCTTCAACACTTTTAAGTATACAGCCACAATCCATGAGTTGACTTACAAACTCAAAACTGTCATTGAAGTTATCAAATAATACAAATCTTATAGGATATCTATCTCTAAGATAAGTTACGCATTTTGCGTCAACTTATCTTCTTTTACCAATTCTATTAATTGTGCAATATTTTCGACATATACTCTATTTATTGACATATTTCTTCAATAGGTTTAAAGTTACATTATCGTCACACATAGCATTAAGGATTGATTTAGCCTTTTCAGGTGACAGATTTTGAACCCATCTTACAATCTCTTCTTTTTCAGTGGTTGGTATCTCTTGTTCTTCTTCTTTTTTAGAAGAATTCTCTAATCGCCAGTCTTTTAGTATATTACTGATAAGTATTTCACTCCAAGCCTTAATGTTGATTTTTCTACCATTCAAATAGCTTATAGCACTATCAATTTCGGAATCCTGCAATGCGATAGTTTGGATGCCCTTATATAATTGATGAAACCATTATAGAAATTTCCTTTATCAGAAATTAAAGCCTTAAGTTCATCCATACGCTCATTAATCCTGGTTGCGAGCTCTTGACTATTTGCTAAGTTTGCATAATTATCAATAATGAACAACTTATGCAGGTCAGTCAGCAAAGACTTTTCTTCTGTGTCGCTTGTCACATATTTAAGTGTCCATATAGGATATTGTACCGAAGCTAAGCTGATACCCCAAATAATATCAATAATACTATCGATAATAGGCAATTTATCACTATCGGTCTGTATGTCGAAGAGATTCACAAGAGCTTTTCTAAGTTCTGTATCATCAGACGTATTTTTCTCGATTCTCCAGTCTTTTAGTTTCTCTTTAACGTCATTCTCTTTCCATGTTCCGATTTCTCCTTGTAGATGCTGTCTTAGATATATGATAGCTTCTTCTATCTCATCTTCTTTAACATCTACCATTTCAACGCCGTGCAGGTACTTCTTAAAACCTATTTCAAACAGAGATGTCTGAATTAATAGACTTTTAAGGTCTAAAGAATTCTGCTTAAGCTGTGATAATGTTTCTGTCAATAGACTTGGATTTTTTAATCCGTCTGGCTCACATATCTTAAGGATATTATCTATGATCTTTTTAATGTTATCAGAAGTATCAATGTACTTTAATGACCACAAAGGGAAACCTTTCTGTTTAGAAAACTCTCCTATGATTGCCCATCTTGCGTCTTTCAAACTTGTTACTTCGTTATGTCCAGGTAACTTATCCAAGTTGAATACCTTTATAAGATTCTTGCATAATTCACCACTTTCCTTGCTTTCGAATTGAAAATTCAGTTTGTTACTTTCCTTCTGGTCTTCCCAAACCTTGAACATTTCGACTACATCATCAACAAGATGTTGTGCTTCTCTTGGTCTACCATTAGAATCAAAAAGTTGTTTGATATATGCTCTCATGGCAAATGCTACCATTGCATACCTGCATATGACTGGAACAAACCATAAGGAGGTTCAGTTAATTCTTTAAGTTTTTCACCAAGATTAAACTGCGTATTTTTCGCCGTATGGTTAAATATTGATTTTACCCTCTGACATACCTTGTATAAAGGATGATTCTGATCAACATCATCTTTGAATCTTAGGTTTTCATCAACACTATCTTGCAACAGATACTCAACATGCTTTGCTGGTCCACCGCATCGGGAGAGTATATCTTCTTTTGTATTGTATGAAAGGATAGCATCAACAGTTGTTCTTGTAGATGCCTTCTTCCAATATGTATTTGAAGATCTGTTTAGTATGATTTCCAACGATTCCGGGCCACTGCTGAATATTGTTGGAGATATTCTTCCGTTTATAAATGATGTGAGTCTATTTGCGCTATTTATTTCCTGATTTCCTCTAATATAGGAAGTGAAAATACCTCTGCTAATATTTCTCATCCATTGACTTATCATATCAGATGCATCTTTAATATTAGCAGTTTGTTGCTCTGCAAGATTGTTCTTCTGTGCGCAAGAAGCTATCGCCATGTATTCGATGAATCTATCATAATTTTGTTGCCCCATAATGGTGTCGAAAATTATAAAAGCAACATTTTTGAATCTTTCATCTACTGAAGCCTTTTCTGCAATTGACTTAAGTTCATTCAACTCATTTGTAGTTCTAGCAAAGAATAAGGCAAGGAAAATCTCATATGAACGGGCTTTCTTTGTGTCTCTTTCGATATTATTAAGCAATACATATTCATTTGATGAAGTTGAATACATATAGCTAGAATACGGTCTAGAGACATTTTTAAGCATTTTGTTAATCTCAGTCTTCGCAGACTCGCCAAAGTTCACAACTTGAGAAGTATAAAGGAAATCCTTCTTTAATAGGTTCTCCTTTATTTCTTGAATTTCTCCTGTTGGAAGTGCTGAGAACTGTATGGTAAATAATCCCATTGGATTACGTTGAATGATACTTTTATCATTCAGATAGTCTAGTGCCTCATTGACGTCTTTTTCATAAGGTGTACCCAGAAATAACTTTATTATATTCTCTTGGCTAGGCACTACCGTAGGATTTTGTGCAATATTATTCAATGCATTCAAGAGAAGGATACCTTTGAATACGGCAAATTCTGTTCTACCCTGATGTTCAACATTCAGCCTGTAACTGTTATATCTCTCTGTTACTGCCGCAAACCTCATGTTATCAGCTGCAAAATCTCCTTCAACATAATCCCAAAGCATATCTGCGGTTACAGTAGCCCTGTTTAGATAATTCTCTTCACTATCCAAGAAATCTTTAATTGCATCACTCGCTAGAAATTGGAAAACACTTCTAGAGGAACTACCGACTTCTCGGGCATAGTAAGTAGCCAAATTTGCAGTGTATGGGTGTATTGGAAATACTCGTTGCAAATCTTCTTTGGTTTCTTCAGACTTGTTGAATTTGTCGAAAACAGATTCAACATGTCTTGTTTATCTGAATAAAACTCGTGAACAAGTCTTGTATATTCATCACTGTCTGGGTTTATAATCTTAAATTTACGGGACATGATTTTAAAAGCAGATACAGTCTCCATATTATAGTGTGTATAATGATAGCGACCTTTCGTTTTAGTTGCTTCTTCTGCGATCAAGCCGTTAAAGGCAGATGGGTGAGTTATGAATAAGAAGTAGCTATTATTTTCACTACTCATTAATGCCTCTGTTATTTCCTGTAATGGGGTAAGAAGGCGTAAGCAACAGCAGAACGCATTAATTCTGTAAATTCATCCCATACTATAAAGAGTCCGTCATAGCCGGTATTCTCTGACTTAAGTTTATTTTGTACATCAATAAGCCATTGCTTAAGATTTGAGAGCTCCAGATTTATCGATACACCGGTATTTCTTTCTGCTTCTCTTACTCTATTTAATACCTCAGTATTACATGACACAAGCTCACTTCTCAACTTTTGTATAGTAGGTGCTACACTTCTAAGTTGACACTATCGTGTATCAATAACTCCCATATTCTAGGTTGGTTATCAATATGATTTACATAGTTGTCGAAGTCAGTTTTTACTGTAAAAGCAATCTTCGCCTTTTTAAGTGCATCATTGACACACCTCTGAATCTGGAGTGATAAATCACTCTCCTGGGATATTTCTTGCTGACCATACAATTGAACCGGCAAAAGTCTTATATTTTGCCTAAGTTCAACTATATCATTCTTAAGTTTCTTATATTTCGGTGCTGAATATTCTTGATTAACATAATCATCAATATCCTCTAGAGTATCACACAACAGATGTTTTATTACTGCTGCAGCATGACTCTTTCCAGAACCGTAAGTACCATCAATCCAAAAAGAACAATGCAGACTTATGTCATTATTTCTTACGGACTGAATTACTTTTCTCAAAATAATCATTGAACTGATCATTTGCAATAAATGATTTCCAGGCATTTTCTTTTTCTGATTGAATGTTATATGCTGGTGTTGATTCTCTGAGTGTTACAATGTCACTATATTTTGTCGTCATAATCGTTTCTTTTTATGCACAAATTAGTAGTTGACTGTCATCTTTAGAGCTTCAAACGCAGTAATATCCTCTTTCAATGTAATATGCTCCAATCCCATATTGAGTTCTGCAACTAAAAGTCTGTTAGAAGAAGAATTTAATGTTCTAAGAAGTTTTACAAGTGATTGCCTATCTATGCCAAACTCCTTCACAATTCCATTTTGGATTGTATTGTCGTACAGATCTGAAACTCTAAATGTATATTGTCCTGTTATTTCCGCATATCTATATAATGAATAAATCAAAGCATACTCTGATAAATCATTATAGTTTCCACGTATGAACTCAGTCTTACTAATATCGCTCTTTTGATTAAATTCTCCACCAATCGGTGATGAAGTGAATGTATTGAAAAGAGCATCCAAAGAATAAGAAAATGTTGTTAATCCTTCTTGATATTGGTCTTCGTATTTTGTTTTCAAAATAGCTTTAGAGTAAATACTTCCTGAATCAACATTTGTTATAAACCACTTTACCAGAGGTGATATGTTACAAAGGTTAATCCATATTATTTCCCATACTAAAGTAGGCATATCATCTTTTATTTGAGATAAGTAATTACCCATCTCAGTTTCTTTGCCTGCTTTATCTATTATTTCAGAATCCTTTAGCCACGATTTCAAAGAAGGCTTCTGCTTTGTTCCTAAAGTAGAACCACTCAAAAACTCTTCCTTTTCAATCATATAACTCTCAAGCCACTCTTCTCTCAAACCGAAGGTGCCATAACCACTTATACCGGTTAATTTTAAATTTTCTTTCTGTGCCATATCTAATGAATCTGCTACTATACAACCTTTATTATGAAATGTGAGACATTTTAGGCAATGAATACATTTCGATGTCTCTATTTTTACTTTTGGATATACGCTTAACGCTCCAGTTGGGCATTCTACTTCACATGCCTCACAGTTTATACAATAAGTTGACTTATACAAGGCTTTCTTAATATGACTTGTGTATACAACATCCTTCAAATTATGAAAATCAACCTCATATTTATCGTTTCCTAGTGTCTTTATCTCAAATGGATAAACATCTGTTTTATTCCTAAGTTCACCATACAATATATGGTTCCTTTCTGAAAGTGTACATTTTCCTAATACAGGAATCCAGGTCTCAGGCCTTAAAGCACTTCTTTCTATTTTTACCTTTAAGTCAGTTTTCTTCTGTTCGAAGTTATGCTTGGGTTAACATCCATAAATTTACCACTGGCTCTGAGTTTCCATTTATGACCTTTTACGTATTCATCCATATTGGTATATTTCTTGCTTCCGCATAGCTTACTATTCTTTCCACAAATGGTGCAACCTCGTTTGGATAGCATTTATTTACTATCATGTCATCCCATTCAGAAGAGAAAGGCATATCAAGCAGCCTACCCTAGGTTTCCCAAAGCGATAAGCTGGATTTATCGGTAGTTTATTCAGGAATAAATATAAGTAAACCTCAGTTGAACTCCAGAAGTATATTGGTCTGGCGTTTATTACGCCGTTATGCTTAACTCCTTTACCTATTCTTTCATATGTAGAGCGCTTATTACTTTCTTCTCCTCTGGTTCCTTCAAAGGCTAATACTTTTGCTTGTTTATTAGTCCCCTCGATTTTAAGCATTCTATATAAAGGGGCCGTTTTCATTACTGAACAACACCATCTGTGCGTATCACTAGGTGTTCCTATCTTATCCCAATAATTGAGAACTTTTTCATGATTTCTGGCTGTTCGGAACAGTAGCTCAGGATACTTTTCATTGTAGTACTCCTTTACCTCCTCATATAGCTTTAGTGAATGAGGTAATTCATATCCGGTATCTGAATAAATAACCTGGAATGTAGAAGGTAACAATGCTCTAGTGCATAAATCTAATATGACTTGTGAATCTTTTCCTCCAGAGAAAGAAGCTAAGAATACATCTATTTTTGATGTTGTCTTAAATATTCGTTTCCCAGCCTCTTCTGCTACTTTTAATGGCATTATATCAAAACTGTCACAGTCTTCTTTTACTATAGCCATTTTTCTCTTTTGTTGCTTCTCGAGTCTTTCTGCCATAATCTCAAAATCCATCTTGTTGGAATCTGAGACGTCTCTGATCCTCTTTGTTGATGAATACATCTGATAAGTGTCCTGAATAAATTCTATTGCTTCACTTTCTAAACGACGCATTTCATCTGAACATTTTTCTAACATTAACTCCATATTTATAGGAACCAGTGTCAGATTTTCGCAACCTTCCTGTAGCTCAATTCGAGCTTTGTCATATAAGTTTGCACCTTTGGCCTCAAAAACAAGTTTACCTCTATAGAAATATTGTTTATTACATGCCCATAGCAATGGCTCTTCACATTTTGGATAGCTCCACCCTAGTTTATCAAGACCTAGCAAATCTAGTTCCTCAAAAAAAACTGGTCTGGGTGAGATATTCAATGTATTTTCTGTCTTGTAATCTTGTAGCCTCACTCCTCCTGTTTCAGGATCCCATATTGTTTTATACATTTTCTTTTGTTGGTCTTATTAAATCTCTTATATCAACATCTAGAACTTTAGCCATACGCGCTAAATGGGGTAACGATGGTTGTTGCTTATTTGAGCACCATCTAGAGACAGTATTCTCACTCAATCCTATCTCGTTTGCCAACCATTTACACGTCTTTTTTTTATCAGCCAGTACTGCTTTTATGCGATTTTCTGCAATATCTTGTTGATTTTCCTTCATTATTTATCGATTATTCTATATTAAAGCAACAAAAATAATCCTTTTTTTTTTAACCTAAAGCATAATATGTTTATAATTTTATACTTACTTGTATTTTGGGTAGTTTGATTCTGTCACAAATTCAAATCCTCCTTCCCAAATTCCAGGTATCTCCCCCTGAACCTCTCATAAACCTGAGCATAATACTCCGGCAGATACTGTATCATCGCATCCACAAAATCCTCCAAGGTAACAGCACTGAGTTTATAGGCATACTCCGGCTTCAGGTACTCGGTAACCGAATTGATTTCCTCTTCGGTTGACGGATGCTCCTTCGGCGAAAGCACTACTGAACACGAATCCTTCAGCCTTCTTTTATCCTGTACCGCTCTGTTAGCAAAAGGTTTCTGTAAATCTGTGTGAGCTTTACTTTACCTCCCATCAGCAGCTCCTCAAAGTCCGCGCTGAACAGACCGGTATCAACGAGCATCTGTTTCTGCTCCTCACAATGGCTGGCCTCGTTCATTCCGAGCACATCCGTGTATTTCGTCTCGATGGCGATGATATGCTTGCCACCTTTGTTGTCCATGAATCGGATATACGCATCCATGGCGGACTTGTCTTTCGTGTAATTTTCTATCGGTGTCGGTATATACTCCAGCCCGATTTCCGTCACCTCAAATACCGGAAAATTCCTGAAAACTGACCTCACGGCAAGTGTGACCATTGCCGGATCCTGCTTCAATAGTAGCATCAGGGGGTGGAACAGGTTGAATGCCATCGGCTGGCTCGACAGCAGGTTGTTGAACAGCCTGAACCCGTCAATCGTCTCGTTTTCCTTTTTGTTGGCCACTCTTTCCTTGGCATACTCGAAAGTCTCCTTCATAAGGAAATTCTTCCCGGACACTTCACCACCGCTGATCATATTCCCGTATTTTCGCTTGGAGGCTTTTGTTGGTCCGAATCCTTCCTCTTCACCTATCTCCACCCTGTACATCGACTGAAGCAGTCTCGCTTTCCTGGTGAAAGCATTATCGCTTTCACACTGATTCCCGTATTTCTCTTTATCTTCCATTAGTATTTCAATACTTCATTTATAAAAGCCTCTATTTCATTTATAAGTCGTTGAATCGTCACCTTTCTATATTGAGGAGAGATTAACCTGAATGTTCCTTCTTCAGAGAAATCAGGAAAATAGATTCTATCTTTATCACTATCGCCAAAAAATTTCCAACACAGCCAAATATCTTCTTGCGAAAAGACCCTGTTATCAGTCATAAATGACTTTATTTTTGAGGATATTTCTTTCGACACTTTAATTTTTTCTTCTTTATCTCTGCATACTCCCCAATATAACCAATCCGTAAAATCAGCTCTTATCCAACTGGTACGTTTTCTTTTCTTACTGTTAGCACCAAATCTACTTTACGCTTAATGGGGCCGCCATGAACAAGATTGGTTATATCTTCTTCCTCGGGCTTGTGCAATATTTCAAATCCTCTATACTGTATTTCTGATTCCAGCTCTATATAGAAATCATAGATTGTATGCCATTTTACATGATTGAAATTATCTATAAGCAATTTTGCACTCATGAGATTATCTTCATTCATACCGATGAGACTTGCAATCTCTTTTCTTTCTTCTATGCTTGTATCGTTGTTGGTCATATTCTCAACTATCTTTATATACTGAATAATAGATTCTCTTAATGAAGGTTTATTGTAACATTCCTTTACTATACTTCGAAGCCATTCTAATATCTCTACAGAATAAGAGATGCACTTCACCTTATCCTGTAGCTCTGGATATTTCCCACTCAATTTTACACTATCCTCACTCGGCTCATGTCCGTCTAAAGTAAGATAATAAACCTCTATTCTATCTTCGGGTATCTTATCCTCTTCAATTAATCTTCCATAATAGTTTTCAAGTTGTCCCTTATCTTCATGGTTGGTGTCTTCATGATAGATTTTGTTCTCTATCATTACAGCATTCTTGGCTACCCGGTCTATAAAGCAAATATCTATCTCCTTATATTCACTCCTGTTCTGATTGTTAGGATACACTTCAAGTGACTTTCATCATAGTCAAAATCACTTTCAATGCTATCTAAGAATGAGTTCAAGAATATTGTTCCTAACCTATGTGGCCCGTTTGGATCCAACAAAGCAGAAAGAAACCTGGAGTGCAAATACACCTCGTCAGATTCCTTTCTAAGAATAGTAAACATATTGAAGTTATCTTCATTCTTTTCCCTTTCCTCAAATTTCTTCCGGACAATGTTTATGTCCCTCAATAAATATTTGATATTCTTTATATTTTCCATAATTAGTTGCTTATCAAAAACAATATAATAGCCACCAGCACCACCAGTACCACATAAAGCCCCACCGGCTTCGACTGTCTCTCGGCCTGCTTCAGCTGTTCCTCCAGCCTTGTCGCCAAAGCCTTGGCATCCGCCAGTTCCTTAACCGACTTCGCATTCTGTGTAGTTATATCTGTCAGCGACTTCTGCAGGGCAGCATTCGTCTGCTGCATCTTCGATATGTTCTCGTTGAAACTCTTCGCCTGTTCCTCATACATCTTGACCTGTTTCTCGGTAGTCTCATGCTGCTTCTTCATCGCCTCGATCTGCTCCTTGTAGAGCTTCTGTGCGTTCTCGGCACTCTTGTTCAGCTCGGTAATCTTGTTCTGCAGCTCCTTGTTCTGTTTTTCCGAAAGTACCATCTGGTCGGCGTGCAGCTTCTGTGCGTTGGCCGCATTCTTGTTCATCTCTACGATTTTCTCTTGCAGTTCCTTGTTCTGCTTCTGCGCCACAACCATCTGTTCCGCATGAAGCTTGCGGTTCGCCTCACTGTCCTTGGTGAGTGTCGCAATCTTCTCGTTCAGCTCCTTGTTCTGCTTCTCCGAAGCCGTTATACGTTCCTCAAACTGCTTCTTCACCTGTTCCACCAGCACGGCCTTGCTCTTCTCCCTCTGGTCTATCACACGGTTCACCAGATCCTTGAAGTACACTCCGAGCAGCGAAGGCGTACCCAGATCCTTGTCGGCCACCTTTGCTATGAAAGGTTTCTCTCCCGGATGCCCTACTCCCGTCACAAACGGCGTGGAGAGATTCACAACACTCTCGATAAGGTCTGGCATGTCGAACACTTCCTTGATACCGCTACCGCCTCCCCTGACGATGGCTATCACGTCATATCCCTTCCGGTCAAGCTGCCCCAGTTTGGCCCTGAGCTGCGAAATCTGCGCGAATGTCTCATTCTCCTCTACGAAGTCTATATGCGACCTGGCCGCTTCCAGTCCCTTCTTGAAGTCCTGGTCTGTGATTGTTCCCCTTGCAAACAGCAGGCAAATGTTGGGTTTTTCTCCTCGGAAGAGCTTCGCTTCCAACACCCCATCCACATTCCTGTACCCCTTGCCGACTTCTCAGCTTGGAGCTCATAAGTCTCTGTTCATCCTCCGATATGACATTCTCCTCGATCACGTCATACCTCGTCACATTAAAGTGCAGGTCTATCGAGCACCTGTTCCTCAGTTCCTTTGACACCACTCCGGAGACCTGTACCAATGTCCCGTCTTTCATCTTCTCCCTGAGGGCTGCCGGCACGACCAGCGTCATCTCATAGTTACTGTTCTGTGCCGCCAGACTGTCATAGAAATAGCCGTAGTAGTTGCCCGATTTAGGGTTTTGCCTGTACACACCCTCTATCGTCACTACCTTGGCCGGTGTCTTCAGCTGTTCTTTGAATATACATGCTACTTCTTGTGGCGTATATATTACCGGAGCTGGAGTCTTAACTATGTTGATTTTATCATCCATCGTTCGCTTTATATTCTTTTTCCCTTATGTGTTCATTATTCGTTTTCGAGCCTAAATTTAGTGATTATTAATGATATACATTTATACCCGATGAAAAACTCTCTTTTGATATTACTTCCTTTCTACTTTTAATGACAAATTGCTTGATACTTTGGTCTCTAATCCCTAATATACTTGCTCGGTATTTCCTTGTCGCTTAGATTATTTCTTTCCTCCTTCCCGTCTCATTTCTTTCCTCCACCATCCGGCCCCGTCCGCATCAGTTGGCCATTCCGTTCTGCGGTGCAAAGGTATATCGGGCTGTTTCGCTTCATCAAGGTCAGGCCTGTCGGTTTAGTGAAAATCTTCCCTGCCGGAGGCGAGGTATTTTCTCTCAAAACCTTGCTTCTGCTATGCCCTTCAAACCAGGCACCGAAACGAAACGACCGATGCGACCGGAAGACGCATAAAAAAAATGTCGGAAATGATACGGCAGATGGTTGAAACTTCAACTCCCTCGCTCTCAGATCCGCATAAATTCATTAACTCATAAATTCATACGACTATGGCAGCAATAGCAACAAAATTCGCATTGTGGGAAGTGCCCTCACTTGACACTCTTAAGGACGCAAAAGCCTACATCCTTCGTCAGAAAGTGAACAATAAGGAAAAACTCAGCCGTGAGGAAAAGAACTGGATTTCATACCAGGTGAACCATAACACCTACTTCAAGAGCGGAATCCCGGTGAGAGGCTGGAGATTTGATTTCTCTGACATCCTGAAGACATTTCTCGTCAATCAGTACGGCTGTTGGTACGAATACAAGTCAATCGACAAGACGGCACTGAGAAACTTCCTTCACGGCAGAATAAACAAGATAGTACAAATCTAAAATCCCATATACCATGAAACAGAGCATAGAGAAAATTCCGACATGGGCTTTCGGTTACATCTTCAACGGAGACATGACCGGTCTGACAGATGAAGAAGTCAGGATGATTAATGAATCACTGACACGTATAGGTGCAGAACTGGTCTGCACCCCACCTGATGAAGAAGCGCAACCCTATTTCACACGATACCCTCTTTTCGGTCTGCCCACCGAAGTCGAAGACTGTGTAGTAATAATAAAAGGCTCCTGACCGGAGCCTTTTATGGCGTATATCCACTCTCTTGAAATGTTGACTTCTCTATCTTTAATGGTATTTCCTCTTTTTATTGTTTCTTTTTTATATCTTTACTTTTATAATTCCTTACCATTATGAAACAGAACAGAGAAGAGATACTAAAAACCATTTTCAGGCTTTTCATCACCCGTCATTATGAAAATGTTTCTTATGATGACATGATAAAGGCTACCAATATCTCAAAAGGCGGTTTATATCATTATGCTCCCAATAAACTTGAACTTTTCCGTCTGGTACTTGATTCGTTTTTCCTTGACCTTATTAAAATTGATGATGATATTATGGTTATACCATCTGTTTATGACAAACATATCCTTCATGACTTCATACTCAGATATGCAAGTTCTTGCACATGCGTTTGCGCCGCATTCAGGATTTCCTTCAGCTTCCAGTTAGCGAAACTCACGTGCCTTTTCTTATTTAGTTATCAAATGCCCCCAATATTATCCTTCATTCTCAGAAAAAATCTCTTCAGTGACAACAAAAGAGAAAGAACTTATCAAGAATGTTTTGCATATCGCTGAAGAAAACGGAGAAATTAAACCCAATATGAATCTTATATTTGTTTCTGATATGTTCTATAATTCATACAGTGGTCTGCTTCTTTATTCATCCTTCCAACCTTCAGAAAATTTTGGAGATGAGCTTCTTGTGACATTTGAAAATGTTTACTCTCTCATAAAAGCAGACAACTGATACTTTGCTCAATATTTTATTCCTCTTCATTGACGCTTCTCCTGTTCAGCTTAACGCCGCTGTCCCTGAGAATCCTGAATACGGAACTTTTGCTCCTGAAGCCGGCCTGTTTCTGTATCTCTTCTATAGGGATTCCTGTCTGGTACATTTCAACGCATTTCTCGTTCCTCTTCTGCTTCATGCTTCCCTTTTCCGGTTTCTTTCTTCCTGGTTTTGCCCTTTTTCTCCTTATTGCGTATGTCTCCCTGCTCAGTGTAGCTATGGCATTCAGCACATTGACCGTAGAGTTCTGGAACATTTCATCCCTGCTGTCTATCCTGTCTCTCATAAAGACCACCCTTATTCTCTTTAAACGGCACAGTTCCAGGAACAAGCATAACTGACGTGCTCCACTGAAAGCATTCTCCATGGAAATAAAGAATACTTCATCACCTGTCTCCAATGTCCTTACCATCTCCTTCCATACCGGCTTTGTATCTTCATTGCAGAACAGTTCTCAGCAAATCAAGTCGCATCCTGCTGTCCTTATGTAACTGTCATCTTCATCCGACCTTTGTCCCGGCATTTCCACCTTTATATATCCTATTCTTGGCATAATTTATGTTTTTTTCAATCCTGTGAATTGTGGCTTTCATTCCTTCCATTTGTGTGTCGTATTTTTAACTTAATAGTTATTATTAACATGATTAAATGCCTGAAATTGCATAATATACAGAATATCAGATGTTTAACCGATTTTTTGCTAGTATGATAATTTTCAGTGTATGAACTTTATTTTCAGACATCATACTTATTTCATCTGGTTTTCTCCTCTATAGTATATTTTCTGTTAGGGCGTTACAGCAAGCTGTCGGGCTATCCGCTCCAAGTCCTCGTTCCTGTGGGCTTTATTCTCCTATCTCTAACGCGGTTCTCTTACTCCCACCACCCTGCTAAGGTATGTCCGGTTGCCTTTGTTCTCTGGTGACTATTGCATGGTCACCTCCGGACAGA
>ENA-OQCS01000727-OQCS01000727.1-human-gut-metagenome-genome-assembly--contig:-NODE-727-length-18343-cov-1.790624_pt1 | contig 18343 bp, 21 predicted proteins | sample MGYA00242757_ERZ504575 | MGnify/ENA primary metagenome ERZ504575 (study PRJEB26092, sample SAMD00036297) | human gut metagenome | host: Homo sapiens | study: EMG produced TPA metagenomics assembly of...
GCGAAGAGAGCACCCACCATCTCACCGGCCTTTTTCCTTCATTGGTAGAAACCACACTGCTAACAAGTCTCCATTATCACACCAAGTCAATGCCGGCTGATGATTATGCTTGAAAAAAAAGGCGTTCCACTATGCACATCCGGTTCATGCACATAAACCAAAGGAGCAGCGAAGACAGGTTCCGTGACACATTGAGAGTCCCAATCCCATTTTATCTGAGACACAACATACTCATCTTTTGGCTGAGAAAGCGGAGCGGTCTGCGGATACTCTGCCTGTACCACCCGAAAGCCCGTCATTGCATGTTTATCCTCTGGCAACATAGCCATACGGTTTGCCGAACGGAGATATTTCACCGGTGTATTATGACTACCTCCTCTGGTCACACGTGCTATACCGTCCGAATAGCCGACAGGATCAGTCTGTTCCTTGTCTATATATGGTCCATACCAGTCCAAACACCACTCCTCCACATTTCCACACATATCATATAGACCCCAGTCGTTGGGAGGAGTTTGTGCCACTCTCAAAGACAAGGGTTTTAGAGTAGCCGTTATCACTTGATTCTTTTGCCAGGCGGCAGGAAGCTTGTCATCCATATAGAAGTTCCAGTAACGACCTGCCTTACACGCATATTCCCATTCAGCTTCGGTAGGCAGACGATAAGTTTTTCCTTCTTTCCGAGTCAACCAGTCACAAAAGGCAACGGCATCTTGATAAGTTACGAACACCACCGCTTCGTCATCTTCACTTGAAAAACCATTTTTACCACGCAGCGACTTGTGTTCGGGGCAGAACAATTCATATTGCGCATTAGTCACTTCGGTCAGTCCCATTTTAAACGGTTTAGATATGTGCACCTTATGCATAGGCGCTTCATCATAATTCTCATCTTCACCCAAAGTTCCCATATAGAAATTTCCTGCGGGTATTTCTATCATTGGAATCAATTCACCTTGTGCCACAATACTTGCCGGCCATATCATGATGCTAACTATTGTACTTACTAAAACCTTTAATTTCATTTCGTATCTGATTAAAATTATGTCTTGATACAAAAGTAACAGGCTATCAAAGAAGAACAAAGTAAAAATTGGTCTTTTATGTGCACAATTTTGCAACAGGCGAACAACCTATCACAAAAAAAGATTTCTACCTTTCTTATTGTAACTTCCTACAACAAACTGCTGCCCTCTACATCTACCTATCCATAGGTGATTCGGTAAAATGGTGACAGCTATGGTAGCAGAAATTACAAGCTTTAAGAAAGCAAACCTTAAGTTCAAATTGTCAATGCGATAATAACAGGAATGCCTGTTTAGAAATACATTCTTAAGAAACACAAAAAAGGAGAGAGCATTTACAATACGCCCTCTCCCCATACGTTTATTTTCGTTTAACGAATGAATTATTATTCCTGTTTAAAGCCATAACCATTCGTAAAGCCACCGGCAGCCATTACATTAGGAGTAAACGGCCACAAATAGATAGGAGCCGAAACGTAATCATAATCCCAAAACAGATACTTATCATATTCATCTCTATAATCAACCAAATCAATACCCCAATTAACTTTAGCATATCCTTGGCTTTCAAGAGATGCTGCCTCTTCTTCAGACACTATTTCAAACAACCCTTTTATTGCTAATTGGTAGCTGGAGTCGAACTTCCATAATTCAATCCCATTTCTTCCCAATTATCCTTTTGTCCGCGCCATCCCGGATAAAGCACCGGATCATTGACCTTGTCTGTCGGACACTGTGCTGTCAAACGATGACCATATATAGTTTTTGCATCAACTAATTTTGTCCATATATAAGCAGAAATAATATTACCATTTTCAAACTCATAATAACCTTTAGTTGCCAAACCATCCATCATAGCTTTAGTCATATCTTTGATTCTTTTTATATCTTCCGGAAGATAACCAGAACGAATCAATGTCCAACGACGATCACCTTCACCTGCATATTCAAACCCTCGTTCTTCAATAATCGCACGAACTAAGTCATTACCAAAAGATGCAATAAAAGCATCTGTGTTAGCCAAACCTTGCGGGAACGAACGTTCACGAACCGTTTTTAAATATTGTTTACCTGTAACCACATCACCTAATGCCGCACATACTTCCGCATAGCCCAAATAAACTTCAGACATACGCATATACGGACCATTGATACCTGATTTACGTTGTGCTGCCACCCATGGATTAGCCTGACGATTCTCATCCCATTTATTCAATGTCAAGCCACCGCCTTCAGCTTTTGAGTTGGGAACAAAAGGAATTAACTTCTCAACCCCTTTACCATTACTGCCGGTCATAGTAATGCTCACATCACGACGCATATCATTCGGATCAAAGACTCCATAAAAATAAGCAGGATTTATACGTCCCTGTCCATAGCTCTTACATGGATACGCAGCCTTTGAGCCACCAGACGAAGGACGACCGAAAGAATAGGGGCGACCATCATTTCCACCACCTTGCTGCATGGGATATTCATAAATAGACTCATCCGCATAAATAGCATCATCCATATGCATCTGTTCAAAGAAATACTGGTACGGATTATTAAAAGTACGTCCGGATTTATCCGAGGCACCCCGTGGATCAGTCAAATGAAACAGTGCATTACCCGGATCAGCCAACAAAGCCTCGTAGTATTTTTTAGCTATTGAGTACAAGTCTTGCCAGTCAGAACGACGTCCATAAGTAGCTCCATTATTTTCTTTCCCTTTGGTTTCAAATGTCATGCTTTCCCCTTTTCCGTTCACACGTTTGATATCGCCACGACGAGTCTGATATCCAGCTGCATCCAAACACATTCTTCCAATCAAAGCCTGCACATAGGTTTTAGAAAAATAATTTTTATTAGCAGCAGCAATGCCGGGAATGGAACCGATGGTGTACATCAAAGGCTCCACTTTCTGCAAATCTTCAATGCATACATCATAAATAGAATCACGGGAAACCAAACCTTTAGGCACAACACCATAAACGCCAACGTAAGGAACATCTCCAAAATTTTTACACAGTTCACGATAAGCCGTAGCACGCATAGCTACCGCCTCACCATACATTTGCCCATCTCTGATTGTCCACCATTGATGATCGATCAAAATTTTCCGCATTTTCCATGGATGTTATCACCGCATTGCTTTGCTTACAACCGCATACAAGCTAGCATAAATATCATTCTCCTTCAAATACGAAGTCAATCCATAACTACTTGCATATGTACCGTTTGATAAAGACATTCCGGATAATGGCGCCCCAACTGATTAGAGAAGACTCCGGGTGCCGTTCTATATCAGACCCGGCAATATCAGCAGCATAAAACAATCCATCACCAAAAACCTTATTCTGCGCACAATCCCTCCACTGTTCATAAGCACCGTCTAATGCGGCACGTGCTGTTGTCGGATTAGAAAAGACAAAATCCGAATCTACAATAGAAGGAGAGCCAACCTCCAAATAATCACTACATGCTGTAGTCAAAAACATTCCAGCAAAGAAAAGTGTTGAATATACTATTTTTTTCATACGATTCATCTCCATTAATTAGAAAGTTAAATTAACACCAAAGGTATAAGTTCTAGCCTTAGGATAAGACTGGTAATCAAAATAAGGTGTAGGAAAACCATCCTTACCATCAGTCTTCGTGTTTACATCCGGATCTATACCAGAATACCCATCAATACAGAACAAGTTACTTCCTGTAAAATACACACGTGCATTCTGTAATCCAATCTTATTCATCCAATTTTTTGGGAAAGTATAACCTACTGTCAATGTATTCAAACGCAAATAAGACGCATCTTCAATAAACTTAGAACTTACGATTCCATATTCAGAGAAGAAAGAACTGTAATTTGTATTCGCGTTAAGAGCCGCCAAAGCTGTAGGATCTTTCACCAGCATCAAGTCACCGTTTGTATCAACATCATAATATTTGAAAGTTTCAGAAACGAACTTCAAACGATTCTGACCAGCGGAATTGTCTTTATTTCCCATCAAGGAGTGCATTGCATTGGCATTATACACATCACCACCAATCTGATAAGTAAAGCCTACAGAAAAATCGATTGCCTTCCAATTACCGTTAATTGTAAAACCACCTGTATGTTGTGGCATAGCTTCGCCGATAATCGTTTTGTCATCCTCGTCCACAACACCATTACCTGTTGTATCTGCAAATTTAGGCATACCCGGTACGGCGGTTTGTCCATCTGCTGCCAGTACTTTAACTCCATCCGGATAATTCACAATACCTTGAATATCCGGAATGCCTGGTTTCAATGTGTATTTACCATCCGCATAAGTAAAATCATCAATCGTATAATATCCTTCAGATTTAAAACCTTGGATCGTACCTACAGGATGCCCCTCACGGATAATATAATCATAAGCAGGCTTAGCCATAGATGAACCCCAATCATTCATAGCTCTCGTATCTGCCAAGACCCCATCCATCAGTTCGTCAATATTATTCTTGTTATAATTATAAGTCAAGTTTACACCTAAATTAAAATCTTTACCACGAACAATGTCAAAGCCTAAAGCCAATTCAATTCCCTTATTTGAGGTTTTACCTACATTTTGGACTGATAGCTATAACCAGACGCTGCATCAATCGGCACTTTCATTAAAATATTCTTTGTCGTATTCCAATAATAGTCCAAACTACCACGAACCCAATTATTAAAGAAACCAAAATCAACACCTAAATTACGACTAATAGTAGTTTCCCATTTCAAATCAGGATTTCCTTTCATATCACCAGGTACATAAGTGGTTACCTTTTCACCATCCACTGTAATTTGTTCTGTTTTCCATGTTTCTCTCCATAAAGAAGCATCAATATTATCAGAACCAGAAGTACCATACGATACACGAAGTTTCAGATTATCCAACCAATCTCTTGTATTTTCCATGAAAGCTTCATCTGAAATTCTCCATGCTGCAGCTGCTGCCGGGAAATACCCCCACTGATGACTAGGTGCAAATTTAGAAGAACCATCAGCACGGAATGTAGCTGTCAAAAGATACTTACCTTTATAAGAATAATTAGCACGACCAAACCAAGATAAGTATGATTAGGAGTACCTATCTCACCTTTAAAATAATCTTGTCCCAATGAAGGAGTAGTCATATTAATCATACCAAACGCATCATCCATTGTAAATCCTTCAGGATACCCTACACCATATATTTCAGTGTAATCTGACTTTGAAGCCAAGACTTCATTACCAACCAAGAAAGACAAATTATGATTATCTCCAAGCCCCTGTACTTCATAATTCAAAGTAGTTGCCCAACGCACACCGTAACCATCACTTTTCTTCAATTTAGCAGAACTATTATCTTTTTCTGTCTGTCCTGCATTCCCATGTCTTTTCCTGGTTCCAATTACGATTTAACGATAATTCCGTCTTTGCCGTCAAGCCTTTAATAATATTCCAAGTTAAAGCACCTTTTGCACGGATACGGTACATGTTTTTTATATAATCTACAGTATCCAAGTAATACAAAGGATTACTAGTCTCTTCCATATTTGTATCACCTTGACCAAATCCAGCGGTAAAAGAAGCATCACCCAAAGGATTATCCACAGGACGATAAGTGTAAGCAGAGGTTGCATTACCAAAACCTGATCCATTAACTTCTATTTCACTATAACGCAAATCAAAGTCCGCAGTTAACTTTTTATTAATTTTTTGCGTCAATTTGAAATTCGCATTCCAACGTTGGAAACCAGACTTCACACGGATACCTTCATCATCCATATAGTTAACTGATGAATAAAACTTAGTTTTGTCTGTACCACCAGATAAAGATACATCATGATTCCAAGAAGACGCAGTCTGCATCAAATCATTTATATAATTATGAGTGGTCATATTTTTATATTCATTCAAATGATTTCCATACTTGGATCCTAATCCAAAATATCTGGCAACTCCATCACCATAAGAATCTCCCAAACTCTTCATATATGCCCATGTATTATATACATAATCATAAGGATCCATAGTTTCCAATAATTTTGGATTCTCCTTCATCTGATAATACATATTATATTTGACAGAAACCCGGCCATCCTTGCTCCCTTAGTAGTAACCAATATTACACCGTTAGCACCACGAGCACCATAAATAGCCGTAGAAGCAGCATCCTTTAACACATCAATACTTTCGATATTGTCAGCAGGAATATCATCAATTCCACTAACTTGAACACCATCTACAATAAACAAGGGGTCATTAGACTGAGTAATAGAACCACCTCCACGAATGCGAATAGACATACCTGCACCCGGACGACCGTCTTGAGAAGTCACACTCACACCAGGCAATTGTCCTTGTAAAGCCTGTGCGACATTGGCAACCGGATTAGCCGCTAATTTTCCCCGGTAACAGAAGCGACAGAACCAGTCAAATCACGTCTTTTCACCGTACCATAACCAATAACAACGACTTCATCCAAAGTCTTGTTATCTTCTTCCAATACAATGACCAAATCTTTTCCAGATTTTACCTCTTTGGTAAGATACCCAATATAGGAAACCACTAAAGTAGCATTACTCGGAACATCCGGAATTGAAAACTTACCATCGAAATCCGTGATTGTACCATTGGTTGTTCCTTTACCAATACATTCACACCAATCATGGGTTCGCCTGTCTTGTCTTTCACCAAACCTGTTGCGGTTTGAGCAAAAGCAACCAAACAAAGCATACTCAAAAAGAGAGTTGAGACAGCTTTTCTAGCTAATTCTTTTAGATTCATAAGATGTGTTTTTATAGTTATTAAAATGTTTTTTAAGGTTTTGACCTTAGTTTCACTGTTGCAAAATTATTGATATAACATTACCTTGATGTGTAGTTTTTATCTTTTTATGTGGATTTATTAGGTATTTTTCACGGGTTCCAATTATTCAACACAACAAAAAGGAGACCTCCACCAACGTAGAAGTCTCCTTTTCAAGCAATTACAAAATCAATCTAGTCTATTGGGTTCCAATTACTTTGAGTACGAAAAATAGCATCGACCGTCACCGCCTCAGCTTCTTTCTTTGTTAACTGTTTGCTCCATGCCACCCTTTCCGAAGCATTTGCGCCCTCACCGGTATTTTTATATTCCATATAACGGGCTGTTTCTTCATTAGACTGCTTGCCCCAATTGTGCCATCCGGCAGAAACAATATGTTTCCCCAACTCACATTCTATAAATAAGGTATAAGCATATGGACGCCAAGGACGACCTAAATACACTTATCAACTCCCGGTTCTGCCGTCAGCTTACAGTGCTTAAAGACATATCCATATTTAGCCTCTTTCGGAGTGGAAGCAGCCGTTACATACGAATTGCGTTTACTGTGAATAATACAATCTTCAAATAAAGCGGTGGAAGGACCGAAAATAAAGTCAGTAGTACCATCAATATAACAATCTTTAAAATAAAGACGGGTAAATTTAGCACCGGTATAAATAGTGTCCTGATTGCCCAAGATACGACAATTGATAAATTTCAAACGGTCACCTTCCGTATGTAAAGCTACCGCCTGTCCCAACTGAGCCGCATTGTTCTCAATAGTCAAATTTTTAAAAGTGATATCACTACCCTCTACCTTCACCGTATAAGTGCGGAAAGTACCCATTTTATTTATATTCGCATGATCATCATAAGTAATAATCGTCTTATCACGATCTTCACCTATAATATCTATATTTTCCACCCATGAAGGAACAATCACTTCTCCTTATATACTCCGTTCCTCACATAGATCGTAACAGTATAATCCATGAAAGCCCGCGCACTCTCTATAGCCTCCTGCAAAGTACGAAAATTCCCCGTTCCATCACGTGAGACTACAATTGTATCCTGACGTTCCTGAGCCCATGCTGCGCTTACAACAGACAATAGCAACAATAATCCTAAAACTTTCCTCATCGTATCACCTCCTATTATTCACATGCAGTTCCACAACTGTTTTTCTGAAACAAACGTTCCCATTCCAGACTGGCCATAATAAACGGACCTACTGCCTTCGCATCATTAGAACGTATTTTTTCAGTTATATAATAATTATAATCTCCGGTACGATACACTGGCTTGCCTCCCAAACCCGCGACAGCACAACCCTTAGTGATAGAAACTACCCCTTTATTGTCCACTTCTATAAACTGGGTCAAAAGCCCTTCATACCCCTTTTTAGCCACTTCCATGTACGAAGGACAAATATATCCCTTACGTAACGCTTTCAACAGAGTATATACAAACATGGTAGAACAAGAGGATTCCAGATAATTCCCCTCATCCCCACTTCTGTCAATCACCTGATACCATACCCCTGTTGCAGGATCTTGAGTACGTTTAATCTGGGCAACCAGTTTATTCAATATTTCGATAACAGATTCACGTCCGGCTTCGTGTTCCGGTATAAAATCAAGTACATCCACACAAGCCATTGCATACCATCCCATGGCGCGTCCCCAACAATGTTGTGACAATCCGGTAGTTTTATCCGCCCACTTTTCACGCTTGCTCACATCACATGCATGGCGGTATAAATCAGTCTTCGGATCATAATTATGACGAGCCACTGTAACAAACTGATTGATAATATCAGCATAATCATTCACACGGTTGTTACGGTAAGCATACTCCGCATAGAACGGCTGCCCATATAAAGCCCATCCAGCCACATCTGATTCTCATAAATCTTCTTGTGCCAAAAACCGCCATCGGCATTACGAGGATGCGTATCCAACTGACTGCGCAACAAATCCAATGCTTTCTTGTATTTCTCGTCCTTAGTCTGCTCATAAATACGGAAAAGCATCTTTCCGGAATTCAGACGGTCAATATTATATTCCTCCAGTTTATAAGTTTCGATAGAGCCATCCTGATGAATCATTGTATCAGCATAAGCCACAGCATAATCAAAAAACTTCTTATCACCGTATGCATCATATACATCCAGCATAGCTTGAAGTTCCAGGCCATGACAGTAATCCCACTTCAAACGGGTCTGAAAATCCAATTGCCAGGATTCGGGACAACGCACCATCTCTGATTCCGCCATACGTACAGACCAAGGCTTATTACCACAAACCTGCTGAGCCATGCCCATCAAAGGAACAGCCGTAAGCAAACCGGACACAATAATTTTACAAATAGAATTCTTTTTCATGAAGACGTTTATTTTTAGTATTAGACCTATTTATTTTATGAAACAAAAGTAGTATTTTCCTCGAAAAGCAGTGTGCACTTTTCAACCTACTAAGTGTATTATTTGGTATTCGTGTGCGAAAACGGTTATTTTTGTGCACGATAACGATAAAAATCGTTCAAAAATTGTCTTTTTACTAATTATTATGCCTTTCAGGTTGATAAGTTGAGAAAAGGTTTTATTTTTGGGGCAGTTTTTAATTTATACTATTGTAGAAAACACAGTCATTTACTATTAATTCACAAGAGAATGGAACAAGTTTTTAGTTATATCATCGGTTTAGGAGCAGCGGTGATGATGCCTATAATTTTTACAATCTTAGGCGTTTGTATCGGAATCAAATTCAGCAAAGCATTAAAAAGCGGTCTGTTGGTAGGTGTTGGTTTCGTTGGTTTATCAGTGGTTACCGCACTTCTGACCAGCAGTCTGGGTCCGGCCTTAAGCAAAGTGGTCGAAATATATGGCCTGCAACTGAAAGTATTCGATATGGGATGGCCTGCTGCTGCAGCCGTAGCTTATAACACTTCCGTAGGGGCATTCATCATTCCGGTATGTCTGGCCGTTAACATCTTAATGTTATTGACTAAAACCACCCGTACGGTTAATATTGATTTATGGAACTATTGGCATTTCGCTTTTATCGGAGCCGTAGTTTATTTTGCAACAGATAGTATTTTGTGGGGATTCTTCGCAGCTGTTATCTGTTATATCATCACATTAATCTTAGCAGATTACACAGCAGACAAATTTCAAGGTTTCTATGATAAAATGGAAGGTATTTCTATTCCGCAGCCCTTCTGTGCAGGTTTTCGTACCATTCGCTCTCATTATAAATAAGGTATTGGACAAAATTCCCGGATTTGAAAAGCTGAACATTGATGCGGAAGGTATGAAAAAGAAATTCGGTTTATTAGGCGAACCTCTCTTCTTGGGTATCCTGGTAGGATGTGGCATCGGTGCATTATCTTGCAAGAACGGACAAGAAATAGTAGACAAGATTCCTTATATTCTAGGTTTAGGTATCAAGATGGGAGCGGTAATGGAGTTGATTCCCCGTATTACCAGCCTGTTCATCGAAGGGTTGAAACCCATTTCGGACGCTACCCGCGAACTGATCGCCAAGAAGTTTAAGGTGCTGTAGGCTTAAATATCGGTATGAGTCCTGCTTGGTGATCGGACATCCGGCCACGTTGGTTGTATCATTACTATTAATCCCTGTTACTATCTTATTGGCAGTGGTGCTTCCGGGCAATGAATTCTTGCCATTGGCTTCATTAGCTGGCATGTTCTATGTATTCCCATTGATATTACCTATCACAAAAGGAAATGTAGTAAAGACTTTCATCATTGGTTTTGTTGTGCTGGCCATCGGTCTGTATTTTGTAACAGATCTGGCTCCTTATTTCACCAAAGCAGCACATGATGTATACGCCAAGACACAAGATGCTGCCGTAAACATCCCGTCTGGTTTTGAAGGTGGGGCATTGGATTTTGCTTCAAGTCCTTTCTCATGGGCTATTTTCATTTGACTTATTCATTCAAATGGATTGGTTCCGGAATTTTAGTACTGATAACACTATTCTTAATGATACTGAACCGTCGTTCCATCATTAAATACCAGAAAACAATGAAAAATTAAAATTTAAAGATAACGATTATGAAAAAATTAGCAATTGCAATGATGCTGAGTGTTTCTGCTTTGGCAGCTTCAGCTCAAGTAAATTACAAAGTACAGACCGCTTGCCATCCGCAAGATGTGAAACACTATGATACAGAACGTCTTCGTAGCTCATTTATGATGGAAAAGGTGATGGCACCGGATGAAATCAATGTTACATACACCCTTTATGACCGTCTTATTTACGGAGGAGCTATGCCAGTAAACAAAATACTAAAGTTAGAAACTTCCGCGAACTGGGTCCGGAAATCACTTACTTCCTTGAACGACGTGAACTAGGGGTCATCAATGTAGGGGGTGATGGTGTGGTTACTGTAGACGGTAAAGAATATCCTATGAAATACAAGGAAGCACTCTATGTAGGTTGCGGAAATAAAGAGGTTACTTTCAAAAGTAATGACGCTACCAAACCGGCCAAATTCTATATCAATTCGGCACCGGCTTACAAACCATACGTTACTCAATTGATCACTACCGACGCCAAGCTTCAAAAAGCAAATCCTAAACAGTATGCTTTAGCTATCTCAGATCATTATGGAAAAATGGAAGACAGCAACGACCGTATTGTAAACCAGTTAATTGTAAAAGATGTATTGGAAAGAGTGAAAAACGGTGGTACAAACCAATTACAGATGGGACTTACTGAACTGGCTCCGGGTTCTGTATGGAACACCATGCCGGCCCATACACATACCCGTCGTATGGAAGCCTACTTCTATTTCAACCTGCCTGAAGGAAATGCCATTTGCCACCTGATGGGCGAACCGCAAGAAGAACGTCTGGTATGGTTACATAATGAACAAGCCATTACTTCTCCGGAATGGTCTATCCACGCCGCTGCAGGTACCAGCAACTATACCTTTATTTGGGGTATGGGAGGTGAAAACCTGAAATACAGTGACAAGGATGAAATAAAATACACAGATATGAGATAAGTAGAATGGTACACACCATTACTCATTAACTCTTGTCATTCTGAATGTTGCAAGAAATCAACCCGTTTTTAGGTTTTTTGCGACATTCGGAATGTTTTTTTAGAAATCTTACCATTGTACCGATTTATACAGGCTTTCCACCAATTTTTGCATAGAGAATAGGTACAGAATGGTTATTTTTGCGTCTAATAAGAAAAACATAATTAAATCTATTATCATGAGTACATTTCAAAAAGTAGGTGAGAAGATGACAAACTTCAGATGGATAATCTGTGGTCTGCTATTCTTTGCCACTACAGTCAATTACCTCGACCGTCAGGTGCTTTCACTAACCTGGAAAGACTTCATTGCTCCGGAATTTCACTGGACGGATTCGAATTACGGAGATATCACAGCTATTTTTTCTATAGTATATGCTATCGCCAACCTGTTCGCCGGTCGTTTCATCGATTGGATGGGGACTAAAAAAGGTTATCTTTGGGCTATCTTCGTCTGGTCTTTAGGAGCTTGTCTCCATGCATTGTGCGGCTGGGCTACCGAAGAGACATTAGGTATTCATAATGCAGAAGAAATGCTTTCTGCAACAGGAGCTGTCGCTTCAACTATCGCCATTACCAGCGTTTATTACTTTATTGCTGCCCGAATTGTATTGGGTGTAGGTGAAGCAGGAAACTTCCCGGCAGCTATTAAGGTGACAGCCGAATATTTCCCGAAAAAGGACCGTGCATACTCCACTTCCATCTTCAATGCCGGCTCTACAGTAGGCGCGTTAGCTGCTCCGATCACTATTCCTCCCTTGGCGCGTTATTTTCAAAGCATTGGTGTGGGTAATGGATGGGAAATGGCTTTCATCGTTATCGGTGGCTTAGGTTTCATCTGGATGGGACTTTGGATGTTCCTCTACAAGAAACCCAATGTCAACCCTCGCGTGAATGCTGCCGAATTGGAATATATTGAACAAGACAACAACAATCCTGAAGAATCTAAAGCACAACAAGCTGCCGCCAACGACTTTGACAACAAGAAGATTTCATTCTTGCAATTGTTTCAAATTTCCCCAAACATGGGCTGTATTTGTCGGTAAATTCATGACTGACGCGTATGGTGGTTCTTCCTTTTCTGGACTCGGCATATATTTCGGATGTATATGGTTTCGCCTCAGACACAGGTACTGCACAAATGTTGATTTTCGTATTATACGCTATCACCATGTTATCTATTTATGGTGGTAAGTTACCTACTATTATCATTAACAAAACTGGTAAGAATCCGTATGCAGCCCGTATGCAGGCTATGCTTATCTTTGCCTTGTTCCCATTGCTGGCACTGTTTGCCCAACCTTTAGGCAATTATTCATATTGGTATCCTATCATTATCATCGGTATTGCAGGTGCGGCACACCAATCATGGTCTGCTAATATTTACTCTGTAGTAGGCGATATGTTCCCCAAAAGCACCATCGCTACTATCGTAGGTATTGGTGGTATGGCAGGTGGTATAGTTCATTCTGCATTAATATGGGATCAGGCAGACTGTTTGACTATGCAGCAGAAACGAATATGACTTTTATGGGATTCGAAGGGAAACCTGCCGGCTACTTCATCATATTCTGTGTATGTGCCGTAGCTTATTTGGTTGGTTGGATTATCATGAAAGCATTGGTCCCCAAATACAAACCGGTTGATGCCTAATTAAAGAATTCACCACAGACTACACATCTAAGTAGTCTGTGGTGTGTTTTCCCTAATAAATAGTTTTCAGAAGATGTTGATAGATAGAATTACGATTTAATATTTCAGGGACTCCTGTGATAAAAAGTTGCTTGCGTGCACGCGTTAAAGCGACATTCAGCTTACGGTCAATCTGTACGCCGTCTTCTTCTGTCAGGTTAGGCAGAAACCTTAATTGATAGAGGTGATTCACACAAAAAGAATAAATAATAACATCACGTTCGCTGCCTGATACCGTTCTACCGTGTCAATGGAAATCCTACTCAGAGCAGGAATAGCCAATGTCTGAAGCTCTTTACGTATCAAAGCAATCTGACTTCGATAAGGAGTAATGATCCCTAACGTTCGATTCGGATCAAATTCCTCTTCATAAGCCAGATACACCTCTCTGGCCAAATCGGCAACAATCCGTGCCTCATATTGGTTTGTCTTTCCGGAAATGCTCTCCAAATCCTGTTCCGAAGGAATAAAACGTACTGGAGCCTCTATGTGTTCCAACTGATGAGGTAGTCCCAAAGCTTCCAATCTTCCAGCATAAAATGCTTTATTGGGAAAAAAAGCCACTCCCGGATGCATACGCCCCTGACGGCAAAGCATATCTATCGCTTTAGGAGATTCTTCTTTTAAATGAAAACGATAAAGCCGCTCAAACAGAGAATCTTTTAAATTAAAAAGTCCGACTTTCCTCAGCCCCTCATCATGCACTTCAGAATGTCCGCTATTCTGCAAAATAACGGCAGGTAACTGTTTATGATCACCTATCAGAATAAATTTACCGACTGCATTTCTTTCATCGGCAAACTTGGCACACAGAATACCCAACAATTGGGGTTCCAATATTTGGGTAGCCTCATCCACTATGGCTACATCAAAACGTTTTAATTTAAAAAGTTCAGCCTTAGCCGCAATAGAGGCCACGGTTCCAACATACACTCTGCAATCTGTCATACGGGTATTCACCTCCCGCCTGCTGTTACATTCCGCCAATATATTCTCCAACAGATGTCCTCTAAAACGTACATCACAGGAAAGTTCACTTCCCACCCGTATATAATCTATACCGGAGGTTATAGAAGAAAGTGACTGACATATTTCATCCACAGCCCGGTTGGTATAAGCTAGTAACAATATCTGCATAGATGATGTTGCATAAAAATGTTCCACCATTCTACGCAACGCTCTTGAAGTCTTTCCTGTTCCGGGAGGTCCCACCAGAAGAAAGTAATCACGGGCCGCTTGCGCTTTCAACGCCACTCTCTCAAAATCATCACCGGCCTGCGCTATAGCTTCATCAAAAGACGAATCAAAGCGGGGGGAACGTTGTCCCAGCAACAACTCCCGTCTTTCCGTATTCGCATCCAGAAAAGCAGAAAGTCCCAAATACATACTGCGAAATGTAGTATCCATCGTATCATGTTCTACAGCATAACGGCTGTCCGGAGGAAAGACCGAAACATTACGCTGTGTGGCACGTAGCCGAATACGCAATTCTGTATCTGTAATCTGCTCGATGTTACCCTTAAAAACCATTTTATTGGTCACATTATCCGAATCATGATTACGCTCATACAATACAACCACATCTCCTGTACGGAAATTAGGAAGAAACATTTCGTCATATTGCGGAATGGACAAGAGTATATAAGCCTTATGAACCTGTGACGCCTTATTCTCAATGATCTGCAAATCATATAATATTTCCCCTGCCTCACGTTTCTCATCCAGTGTACTCAGCCAAAGAGCTGAAGCCCCTGCACGTCCTTCATAATCCACATCCCCCGATTTGGAGGTATAAAGTTCTTTTGTAATGAAATTATAAAGCGTATAGAAATAGGCCTGCTCCAAAGGTTCCAATGCCGACAGTTTTTCTCGGAAACGTGAGATAGAAGGCTTCAGATACTGTTCCCAGAATTTCCACGCAACTTCTTTCATTCATTACCTCCGGATTAATTTGCGCTAACAAATTTCGTGTAAAATCAGAATGATTATGGAATTGTACCCCATACTCGGCAGCAACAATACGGTTGCGCAGATTGATAACCCGCCTTACCTGAGCCCACGATGCTCTGGCAGTATAATAAAGGATAACGGGTATAAAGCAAATAGGGATGCATACGCCGCCGATCCTGTCCCATGCTGTATTCCAGTACCGCCATATATAGCAACATCTGAACCTTGTTGTTTTCCTTGGGTTCCACTTTTCCCTGTATGGAGATTCATCTGCTTTCCCGATTTCATTTCGATAAAACTGCTCATATCCCGCTGCATATAGTCCAAACGTCCCTGAATACCCAATGCCTCACAAATATAAGACGGTTCCAGAACAGCATCCTTTTTATCCAAGTTATAACCAGGTTCCAGAAAAGTATGCTGCACGATATCCCGTATATGCTCAAAGTGCATCCGGCAATCCTTGGCAAACTCTTTCTCTTTGGACGGGTCACGAAGTTCGGCACAAGCAGCCAGTTCGATGGGATACTGCCGGAACGCCTTCTTCATACAGTCTATATAGTCCGGTTCCTCCTCACCTGCATGTATCCATTCATCCAGAAAAAGATTGGCTATATTTCCCAGCAGCAAAGGCCGGGCGTTATCAATCGGAACCAACCGGCTTAAAAAGTAATTTGCCGGATGGCTGCCATAATCCTTGTAGCATTCTGCCAGTGAACTGATATCTATTAGATAATCCGGCTCCAATACGATAAAAGAAGGGGTATAAATTCCTTCCCTATCTACAAAAACATCCAAAAGATTAAGCTGGGCATATCGCCAAAGTTCCTTTATGGTTTCTTCAAATTCATGATTTATACCGGTTTATTATAAACAACCCGTATAAGTTCAATCAGCTATTACATCTACAGGATGTACATACAAATAGGTATCATCGGCATAATCAAAGCATACACGGATGCGGCGGATGTATTCCATCTTTTCTTTTTTCCCTGAAGATGCTATTTCCTGCTTGGGAAGAACTGAGAACAACTTCAATGGAATATCCTGTGCAAACATCTTCCTATATGCGTATGCCACTGCACGCAAATCACGCAGGAACTCTTCTTTTACAGGAGACTTACGATGGTTCAAAATATCATTGGAAGTCAGGCGAAAGGTATGTAACTGATTCTGTTCTTTCAGATCCAGCCCATATTGAGTGGCTACATAATTAATACGGGCGGCCAAATCAGTGGTCTGCAAACTATTCCCTTGTATCCGTTCACGCACCACACGCTCCAATGATTCACGCAATTGTCTGTAACGGCGTTCTAATGGCTGGTTCTCGTCTATATAAAGCTGTATAATTCTTCGTAATACTCTGCTATTTCTTCATTCATGCCGTAAAGATACACAATTTATCATTTATAGAATACCGGCATAATAATAGGATGGGTTTCCCATTTGCGGGTCATCGGATTAAATTCCCTCTCTGCCCCCGCTTCAATACCGAAACTATCCGATATTTTGAATTCCAAAGTACCTCCGTATGAATTTTGATTCATAAAAAGCTGAGAGGCCGGAGTCATGCCGTATCCATTATACACAGAATATGTGCCGAACATATTAATTTTCATCCTGTCATTAATGCGAAAGACAATTTTCCCTTACCACCGAAATCATTAAAGCGGACTCCATATACATTGTATTTAGCAGCATATACTCCTCCTGTCACGGTTATAAAATCATTGAGCCGCTGGGTATACATCACCCGACATTGCGTGCCTCGCCTATAGAAGGCAATCCTTGAAATGAATGATAACCACTCAGAATCCCTGTATTATTAATCTGATAAGCACGTCCATCTATATAATCATGGCCGAAAGGATTCCCGGAAAAAGTATAGGGAGATATTTTAGGCATTTCTTCACGAGGAGTTAAATCAAATTTTGGCATCCGCAACGTATCAGATAAAACGGGAGGTGTCAATGTAGGAGGTTCGTTTATAAAATCCATACTTTTATCAGCCTCATTCATCTCATTGATAAACTCATTGATTTTATCTTGCCGGATGATGAGCGTATCCTTGTCATTTTCAACCTGAGCTATGCCATGCAAGGAAAGAATACAAAAGAATAAGAACAAGCCAATGCGTTTCATTTGTAAATGTGTTTTTTCAAAATTACAATTTCCGCATTGACTTTTCCCGTTTCATTAAGACTTAATAAGACTTTTTGGCTGTATTCCTCAAAACACTATTGATTTACCATGGGAAGTTCGAACCATTTGGTAGAAATATAATTCTTATTTGAATCTACAGCAATCAATACCTGATCATTATCTCGGTTATAACTGCCATCATAGAGAAAAGGAGTAATTTTACTATCAAATTCCCCTATAAAAGAAAGTTTTCCATCCTTAGGCTATACCACCATACTTCTTTTTTGCGCCACTGATTTTAGTCAAGTCAACAGACATCGGGTTTCCGGAATAATTGTATACTAACAAATAATCCTTTCCGCGAGTAGCAATGGCTCTATCATAACGATTCCCATTCGTACCGGCAATCACACTTTGATCTGGTACACGTTCAAAATAAGGGAAAGTTAACATCAGATTCTTCAGATATTTCATCTGATTGAAGCCGGGATCCTGCATCGCCTTATACCAAGGTTTCTCTATTCCATCAGCCCCATATCCACCCGGTGTACCCGGTTTCAAGAACTGCATGATATTGTTATGTCCGTACGTATGTCCGCAAGAACCCGCAAAAACAGACCAATACCCATAGCGTCTTACATCACAGTCACGCCAGAGTGGCTGGGCAGGATCA
>ENA-OQCS01000728-OQCS01000728.1-human-gut-metagenome-genome-assembly--contig:-NODE-728-length-18325-cov-4.049126_pt1 | contig 18325 bp, 23 predicted proteins | sample MGYA00242757_ERZ504575 | MGnify/ENA primary metagenome ERZ504575 (study PRJEB26092, sample SAMD00036297) | human gut metagenome | host: Homo sapiens | study: EMG produced TPA metagenomics assembly of...
GTCAGCCGCCACCACGGCCGATCAGGTCAAGCAGGCCATGCTCGCGGTTGTCCAGTCCGGCACCGGCACCGATGCCCAGATTCCGGGCGTCAAGGTCGCCGGCAAGACTGGATCGGCCGAGACCGGCGGCACCAACGTCAACTCGATGTTCGTCGGCTTCGCACCTTACGATTCACCCACGGTCGCCATCTCGGTGGCCTTGGAGGATTACGACAAACACGACGTCAAGGCAGCCAAGATCGCCGGCATCGTCCTGACCGCGGCACTTGCCGCCCAAGGAGCGTGATGCCTGTGATCGAAGCGGATACTTGGGGCGCGCCGCGGCCGATGAGCTAGCGGCAAGGCGCCACGCGGTCCCAGCGACCATAGATTTGGTACTACACACATCGTTGAGCGAATAAGTTAGTTAGGAGCAGGAATGGAACAGAGGGTCCTCGGGGGAAGATACCTCCTCAAGGATAAGGTGGGAACGGGCGGCATGGCGACCGTCTTCCGTGCGCAAGATCAGGTCCTCGACCGCACGGTTGCCGTCAAGATCATGCTGCCGCAGTATGCCGGCGACGCCACCTTCGCCGCCCGCTTTAAGCAGGAGGCCCAGGCAGCAGCAGGTCTCTCCTCCCCCTATATCGTGGGCGTCTACGATTGGGGCAAGGATGGCGATACCTACTACATCGTCATGGAGTACCTGCGCGGTACCGACCTTAAGAGCGGCATCAAGAGCCACGGCGCCCTCGATCCAAAGAAGGTCGCGCAGATCGGCTCGCAGATCAGCTCCGCGCTTTCGGTCGCCCACAAGCACGAGATCATCCACCGCGACATTAAGCCGCAAAACATCATGGTGCTGCCCGACGGCAACATCAAGGTCATGGACTTTGGCATCGCGCGCGCAAAGAACAGCCACCTCACGCAGGACAACAATGTACTGGGCACCGCCCACTACGTAAGCCCCGAGCAAACGCGCGGCCAGGACCTCGGTCCCACTTCGGATATCTACTCCCTGGGCGTCGTGATGTACGAGTGCGCCACCGGTCGCGTCCCCTTTGACGGTGACGACGCCATCTCGGTTGCGCTCAAGCAGGTAAACGAACTGCCGGTTCCGCCGAGCCAGATCAACTCCGGCGTCGACGCGATCTGGAGCGCATCATCCTCAAGTGCATGGAAAAGGACCCGTCGAACCGCTTCCAGACGGCAGACGAGCTGCGCCAGGTGCTCAACAACTACCTGTCCGGCCGCGCCGTCAACGTCTCCGAGCCCACGCGCATCATCGGTGCCGCGGGCGACCTGGGCGCCACCAAGACCCGTGAGCTGTCTGACTCCACGCGCGCTATGGTTCGCCCCGTATCGGGCGTAAGCGGACAGACCAACCCCCGCAGCGCCGTCTCGGGTTCCACCGGTTCCTACGAGGTCGATCAGCCAAGTCCAACAAGAACAAGATTATCGCCGCCGTAGTCGCCCGCAATCGCCGTGGTTGGCGTTGTGGTGGCCTTCGCCAGCGGGCTCTTTGGGGGCGAGCAGGTTACGGTGCCGATGTGCTTAACAAGGACCAGCAGACCGCTATCGAGCTGATCAAGGAGCCGGCCTTGAGGTCGGAACTGTCGACCAGAGCTATAACGACGATGTCGACGAGGGCAAGGTTGCCGAGCAGACCCCCAACGGCAACACTAAGAAGCCCAAGGGCTCCAAGGTTAACCTGGTGATCTCCAAGGGCCCCAAGCCCTCCGAGAAAGTTGAGGTTCCGCAGCTCGTCGGCCTAACCAAGGACCAGGCCGAGGCCGCGCTGGCAAGCGTGGGCCTGAAGGGCAACGCAACCGAGGAGGCCAACGAGGCCGACGAAGGCCAGGTCTTTGAGCAGGGCACTGATGCCGGCAAGGAAGTCGAGAAGGGCACGACCATCTCGTATAAGGTCTCCAGCGGTCCTGACACCACCTCCGTCCCCGATCTGACCGACATGACCGAGGCACAGGCACGCAACGCTCTCGACATGGCCGGTTTTGGCGTCAACGTGAGCTACCAAGAGAACGATTCCGTCACCGAGGGCACCGTCATTAGCTGGAACCCCAGCGGCAAGCAGAAGCCCGGCGCCACGATCACCGTCGTCATCGCCAAGAAGTCCGGCAAGGCCAGCGTTCCGGGCAACCTGTACGGCAAGAGCATCTCCGCCGCCGTCACCGCGCTCAACAACGCCGGATTCTACAACATCGCATTCTGCGATCAGAACGGCAACCCCGTGAGTGGCAACGAAAACGCACCGTGACGGGCGTCTCCCCCACTGGCAAGCAGTCCACCGACAGCACGATTACGCTGACGGTTTCGGTTTCTGGCTCTGGTACTGATTCAGGCGACGATTCCGGTACAAGCAACTAGCCGGCTGCTTATTATCTGCGCAGCGAACGCCGCAAACATATTCGCTCAGAAGCGCCGCTTGCTCCCCCGGCAAGCGGGCGCTTTGCTTTTGATGCGACCCGCTAGCATGGAACGGCGCAGCTCTAACACCAAAAGAGCCCGGCACCGTGGTGGTACCGGGCTCGGCAAATCTCTGGTGCCCCCGAGCGGATTCGAAAACTCCCCCGCGGGGAAATTGGTGACGCGGGTGCGACGCCCGAATCCGGCCTTTAGACCAGAAGAGCCCGGCACCGTAGCGGTACCGGGCTCGATATTCCTCTGGTGCCCCCGGGCGGATTCGAACCGTCGACACCCGCTTTAGGAGAGCGGTGCTCTATCCCTGAGCTACGGAGCATGTTGTACTAGTGTAGCAGATTTACTGCATCGCCATACGTCGCATGACTAGACTTCGAAGTTGCGGTGGAATAGTTCCTGTCTGAAGCATCTAAAGCCGTATTTAGAAACTATTTCACCGCAACTTATGAGGAGCTAGTTGCCTTTGTGGAAGAGGCTTTTGATGACGGAGGGGATGCTCTTGGCGCCCTTGGCGGTCACATCGATAAAGTCGGGCGAACGCACGAGCTTATCCTCGTCGACGTACTTGCGGACCGCGCGAAGCGTCTCTTTGTCGTCGCGCGTCGAAAACGTAAAGTGACCGTTGTCCTTGGTGAAGATGGCAAAACGCGTAATCTTCTTGGTGCCGCGCAAAACCTCGGCGGCAATATAGTCGACCTCGTCCCACGGGATTTGAATATAATCCTCGGGATTGCGCTCGTTATAGTACTCGAACGCCTTATTGCCCACCATCACGTTACCGTGGCTGGTAAGCCCCATCAGGCAGGTTGCCGGCGTTGCCAGATCGACCGTGCTGTTCTGAGATTGCGCCATACGCGCCTCGCCCTCCAATAAAAACAATCGGACCGCATCCAGTGTACCCACCGGGTGCGGTCCGTTTCAATGGCTCAAAAGCCCTTACCTAGCAACTCTCGGTCTTAAGCCGAAGCGTGCTTACATGAAGCCGCAGAAGCGACCGATGATGCCGACGGCGAAGAGAGCCAGGATGATGACGATCGGGCTAACCTTCTTCTTGAGGAGCTTGCAGACCAGCAGGGTCAGGCACACGGCGCAAGGCCGGGGATGAGCTGATCGAGGTTACCCTGGAGCGTGGTGACCTTCATCTGATCAAGGGCGGTAGCACCGACGGAGTTGTACATCGTCAGCGCTTCCTTGATGCCCTCGGAACCGGAGGGCAGGCTAGCCCAGTCGATAAAGGCGCCAGCAGACTGCTTGACCGTGGAGACGATCGGGGTGAAGGAAATGGACACCCAGCGCTCGACCAGGCGCCGATGATGAACATACCCAGGATGGAAGCGCCCTCGGTGACCTTGCCCATCAGACCGCCGGAGAGGTCCTTGGCGATAGAGGAGCCGACCTTGTAGCCAAACTCCTGTGTGTACCACAGGAAAGCGTAACGGATGATGTTCCACGCGAAGAAGAACAGCAGCGGACCGACGATGCTGCCGGACATGGCCAGGGAAGCGCCAGAGCGCCCAGAATCGGGCGAAGGGTGAACCAGAAGACGGGGTCACCGACGCGGCGAGCGGGCCCATCATACCGACCTTGACGCCCTGGATGGCGACGTCATCGATCGGAGCACCGTTGGCGCGCTCCTCCTCGAGGGCGAGGGTAACGCCAATGACGGGGGCGGAAACATAGGGGTGGGTGTTATAGAACTCCAGGTGGCGCTTAAGAGCGGCAATCTGTCATCCTTGCTGGTGTAGAGCTTCTTGATCGCAGGGATCATTGCGAAGCACCAGCCGCCGTTCTGCATACGCTCGTAGTTCCACGAGCCCTGAAGGAACTGATGACGGAAGCAAACCTTCTTACGGTCAGCCTTGGTGAGCTGAATCTTGTTCTCTGCCATATGTATCACTCCCCTCCTACTCGTAATCGTTCAGAATGTCGCCGAGCGGGTCGCCGGAGCCACCGCCCATGCCACCACCCTGCTTGGCCAGATCCTTAAGGCCAAGGTAGATGAGGCAAGGGAGATGCCGATGAGCCAAGGGCGATCAGCGTGAGCTGAGGGATGGCAGCAAGGACAAAGCCGAGGACGAAGAACGGCCAGGTCTCCTTGGTGGCCATCATGTTGATGACCATGGCGTAACCGACGGAAGCGACCATGCCGCCGCCGACAGCCATGCCGCCGGACAGCCAGTCGGGCATAGCGTTAAGCGCGTTGGTAACGGCCTCGGCCGGGATGACGCACAGAAGCACTGCCGGGATGGCGATACGAAGGCCCTGCATGAGGATGGCAGCATACTGCCAGCGCTCGATGCCGGAGAAGTCGCCCTTCTCGGCGCAACCGTCCATGGCGTGAGCGATGGCGGTAGCAATGGTACGGCAGATCATGGTCAGGAACAGACCAGCGACCGACAGCGGGACGCGACGGCGATAGCGGTGGTAACGGCCTTACCCGAATCGTGGCGCCACCGTTGAGGCGAGCACCATGATGATCGAAGAAGCGACCGAGGCCAGAGCGGCGTCAGGCGCGACAGCGGCGCCGACGTTAGCCCAGCCAAGGGCCATCATCTGGAGCGAACCGCCCAGGAGGATACCCTCCTGAAGGTGACCGGTTACGAGACCGATAAGCGTGCATGCCACGAGCGGCTGATGGAACTGGAACTCATCCAGAATGCCTTCCATACCGGCAAGCAACGCGACAATCGCAACAAGCAGAATAGTGATTGCAGACATGTATCGGACCCTCCTTTACTATGCTTGAGCGGCCAGTTCGGCCTTAGCTTTCTTCAACATGGCGTCGAGATCCTCGGAGGAATCCGAAGGAACCTTGCGGACCTCGAACTTGACGCCCTTGGCCTTGAGGGCTCGAGAGTCTTAACGTCGTCATCGCCCATGGCGACGGCGTTGGTAACGACGACCTTGCCCTTGGAGTGAGCCATGGAACCGATGTTGACTTCCTTGATGTCGACGCCGGCCTCGATGGCCTTGAGCAGATCCTGCGGGTTCTCGAAGAGCAGCATGGCCTTGGTGTCACCAAAACGCGTGTCCTTGACGACCTCGGCCATCTTCTTGATAGGCACGACGTTGGCATGGACTCCCGGAGGGGCAGCCTGCTCGATCATGGTCTTGCGGAGCTCGTCGTGAGCAACGCCGTCGGAAACCACGATGATGCGGTTGGGGTTGATCTGCTTGGTCCACGTGGTGGCCACCTGACCATGCAGCAGACGGGTGTCGATACGGACGTGGGCAATCTTGATGTGCCGTCGCCGATGACCGTTCCCGGAGGGATGGCGCCTGCAGGAGCAGCGGCGGCCGCAGCCGGCTTCTTCTCCTCGGGCTCCAGAGACTCGGGCTTGACGCGCACGCCAGCCTTAGCCTCAGTCACGAGATGTTTTGCGATCGCATGTGCAGTGTTCTTTGCATCAAAGCGCTGCGAATATGCCTCGATGAGCATAGGCAGGTTGACACCGGTGACGATAGCCCAGGAATCATGGCCCTCGATGAGCCCGCTAATCTGGTTGAACGGCGTGCCGCCCCACAGATCAACGAGGAAGAGCACCTGCTCCTGGTCCTCGAAGGAAGCGATTGCTTCCTCGACCTTAGCACGGAAGTCGTCGGGCCCCATGCTCGGCTCGAGCGAGACCACGGCCACAGACGGCTGATCGCCAAAGACCATCGAGCCCGTCTGCTTGATTCCAGCTGCCAAGTCCCCGTGCTAGCAAGAACAATACTTACCATCACATAACCTCCTTTTTGTCTACGTAATTCCTACACGACATGAAAGGAGTATACCTGTTTGGATTGTGGAATTATGGCTAAATTCGCAAAAGGTTGGATTATTTGTTAAACGTCTAGGTTTGTTATAAGTTGATTACGTTACTGCTTTTTGACTCATTACACGCCAAGGCGTCGCTCATCAAGCCACGCATTTTACAGATACAAGCAGGCTGTTCATTAATAATGATTTTAAGCAAGTGCGAATGTACTTGTACTACTGCTATTTTGTTTAAACAGACATGACTTGACTATTTTCGTGACTTATGCACTACGAAACTACTCAAAAAAGTTGCGGTGGAATAGTTCTTGTTTAAGAGCCAGAAGGCTGGATTTAGGAACTATTTCACCGCAACTTATAGGGGATTCTAGGCGATGTGGAGAGGGTTGGCGGCATCGACGGCATCGGGGGCGTCGGAGGGGTCATCGGGGACAGCGCCTGCCGGGTCCTCGTCGGGGGTCTCGATCTGCTTAATCATGACCTCCTGGCCCTGCAGCAGGTATGTCTCGCCGCTGCCGCAATGGGGGCAGGTCTTGCCGTGCTCGACCGTCGCGTAGTCGCGGCCGCATGCCTCGCAATGCGTCACGGCCTCGACGGGCTCCACAATAAGCTCCGCGCCCTGCGTGATGGGCTTTTTATCTGCCGCCCAGCGCCAAGCGTCGAGCAGGAGATCGGGAACGACGCCCGAGACCTCGCCCAGCAGCAGCGTGACGCTCGAAACGCGACTCACGCCATTGGCACGCGCCACGTTCTCAACATCGCGAATGATGTGATAGACGATTCCCAATTCATGCACTTTTTCTTCCGCCGTTCTAACGAACGGCGGTCGACTTGACGCTGCGCGAGCCCCAGACGGACGATCTGCCTTTCAATCGTCGGGCATGGGCAAAAGCCCTATGCCCTCCTCTTTCAAGGCACCTCGCCACGCCTGGGACTCGCTCGCTGTCCAACCGTTCTCTACGCCGTTCTCTTGTTTGTTGCGTTTTTTATTTCTTCCCAAATTTGATTTTGATCGCACGCTTCAAAGCGTACTTGCCGAGGCTGGGGAGCTTTTGCTCGTATTTGACCATCGTGGAGCACTCGGGGCGGTCGCGATCCAGATGGATGGCGTCAAACGCGCACTTGGTGGTGCACAGGCCGCAGCCGATGCACTTGTTGGGGTCGACGATCGAGCACCGCAGCCCAAGCAGCGGGCGGTCTCGGCGCGCACCTGCTCCTCGGTAAAGGTCTCGACATACTCGCTAAAGGGCGCAGCCTTCTCGCACTCGCGGTCGATATGTGCCACCTCGCGGCTCGCGTTGTCATAGCTCTCAATCACGACATCGTCGCGGTCGAGCGCGGTGTAGCGGCGCTGATTGCGGCCGATGGTAAGCGTGGAGCCCGGCTGCACAAAGCGGTGGATGGACACTGCGGCCTCGTGACCGGCGGCGATGGCATCGATGGCAAAGCTCGGACCGGTATAGACATCGCCGCCCACAAAGATGTCGGGCTCAGCGGTCTGATAGGTCTGGGGGTCGGCAAGAGCGCCCTGGCCGCGGCCAAGCTCCACCTTGGAGCCAGCCAGCAGGTCGCCCCACACAATGGACTGGCCAATCGACATGACGACACGGTCGGCATCGACGCGACGCAGGTCGTTCTCGTCGTACTCGGGCGCAAACCGGCCCTCGTCGTCAAAAACACGCGTGCAGCGCTTGAAGGTGATACCGCACACACGGCCGGACTCGTCCAGGTGAACCTCCTTGGGACCCCAGCCGCAGCTGATGTGAGCGCCGTCCTCAACGGCCTCGCGACGCTCCTCCTCGCTGGCGGGCATCTGGGCCTCACTCTCCAGGCAGAACATCTCAACGTGCTCGGAACCCAGACGGCAGGCGTTGCGCGCGACATCGATAGCCACGTTGCCGCCGCCCACCACGATGGTGCGGCCGGGCAGCGCGTCGATCTTGCCGTTGTTGACCTCGCGCAAGAAGTCGACGGCCACGGTCACGTCCTCGGCGTCCTCGCCCGGAATACCGGCAAGGCGGCCGCCCTGGCAGCCAATAGCCACGTAGAAGGCCTTAAAGCCCTGCTCGCGCAGCTCGTCGAGCGTCACATCGCGACCGACCTCGACGCCATAGCGGAACTCGGCGCCCATCAGGCGAATGATCTCGACCTCTGCCTCGATAACGTCCTTCTGCAGCTTAAAGCTGGGAATGCCATAGGTGAGCATGCCGCCCGGGCGCTCATTTTTCTCGAACACGACGGGCTTGTAGCCCTTCTCGGCCAGATAGAAGGCACAGGACAGACCGGCCGGGCCGGCACCGATGATGGCGATCTTCTGATCGAAGCCGCCAGCGCGTGTCGGCGTCACCACGGGCGGGACATAGCGGGTCGCGGCATCCAGATCGCGCTGGGCGATAAACTTCTTGACCTCGTCGATAGCCACGGCGGCATCCACGCGACCACGGGTGCAGGCATCCTCGCAGCGGCGATTGCACACACGCCCGCAGATAGCAGGCAGCGGGTTCTCGCGCTTGATGAGCGCCAGCGCCTCGTCATAGCGACCTGCGCCGCGAGCTTCAGATAGCCCTGAACGGCAACGTGCGCGGGGCAGGCCGTCTTGCAGGGCGCGGTGCCGGACTCGTGCGTCTCGATACGGTTATCGTTGCGGTAGTTGGGCGACCACTTGGTGTGGTCCCACTTGGTGGCATCGGGCAGCTCCTGGCGCGGATACTCGGGCACCTGTCCGCCGGCCTTTTTGCTGCAGAGCTTCTGGCCGAGCTTGGCGGCACCGGCCGGGCACACCTCAACGCAGCGACCGCAGGCCACGCACTTGTCCTTCTCGACCTTGGCGACATAGGCCGACGCGACAGGTTGGGCGTGTTGAACAGCTGCGAGGTGCGCAGGGCGTAGCACACGTTGACGTTGCAGTTGCAGATGGCGAAGATCTTGTTCTCGCCGTCGATATTGGTGATCTGGTGCACAAAGCCGTTGTCCTCGGCCTGGCGCAAAATGTCGTAAACCTCGTCGCGCGTCACGTAATGGCCGCGGTCGGTCTCAACCACATAGTCGGCCATATCGCCCACGGCGATGCACCAGTCGGCCGGGTCTCGGCGCAGCCCTCGCCCACCACGCGACGGCTCGCGCGGCAGCTGCAGGTGCTGGCGGCATACTTGCCCTCGTATTTGTCGAGCCAATGCTCGATATGCTCGATCGGCACCGACGTGCTCGCGGCATCGATGGCCTTCTCGACCGGAATGACGTGCATGCCGATACCGGCGCTCCGGGCGGCACCATCGGCGTGGCTTGGACAGCGGCCCCTTGGACGCTGCTCAAAGAACTTGGCATAGACCGGATGCTCCTCGAGCTGGCTCACGCGCATGTTGAGGAACTCGGCGGAACCCGGCACCAGCATGGGCAGCACCCACTGCTTGGCGCGCTCGGGATTTTCCCAGTTGTACTCGAGCAGACCCGTGTAGCTCATGTCGTCGAGCATCTTCTCGATATCGGCCTCGGGCATGCCGGTGAGCTTGACCATCTCGGGCAGCGTGTAGGGACGGCGCATCTTCATCTTGCAGAGTACTCGGCCTGCTCGTCGGTCGCGCCTCGGCAAACGACCAGTACTCGTAGCCCAGCAGCTCGTCGCGGTGCAACAGGCGGTTGGTGCAATGCTCGCATAGTTTGACAATGGCCTCGCGCGGATGCTCCGGCAGCGGCGGCACAAACTCCGCACCGATATCGGGCTCGGTGTAACTAATCCCCGGTCCGTTGAGAATCATGGTTGTCCCTTCTCTTGCCGCAGCCCGACGAGGCCGCAGCGCCCCTCTTTTTTGCAGGTCGGGCATGCCCCATGCCGTTCACCCGCCATTGTTGACGTTGTGTCAAAAATAGTATTGACGAACCGTCAACAATATTCAAGACTGTTAGGTGAACGGTCAGGCAAAAGAGGATGAAAGGCGGCAAAACATGGGCGACAACACAGCAGATACCTCTGTGGTCGATGCCGTCCCCGCATCCGATAGCGCGGCAAAGCGCTTGACGGGCGACGAACGCCGTCGCGAGATCCTCGCCGCCGTGCGCACCGTGAGCTCCGAGCTGGGCGTGTCACATCTATCTGTCTCGGCCGTGACCAAGCGAGCCGGCTGCACGCGCTCATTGTTCTACCACTACTTTGCTGATATGGACGCCGCCGTCACCGCTGTCATGGACGAGGCAATCGACGGTTTTATCTCCGAGCTCGAGCAGTGGAACGCCGGCCGCACCGTCGGTGATATCGAAGGCGCGCTCGACACCGTCGCCCCGCTCTTTAAGCGTCTGGTCGTGAGCGGCCACGAGCTGCCGAGCACGCTCACCTCGAGCAGCGGTGCGCTCTACGGCGGCTTTTTGCACAACGTGGTCCAGCGCGTGGCGCAGTATATCTGCGACACCACCGTGGTGGATTTTGTCGCCCATCATGAGCTACGCATCGACCATGTCTACGAGACGTTCTACACCCTCATCATGGGGTTGTTGATGTATATCCGCACACACCCCGATGTGCCCGACGAGACGGTCAAGGAAATCATCGCCTCGACACTCCACATCGAGGCTATACCGCCAAGTATCCGGAGCGCAAGCCCAGAACTGACGACATTGGCCAAACTGCCCGCGATCAGAAGAGGGGCCGCGGGCGTGTGAAAGGAGAGCAGCATGCTGTTCGATGTTTGGGGTAGCGATACCCTTATCCACTGGGCCGGCTGGGCCATGGTCTTTATTGGCCTCATCGTGCTCAACGAGGTCGGCCGCCGCACCAAGCTGGGCGCGGCAATCATCTTTGGCGTGGCCCCGCTGGCCATGACCATCTACTGCGTCGCCATCGCCATCGGCGTTTCGCAGGGTGCCGAGTGGGCGCTCACCAACCCCACCCATGTGTACCAGAACAGCTGGTTCCACTACGCCAAGGTATACGCGGCGCTGGCCGGTTGCTGGGGCTTCATTGCCATTAAGTACCAGTGGGGCAAGATCGGCAAGGCGCATTGGTTCCGCGCATGGCCGTTTGTGATCGTCGCCATCAACATCATGATCGCCGTCGTGTCCGACTTTGAGAGCGCTATCACTTCTTTGTCCTGGGCCAGTCCACCTGGGTCACCTCCGAAGGTGCTACGCAGCTGGCCGGCTGGAACAACGTGTTCAACGGCATCGCCGGTATCATCAACATCTTCTGCATGACCGGTTGGTGGAGTGTCTACGCCTCTGAGGACAAGACCGACATGCTGTGGCCCGACATGACCTGGGTCTACATCATCGCCTACGATATCTGGAACTTCTGCTACACCTACAACTGCCTGCCCACCCACTCCTGGTTCTGCGGCTTTGCGCTGCTGCTGGCGCCCACCGTCGCCGCCTTTATCTGGAACAAGGGCGGCTGGATTCAGAACCGCGCCTTTACGCTTGCTATTTGGTGCATGTTTGCCCAGGTGTTCCCGTACTTCCAGGAGGAGTCCATCTTTGTGACCCACTCCACGCTCGACCCCGGCGCCGCCACCGCGGTCTCGATTGCCGCGCTGATCGCCAACGTCGCCGCGATCATCTACATCGCCTACCGCGCCAAGAAGCTCGGCCGCAATCCCTACAAGCAGGATGTCTTTGAGGCACCAGCGATTGGGAGAAGGCCACCGCTCGCCGCGCCAAGGTGGATTACGCACACGCCGAGTAACGCGCCTGACGCAAACATCGCTTGAGCACGAAGCGGCATAGCCGGCTCCGCGCAACTCACCGCATTGCAGAGCCCCCGGAATGTGATTCGCTCACGTTCCGGGGGCTTTTTGCTGCCGCGAGGATGCGGCTGAACGATGTGCCAGGTTAAATCGGATCTTATATTTCGCGCGCGCTTTATATGACTCCATTTTTGGGTACAGTGTTGAGCCGATATTGCATTGGGGGATATATGAGCGATGAGACGCGTGGCCGCGAGGATGCGGCCCAGGATGCGGAAGCATGTGCCGAGGCCCTGGAGAGCCTTGACCGGATTGCGCTAGACGAGCTCTCGTTGAGCGATTCGGCCGTCGACGCGCAGGACGAGGCACACGAAGGCACCAAGGACAAAGACAGCGACGCCAAAGACGCTCCTGACGAGGCCGAGGCCGAAGCCGAACAGAACGATAGCAAGGGCGACGACCAGCCGGAATCCGACTCGGGAGAAGAGACCGTCCTGCTTGGCAGCTTGCCTGCCGACGACTCGCTCACCCGCGAGCTCCCCGGCCTGGGCTCCGCGCCTGCCGTAGACGAGACCATCGCCATGGGCGATATTCCCCTGCCATCCGTTCCCTCGGCACATGAGGCCGAGGCCCGTCACCGCAAGATGTCGCCCAAGCGACGCAACCTGATGGTGGCAGGCGTTGTTGCCGTCGCGCTCGTCGCCGGCGGCGCGGGCTATGCGGCTTGGAACGGATACCAGCAAGAGCAGGCCACCGTGGTTGCCGCAAACGCCCATACCATGATGTCGGTGCAAATTGGCGTACATGCCGCGGGGCTCGACTGCTCCACCGGCTCAAAGATCCCCGTGCAGGTGAGTGGCCAGGACTCCGACGGCTCTTCTGTGAGCGAAACGCTCTACGTTGACGAGCACGGTCGCGGCATCAAGCTGCTGCCCGGCGATTACACGTTCTCCATCGCCGCCTCCCCCATCGCGGCGGACGGCACCATCTACACCGTCCCGACCACCAAGGCCCAAGTTACGGTCAAGAGCGATGGGCAGGATTTGAGTTCCCAGGCCACCTTTAAGCTCAAGGTGCCTTCGGCCGACACGGTGACTGACGACCAGATCGATGCCGCCGCCAAGTATGCCGAAGAAGGCGGCGCGAGCTCTGCCGCCGCGGCAAAGATACTCCAGCAGGCGGCAATTACGCGCCGCGATGCCGCCGCCAACGCCGTAAGCGCAAGCGAGGCACAGTCCGCCCGCGACGCCGATGCTCGACATAAGGCAACGGACCTGTATCAGCTCGATATTCCCGTTGAGTGGTACGGCAAAGTCGCGACTTGGCAAAACGGCAGCACGCTGTGCATCTATCTTGCCGGCGACACGAACACGCCGCTTGTGACGCTTGTCACGGTGCGCGACGGCGAGAGCTTTACGCCCGATGAGGGCGACGCAGTTTTGGGTGCGGCAAACCTCGCAACGGCTACACCGTCTACGCCAGCGGCCCCGTTTATCCGTATGTGGTGCCCCAGACCATCAACGGACGCACGCAAGACCCGTGTCGACTACCCCATGGACACTGCAGTTGAGCTTGTCGAGCTAACGACCGGCAACCGCTATACCTATAGCCAGATCAAGAACGTGCTGGTCGGCAAAGACGGCAACGCAGACTCCGCGACCAAACTCGAGACTGACTACCTCGCCCAGATTCTGATGCCGAGCATCAAGGCCCAGGACTAGCCGGGCGCATCACGGTGCTCCCCAACCGTAATGAAGGGGCCAGGAGGTCCTGGCCCCACAGATCCGTAGATGATTAGGCAAGGAGCCACTTCCATGCGGGCACAACGTGTACCGCACCGTGCTCGCATGGAATATCGGCCTGCTCATCCATGGTAACGATTGCCGACTCGCCAAGATCGAACTGGGCCATCGAGGCATCAAGCGCGGCAATTTCGCGCTCGCGCGTTTTCTCACTTGCCATATCCACACTCACCTGAATCAGGCTATAAGCCGCATGAGAAGTGCGTCCCCAGCCACAAAGTCCACCTCATGGCTTTTGCTCTTCTCTTTGATCAGCAGGCGGCAGACCGATCCGACCCTCACCGCGGGAGTCCTTCTTCTTAGCGCGTTGAACACTGCGGTCTCGAGCCTCTGACCCTGGTCCAATGCCGATGCGGGAGAGAATGCTCCAAACATCGCAGGATCGACAGCGTAGACCTTAGACGCAGACCGCATGTTATTTGCCAGTGAACGCGTGAACTCCGGCACGGAGAACAGCAGGTAGGCATCCTCATAATACTCAAGTAAGTCGCTGAGCGAATTACGACTGACGGGTATCTGCCTGCTCTTGAACTCGTTGTACACTTTGTTCACCGACAGCTCTCGTCCCGAAGATGCCATACACCGCGTTAGGAACAGCGATGCCAGGCGAGGATTCTTGACGTCGTAACGCTCAACGACGTCCATAGCGACCGTTCGCGAAGCATATTCCTGTAGCAGCTGAATCGCGTCTGCGGGCGTCTGCTCAAGCGTCGCGATGAATCCCCCTCGTTCAAGATATCCGATCAGATGATGTCGAAGCAGCGCCGCATCGCTTGGGGAAAAGGTCGCATCTGGCTCGAAAACGCTCCCCGTCTTATACCGAACGTATTCCGAAAAACTCAACGGAAAAAGCTCTCGTATAAGAGAACGACCCCTGAACTCGCTCTTAAGTTCTGAGGACAGCATCTTAGAAGAAGATCCCGTCACATAGACGGTCGCTTTCTCCGTATCGACTACACGCCGCAGAAACGCACCCCATTCGGGAATTTCCTGGATCTCGTCAAAGAAAATGTAAGCGCCCTCGGTTCGAGCAGCAGGATGCAGCGCATAGAACGTGTCAAGCACGTCCGCCAGCAGCGATGGCTCATACGGGCGCAAGCGCTCGTCCTCAAAATTAAAGTAAAGCATCCGGTCAAGCTCGACGCCCCGGCCTGAAGCCGCTGCATCTCCTGATACAGGCGATACGTCTTTCCACAACGGCGGGCCCCCACAACCACATTTACGATGTTGTCGCGCTTTGGCTCCTGTGGGTTTCCCAGATCAAGGTCTCGCTCAAAGACCTGCGGAACCCACTGCTGTTCAAAGTCCTTTATTTTCTGGGCGATCAAGTCGTTGAATGCATGATTCTCCAATCTTGCTCTCTAGCTAATCAAAATTATACTGATTCTTGATTAATTAGAGAGCAAGATTGTGTGTAGCTTGATTAACACTTAAGCAAGTTTTTCACTATTATTGCTCCGAAGGATATCGAGTGGCTAAGAGGACAACCGAGCTCGAATGCGACTCCCCGAGCAGCCAATTTGGCAGTCAATTTGGGACGGGGCTTTTTTGACTACCCTCCCCCTGCAGAAAAATCCCTAACGCAGTTGCGGTGAAATAGGGACTGTTTTTGCTGGTCAAACCGCAAAACAGTCCCTATTTCACCGCAACTTATTGGTGGCCTTTTGGGTGGCACTCAGCGCCACGGATCGGCTTCGAACATTGGCTCGCGCTCGGGGCGGCGATCGCTGTAGGGATCGTAGCCGTCGTCGTCCTCGTTCTCGGCACGGATGTAGGGGTCGCGCGGCTTAGGCGCCGGCTTAGGCACAGGCTTGGGTGCGGCGGGTGCGGCATCGGTCGCCGGCGCGCTTGTCTTGATCTCGTCTTTCATCTGCATATCTCCTTGCCATGCAATCGAGTTCAACATCATCGATTGTCGCACGAAAAAGGGCGGCGGACCCAATTGGATCCGCCGCCCTTGGCGTTTAGAGACGACTGACAGATTTTAAGGCATGGCCCAAAATCTACTCGGCGTCGGGAACCTCGTAGGTGGCCGCCGGCGTGTTGTCGCACACGACGGTAAAGCCGCCGTCCTTGTCGACATCGACCGTCACCTGATCGCCCTCGCGCACCGTGCCGTCGATGATGGCGGCGGCGATGGCGTCCACGACCTCGCGCTGGACCAGGCGCTTGAGCGGACGGGCACCGAACACGGGGTCCAGGCCGCCCACGGCGAGCATCTGCTTGGCCGCCGGGGTGATGGCAAGCGTCATGCGCTCCTTGGCCAGGCGTGCGCGGACGTCGGCAAGCTGGATGTCGACGATCTTCTCGATCTGCGCCATGCCGAGCGGATGGAACACCACGATATCGTCGATACGGTTGAGGAACTCGGGGCGGAAGGTCTGAGCCATGGCGGCGTCGACTGATGGCGCATCTCCTCCTCGTCCTTGCCGGACAGATCGGCGATGGCCTTGGAGCCCACGTTAGACGTCATGATGATAATCGTGTTCTTGAAGGACACCTGGCGACCCTGGCCATCGGTCAGACGGCCGTCGTCGAGCACCTGCAGCAGCACGTTGAAGACATCCGGATGAGCTTCTCCATCTCGTCGAGCAAGATCACGGAGTACGGACGACGACGCACGGCCTCGGTGAGCTGGCCGCCCTCGTCGTAACCCACGTATCCCGGGGGCGCACCGATCAGACGCTGGACGCTGAACTTCTCCATGTACTCGGACATGTCGATACGCACGAGTGCGCGCTCGTCGTCGAACAGGCACTCGGCAAGCGCTTGCGAGCTCGGTCTTGCACGCCGGTGGGGCCCAGGAAGAAGAAGCTGCCGATGGGCTTGTCCGGATCGGAGAGACCCGCACGGCTGCGGCGCACGGCCGCGGCAACGGCGGAGACGGCCTCGTCCTGACCGATGACGCGCTTGTGCACTCGCCCTCCAGGCCCTTCAACTTGTCGAGCTCGCCCTGCATCATCTTGGACACAGGCACGCCGGTCCAGGCGCTCACGACCTCGGCGATCTCATCGGAGGTCACCTGTTCGTTGAGGCCCTCGCCGTCCTGCTGCTTTTGTGCCTCGAGCGCGGCCTCGGAATCCTGAATCTGCTGCTGCAGGCCCGGAATCACGGAGAAGCGCAGCTCGGACGCACGGCCCAGGTCGCCGTTGCGCGTCGCGCGCTCCTCTTCGCTCTTGGCCTCGTCGAGCCGGCCCTTGAGCTCCTGCACGTGGTCGATGGCGTTCTTTTGGTTGAGCCAGCCGGCCTTTTGCACGTTGAGCTTTTCCTGGACCTCGGCGATCTCCTGACGTAGGGCCTCCAGACGCTCCTTGGAGGCGTCGTCGGTCTCCTTCATGAGTGCCTGCTCTTCGATCTGCAGCTGGGTGAGTTGACGTGTGGTGGCGTCGATCTCGACCGGCATGCTGTCGAGCTCCATGCGCAGGCGGCTTGCCGCCTCATCGACCAGGTCGATGGCCTTGTCGGGCAGGAAGCGGTCGGCGATATAGCGATCGGAAAGGTCGGCGGCGGCCACGAGCGCGCTATCGGTGATGTGTACACCGTGGAAGATCTCGTACTTCTCCTTGAGGCCACGCAGGATCGAGATGGTGTCCTCGACGGTAGGCTCGCTGACCATCACGGTCTGGAAACGACGTGCGAGCGCCGCGTCCTTCTCGATGTACTTGCGGTACTCGTCGAGCGTGGTCGCGCCGATCGCGTGCAGGTCACCACGGGCGAGCGCGGCTTGAGGATGTTGCCGGCATCCATGGAGCCTCGGTGGCACCCGCGCCCACGATGGTGTGGAGCTCATCGATGAACAGGATGACCTTGCCCTCGGATTTTTGCACTTCCTTGAGCACGGCCTTCAAGCGGTCCTCGAACTCGCCGCGGTACTTGGCACCGGCGACCAGCGCGCTCATGTCGAGCTCGATGAGGTCGCGGTCGCGCAGGGTGCTCGGCACGTCGCCGGCCACGATACGCTGGGCGATGCCCTCGACGATGGCGTCTTGCCGACGCCCGGCTCGCCGATGAGCACGGGGTTGTTCTTGGTGCGGCGGGACAGGACCTGGATGGTACGACGGATCTCGTCGGTACGGCCGATGACCGGATCGAGTTTGCCGGCGCGGGCCAGGTCGCAGATGTTGCGGCCGTACTGCTCCAGCGCCTCAAACTGAGTCTTATCCTCGGCAGACGTCACGCGGTCATCGCCACGCAGCTCCTCGTAGACCTGTTCGATGCGCTCCTTGGTCACGCCTGCGTCGCGCAGAACGCGGCCGGCCTCGCCCTTGTCCTCGGCAAGTGCCATCAGCAGATGCTCGGTCACCACAAAGCTGTCGCCCATCTTGGTGGCCTTCTTCTCGGCCTTCTCGATGACGCGGACGAGCTCATTGGAAAGACCCATCTGCTGGCCCTCGCCCGAAACCTTGGGCGCGTGGTCGATGGCATCCTGCGTGGAGCGTGCAAGCTGGGCCGGTTCAGCGCCGATGCGCTCGATGATCACGGAGATATTGCGCTCGCCGGCACCGAGCAGGGCGGACAGCAGGTGAATCGGCTAAATTCTTGAAGAACAAAGAATTAATGAAAGATTATTCTTAGTAGCAAGTTCTATTGAATCTGAAAAAATGATTAGTCATTAGAAGATACAATCAATAGAAAAGTCAAAGAAAGTATTGATGAAAATCAAAAAGAATACT
>ENA-OQCS01000729-OQCS01000729.1-human-gut-metagenome-genome-assembly--contig:-NODE-729-length-18279-cov-3.096188_pt1 | contig 18279 bp, 27 predicted proteins | sample MGYA00242757_ERZ504575 | MGnify/ENA primary metagenome ERZ504575 (study PRJEB26092, sample SAMD00036297) | human gut metagenome | host: Homo sapiens | study: EMG produced TPA metagenomics assembly of...
AGAAGGTGGTGTTTTTAAAGAAAATAGTGAAACAATAGGTTTTGATTATTTTACAAAAGACAAACTTTCATTACTTGCTACAGAAAAGAATAATGAAGAACAATTCAAATGTGTTTGATGCTTATAAAGCAAGTAATCATTGGAAAATATATTTTGATTAAGGAGGCATATTTATGGGATTTTTTACGAAGAAAAAACAAACACTATCATTTCCTTTGATGATCAACAATACAGCATGCATTGTATGTTGTCATATTTTAGAAGGACATCCTATTTTATATGTAAGTCATGATGAAGATGACGGTATGTGGCAATTTTTATGTGGAAGCAATCATAATATAGAAGATGCAAGTATTGTTTCTTTATTTGAAATTTATAACATTGATTATTCTATTTGCTTATTAAAAGACATGCCACGAGGTTATTATGCAATAAGAGAAAATGTAGAAAGTGATTGGATTGTTAAGAAATAATAATGATGGAGGTGTTATCTATGACAATAAAGTTTAGAGGTTATTTAAAAAATAATAATCAGTTAAAAAGCGTTGATGAATCACGATTGGAGAAAATGACTATTGGATGGATTGACTATCTATTTGTTTTTTTGATTATTTTATATCCTTTAACAAAAAGCTTAAAATTATTAATTTCTAAATATAATGGAAAAATTTTAAATGTATTTTTAATAGATATATTGGGTTTTATTATTGTAATTTTATTAATGATTGTCCATGAATACTTTCATGCAATAACTTTTTCTAAAAAAGAAGATATTTATATTTGGTTTCAGGGGTTTGGAATGATAACACATTGCACAGAAATAAAGAATGTAAAAGAGTATCTTTATACTTTATTGTTACCTAATTTATGTATTACATTGCCATTATCGATTTTTGTAATATTTGTAAAACTATCAAATCCATTGATTTTAAAAATGATAGGATTAGTTTCAAGTATTATAATTTTAGGAGCAATTAATGATCTTGCTACTATAGTTATATAATTAGAAATAGGAAGCAGATAGAGTATTTACAATTAAGTGGTAAATACATGTATTATAAGAAGAAATAGCATATAGAGGAAAGGTAGAAAAATGAAAAAAAGATATTATTTTAGTTATTTTGATTCCTATTTTGATCGTTACGTCTTTAATAAAAGATTCTAATCAAAAACCAGCTATTAAAATTAAAAGATAATGAAATCATTACATCTGTACCTAATTGTAGTGAACCAACAATTAAAATAGATAAAATACGAAATATTAAATTATTGGATAATGTTGAAATTGGAAATAAACAAGTAGGTTATAAAGAAGATAAGTGCTATGCAGGTTATTTTGATACACAATTTGGAACATGTTTTATTTATATAAATCCAAATATTCATTCATATATTTATTTTGAAACCAAGGACGACAAATGCTTGATTAATTATGAAAGTGAAGAAAAAACAAAAGAGTTGTATGAAACTATAAAAAATATTTAACCTTAAAGGAGAATTAAAATATTATGGAAAATAAAGATGTACAAGAAATAGCAAAAATGACAATACAATATGCAAAAGAAATTATTAAACCTGGTATATCCCTTATTGATTTGAGAAATGATTTAGAGAAGAAAATGCTTGAGTTGGGCGCAGATTCTTTTTGGTATTGGGATGTAGGAGCATTTATTTTTTCAGGAGATGAAACAAATGGTTCAATATCAGGTAAACATTATGTAACTGCAAATAAAACTATACAAAATAATGATATTATTACGATTGATTTATCACCTCAAAATAATAATGTTTGGGGAGACTATGCAAGAACAATTATTATTGAAAATGGGATAGTTGTTGATTGTGTAGAAAATATTGAAAATGAAGAATGGAAAAAAGGATTACAAACGGAAGATAGACTTCATCAAGAATTATTGAAATATGTTACTGTTGAAACAACCTTCGAAGATCTTTATTTTCATATGAATCATTTGATAAAGGAATATGGATTTATAAATTTAGATTTTTTAGGAAATTTAGGACATTCTATTGTAAATAGAAGTGAAGATAGAATTTATATTGAAAAGGGAAATAAAACAAAATTAATAGATGTAAATTATTTTACGTTTGAACCACATATAAGTGTTTTAAATTCTAAATATGGTTATAAAAAAGAAAACATTTATTATTTTGTTGAAGAAAAATTAGTTGAATTATAACTTATATTTAATGGGGAGTCGTCAATGAAAAAGATTTTGAAAATTTAAAAAAAATATTTGAACAAGCAAATGAACAACTATTAAATCTTGATATTGATTTATTTGAATCACAAGTATCTGAACAAACAATTTGTGGAGCACTGGCTATAAGATTACATGATATATTAAAAGATACCCAATATTCCAAGTATTATGTTGATATTGAATATAATCGCAATAGAGGTGGAAAATTTAAAAAAATGTCTAAAAGTATACAGGTCCAGGCGAAGAAATAATAAGAATTAAAACAGATTTAATTGTACATAGTAGAGGCGAATGTGTAGAACGAGATAATTTACTTGCACTTGAAATGAAGAAAAGTTATCGACCTAAAAAGGAGAAGGATGCAGATAGGAGCCGATTAAAATGTTTAACTAAAGATAGCTTTAATCATGAGTGGTCTTTTGATGGAACAGAACCTCCTGAACATGTTTGTCGATATGCTATAGGCATATATTATGAGATTGATTTTGATAAAAATACTATCTCAATAGAATATTATCGTAAAGGAAAGTATCATACGAAAGATAAGAAACTCATTAAAAAAGGAACAGATTAATTAAACAAATGTTCCTTTTTACTTTATTTCATAATGTGATATGCAAAGTTAGCAAAACCATTTTTATCATAAGAAGTAGAAATGTAGTTTACAATTTTCTTTACATCATCTACTACATTATTTATGGAAGTAATATAAATTACACTTTATAGATAACCAATAGAAATATGTGATATAATTTCATGTAGTTAAAGGAGTTGATTTATATGAAAATATTAGCTTTTACAGGAGCAGGAATATCAAAACAAAGTAATATTCCAACATTTATGGAAAGACCAGATGTAAGGGAAAAACTATTTAGAAGTTATGCCAATACACATCATGAAGAATATAATGAAGTTATTAAACAACTTAAAGCCAATATGAATGGTGCTAAACCCAATGATGCTCATATTGCTTTGAGTGAATATCATGTACCAATTATTACTATGAATATTGATGGATTGCATAAATTAGCTGGAAGTGATGCTTTAGAATTACATGGTGGTTTACCAGAAGATGATGAAATGGATATTGCGTATTCTTTATATAATAAACCGGTACTTTATGGTGATCCAGCACCAAATTATCAAAAGGCTTATGAAATGGTTTATGCATTAAATCCAGGAGATGTTTTTTTAGTAGTAGGATGTTCATTCCATACAGGAATATCTGTTGATTTAAGAGAAGTTGCGAAAGCTAGAGGAGCAAGAATTATTGAAATTCAAGAAGATGCTGCTCATAATGTTAGAAAAGTATTAGAAGAATTATTAAATAATAATTAACTATTTAATATAGAATAAAAGAAATGAAGGAATTATTGATATGCAAATACCGTTATTGTTGTGTGCGATTTTATTAATAGTTGTTTCTATTCCTTTATATTTTGGAAAAGGTTCAAATATGATTGCTGGATATAATGATTTGAGCCAAGTTGATAAAGAAAAAATAAATAGGTTGAGATTATGCAAGATGTTAGCAATGACACTTGATATAACTGCTATCATTTTAATGTTAGGAGCTTATTCTATTATTAGTATGAATGATACAATAATTTTAGGTGTTATCACACTAATTGTAGGAACTATTTTGAGTAATGTTGTTTCTAAAAATAAGTGAATTAATTGCTATAAAAAATATTAGAAGAATTAATGAAAGGAAGATTAATTAATGAACTCAATTTTAATTAAACCACATCATTTTATTGATATTATTAAATTATACGGATCTGGGATAGATAGATTTGTTCCTGATGAAAAAATGGGACATGATTTTTATAAGGTTGCTAATGAAATTATTGATAATCCATCTGTTGATTTAAAATTAACAATTGATGGAGATGATATTTGTAAACCTTGTAAAAAGTATCACGAACAATGTGTTGATCCATTAACGCATATACAAGGATATACGAGTAAAGATGTTTATAATAAAACTTTAGATAAAAGAATTATAAAATTATATAACTTAAATGATGAATATTATACGGCAAAACAATTATGCTCTATAATTCAAAATAATAAAGAATATATCTTTGAAGTCTGGGATGAAGAAGATAATGAGGTAACACAAAAAAGATATGAATTATTTTTACAAGGGGCTCATAAATTTTTAGATAACATTTAAAGAAGAGGTGATAGAATTGTCAAAAAAGGGAAAAGCGTATTTTCATTTACCAGGATTATTTGAATTTTATGAATTATATAAAGTCTTTTTACCATTATTCTATCATCATCGTGAATATTTTTATGATTGGTGTGAAATAGGTTCTATTTATGGAAGTCCTGAAGATTGCTTATGGGGTGGAGGACGTCTTGGTGAAGGAAATCAAAATCCTTATGAAGTTCTTTCACTTATGGATCGATATCATATTTCTTCGCGACTTACTTTCAGTAATTCATTACTTCAAGAAAAACATCTTCAAGATAAAAGATGTAATGATCTTTGCACTTTATTTGAAAAAAGTGAGGTTCAAAGTGGGATTATCATTCATTCTGATTTGTTACTAGAATATTTAAAAAAACAATATCCACGTTTTTATTTTGTTTCTTCAACAACGAAGGTTCTTACAAAATTTGAACAATTAGTAGATGAATTAAAGAGAGATGACTTTTTATATGTTGTTCCTGATTTTCGTTTAAATAAAGTTCAACAATTAGAAAATCTTTTACAAAAAGATAAGGATAAAGTTGAGTTTTTATGTAATGAGTGTTGTTTTATAGGGTGTCTTGAACGAAAGAAATGTTATGAAACGGTTAGCCGTCAAAATCTAGGAGAAGATTGTTTAGATCATGTATGCAAAGCACCAGATTCTCATGAGGGGTATCGTTTTTCTAAAGCTATGCAAAATTCGAGTTTTATCAGTGTTGAAGATATTTCAAAATAATTATCTACCAAAAGGCTTTTCTCAATTTAAAATAGAAGGTAGAAGTTTAGGGAGTGCTTTAGTGTTAGAATTTTTACTTTATTATATGGTAAAACCTGAATATCAAATACATGTAAGAGAAGCTATTTATTTAGATAATATGTTAGATTTGTTTTAAAAAATAAGAAGGATAAAACATCTAAAGTGTATAAATTATTAAAGAAATAAAAGGAGAACATATATGAAAATAGAATATAAAGAAGGTCTTATTGTTTTAAAAGATCAGGATGAAGAAGTTGGTTATATTAAATATGTTAGAAAAGAAGAAAATGTGATTGATGTTATTTCAACAGTTGTTCATGAAAAATATCAAGGTCAAGGAATGGCAGGAAAGCTTTTTGATGCTTTGATGGGCTATGTAAAAGACAATTCTTTGAAAATAATTCCATCTTGTAGTTATATTGAAAAGAAGTTGATAAAACTACCAAATTCTAGTGATTTTTGCATAAATAGGGCAAAGGATATTATACGCAAAAAATTAATATTTATGCTTAAAAATAACAATATTTTCTTGCAATTAGGAAAGATTATCTATATAATACTTTTGTAAATTAAGAGTCAAAGGGGGGAATCATCATGGCAAAAACTGTAGTAAGAGAAAACGAATCTTTAGATGACGCTTTACGTCGTTTTAAAAGACAAGTATCTAGAACAGGTACCCTTGCTGAAGCTCGTAAAAGAGAATTCTATGTTAAACCAGGATTAAAAAGAAAATTAAAATCTGAAGCAGCAAGAAAAAATAATAAAAAAAGATAATAAAAATACAGCCTTCTTGGCTGTTTTTTTATGCCGTTTTTTCATTGAAAAAATAAGTATCATTTAGTATACTTTATATGATAAAAATAAAGATGTTTTTAATCGAAAAAGGGAGAAACTATGAAAACTGTATTAAAAAATGGAAATGTTTTTTACCAAAATAAAATTCAAAAAATTAGATGTAGAAATTGATGGTGAAACAATTAGTCAAATAGGTCATGATTTAGATGGTGAAAATATAATTGATTGTACAGATCTTTTAGTAACACCAGGTTTTGTTGATCTTCATGTTCATTTACGTGAACCAGGATTTGAACATAAAGGAACTATTAAAACAGAAACTTTATCTGCTAAATATGGAGGATATACGCATATTGTAGCGATGGCTAATACAAATCCATGTATGGATGATAAAGAAACTATTGAAGATTTTGTTCAAAGAGTTCAAAAAGATAGCTCTATTCATACATATACTTATAGTGCTATTACGAAAGATTTAAAAGGACAAGAGCTTGTTGATTTTAAAGAAAATAATGCTTTTGATATTGTACAGGGATTTTCTGATGATGGAAAAGGTGTTCAAAGTAAAGAAATGATGCAAAAGCCATGAAAGAAGCAAAAGCAATCAATAGTATTATTGTTGCTCATTGTGAAGATGAAGGAGAACTTGAAAAAGGAGCATGTATTAACTTAGGACGTGTTTCTAAAGAAAATGGTCTTGTAGGAATCAATAATGCTTCAGAATATAATCATGCTTTACGTGATTTACAATTATCTAAAGAAATTGGTAATCGTTATCATATTTGTCATATTTCTACTAAAGAAACTGTGGCAGGATTAAGAGAATATCGAAAACAAGGACTTCCTGTTTCAGGAGAAGCTTGTCCACATCATTTGATTTTAACAGATGAAAATATTAAAAACTTAAATCCAAATTATAAAATGAATCCACCACTCGAAGTAAAGAAGATTTAGATGCTTTAATTGAAGGACTTAAAGATGGAACAGTGACATGTATCTCAACAGATCATGCACCTCATAGTGATGAAGAAAAATTAAAACCAATTGATCAAGCACCATTTGGTATTATTGGTAATCAACATGCTTTTAGTCTTGTTTATACATATTTAGTTAAGAAGAATTTGTTAGATTTAGAAACTGTTTTAAAATGTATGACAGTCAATCCAAGTCAAGTAATTGGATTGGATCATGATATGGCTGTTGGTAAAAAAGCTAATATTGCTATCATTGATTTAAATGAAGAATATACGATTACGAGAGATAATATTTATTCAAAAGCAAAAAACACACCATTTTTAGATACAAAATGTTTTGGTTTAGTGAAGTATCATATTTTAGATGGAAAATAGAAAAATTATAGGAGGAATTTATGAACTATCAAGGGTTAATGGAAATTACAAAAATTGAAAACATTGCAGATGATGTTTATGAAATGACTTTAAAAGGAGACGGGGCTAAATATATTAGCCAACCAGGTCAATTCATTAATATTAAGATCAATGAAAGTTTACAACCTTATCTTAGAAGACCGATGTCTATTTCTGATTATGATGAAAATACAATTGTGATTGTTTTTAAAGTTGTTGGTCAAGGAACAGAAATTTTAAAGAATAAACAAATTGGAGATCAATTGGATTGTTTAATTGGTTTAGGAAATGGTTTTACTGTTCAAGAAGGAAAAGCTTTACTTATTGGTGGAGGACTTGGAACACCACCTCTTTATAACTTAGGTAAAAAATTAAAAGAAAAAGGTGTAGAAGTCACAACTGTTTTAGGATTTTCTTCTAAAAAAGATGTTTTCTATATTGATAAATTCCAAGAAGTTGGAGATGTATTAATTGCGACAATGGATGGTTCTTTAGGTGTTAAAGGAACAGTTATTGATGTTATTAAAAAAGCTGATTTAACATTTGATCATTATTATACATGTGGACCTGAACCAATGTTAGATGCGCTTGCTTTAAATTATCCAGAAAACGGACAACTTTCTTTTGAAGCAAGAATGGGATGTGGTTTTGGAGCTTGTATGGGATGTTCATGTAAAGTGAAAACAAAACCTTATAAACGTATTTGTGTAGAAGGACCAATTTTATTAAGTGAGGAGGTTATTGTAAATGGTTAATTTAAAAGTTAAAACTTCCAGGTTTGGAAATGAAAAATCCAGTGATTCCAGCATCAGGAACTTTTGGATTTGGATATGAATTTGCAAGATTCTATGATATTAATGTTTTAGGAAGTATCATGATCAAAGGAACAACGCTTGAACCACGTTATGGAAATCCTTTACCACGTATTGCGGAAGGGCCAAGTGGAATGCTTAATGCAATTGGACTCCAAAATCCTGGTGTTGATGCGGTCATGTCTCATGAGCTAGAAGAACTTCGTAAATGTTATAATGATAAAGTCATCGCTAATATTGGTGGAAGCTGTATTGATGACTATGTTGAAACTGCAAAACGTATTTCAACACATGATATGGTAGGAGCGTTAGAACTTAATATTTCTTGTCCAAATGTTCATAGTGGAGGTATTCAATTTGGAACAAATCCACAAATGGCTGCGGATGTTACACGTAAAGTAAAAGCCGTTTCTCAAAAACCGGTTTATGTTAAACTTTCTCCTAATGTAACAGATATCGTTGAAATGGCAAAGGCTGTAGAAGAAGCTGGAGCTGATGGAATTACAATGATCAATACTTTAGTAGGTATGCGTTTTAATATCAAAACTGGAAAACCGATTATCGCTAATGGAACAGGTGGTTATTCAGGACCAGCTATTTTCCCAGTAGCTTTACGTATGGTTCATCAAGTAAGTAAAGCTGTTAAGATTCCAGTAATTGGTATGGGTGGTATTTCAAGTGCCCATGATGTTATTGAAATGATGGTTGCAGGCGCAAGCGCTGTGGCGATTGGTTGTCAAAACCTTGTTGATCCATATGCTTGTTATAAAATTATTCAAGATTTACCAAAGGAACTTGAAAAGCTTGGTGTTGAAGATATTAATGATATTGTTGGATTATCACATCAATAAAAGAGAAATGAAAGATTTCTCTTTTTTCTATCATTATCCATGTAATATAATAAGATAAATAGGGGTGAAATAAATGGATTTAGATACATTGTTAAATAAAAATCAAAAAGAAGCAGCAACGTATTTAGATAGTCACTTAAGAATTATTGCGGGGGCAGGTTCTGGAAAAACAAGAGTCGTGACTTATCGTATTGCACATTTAATACAGGATGTAGGAATTGATCCTCGTTCTATTTTGGCAATTACTTTTACCAATAAAGCTGCTAACGAGATGAAAGAAAGAGTGAAAGAAGTTGTAGGTATTCATGGAAGTGGAACACTTATTTGTACGATTCATTCTTTATGTGTGAGATTTTTAAGACAACATATTAATGTTTTAAATTATCCAAGTAATTTTACAATTATGGATGAAGAAGATCAAAAAAGCACTTATTAAAAAGCTTTATACACAATTAGAAATAGATGCAAAAAGTTATTTCTATTAAAAGTATGATCAATACAATTTCTTCATATAAAACAGCAAGAGTTTCTCCACAAAGAGCCATTGAATTAGCTGGACAATTTTCAGGAGAACTCAAAAAGCAAAAGTCTATGAAGCCTATGAAAACTATAAAGAAGATCATTTCTTATTAGATTTTGATGATTTATTATTAAAAGCAGTTTATATTTTGGATAATTATCCAGATATATTAGAAAAATGGCAAAGAAAATTCCAATATATTCATGTAGATGAATTCCAAGATGTAGGTGAAATTGAATATCATTTAGTTCAATTATTATCAAAATATGCCATTGTTTGTGTCGTTGGAGATCCTGATCAAACAATTTATAGCTTTAGAGGAGCAGATGTTCATTTTTATTTTAGATTTTGATAAAGATTTCAAACCTAATAAAACAATTATTCTTGATCAAACTATCGTTCAACTGGAAATATATTAAAAAGTATCAAATAATTTAATTCGTAAAAATAGTCAACGTTTAGAAAAGAATCTTTTTACAAAGCAAACAGGTGGAGAAGATGTGATTCACCATGTCGCTAAAAGTGAAGAAGAGGAAGCTAATTGGATTGCTAATAAAATCGAAGATATTGTAAATAATCAAGATGGGGTTAATTATCGTGATATTGCAATTTTATATCGTGCAAACTATTTATCACGTACGATTGAACAAGTATTGATTCGTAAAGGAATTGATTATCGTATTTTTGGGGGGTTAAAATTCTTTAATCGTAAAGAAGTTAAAGATGCTTTAAGCTATTTAAGACTTGTTTGTAATCAAGAAGATTTAGCGTTTGAAAGAATTATTAATACACCAGCTAGAGGTATTGGTAAAAAACATTAGAAAATATTCAATTAGTAGCACTTAATCATCAAATTTCACTTTATGATGCTTTAACGCTTCATAGTGATGAAATTAGACTATCTAATAAATCTAAAAAAGAAGTGCGAATTTTAGTTGAAGCAATTGAAAAAGCAAGACGTTCAACTTTACCATTACATGAAATGTTTGAACAATTAATGATTGATGTAGGCTACATCGATATGTTAAAAATGATTTAGAAGATAATCGAATTGATAATATTCATGAATTACAACGTTCTATTTATGATTTTCAAGTTTCTCATGAAGATGCACCAACATTAGAAAATTATTTACAAGATATTTCTTTATATACAGATAATGATGCAATTGATCAAGGTCAATATGTTTCTTTAATGTCTATTCATATGGCTAAAGGTCTAGAATTTGATTATGTCTTTGTTTTAGGCTTATCTGAAGGAATTTTCCCAAGCTTTAGAAGTTTAGCTGAAGATGGAGATGATGGTCTTGAAGAAGAAAGAAGACTCGCATATGTAGCCTTTACAAGAGCGAGAAAACAGCTTTTCCTAACAGATAGTGAAGGATTTAGTTTTGTAACAGATTCACCTAAAATTTCTAGTCGTTTCATTGATGAAGTAGGAAATGAAGGAATTATTCATAGCGGAAGTAAGCCTCGTTTTAAAACAACAGATTATGTACCTAAACAAACAGTGTCTAAAGCAGAATTAATTGGAGATAATAAAGTTGATGATTGGAAAGTAGGAGACCTTGTAAATCATGATATTTTTGGTAAGGGTGTTGTTGTTAAGGTCAATAAGAATATTTTAGATATTGCTTTTGAGCTTCCAGCAGGACTGAAGTCTTAATGGCCAATCATAAAGCATTAAAAAAACTTACAAATTAGAGAATTCTTAGAATTCTCTTTTTAGTATTATTTTGTTATAATAAAAAAGATTTGAAAAAGGAGTAAGAATATGGATGATTTAAAAAAGATATGAAGAATTAGTAAAAACAATTGAATATCATAATGATCGTTATTATAACCAAGACAATCCAGAAATAAGTGATTATGAATATGATATGATGATGAAAGAACTTAAAAAACTAGAAAAGGATCATCCTGAATATGTCACACCAAGTTCGCCAACACAACATGTTGGGGGAAGTGCTAAAAGAGAAGCCGGTGTTTTAGTTAGACATCGTGTCCCAATGCTTTCTTTACAAGATGTTTTTTCTAAAGAAGAAGTTCAAGAATTTGTGGAATCAATGCAAGAAACGTTGGTTGATCCAGTATTTGTGGTTGAATATAAAATTGATGGTTTATCAATGGCTTTAAGATATGAAAATGGTCTTTTAACAACGGCTATTACTCGTGGAGATGGAATCATTCAAGGAGAAGATGTAACCGTTAATGCTAAAGTAATCAAAGATGTTAAAAATAAATTAAAGGAACCTATTGAATATCTTGAAGTACGTGGTGAAGTTTATATGACAAATGAGGCCTTTGATAAAGTAAATGAAATTCAAGAGCTTAATAATAAAAAAACTTTCGCAAATCCTAGAAACTGTGCGGCAGGAACATTACGTCAATTAGATAGTCGTATTTACAAAACAAAGAAACCTTTCTATGTTTATTTTTTAATATTCAAGATATTCGAGGAAAAGAAATTACAAGTCATAGTCAAGGTTATGAATATTTAAAAATTCAAGGAATGAAAGTCATTGATAATTATCAAATTTGTCATAGCTTTGAAGAAGTATGGAAAGCTATTGAGATGATTGGTGAAAGTAGAGATCAATTAGGCTATGATATAGATGGTGCCGTTGTTAAAATTGATAGCTATGCACAAAGACAACAATTAGGCAAACAGCCAAAGTGCCTCGTTGGGCCGTGGCTTATAAATATCCGCCAGAAGAAAAAGAAACAAAGCTTTTAGATATAGAACTTCAGTTGGAAGAACAGGTAGAATTACACCAACAGCTATCTTTGAACCAGTCCGTTTATGTGGAACAACGGTTTCAAGAGCAACGCTTCATAATCAAGATTTTATTGATAGTTTAGATGTACGTCTTGGCGATACAATCATTGTTTATAAATCAGGAGAAATCATTCCTAAAGTTAAAGGTGTCAATAAAGATAAAAGACCTGCAGGAAGTGTTCCTTATCAAATAGGAAATACGTGTCCTGTATGTGGGGCACCAACGTATCAAGAAGAGGGGACAGTTGATATTAAATGTTCTAATCCTACATGTCCAAGTAAACTAGTTAGAAATGTTGTTAATTTTGTAGGAAGAGATGCCATGGATATTAAAGGTTTTGGTTTATCGTATGTTGAAACTTTAATAGATCAAGGTATATTCATGATGTCAGTGATATTTATATTTTAAAAGATAAAAGACAAGAACTTTTAGATAAAAAGGTAATTGGTCTTGTTAAAAGTACAGATAATTTATTAAATGCCATTGAAAAAAGTAAAGAAAATGATGCAACGAAGGTTTTAACTGCTTTAGGTATTTCAAATATTGGTAAATCGGCTGCAAAATCTTTAATGAAGAAATTTAAAACGATGGATCAATTGATGAATGCTTCTTATGAACAACTTATTGAAGTCAATGATATTGGTGATACCAGTGCACAAATTTTAATTGATTATTTTAAAGATGAAAAGAATAAAGAAATCATTCATAAATTAGAGCACTATGGATTAAAGATGGAAATTGAAGATACTCAAAGTTCATCTATATTAGAAAATATGACTTTTGTTGTTACAGGAACACTTCCTACATTATCTAGAAAAGAAGCAGCTACTTTAATAGAAAATAATGGTGGTAAAGTTTCTGGATCCGTTTCTAAAAAGACAACCTATTTATTAGCAGGGGAAAATGCAGGTAATAAGCTTACAAAAGCACAATCTTTAAATATTCCAGTTTTAACGGAAGAAATGTTTATGGAAATGATAAAATCATAATTTTATGCTATAATGTGCCAAAAAAGGAGGGTGCTCATGAAAAAACTATTTACAGTTATATTATGTTTACTTCTTTGTACAGGATGTACGTCAAAAACAAGTAAAAAAGAAACAAAAAGTAGCCAAGATACATCATCTACTGATTCTTTAGATGATTCATTTTATCCTATTGTTAATTTAGGAACGAATCTTGTAAGAGAAACTTTTTATCAAGATTTTTCTTCCTCTGAAGATTTTCAAACAATAGGAAGAGAATTACAAGCTTTATCGACAGATTATTTCTCTACTTCAGATTATTATATGTCTGAGGGTCTACAACTTGTTCAAAATGATAAAAATCAACTTTTAAAGAAAGAAAAATATTCTTTACAACCATTAAATGGAGAATTAGTTGATGGTCAAGAAATTAATAAGATGGTAGAAAATATTAGTGAACAAGATTATTATGAAAAAAGTGGAGATAAGTATACTTAAAAGGAATGTCTATAGCGATTATTCTAGATCCAAAAGGTGGAACGAATGCAACTTTATCTGAAGGAAGTATAGACAGTTACGCAAAAGAAACGATTTCTAGATTATATAAGTACTTACAAACAAAAAAATCTGTGAAAGATATTCCTACTCTTATTGCTGTTTATCGTCAAAATGACAGTGAAGAAAATAGTTATAATGGACGCTTTATTTATAGTAGTTATTGTCAAAATGGAAAAGTTGGAAATGTTAAATCTTTAGATTATGCTACTTATATTTTTACAAGTGATGAAGCAAATAAAGCAGATGAAGCTCTATATTCACAATTTTCGTTTTAAAAACAATGTAAAAAATGCTTCAACTGAAGCTGTTGGTGTTGTAGGTTATGGGAAATATAAAGATGGTTCAATTCAAAGTTTAAAAATTCAAATTACTGCGAGTGTAAAAGTTATACAGAACTTATTTATGTAGTAGAAACAGTTGCAGACCAAATGGATAATCATTTTCTGGATTTGATAGTTATGCAGTGATTAATGATCAAGATGGATTGAAAGCTGTTGTGATTAAAAATGCTGGAAAGGATGCACAAGTACATTGTTGTATTAATGATAGACATTTGATACAATGATAGAAGAGAAGGTGAAAGAATTGGCAAGAGAAAGATTTTCTTTTGATGATACAATCGAATTTGATAAAGACGAATTAAAACCAAATAATGATATTCATGCAAATCATACAGGGAAATTTTCATTTGATGATGAAGTAAAGGAGAAAAAGGTGGCTAAACCAAAAAAGAAAAAGAGAAAGCTTAAAATATGGCATGTTGTTTTAACTTTATTTGTTGTTGCAGTAGTTGCTTTTTTCCTTTATATTTTTGTTTTTTCAGGAAATAATAATGGACCTGTTTATGGAGAAAGATGTGTGAAATTATTATCTGTTGATAAAAATGCAATTACTCAAGTTGAATCACAAATAGAACAAGATGAAAATATTCAAGATGTTGCAATTAAAGTTAGTTGTCGTACAATTAAGCTTACTTATCAATTATCAGATAATATTCAAGTTGATACTGCTAAATCTTTAGTTGAAAATTCTTTACATACTTTTGATGATGCAATGGGACAAAGTAAAGAAGATGGTGCTGCATGGTCACAACTTTTAAATAAAGCAAATGGACGTTTACAATATGATTTAGAAATTATTGTAAAATCTAATGGTGAAAGTGATTTCCCATTATTTGGAACAAAACATGCAGGTGTTGATGCAATTACCTATACAGGTCAAAATGTTAAAGATCAAGCATCAGCAGATAAAGCAATTCAAAGACAAGCAGAAGTCGATGCAGCAAATAAAGCTGCCGCAAATAATAATCAATAAACGAGCTCAGCTCGTTTTTGGAGGAAAAAATGAAGAAAAATGATTATTTTATAGGAGAATGTGTTGATCAATCTCATGATGGAAAAGGAATCGTTAAATATGAAGGATTTACTTATTTTGTAAATGGCATGATTACAGGGGAAGTTGGACAAATTAAATGTATTAAAATGTTAAAAAATTATGGGGTAGGAAGATTAATTGAATTACAAAAACCTTCACCTGAAAGAGTGAATCCTAAATGTCATATTTATCAAGGATGTGGTGGATGTCATTTAATGCATTTATCAAGTAAGGGACAACAAGCTTTTAAAACTAAACGTGTAAAGGATTGTATGGAAAGAATTGGACATCTTGATGTGGATGTTCAACCTTGTTTAATGCAAGAAGATCCTTGGTATTATCGTAATAAAGTACAAATGCCTTTAGGCTATGATAAAAATGGACAACTTGTTACAGGTTTTTATAAACAAAGAACTAATGATATTATTGCTTGCGATGAATGTTTGATTCAAAATGAAGAATCTAATGCAGTGATTCAAAGAGTTAAAGAACTCTTTGTAGAGTACAATATTAAACCTTATGATAAAACAACACATAAAGGTAATATTAAACATGTTCTTACTAAAAAAGGCTATCACAGTGAAGAATTTATGCTATGTTTTATTACTTATCAAAAGACAATTAAACATATTGATCAAATTGTAGAAATACTTATTCAAGAATTTCCACATATTAAAACCATTATTCAAAATATTAATGAAAGACACGATAATGTTATTTTAGGTGATGAAGAAAAGATACTTTATGGAAAAGGTTATATTTATGATACATTATTAGACAATCAATATAAAATTTCCTTAAAATCATTCTATCAAATCAATCCTATTCAAGTAGAAAAACTTTATCAAACAGCGATTGATTTAGCTCATATAAATCAAGATTCTGTTGTTTTAGATGCCTATTGTGGAATTGGAACCATTACCCTTTCACTTGCAAAGCATGTAAAGAAAGTCTATGGAGTCGAAGTTGTTCCTCAAGCTATAGAGGATGCTAAAAATAATGCTTTACTTAATAAAATAGATAATGCAGAATTTGTCTGTGATGATGCTGGAAAATATATGGTTGAGCTTGTTAAGAAAAATACCCATTTAGATGTTGTTTTTGTTGATCCACCACGAAAAGGATGTTCAGAAGAATTCTTAGAACATTTATTACAGGCAAATCCTAAAGAAATTATTTATATTTCATGTGATGTAGCCACTCAAGCAAGAGATGCTAAGTATTTAAATGAACACGGGTATACAATTACACATTGCCAACCAGTAGATATGTTCCCACATACTTTCCATGTGGAGACGGTAGTACTGCTTTCCCACAAAAAGCCAGACGGACATATCAACGTAAAAGTTGAGTTTGGCGAGGGTGAGGGAAAAGTTCCACTTGATAATATTGCTAAAAGAGCGGAAAGCTATAAGTCCAAAGAACGAGTGACCTACAAAATGATAAAGGAGTACATAGAAGCTAAATACGGCTTCAAAGTACATACCGCATATATTGCAGAGGTAAAGAGAGATTTAGGCTTGCCGATGTACGATGCTCCTAATGCGGTAGAGAAATTGAAACAGCCGAGGAAGCATCCAACTCCAGAGAAGGTTGAAGCAATAAAGGATGCATTGAAGCATTTTGAAGTGATTTAATAATGATGAGCGTATCATTAAAATAGTGGTACGCTTTTCTTTAAAATATTTGGGAAGCAATATATAAGTGCTGAATATGCTTGAAAGGAGCATTCCTGTAATTCATTAAAAGCGCCAATTGAATAAAAAAGAACCTCAAGGTATGATTGAGTTGCATCTTGGCGGATGTAAACAAAACAATCAAGCACTGGAGGTTCCAAATGAATTATACACAGAATGAAAAGATTGAGCAAGTAACAGATTCAACAATGGTTGTCGGAGTTGATATAGGAAGCCAGATACATTATGCAAGAGCTTTTGATAACAGAGGACGCGAACTTACAAAACGTATTTTTTCTTTTCATAACGATCTGGAAGGGTTCAATTCTTTCAACCTTTGGGCAGAGACACTTAAGACTGAGAATAAAAAGACTGCAGTTCTGATCGGCTGCGAGCCAACAGGTCATTACTGGTTTGCGTTTGCGAAGTATGTAAATGATCATCAGAAAAGATTAGTAATGGTCAATCCATTCTCGGTTAAGAAGATCAAGGAACTTGATGATAACAGTCCAAAGAAAACAGATTCAAAAGATCCAAAAACAATCGCAAAACTAGTTGTGGATGGGAGATATTCAATCTCATACATGCCAGAAGGCATTTATGCCGAAATAAGAGACCTGGTATACAGCCGTGAGCCTATATGGATAATCTGAGGCATAAGTGTCGTGAAGAGCCGTATGCCTGAATTGGGCACGTACGGATCTGTGGGGGATATACCTAGTAATAGGTGTTTCTACCCGACAATTTAGGACTCGTCAGAGGATGGTGATCCTGGTAGACATGAGAGGTTAGTTACGAGAGGTCCTCACCCACTGCTTATTGCTTTTCGCAACCTCCACAGGGGAGTTACTTGATTCGGTTAAAATATATGTAAATTTTCCACCAAAATATTATTGACGTAAGAAAAACCACATGGTATTTTATTTTTGGAAAAAATGAAAATTATTTTAAAGGCAAACCTGTTGAAAGGCAGGGTCGCAAAGCCAGAAGGGACTAAAGTCAGAAAGTTTGACCATGTCAGCCGGTTGCCACTGTTTCCATATCATCATAATATATGGAAAAGATGTTTGAACAGGAGAGATTCCGATACCTTTTATACTATATAGATGTGTGATTTTAAAGAATATAGTAGGGACACTGGCAGATTTTGGCAGATGTCCTTTTTGTATGCAAAAATGGGTAACAAAACTAGCAGGGACAGGTTTTCTGTATACAGATAAAAGCAGGATGAAGAAGGCATAAGACGGAGAGAGGACTTTTATAAAATGAAAAGTTATGAAGACAAAATATATTCCTTAGGTGAGACTGTAACGGGGCAGACACAGGCCATGTCACAGGCCGTACAGAAAACACTGGAAAATAATGGCGGGGTAGGTATAATGACAGGATCTTATGACCAA
>ENA-OQCS01000730-OQCS01000730.1-human-gut-metagenome-genome-assembly--contig:-NODE-730-length-18270-cov-5.298242_pt1 | contig 18270 bp, 25 predicted proteins | sample MGYA00242757_ERZ504575 | MGnify/ENA primary metagenome ERZ504575 (study PRJEB26092, sample SAMD00036297) | human gut metagenome | host: Homo sapiens | study: EMG produced TPA metagenomics assembly of...
AAATCAGGTTGGAACTGTAACAGGACTTGCCTATACAAGTTTTGGTGGTGATATCCTTCAAATTGAAGCAACTCGCTTTACAGGTAAAGGTAGACTTGTTCTTACTGGACAATTAGGTGATGTCATGAAGGAAAGTGCTAGTATTGCGCTAGACTATGTTCGTACGCATGCAACTGAATTCAAAATCGATCCAAAATTGTTTGAAGAAAATGATGTACATATTCACGTACCAGAAGGTGCTGTACCAAAAGATGGACCAAGTGCTGGTGTTACAATGACAACGGCATTGGTATCTTGTTTCTCTAATATTCCAGTTAAAGCGAATTTAGCTATGACTGGTGAAGTTACGCTAAGAGGAAATGTTCTTCCTATTGGTGGATTGAAAGAGAAATCATTGGCAGCACATCGTTCTGGAATTGATACAATCTTGATTCCAAAAGAAAATGTAAAAGACTTAGATGATGTACCTCAAGAAGTAAAAGATGCAGTTACTTTTATTCCTTGTTCAAATGTATCTCAAGTGTTACATAACGCATTGGTAAAATAGTATGATCAGTGAATTTGTGATTAGTGCTGTTGAAAAAGAACAATGGCCGGAATCTGATTTACCAGAAGTTGTAGTCGTTGGACGTAGTAATGTTGGAAAATCAAGCTTTATCAATGCATTGACTAATAAGAAGAAACTTGCCTATGTAGGAAATACACCAGGTAAAACACGTTTGATCAATTTCTTTAAGATTGATGATACATGGATGTTGGTGGATGTTCCAGGATATGGCTATGCGAAAATGTCTAAACAAATGCTGATTAAGATGGGTAAAATGATGGATACATATTTTAACCAAAGAGAGCAGATTTGTTGCGTTGTACAACTTGTCGATGCAAGACATGGCGCTACACATGATGATTTAGATATGATTGAAATGATTCAAAGTCTTGGAATTCAAATTGTTATTGTAGCTACAAAAGTCGATAAGATTCCTAAGACAAAACGTGTTCGTGCGTTAAAAGATATTTCTCAACAACTTCATTTGCCAATGAAAAACATCTTTGGGATTAGTAGTACAGAAAAAACAGGTTTTGAACCTGTCTTAGAAAGAATCAATGAAATTGTAGAACAGGCTAAAAAATAGTCTGTTCTTTTATTATAATGTATGATATTCGATTGCGTATGTAAGTACAATGACTTATAATAAAGAAAAAAAAGGAGCTTATTTTATGTCAAAAACATCAAATGTATACGCAAGAATTGAACCAGAAACAAAAGAACAAGCAGAAGCCATTTTATCAAAATTAGGTATACCATCTTCTGTCGCAATTAACATGTTTTATAATCAAATTATTTTAAATAATGGATTGCCTTTTGATGTGAAAATTCCATCAAATAAAATTTTAAATGAAGATGAACTAACAAAAGAGGAATTAGCTAAAGAGATATTTGCTGCTCATGATGAAGTTTTAAAAGGGAATACAATTCCTTTTGATCAATTTAATGAATCGTTAAAAAAGGATCTAAAATTATGAATTTTGAAAATGCGTATGGAATAGTCTATTCTTTATAATTGTATAAAAGATTTGTGAATGAAATGATTTTGGTGTGTGAGTATGTTAAAATGGAGCCCTAAAAAGGAGTGCTGAGCTTATGAAACAAAACCCAACACCTTGTATTACGAATCTTTTCATGTTGACAATTGCTGGAATTGTGAATGCTTTTGGAATCACATTGTTTATGACACCTGTAAAATTGTATGATAGTGGAATTTCTGGAACTTCTATGCTACTTGAACAGATTACACCATCTTATTTATCATTATCACTATTCTTATTAATATTAAACATTCCTTTATTTTTGATTGGACTTAAAAAACAAGGAAAGAAATTTACTTTTTATGCTATATATACTGTTTTTATATATTCCTTATTCGCATGGCTGATAACGGATGTTTTTCCAATTGATGTAAGTATTGCTTCACCATTAGCAGGTACGGATTTATTACTTTGTGCACTATTTGGTGGTATGATTTCAGGTATCGGAAACCGTAGGTACCTTTGTGATGATCTATAATGTGATTTTATACATGTTTTGTGGCATTGTATTAAATAGTTGGGTATTACCACTTTATTCGGTAGTTGCTTATTCAGCTGCATTAAAGACAATTGACTTTGTCGTAGAAGGTATTGATCGAGCTAAATGTGCCATGATTGTAACTGAGTATCCAACCGAAATATGTGAAGCATTAAGTAATACTTTTGGAAGTGGCGTTACTCGAGTGGATGCCACGGGTGGATATTCAAAACGCAATAAATCCATAGTTTATTTTGTAGTCAATCGATATCAGGTACACCCCATGAAAGAAAGAGTGCATGAAATCGATTCCAAAGCTTATATTATCATGAGTGAAGTGGCTGATATTTTTTCAAATAATATGGATAAAGCATAAAGAAAAGTGGGGGAATTAAATTTCCTCCACTTGTTTTGTCCATAGATTTCTTGATGCATCGCTAGGCATTCTCCAGTCACCTCTTGGTGAGAAACAAATAGATCCAACCTTAACACCATCTGGCATACAGTTTCTTTTGAATTGTTGGGTAAAGAAACGATTGTAGAATGTTATGATGGCCTTTTTTATTGTTTCCTTTTCTACATCCTTAAATGCAACACAAGCTAAATCATAGATTTTCTTTGGTTCATCGTGATGTCTTAACATTTGATATAAGAAGAAATCATGAAGATCATAAGAACCCAATACTTCTTCTGTTTTTTGAGCAATCTTACCATTTTTATCTGGTGGTAAAAGCTCTGGAGATACTGGTGTATCACAAATATCCATCAATACATCATGTAATACTTCATCTTTTAAAGCAACACTTTCAACAATATAACGAACAAGTGTCTTAGGAACACTGGCATTGACTGCATACATACTCATGTGATCTCCATTATATGTACACCATCCTAGAGCAAGTTCACTTAAATCTCCAGTACCTACAACGATCGCATTGTAGGCATTGCTTAAATCCATAAGAATTTGTGTTCTTTCACGAGCTTGTGAGTTTTCATACGTAATATTATGAACTTCTGGATTGTGGTGAATATCTTTAAAGTGTTGGTTTACACCATCCACAATAGAAATTTCTTCACTAGATACATGAAGTAGGTCCATTAAGATTTGCGCATTGGATTTAGTACGTTTTGTTGTTCCAAAACCAGGCATTGTGATCGCATGAATTCCTTTTGAATCATAATTGTTGATTTTAAAGGCTTCATGACATACAAGTAAAGCTAAAGTAGAATCAAGTCCTCCACTTATTCCAATCACAACATCTTTACAGTGAATCTTAGAAAGACGTGTTGCTAAGCCTTGTGCTTGAATGTGTAATATTTCTAAGCAGCGAACAATTCTTTCATCTTGATTATTTGGAACAAAAGGATAAGCATCAATATAACGATTGAATTCAATTTCATGGATTGGTTTTGATGCGAAATCTACGGTTGTATAATTTACATGGAATAAATCTTGCATGCTTGTCTTATAGTGTAGACGATCATGGTTTAAGTGGTCTAAATCAATTTGTCCATAAATAATTTTATCTGTTTTTGTCTCATTTAAGATAGACCCGTTTTCACAAATTAAATTGTGTCCAGAGAAAACTAAATCACTAGAACTCTCTGTAGGACCAGCACTAGCATATATATAGCCAGCATAACATTTAGCACTTTGATCTTTGACTAAATTTCTTCTGTAATTCGCTTTTGAGATGATTTCATTGGAAGCACTTAGATTACATAATATATTTGCTCCAGCTAGTGCATGGGTTGAACTTACTGGAATAGTAACCCATAGATCTTCACATATTTCAATTCCTAAACAAGCCGATGTTGTTGAATCTTTAAATACGATATGATTTGAAACAGGCACTTTTTTATTTTTATAAGTAAATGTTGTGTTTTCTTTCAATTCACTAGCACTCGAGAACCATCTTGTTTCATAGAATTCGTTGTAGCTTGGGATATATGTTTTTACTTGAATACCTAGAATATCATGGTTAAAACAAATGGCAGCGCAGTTATAAAGCTATTATCAATTTCTAAAGGCAAGCCTAAGACTGCAACAAGGTTTTCTGGTAGTTCTTCGACAATTTCAAATAGAACTTGTTTTGCTTTATTTAATAATGTGTGTTCATAGAATAAATCTTGACATGTATATCCTGTAATACATAGTTCTGGGAATACTGCAAGTTGTGTATCTGAATCCAATTCTTGGATACATTTTAAAATTTCTTCTTCGTTAGCCTGTGGATCTCCAATGAAGACTTCCGGAGTACAGGCAGCCGTTTTATAATATGAATAACGATGCATGTTGATACCTCATTTCCATTAAAAATTATATCAAAAAAAGACGTCCATTTTAAGGACGTCTTTGATTAATGTTCACTTAGTTCGTGAAGACGATCTCCATATGCAGATTCATCTGCATCTTTTTTATCGTTTTCAGTAGCATATTTTTTAACTAATGCACTTGATTTGTTGATTGGTTGTAAAGTACCAGCACCTGCAACACATCCACCAGGCATGCCATACCTTCTAATAGGTATCCGTTTAGTCTTCCGGCTTTTGCCATCATCAACATTGTTTTACAGTTCTTTAATCCTTCAGCAGCTTGAACTTAACTTCAGTTCCAGGATGTTCTTTTAGGATTAAATCTTTAACAGCTTTGGCAACACCACCACTCACGGCAAATCCACGACCTGCATTTGTTCCTTCTGTTAATGGATCTGAAGTAGTGATTTGGTCTAATTCAATACCTTTCGCATTGAACATACCCATAACTTCCTCAAAAGTTAATACGAAGTCAATATCACTGCGGATTGATTTACGGCTTGCTTCCAATTTCTTAGCAGCACAAGGACCGATGAATACAACTTTAGCGTTTGGTTTTTCTTTTTTGATCAAACGACCTGTTAATACCATTGGAGTTAATGCCATTGAAATATATGGTGCAAAGTCAGGGAAGTTTTTCTTCGCCATAACTGACCATGCAGGACAGCAACTTGTAGCCATAAATGGTTGTTTTTCAGGAACTTTCTCTAAGAAGTCTTCCGCTTCTTCAATTGTACATAAGTCAGCACCAATCGCAACTTCTACAACATCCGCAAAACCTACAGCTTTTAATGCAGCTTTTACTTTATCTGGAGTTACAGCTGGACCAAATTGACCAACGAAAGCAGGGGCAACAGCTGCAATGACTTCATAACCCTCTTTCATGGCATAAATTGTTTGGAAAATCTGTCCTTTATCAACGATAGCTCCAAATGGGCAGTTAACTAGACACATTCCACAACTAACGCATTTATCATAATCAATTTCTGCTTTTCCATCTGCATCGGATTTGATCGCATCCATACCGCAGCTAGCAGCACATGGACGTTCTAATTTAGTAATTGCGTGATAAGGACATGCATCCATACAACGTCCACATTTAATACATTTTTCTTGATCAATACAGCTTTTACCATTTACGATATGAATCGCATCTTTTGGACAAACTTCTGTACATTGGTGTGATAAACATCCTTGACAAGCGTTTGTTACAAATACTTCTTTTCTGGACATGCATTACATGCAAATTTAATAATGTTGATAAGTGGATCATCATAGTATTTTTTAGCGATCGTACTTTCTTCAATTCCATCAGAAACATTCGTATATTCAGTAATGTCACGAACAGGTAAACCCATACCTAAACGTAATCTTTCGCCAATGATTGCACGTTCTAGAAAGATGCTATCACGATATTTTGCTTTTGTACCAGGTAAAATTTCATATGGAATCTCTTCCATACGTTTAGAATAATCTGTATTGTCATCGTACGCCATTGAAGCGATGGCAGTAAAGACCTGACGACGAAGGTCAGTTACCGAGTTATAAATTCCTCTCATATTTCCTCCTATTTTTATTCCTCATATAGACTCATACAATATTATATAGTAAAAAGTCTATTTGTGAAAGTTTTAATTAGTATAAAATATTATTATTTTTTTCTAATAGTGATATAATACCGTGCGGGGTGAATTGTTTGGTAAAAATTGTATGGGATTGGAACGGAACTTTGTTAGATGATGTTGATTTATGTTTTTCATGTATCAACCGACTTTTAGTGAATCATGAACTACAGCCGTTAAGCACTTTAAATCAATATCGAGAAGTATTTACATTTCCAATAGAAGATTATTATAAAAGGGTTGGCTTTAATTTTGATAAAATACCTTTTTCCATATTGGCTCACGAATATATGGAAGATTATCAAGAAAAAAAGTTATGATTGTAATTTACATGCAGATGTATTGACTGTTGTAGAAAAGGCTAAGCGTTTAGGTTTTTCACAAACTGTACTTTCTGCAAGTAAAATGGATTATCTTCTAAGACAAATGCAAAATTTAAATGTAGATACTTTATTTGATTCAATTTATGGAATCAATGATATCTATGCGAAAAGTAAAGTGGAATTAGCCCATGCGTTTAAACAAACATGCAGCCAAGATGATGAGATTTATTTTGTAGGAGATAGCGTTCATGATTATGAAGTCGCAAAAAGTATTGATGCCAAATGTATCTTGGTGACAACAGGGCATCAAAATCGTAAGACTTTAGAAAGTGTGAATGTACCGGTTATGGACAGTTTAATGGAAAGTTTGGATTTTATTTATGAAAGAGATTAAGATCAATTCAAATGATGCGAATCAAAGATTAGATAAGTTTTTAATGAAAACTTTCCTAAGCTAGGCAAGTCAATGATGTATAAGGCGATTCGAAATAAAAAATCAAAGTAAATCGCAAGCGTTGTACTTTTGATCAGAAAATCCAGGAAAATGATAGTATTCTATTGTTTTTACCTCCGGATGTTTTAGAAGAGAAAAAAGTGGAAACAAATTATATATCATCGAAATTAGATGTCATTTATGAAGATGAAAATATCTTAATTGTGAATAAGCCATACGGCTTATTATCACAGAGTGATCAAAGTCAAAATCAAGATTGTCTAGTGAATCGTGTGCAGGCATATTTAATGGAGAAAAACGAATATGATCCTAATAAGGAACATTCTTTTGCGCCTAGTATTTGTCATAGATTAGATCGAAATACAACGGGTCTAGTGATTGCTGCAAAAAATGCGAATGCTTTAAGAAAAGTAAATGAGGCAATCGCAAATCGTACGATTCAAAAGATGTATCGAGCCCATGTTGTGGGTACTTTTGAACAAAAAGATTTTACTATGTGTTATTACATTCGCAAAGAAAATACAATTGCGAAGGTAAGTGATAAAAAATTAGAAGGCTATCAAAAAGCATTAATGGATGTACATGTTGAAAGAGATGATGGCGAGAATTCAATTTGTACAATTACTCTTCATACAGGAAGATTTCATCAGATTCGTGCTTTAATGGGGCACATACAACATCCTTTGTTGGGTGATGTAAAATATGGATATCATGGAAAAAAAAGGCCGGTAGAATTGATGGCATATCGGTTGGAATTTCATGATGTAGATTTACCACTTCAACAAACGGTGTTTGAAATTCCAAGAGCATAGTAGGAGGGTATGAATATGCAAGAATATCGATATCTATTAGATATTGCCTTAATTTTATTAATGACAAAAGCCTTTGGACTTTTTTCTCGTCGATTACGTATGCCATCTGTAGTAGGTGCATTGATCGCAGGAATCGTTTTAGGGCCTGCGGTATTAAATATAGTTGAGCCAAGTAAGTTAATTGAATCTTTATCGGAAATTGGTGTTATCGTCTTAATGTTTGCGGCTGGTCTTGAAACAAGCATAACAGATTTAAAGAAAGCAGGACTAAAAGCATTTATTATTGCGACACTTGGTGTGTTGGTTCCATTAGCTGTTGGATACGTGGTTGGTGGATTCTATAATGTTGGACCAGATGCATGGTTACACAACTTATTCTTAGGTGTTATTTTAACAGCTACAAGTGTTGGTATTACGGTAGAAACATTAAAAGAAATGGGATGTATGTCTACAGAAAGTGGAAATGCGATTCTAGCAGCCGCTGTTATTGATGATGTTTTAGGTATTATTTGTTTAACATTAGTAACAGGTATGGCTGATAGTTCAGTTAATATTGGTGTTGTTATGTTTAAAATTTTACTATTCTTTGTGTTTGCCGTTGTTGTAGGTTTGATTTTACACAAAGTATTCTCATGGTGGTTTGAACATGATTCATGTGGTGGACTACAAAGATATTCAATCGTATCTTTTGCGTTCGCATTGATCATGGCCTTCTGTTCAGAAGCATTCTTTGGTGTTGCAGATATCACTGGTAGTTTTGTGGCTGGTTTGATTCTTTCTGGTACAAGACAATGTGATTATGTCACAAAACGTATTTCAACATTATCTTATATGTTGATTACGCCTGTATTCTTTGCGAGTATTGGATTAAAACTTTCTCCAATCACATGGAATGCCAAACTTATTGAGTTAGTTATTGTATTATGTGTGGTTGCCGTTTTGACAAAAATTATTGGATGTGTCTAGGTGCTATTGTATGTAAATATACACCGACACAAGCCATTCGTGTTGGATGTGGTATGATCAGTCGTGGTGAAGTTGCCTTGATTGTCGCAAATAAAGGTATGGCATTAGGTATTTTACCTGAGGTCTTTGTGACTCCAGTATTATTGTGTGTCGTATTCACAACGGTTGTTACACCAATCTTATTAAAAATCGTATACAAAAAGAAACCGAATGATGCAGATTTTGTACAAACTGCAAATTGTTAATATTATTTTCACATTGAGTCTTTATACTGAAAGTATGAAGACTCTTTTATTTATGTTTATAATTACATTTTTAATGAAACCATTTCAACTATCGACTGTTTATTTCGTTTTATTTTTGTATTTTCTTGCCAAAAAAGACTATGAAACGATGTATATTGAAAAGTATTGGATTTTTCCATCGATACTTCTTTTATTCTTTTGTTCAAGTTATGTGCCATTATTAAATCGAATCTGTACAAGTCTAGTTTTTCTTTTTGTCAGTGGAACCATTAAATTGATTAAATCCGATTGGATTGCAGTGCCGATGTGTGTTATTTGGTTTTTTTTGGATTTTATTTAGGCATAGAAAGAATGCTTGTAGCTTTATATATTAGTGTTTTACTTGGAATACTTTGGATTTCATATAAAAAAAAGCATATCCTTCCCTATATATCGTGTTTGGCAGTTGGTGTATGGATTGCCGTTTTGAAAGGATATACGATTTTCTATTTTCTAATGAATCTTTTTTCTTGAGGACAAGTAATATCTACATCATTAAATTGAATATGATGACTTTGAAGTAAAAGTCCTGTATTATCAATTTTTTACCTCCATATAGAGGATCGTTTAAAATGGGATGGTTCAAAGAAGCACATTGAACACGGATTTGATGTTTTCTTCCGGTAAGAATCGTTACTTGAATTAATGAACAATCTTTACAATTTTTAAGTGTATTAAATATTGAAACACTTTCTTTTCCATTTGGATGAATGATCATTTTCTTGGCATTATGACGATCTCTTGCGATATTTGAAATGATCTTTTTATTTTTATAATTTGTATGACCTTGTACTAAGGCAATATATTCTTTTTTATATGGTGCTCTTCCATGTTTTTATCGCAATAGGCCTGAAAGAATGGATGCTTACAAAATAACACCAAACCACTTGTTTCATAGTCAATTCGATGGATAGCTTGAGCTGGATATTTGTTTTGGTTTAATTGTAAATATCCATTGACTCGAGCTTGTAGAGTGTCTTGGTTGTTCCATCATCGTGAACCAATAAAAATGGAGGCTTAAAGGCTACGATCAAAAATGTATTTTCATATAAAATGTCAACCGGTTCATAATTTATTTCAACATCTTTTTCTGGGTAATTAAAATAAATCGTCTTTTTCTCTTCATCTATTTTAAGATGCTTTTTATGTGTTTTTGAAATACAAAAAGTCTCAAAGATTTCTTGAGAAGTTGTTGTATAGCGCATGTAGTTTTCATTTATATTTTTTATGAGCATATCAATAGAATATTTTAATGATGCGTGTCATAATGTCAATAGAAGAACAGGAGGAATACTTATGAAAATCTTTAAAAATTTAGAAAACGGTAGTGTTGTTGAAGGATTGTTGATGGATGTTGTTCCTAATGGGTATCGTGAATTAAAAGCGGGTGAAGTGGATGCGGCACAAGAAAAGCATGTTCCACAAGTAAGTGTAGAAGATAATAAACTTAAAGTTGTAGTTGGAAGTGTTGAACATCCAATGTTAGAAGCGCACTATATCACAAATATCTGGGTTGAATATAGTGATGGAACTGTGGATCGTGCAGGACTAGTACCAGGAATGAAACCAGAATATGTTTTTGATTCAAAAGGAAGAACAGGTAAGGTGACTGTGTATGAGTATTGTAATTTGCATGGTTTATGGAAAAATGAAATAGAATTGTAATTAAAATGTAAAAATAGTGACAGATTGTTGAAATAAACAATCTGTTTTTTTATAATAAAAGCATGTATAAAGAGAAATTAAGAGAATCATTTAAAGTATATGATGAAATCGTATTAAAGTGTTTTTGTGGGATTTTTATTGGTGCTATTGTTGCACTTTGTGAAGTTGTTTTTGGCAAAGGTCTAGAATGGATCTTAAATTTTAGAGAACATATGGGATGTGTTATGTTAGTAGGACTTCCGTTTGCTGGTTTAGCCATTGTGTTCTTGTTTGATCATTGGGGAAGAATCTCTAGAAAAGGTATGGGGCTTGTCTTTGAAGTTGATCAAGGAAAGAGTGATTGGATTCCTCTTCGTATGGCACCGTTTATGGTCGTGTCGACATGGATTACACATTTCTTTGGTGGTAGTGCTGGTCGAGAAGGAGTTGCAATGCAGATTGGAGCGACTGTATCCCATTATTTCGGTAAGTATTTTCGTTTTAAAAATAGTGGTGTCATCTTCATGGTTGCAGGTATGGCAGCTGGTTTTGCCGGTTTATTTGGAACTCCAATTACGGCTATTTTCTTTGCCTTAGAAGTATTAGTTGCGGGAACCTTAAAATATCGAGCTATGTCATGTGCAATTCCGGCTAGTTTTACAGCAGCCTATGTTTCTAGTTTATTTGGATTACATAAGAGTACATTTAAAATTGGAAGTGTAAGTGATTTAGATGTCGAACTATCCATAAAACTTTTAGTTTTAGGAATTTTATTTGGCTTGATTGGCGGATTGTTTGCATTTTCTTTAAAGCATACAAAAGCTTTTGTGGCAAATAAAATAAAGAATCCTTATAAACGCATTTTTATGATGGGTATTCTTGTTGCGATTTTATTGTTTGTATTTGGCAAGTGTCGTTATTCTGGGGTTGGTGAAAACTTGATTGTGGGATCTTTTACATCTGAAAAGATATATAGTTATGATTGGATCTTAAAATTTGTTTTAACAATTTTAACTTTATCAGCTGGTTTTCAAGGTGGAGAAGTTACACCATTGTTTGCGATTGGATCAAGTTTAGGAGTTATAATTGCGCCTGTTTTTGGGTTAAACCTTTATTTGTGGCAGCTTTAGGATATTGTAGCGTTTTTGGTGCTGCAACGAATACTTTTTTAGCGCCGATTGCGATAGGCATGGAAGTGTTTGGATATCAATATTTTCCATTCTTCTTTGTAGTATGTGCTATAGCTTATATAGTAAATCAAAATGAATCGATTTATGCTTTACAAAGACAAGTCAGAGAATGATTTGTCTTTTTTTTATAGCGATTTGAAAACGCATACAAATTTCCTTAAATAAGTAGATTTTATTTGAAAAAGTGCTATACTTTAGTTATATAAAGAGTATTATTAGGAGGATGATTATGAAACAGAATAATATGCTCGCCATGATTTTAGCGGGTGGCCGTGGGACACGTCTTTTAGAACTAACTAAAAAGAATGCGAAGCCGGCTGTTTATTTCGGAGGAAAATATCGTATTATCGATTTCCCGCTAAGTAACTGTGCGAATTCAGATATCAACGTTGTAGGTGTTTTAACACAGTATGAATCTGTAGAATTAAATGCTTATGCTGGCGCCGGACAAAGATGGGGACTTGATGCACGTGGAAGTGGTGTTTATGTTTTGCCGCCACGAGAAAAAGATGGAACAAAATTTGACGTTTATCAAGGAACGGCAGATGCCATTACTCAAAATATTGACTTTATTGATAAGTTTGATCCTGAATATGTATTGATCCTTTCAGGTGACCACATCTATAAAATGGATTATGCAGATATGTTATCTTGTCATAAGGCAAACAATGCAGATTGTACAATTGCAGTACTTCCAGTTTCGATGAAAGAAGCAAGCCGTTTTGGTATTATGAATACGGATGATGAAGGAAGAATTGTGGAATTTGAAGAAAAGCCAGAACATCCAAAGAGTAATTTAGCAAGTATGGGTATTTATATCTTTAACTGGAAACAATTGCGTAAAGCATTGATTTTGGACATGACTGCAGAAGGCTCTCACCATGACTTTGGTAAAGATATTATTCCTAACTTCTTAAACGCAAATAAGCGTTTATATGCTTACAAATTTGAAGGATATTGGAAAGATGTTGGTACAATTGATTCATTGTGGGAAGCTAACATGGATTTGTTAAATAAAAATAATGAATTGAATTTGGATGATCCAAATTGGAAAATTTATACAGAAGATATTCCAACTTTACCTCACTATGTAGGCCCAACTGGAAAAGTAGAACATTGTTATATCAACCAAGGTGCTGTCATTAGAGGACATGCAGTGGATTCCGTATTATTTAATAATGTTGATATTGATGAAGATGCATTTGTATCTCAGGCTGTATTAATGCCAAATGTTAAAGTTGGTAAAGGCGCAAAAATCTATCGTGCAATTGTTGCAGATGGTGTAAAAATTGATGATGGTGCTGTTGTTGGTAGTCCAGACAGTGAAGAAATCGTGTTGATTTCAAAAAGAGTAAAGAAGGGTGAATAATTATGTGTAATGCTTTAGGAATAATTACTTACAATGATTCTTCTGTATATGTAGAAGGTATGCAAAAATATCGTCCAATTGCTGCATTTAGCTTTTTAGGACGTTATCGCTTAGTTGACTTTGCAATTTCAAATATGTCAAATTCAGGAATTGATGATATCCAAATTTATGTAAATGGAAATCCTCGTTCTTTAATTGATCATGTTGGAACAGGTCGTCACTATAATATCAACTCTAAACATGGACATTTATCTTTAGTGCCTGTATATACAGATGGTGGAAATTCACGTTTTACTACAGATATCTCATGTTATGCAGAAAATATTCATACAGTTATGGAAAACCACAATGACTATGTTGTGATTGCTCCAGCTAACATGCTTTATAAAGGAAACTATGAAGAACTATTAAAACAACATATTGAAAGTGGTGCAGAAGTTTCTGTTTTATATCAACATGTTGATAACGCAAAAGAAAACTATATTGGATGTGATGTTCTTCAAATGAATAAACAACGTGGTGTATTGAGTATTGAACAAAATTTAGGTAACTATAAATCTAGATATTTATCTTTACAAACATACATTATGTCAAAGGAAATCTTCAAAACATTAGTTGATGAAGCTCAAGAAACAAGTTCAATGTATTGGTTTAAAGATATTTTGAATGATAAATGTGTAGATATGGATATTCGTGGATTGAATTATCGTGGACACATTTATGTTATTAATGATTTGAAATCATATTATGAAAGTAATATGCAATTCTTAACAGAAGAAAAAATGAAAGATATTAATGATCCTGAATGGCCTGTATATACTCGTACAAGTGATTCAGCTCCAGCTATTTATTTAAATGGTGGTACTGCAACAGGTTCATTAATTTCGAACGGTTGTGAAATTAGTGGTGTAGTTAAGAATTCGATTGTGGGTCGTTCTTGTAAAATTGGAAAAGATGCATTAATTGAAAATTGTATCATTATGCCAGATGTAGAAATTGCAGATGGTGCACATTTGAAAAATGTGATTGTTGACAAACATTCTAAAATCGCAAAGAAAAAAGATTTAGCAGGTTTGGAAGAACAACCTTTGTATATTGGTAGAAGGGAGAACGTTTAATGGCATCAATTTTGATGGTTGCTGGGGAAGGATTACCATTCATTAAGACAGGTGGACTTGCTGATGTTATTGGTTCTTTACCACAAGCACTTACTGAAAGAGGACATGAGGTAAAGGTTGTAATGCCTTTATATAAGAAAATTAGTGATAAATACTATAATGAACTTCACTTTGATTGTGAATACTCAGTTTCAATCAATTATCATGAAGTACCGGTGCGTGTATTCTCAAAAGTGGTAGATAATGTTTGTTTCTTCTTCATTCAACATCAAGGTTACTTTGAAAGAGATTCATTATACGGTTATCAAGATGATGGTGAACGTGGATATTTCCAAAAAGCTGTTATCGAAATGTTGAATCAGTTGAACTATTGGCCTAATATTATCCATTGCCATGATTGGCATACAGGTATGATTCCATGTATGGTAAAAGAAACACATGATGCAGATCCTAGATATCGTGCTATTCGTTTCGTATATACTATTCACAACATGGCATATCAAGGAAACTTTGGTCCTGAAATGTTAGATAGTTGTTTAGGTTTACCATACTATTTGTTAGACAATGGTAATGTGCGTTTTGATGGCGGAATTCATTCATGAAATCTGGTATTTTATATGCAGATAAAGTTACAACTGTATCACCAACTTATGCTCAAGAAATTTTATCACCTCAATATGGTGAACACTTAGAAGCTGTATTGAATATGCGTAAATATGATTTGTGGGGAATTGTAAATGGAATTGATATCCAGTTATGGAATCCGAGTACAGATCCAGAAATTCCTTATCACTTTGATAAGGTGAATATTGCATCTCAAAAGAAAAAGGCAAAAATGGCCCTTCAAGAAGAATTAGGATTAGAAAAAAATCCAGATGTTATGATGGTTGGAGTCGTTTCGCGTCTAACTTGGCAAAAAGGATTCTATCTATTGATGGAACAATTAGATGCATTATGTGCTGCTCCTATTCAATTGGTTATTTTGGGTAGTGGAGAAAGTCAAATTGAAAATAAATTCCGCGAATTGGAAGATGGAAACAAAGGCAAAATTTGTTTCTATTACGGATATAATGAAAGTTTGGCACACCGTATTTATGCGGCAAGTGATCTATTCTTGATGCCTAGTTTATTTGAACCATGTGGTATTTCGCAATTGTGTTCTATGCGTTATGGTACTTTACCTCTTGTTCGTGAAACAGGTGGTTTAAAAGATACAGTCGATGCATATAATGAATATGAAAAATCAGGAAATGGATTTAGTTTTGAGAACTACGATTCAAATGAATTGATCCACACATTGTATTATGCTTGTGATGTTTACTATAATCGCAAAGAAGATTGGGAAATGTTACAGCGCAATGCGTTAAACACAGATGTATCATGGCAACAAAGTGCTAAAACATATTCTTTGTTGTATGATGAATTAGTAGACTAATGAGAATTCTTGTTAGTGCATGTTTATTAGGATATAACTGTAAGTATAATGGGAAGAACAATTATAATTCGAAAATTGTTGAACTTTTAAAAGAACATGAAGTGGTTCCTGTTTGTCCAGAAATGTTTGGAGGACTTTCTTGTCCGCGTATTCCTTGTGAAAAAGTTGGGAATAAAATTATGGATAAAGAAGGGAATGATTGTACAAAACAGTTTATCAAAGGAGCAGAGATTGCTCTAAATATAGCGAAAGAAAAACAAGTGGATTTTGCGATTTTACAAAGAAGATCACCTAGTTGTGGATATTCCCTGATTTATGATGGGACTTTTAATGGGAATCTTATAGCTGGTAGTGGTATCTTTGCGCAGATGTTGCAAAGTTTAGATATTCCAATTATGGAAGCGGAATCAGAAAAATTCGTTTAGGTATTGTTTTCTTTGGCAAAATGTCATAAAATACATTTAGATTTGATTTAGGAGGATAATTATGAAACAAGTAACTGTAACTGTAGTAGATCCAGTAGGTCTTCACGCACGTCCAGCAACTGTAGCTGTTAACGCTGCTAGTAAATTCAAAAGCGAAATCAATGTAGCTTTCAAAGGACGTGAAGTAAACATGAAATCAATCATGGGAGTTATGTCTTTAGGAATTCCTACACAGTCAGAAATCACAATTAGCTGCTCAGGCGAAGATGAAGATGCTGCTGTAGCTGCAATCGAAGAAGTATTGCGCGCTCAAAAGATCATTGCTTAATTAAGAAAAGTCTCATAGTTTATGAGACTTTTTTATTTCAATGTTAGAAAAGAAGGAGAATGAATAATGTCTATTGTTGAAGAAAGATATTCAAAATGGTTAAACCATGAAAATTTAGCCCCTCAATATAAACCTGTTTTAGAAGCTATGGATGCTGAAGAAAAAATGATGCATTCTATACTACAATTGAATTTGGAACTGCAGGTATGCGTGGTCTTTTAGGTCCAGGAACAAATCGTATTAACATTCATACAATTCGTAAAGCAACACAAGGATATGCGAACTACATTAACGAAAATAATGGTGGAAAAGCTGGTATTGCGATTGGTTATGATAATCGTCATATGTCAAAAGAATTTGCGTTTGACTGCGCTGATTTATTAGCAAAAAATAATATTAAATCCTATGTATTTGAATCATTAAGACCAACACCAGAATTAAGTTTTGCGGTACGTCACTTAAATTGCTTTGGTGGTATTATGATCACAGCGAGTCATAATCCGAAAGAGTATAATGGTTATAAGTTGTATGATGATAAAGGATGTCAATTGATTCCATGTTTAGCAAGTCAGGTTATTGATAAGGTTAACGCAATTGAAGACGAATTGGCTATTGATGCAAATTGTACAGAAGAACAAAAGAAATTGATTACAGTGATTGGTAAAGATGTAGATGAAGAATACTACAAGAATGTATTGAGTATTCAATTGAATCCAGAAGTGAAAAAGGATATCAAGATCGTATTCTCACCAGAACATGGTACGGCAAATATTCCAGTACAAGAAGTATATAAACGTGCAGGATATACTTGCATTCCAGTTGTAGAACAGTGCACTCCAGATCCTGATTTTTCAAACACACCAACACCAAACCCAGAACAAGCCGGTGCTTATGAATTATCATTGAAATACGCAAAAGAAAATCAAGCTGATTTGATCTTAGTATGTGATCCTGATGCTGACCGTATGGGTGTTGGAGTGTTACACAATGGTGAATATGTTGTTTTAACTGGTAACCAATCTGGTTCTGTTGAAATTGAATATATTTGTTCACAGCTTCAAAAGCAAGGTAAAATGCCTGAAAACCCTGTAATGTTCAACACAGTTGTAACTAGTGATCTAGGTGAAAAGGTAGCTTCTGATTATGGTGTATCAACAGAAAAAACATTGACAGGATTTAAATTCATTGGTGAAAAAGTCGCTAAATATGAAAAAACGCACGAAAAGAATTATGTATTCGGATATGAAGAGAGTTATGGTTCATTAATCAAACCTTTCGTTCGTGACAAAGATGCGCCTCAAGCTTGTTTGATGCTTGCAGAAGCTTGTGCGTTCTACAAAGAACAAGGAAAAGATTTAGTCGATGTATTAGATAGCTTGTATGATCGTCATGGAACATATGAAGAAAGTCAAGTGGCTTTATCATTAGCGGGCGAAGCAGGTGCTAAGCGTATAAAAGAAATTCTAGCTACATTAAGAAAAGATGCTCCAACCCAAATTGGTGGTACGAAAGTTGTTCGTAGTGAAGACTATAAAGAATGTACAATCAAAGAAGGAGATACAGTCACTGAACTTACAGGATTCACTAAATCCGATGTATTAAAATACTATCTAGAAGATGGAAGTTGGATTGCGGTACGTCCTAGTGGAACAGAACCAAAATGTAAATTCTACTATTGTATTAAGGGAGCTTCAAAAGAGGATGCTCACAACAAAACAGTTCATTTCCAAAAGGCAATGGATGATTTGATTGCTAAGTAAAATTAAAGGATGTCAAATAAATGGCATCCTTTTTGTAAGCGCCAAATAAAATGATGTAGTTAAATAAATAAAAAAGAATCAGTTGAACATTGCTAAAAAATGTTAGCTGATTCTTTTATTTACAGTTCTTTTGTACGAACTTGCTCCATGGTAGAAATT
>ENA-OQCS01000732-OQCS01000732.1-human-gut-metagenome-genome-assembly--contig:-NODE-732-length-18220-cov-4.963135_pt1 | contig 18220 bp, 21 predicted proteins | sample MGYA00242757_ERZ504575 | MGnify/ENA primary metagenome ERZ504575 (study PRJEB26092, sample SAMD00036297) | human gut metagenome | host: Homo sapiens | study: EMG produced TPA metagenomics assembly of...
AATATACTTTTATCCATATTGAGATGTGTTAGTTCAATAAAATTAAAACACCAATGTTGTACATTTAAATGTGCTTCGATTGGTGTTTTTTATCAACATTGATGTATTAATTTTCTAATGTATTATAATCACATTCTTTCTTATTTTGATAGCTTGAACACCTTCATTATAGAAAGAATGGTGATTATTTTGTATAACATTTTTTGACACCACCCGCATAGCAGGTGGTTTTGTTGTTTTCGCTCGAATCCCTCGCTCAAACTGGCTAAAGCCAAAAGCATAAATAAAAATACACTGTTTTAACCGGTGTATTAGTGGCATCCTCCGCCACATGATGAACAATCATGTGAGCAACTTGATTGTTGCATTTGTTCTTCATGACGAAGTGTATTTACGCCAAGTCCCTCAATGCATACTGTGGCATTATCTGCTAAATTCGATACTTCTACGATTGTACATGCAGGGAATGGTTCATCTACAAAGTTTTTAAATGTATTCAAGAATGCATCTTTATCCTCGATATTCTTTAAATACACTGTGAACTTCACAACATGATGAAGTTGTAAACCATAGTTTGATAAAACATCAATTACTTTATTAATAGCTGTAATTGTTTGTTCCTGAATTGTTTCTCCAAGGCCTGTTTGACCACTTAAATAAAAGAAGTCTCCCAATTGAACCATATTTGAAACACATGGTGTTCCTTCTTGTTTTCCTGCTGATTTTAAAAATATATTCATAGTTAAAATTCCTTTCTTCTTCTATTATATAGAATCTATATCATCTTCTAAAGTATTTTGCACTAAAATTTCTCTAGGCTTACTACCTCTTGAAGGACCAATGATACCATTTGCCTCTAAAACATCCATTAATCTTGCAGCTCTAGAGTATCCTACTGAAAATTTTCTTTGAATCAAAGACGTGCTCGCCTTTCTTGATGCGATCACAAAACGTTTCACTTCCTCATATAAAGGATCTGCCGTAACATTTTGTGCCTCATTACCTTGATTCTGTAGATCTTTTAATTGAATAAAGGCATCATCATATTTTGGCATTGCCTGCGATTTCACAAATGCACAAATATTATTAACTTCTTCATCCTTAATAAAGACACCCTGAATACGTCTAGGACTCGTTTCTCCATTTGGCAAATACAACATATCACCATTTCCAAGTAATCGCTCTGCTCCAGCTTGATCCAAAATCGTTCTTGAATCCACAGCTTGTGATACCGCAAAGGCAATACGACTTGGAATATTTGCCTTAATTACACCCGTAATAACATCCACGCTTGGTCTTTGTGTGGCAACAATCAAATGAATTCCTGCAGCACGTGCAAGCTGCGTAATTCTTTGAATGCTTGCTTCCACCTCTTTAGCTGCCACCAACATCAAATCAGCAAGCTCATCAATAATAATGACAATACGAGGTAAAACCTTTAAGTGTTCATCATTATGCGTTAAAACATATTCATTATATGCCGTAATATTACGAACACCTAATTCACCAAATAAATCATAACGACGATCCATCATTTCTACAATGACCTTCAACGCCTTATTGGCAAGATCTCCATCTGTAATTACTGGAGATAATAAATGTGGTACATCATTATAGGGTGTAAACTCTACTTTTTTAGGATCAATCAAAACCAATTTCACTTCATCCGGTTTTGTACGCATTAATATCGAAGAAATGATCGCATTTACACAGACCGATTTACCACTACCTGTAGCTCCTGCAATCAATAAGTGCGGCATACGATTTAATTCACCATAGACATTATTTCCCATTAAATCTTTTCCTAAACAGAAAAGTAACTTTTTTATCTTTCATCGAATCCGGAATTGTACGCATCAAATCCTTCATCTGAACACTTGTCTTTTCAACATTTGGAATCTCAATTCCAACACTTGCCTTACCAGGAATTGGAGCTTCAATACGAATATCTTTAGCTGCAAGACCCATCTTGATGTCATTTTGTAAGTTACTGATTTTATTAACACGAACACCAAGTTCTGGCTTGATTTCAAACTTTGTTACACTCGGCCCAATATGAATCTGAACAAGATTGGCTTCGACACCAAATTCATGTAGGATTTCAATCAGTTTTTCCCCTTTTTCCTTAGCCGTAATTGTATTCGCATTGGATCTTGATTTTCTTTCCATATCCTCTAAAACATTCAATTTTGGAAGCTTATAGTTCTTAAAATCCGAATTTTCATCCCGAATATAATGCTTAGACTCCGCTTTTTCTACAACCCCTTCATTAACGACAGGCACTTCATTTCTTTCAACAACTTTTTCTTTTGGCTCATCATCCACATCCACCATAAAGCTAGGCTTTCTAGGCTCAAGATCTCCAATAATCAAAGGTTCATCATCCTTTGTTTCTTCAACGACAGGATCTGGTTGTACAGGTTTTACTGGATCGGCATTGATGATTTGAAAACTCGATTCATTTGTATCTTCGTCTTCAAATATGAAATTCTTACGATCAATCGATACCGGAGTTTCCTTGACTGGTTCACTTTTCAAAACCTTTTTAGGCTTTCTTTCATATCCCACAATCTTTTCATAACCAAACATCAATATCGCAAGCACAAAAAATAATAGTACCATGACATAGGTTCCAGAATAATCGAATAATGACTGAAAAAGACATAGCAACAAAGCTCCTGCTAATCCAGAATATGTTTTCAAATGACCCGTAATAATATTACCGGCATTTTCCATAATATATTTTAATCCATAACTACCTGGATGTGGTTTAAACTCCATAATCGAAGAAATCAAGCTTAAGCCAAGTGCCAAAAATAAGATTCCAAACATATAACGCTTACGAATCACAGGCTGTTCCTTATGGAAAATAAGAACTGCACACAAGGTAGCATTCAAAATAAATAATCCATTTGTCAAAGCTCCAAATAAGAATTCAAAGAAATGTTTTAAAAAAGCGCCTACAATGCCAAATTCTAAAACGGCAATAATACTAATACATATCATACAAATAAGGAAACACAAACGAAATAAGTTTGAGTGCAACCAAGACGTTTGTGTTTTCTTCTTCGTAGATTTTTTTCGTGTTGTTTTTTTTCTGGCTTTTGCCATACTTACCCCACTTTCTACTTATTTAAGTTAATTTCTAAAATAACCGGTAAAATCATCGGTCTTTTTGCGGTTTGTTTATAAAGATATTTAGAAACTTATCACGAATCAAATTTCGTGTCTCTAAATTATCATATGTTTTATTTTCAACCGCCTCATTGATTGTGTCTTCCATAATTTTGGCAACATCCCCAGTAATATATTCGGCATCGCGCAAATAGATCAATCCACGACTCTGTACATCTGGACCATTGATGATCTTTTTCGTTTTCGCATTAATACCAATTGCCAAAATCATAACACCATCCGTACTTAATGTTTCACGATCTTTCAAGACAACACCAGCCATATCCCAGTTTTCTTTTCCATCGATCATTGTTTCATGAAGTTCTAATTCCATAGCACAAGAAACCAATTTACGATTTTCAAAAGTAGCAACCTGACCATTATCTAAAATAATGATACGACTTGGATCATATCCCATTTCAACCGCAATCTGTGAATTCATATGCAACAGACGATATTCCCCTTTGATTGGAATGTAATATTTTGGTTTTGTAAGGAAGATCATCATCTTCAAATCTTCTTTACTAGGGTGCATACTCAAAACATTCTTGTCTAGAACAATGATTTCACCCTCTTTTTTATACATATCATTTTCCATGCTCTTGAATTCATTTTCAACACCAGGAACAACTGGACTTGCGACCACGATCACATCATCCTGATCAAATACAATCGACTCTAATTCATTGTTGGCAATATTGTTGATTGTTTTAAACAAAGACTTACCTTGTCCAGAAATGATGACCACAACATCTTTCATGGAATTATCAAAATCAGCTGGATCAATAACTAAAGATGGATCGACTTCATAGCCAATTTCCTTTAAACGATCCACTAAATCACGTAATTCCTTCGTATAGAAAACCATCTTACGATGATTTGCCATACAACAATCAATGATTTCCTGAATGCGATACACACTTTGTGTATATACACTGACAAAAACACGTTTATTTTCATGTGTTTCTAAAACCTGTAAAAGCTTTGGCGAAATACGATGACTTGGAGAAGTATGGCCACTTCTTTCAGCTCCCTTACTTTCCTGCAACAATACCAATACACCTTCATTACCAAGTTCCGATATTGTTGTAAAATCAGCTCTATAAGCATCTTCTAAATCATCATAATCCTCGATGAACTCACCTGAATATACGATATATCCTTGTTCAGTACCAATCGCAAGACCAAACGTTCCAGGATATGCATGGGTAATTGGGAAGAAGACAACTCTTCTTTTTCCAATACGCTTCTTTTCATTACGCTTAACACCATGAACACGCACACCCGTAATGTGTTCCTGTCGAATCATTTTTTGTACTTCTTTTACAGCTAGAGGCGCCGTATACACATCACAAGGAACTTGTTTTAATAAATATGGTAAAGCTCCCATAACATCATCGTGTCCATGCGTAATAAAAATACCTGCGACACGATTTTTATTTTCCACTAAATATGTAAAATCTTGAATTATAAATTCAATACCTAACGATTCTTTATTGTCTGGAAATTTGATTCCAGCTTCAATTACGTAGATGGATTGATCCACCTCCACACAGAATAAGTTCTTACCATCCTCATCTAAACCACCAAGGGCGAAGATACGAATTTTTTCTGTCAATGAAGGCATTTTTTCTTCTTTCATATTATCTCCTTTTAAATAGTATTATTTTTCTAAATTATATCATACAGCTACGCCATCTAAAGAGAAAGTTTTCGCATCTAAGATCTTAACTTCAACAAAATCTCCTGCTTGAATATTTTCCCCTTTAAAATTCACTAGTTTTTGCGTATCTGTATATCCCGAATACACATTTTCATCTTTCTTACTAGGACCATCCACAAGTACTGTCACTGTACGACCAATATAAGCTTTGTTCTTTTCTAAAGCTAAATCATTCCATGTTTTATTTAATGTAGCTAAACGTTTTCTCTTTGTCTCCATATCAATCGAATCATGCATACGACTGGCTGGTGTACCAGGTCTAGCAGAGAAAATAAACGTAAAGGCATTATCATATTTACAATAACGAACAACATCTAATGTATGTTCAAATTGTTCATCTGTTTCATTTGGAAATCCAACAATGATATCTGTTGAAACAGCAACATTTGGAATTGTATTGATGATCTTATCATATAAAGCCAAATAAGATTCTTTTGTGTAACGACGACCCATTAATTTAAGTACATCATCATCTCCAGATTGTAAAGGCAAGTGAATAAACGGCATGATATTATCATACTTTGCGATGACATCAATCATTTGTTCAGAGAAATCCCAAGGATGACTCGTTGTAAAACGAACACGAGGAATTCCAATCTTAGCCACTTCCTCTAATAAAGTCGCAAAATCTTGCTCATTATCCATATCTTTACCATATGCATTTACATTTTGCCCAAGCAATGTAATTTCTTTATATCCCTCATCTTTCAATTCTTGAACTTCTTTTAAGATTTCAGACATCTTTCTAGAACGCTGTTTTCCACGAGTATAAGGAACAATACAATATGTACAGAATTTGTCACAACCATACATAATATTGACCCAAGCCTTGAATGTTCCAAAACGATGTACTGGTAGATTTTCGTAAACTTCTCCTTCTTTCGAATAGATTTTTACGACCTTTTTACCTTCAAACATACAACTATAAAGCATACTTGGAAGTTCTTGAATATTATGTGTTCCAAACAACAAGCGTACTTGAGGATATTTTGTAAGCAAAGTTTCAACCAAACCTTCTTCTTGCGCCATACAACCACATACGCCAATGATCAAATCTTTATTTTCGCGATATAACGCTTAAAGTTACCAATCTCACCTAAGACTTTCTCTTCGGCATTTTGACGAATCGCACACGTATTGATGATAATGACATCACTGCCTTCAGCCGTTTCATTTGGTGTAAATCCTAGCTCATCTAAAATTCCAGCCAATGTTTCGCTATCACGTTCATTAGCTTGACAACCATATGTTGAAATAAAATATGTTTTTCCTCTTCCCATCATACGAGCTACTTCAGGAATCGTGAAAGTATCAATACGATCAATTGTATTTGTAGTTCGTTTTTGTGCTTCTTTTAAATCGGGTAAAACCCATCCTGGTTTTTGTTTCATATGTTCTCCTTTCGAAAAAAAATGCCAAGCATTAAGCTTGGCAAATGTTTTTAATTTGAATTACTGGTTGATTGCTCCAACTGGGCAAGTTCCTACGCATGAACCGCAATCGATGCAAGTTCCTTCGTCACAAACTGATTTTCCTTCATCATCTAATGAAAGAGCTCCAACAGGACATCCTCCTACACAAGCACCACATCCGATGCAAGCATCTTTATCGATATTTACTGCCATTGTCATTTCCTCCTTGTTTAATAATTTATACTCAAATTATACTATATCCTAGAAGTGAATCAAGGCAGTTTAGTAAGTGCAGGCTTACCGTAATTCATTTACCAAACTAAAAAATTGAAGTCGGGACTAAAGCCCGACATTTTTATTTTGCGTATTCCTGGGCACGTGTCTCACGAATAACATTTACTTTGATTTGACCTGGATATGTCAATTCAGATTCAATCTTATCACGAATATCACGAGCTAATTTTACACAAGTCAAGTCATCAACGTGTTCTGGATTTACAAGCACACGAATTTCACGACCTGCCTGAATCGCAAATGCATTCGCAACACCATCAAATCCATTCGCAATCTTTTCTAAGTTTTCAAGACGGTTGATGTAAGCTTGAGCACTTTCTTTACGAGCTCCAGGTCTTGCAGCACTAATTGTATCAGCCGCAATAACCAAATGACTTGTTAAGAATTTTGGCTCTACATCACCATGGTGTGAGTGAATCGCATTCAATACAATTTCTTTTTCAACCATGCTTTTTACAGAATTTGTATCCCAATTCAACATGAAGATCCATCTTGTTGCTCAATATTCAATGCCTTACCAATATCATGCAATAGACCTGCACGTTTGGCAATTTGTTGATTCAATCCAAGTTCAGCTGCCATGCATCCCGCAATATAGGCAACTTCCATAGAATGCTGTAATGCATTTTGTCCATAAGAATAACGATACTTCAATGTACCAATTAATTTTACGATTTCACGATCAATTCGACCAATACCCAATTTGAAGATAGCATCTTCTCCAGCCTTCATGATTTCTTGATCAATTTCATTCTGGTATTTCTTTACAACATCCTCAATACGTCCTGGCTGAATTCTTCCATCACGAATCAAGTGTTCTAACGCAAGTCGAGCCACTTCACGACGCACCGGATTAAAACATGTGATCGTAATCAAATCTGGTGTATCATCAATATTCAATTCAACACCAGTAGCTTGTTCAAAACAACGAATATTACGACCTTCACGGCCAATAATACGTCCCTTCATTTCTTCACCAGGTAATGACACAACACTGACTGTTTTTTCCTGTGTTTCTTGTTGAGACATACGCTCAATAGCTAAGGCGATGATATTTTGCGCTTTTTCATTGGCAGTTGCCTTTGCCTCATCCTCTTTATCTTTGATATATGCGATTGTTTCATGTTCCATTTTCTTCTCTACAATCGCAAACAATTCTTCTCTGGCTGCCTGGCTTGACATTTTGGCAACACTTTCTAAAACAACAACTTGTTTATCAATTTCTTCTTGTAATTTCTTTTCTTTTTCGTCTAATGATGTCAGTTTGTCAGCAACACTCTTCATCTTTTCATTAATCTGACGCTCTTTTTGATTTAACGCTTCATCACGAAAATTCAAGTTATCTTCTCTACGCAACAACTTGTTCTCTAATTCCATTGATTCTTGTTTACGTTCTTTAATTTCTTTTTCAGCTTCAACACGCAAATCATGAGCCTGTGTCTTTCCGTCTAGCACAGCTTGTTTCACGCGAGAGTCTGCTTCATTTTGAGCTTCTTTTAAAATTTGTTCTGCTTTTTGCTGATTCTTATTTAAACCTGCTTTGGAAATTCCGACCATACAGCCAGATCCAATCGCAAGACCTGCGACACCAGACAAAACGATCCATAGTACATCCATACTATTTCCTCCTTTTCGTCCTTTGTTCTAGGTAAAACCAAAAATATTATACACGAAAACAGGCATAAAGTCTATCGTGTCAAATCCTAAAATAAAAGATGTTTGTCTAGACAAACACCTTAGAAAATGGCACGAACCATAAAGAAAACTAAAACAATTATACCAAGTGCAATGCGATACCATCCAAACACTTTGAAATCATGCTTTTTAATATAAGACATTAAGAAACGAATCACAAAAATAGAAACGACAAATGCCACAATCATTCCAAAGGCAAGAATAAAAAATTCCAATAAACTAAACGAGAATCCAAATTTCACTAATTTTAATAGACTAGCACCAAACATAACTGGAATCGCTAAAAAGAAAGTAAATTCAGCCGCTACAGCACGACTTACACCAATCATTAATCCACCAATGATCGTTGCTCCAGATCTTGAAGTTCCAGGTAAAACGGCTGCCACAACTTGGAACAAGCCAATAATTAGCGCATCTTTATAAGATAAGGCAGCAAGTGTATCTACACTTGGACGCATATCTTTATTACGATTTTCTACATAGATAAACGCAACACCGACTAGAATCAACATAATCGCAACCACAAATCCATTATATAAATGTGCATCGATCCAATCATCTAATAATAAACCAATAACAGCTGCTGGAATTGTAGCCACCAAAATTTTTGACCATAAGATCCAAATGGATTTAACAGGAACATATTTCCTTTATTATTTTTTCTAAAAGGAAATATTTTATTCCAATACAATAAAACAACCGCTAAGATTGCACCCAATTGAATCACGACAAGAAACATACTCCAGAATGAACTTGATACATTCATCGGCATAATTTCTTCCAATAAAATCATATGACCTGTTGAGCTAACAGGAAGCCATTCCGTAATTCCTTCAACAATGCCATACAATATAGATTTTAAAATCTCAATCATATTTTCCTCCATACTACAGAAAAAGCCAGGATTTACCTGGCTAATTTACTACTTTTCAACGATTTGTTTGCCGTTGTATTCGCCACAAGAGCACATCTTGTGAGCAAGTTTATATTCACCACAATTTGGACAACGAGTCAACGCTGGTTTCACCAATTTGTAATGTGTTCTACGTTTTGCTTTACGTGTTTTTGAATTTCTTCTCTGTTGAACTGCCATGCTTGCACCTCCTAGTCATCATCCAGTTTGAAATCATTTAATTTTTCCCATCGTGGATCAATTTTTGGCTCTTCTCTATCTTGATCCGATAAAAGCTGCCAACCATCTCCCTTTGGATATTGATCACGAGGTAAACGAGTGATACTCATTGGAGCCTCATATAATATCGCCTGGAAAATCTCTGGGTTAATATCGATTGTATCTTTTTTCACCACGATAATTTCCTGATCCTCTGCATCCTCTACAGGAACAAAAGAATACGTTTGTTGCGACTCCGCCTCAAATGGAACATCAATATCTTCATTTGTGATGGAATCTAGAACAACCATTGTTCCGTCCATACTCAAATCACTCGATACGAAATTCATTCCGTCAAACTCTAATGTACCCGTAACATGTACATCTGGAACAGACTTGACAGAAGTATGATGAAGCAGATCGTTTTCTTCAATCGCAATCCATTCATCGATCTCAATAATATGGTTATTTGCATTTAAGAAGTCTTTTCTATTAAATTTCACGATCTTCACCTCATGTCGCATTTGATATTATAATAAAAGTAATTCATAAAGTCAATATTTCCACAAGAAAAAGATTCTGTTATCATAATGAATATGAAAACGTGCGGAATTATTACAGAATATAATCCTTTTCACCAAGGACATATTTATCATATCAAAAAAACGAAAGAATTAACACAATGTAATTGCTTAATTGCGATTGTGTCCAATCATTTTACCCAAAGAGGCTTACCTAGCCTTTTAAGTATGGAAGATAAGACTAAACTTGCTCTAGAAGCCGGTTGCAACCTTGTGATTGAACTTCCTGCTTGTTATGCAGCACAAAGTGCCGATTACTTTGCTAAATATGCAATTGAATCTTTGCATGCGTTAAATATCGATCAAATTTGTTTTGGCTCAGAAACAAACGACATTGGCACTCTAAGAGAGTATGCCAAACAAATGGAATCGACAAAGTAGATCCATCATTAAGTATGAATCGAAATTTATATTCAAAAGACATACAGCCAAATGACATCTTAGGCATTCAATATATCAAACAATGTGACAAGTATAATATCCTTCCACAATCCATTTCTCGAAAGGATACTTTCAAAAGTGCCACACAAACACGTAAAGAATACTTTGAAGGCATTGCTCAATTTAAGGATGCCTACTTCAATCCCAATCAAACTTGGGACACTTACTATCCATATCTTAGAAAATTCTTGATTTTAACTGACACAAATATTTTATCCACCTATTTTCTAGTCAATGAAGGTATTGAATATCGCTTAAAAGAAAATGCCAAGAAATATTTGAAGTGGGAAGAGTTCCTTTTGGCATCCATTTCTAAAACATACACAAAAGCTCGAATTCAAAGAACTTGTATGTTTATTCTTCTACAAATCACAAAAGCACAGATGCAAGAAAACAATCGTTTCAATCAAGTGATCGTAGCAGGATTTGATTCGATTGGACAAGCATTTCTTAAAGACAAACAAGTCGTCACAAAATTTAAAGAGCTTCCTAAATTCCTTCAAGAAATCGAACTCAAATGTCAATATTTATCTTTTGACACATTTCAAGCTAGAAAGGTGATTTATTATGATCGCTAGTTTATGCATTTTAATCCTTGCATGTATATACATTTATTTCTTCCCCTTTATCCCAAAAAGAAAGAAACACTATACATATGCATTGCTACTTGGATGTCCTACTCATGATGATGGAACGATGTCTTCAAGTCAAATTAAAAGATGTAATTTAGCCATAAAAGCATATCAACAAAACCTTACGACACATTAATTATTTCTGGTTCCAATGTAAAAAATGAATTTATCGAAGCCAAAGTTATGCATGCTTATATTCAAAATAAAATAGATATCCCAACCATTCTAGAAACAAACGCAAGAAATACATTTGAGAATTTCAAATTTTCAAAAGATATTATTCAAAAACAAGATGTATTGATTTTAACATCACAAACTCACGCCAAAAGAGCTTGTGCCATTGCCAGACAATTCTTTTCAGATTATGGCTGTATGTGGTTTAAAGATTTAAAACCTAAACACATCGCAAGAGAAATCGTTTCTCGTATTCTTTATATTAAAATTGAATTTTTAAAAAAAATAGGAAGGTACTAAAAACACCTTCCTATTGAATTGTACGAATGACTTCATTGACACTTCGTACTTTTTTTAAGTTTGAAATTAAGTTTTGTAGATGCGCTGCATTCTTCACTGAAACCGTCAACTTAGTAGTTGCCTCTAAATTACCATCATCCACCGCAGAATCTACATGTTTTAAATAGACATTGCATTGTTGTAAAGTCGTCACAATATCACTCAACAAGTAATTTCGATCATCACTATGAATAATCAAATTCACTTCATATTGTTTTTCATCTAGACCCTCTTCCCATTGTACAGGAATTAAGCGCTTCTTTTCATTCACAATATTTGGACAATCCGCTCTATGCACCTTGACCCCTTGCCCTTTTGAAATATATCCAATAATCGAATCTCCAGGAATCGGTCTACAACAATTTGCCAAAGATACCGCAATCGTATCAACTCCAGGTACAATAACACCACAACTTGAATGTTTTGTAACATGTGCAGGCTGCTTGTTGTAAATTTTCATAATTTCTTGATCTTCAAGCATATTCGAGCGGTTTTTAACCAAACGATCCACAATCGACTGCAATGAAACACGCTTCATGGCAATACCTACATATAGATCATCCACACTCTTAAAGGATAAGGATGTTAAAATGGATTCTAATCGTTTTTGGTCCATTAATTTCGGATCTAATTTTAAACGTTTAAACTCATCTTCAAGCATCGACTGTCCTAGTTTGATACTCTCCTTACGTGACTGCTGTTCTTGTTTTTGAAGGAAAGCACGAATCTTATTACGTGCATGCCCACTCTTAACAATTTTGATCCAATCCGCACTTGGACCTACCGAATTGTTGTTTGTTAAGATATCAACAACATCCCCCGTTTTTAAAGGCGTATTTAAAGGTACAATAGCCCGTTGACTTTAGCGCCTACTGTTTTATTTCCAACCTCCGTATGGATTCTATACGCAAAATCGATTGGACAAGAACCCGAAGGTAAGGCGATAACTTTACCTCTAGGTGTTAAACAATATACATTCGCTTCAAAAATATCTTTTTGAAGTACATTCATATATTCAAGTGGATCTTCACTTTCTTCATCAGTCATCATCGAAAAATCTCTAAACCAAGAAAGTTTATCCTCAATCTCTTTTTGTTCATACTCTGGAGTATAATTACGATTTTCTTTATACTTCCAATGCGCTGCAACACCACGCTCGGCAATCGCGTCCATTTCTTCTGTACGAATTTGAATTTCAAAAATATTACCATGCTCAGGCTCTACAATCGTTGTATGCAAAGACTGATACATATTGCTTTTGGCATCGCAATATAATCTTTAAAGCGACCTGGAATCGGTCTATATTTAGCATGGATATAACCTAGTATTTCATAACAATGCACAACGGAATCCGTAACGATTCGAATGGCCAATAAATCCAAAATTTCTTCAAAACGCTTATTTTTAGTCACCATCTTTTTATAGATACTATAATGTTTTGATCGACCAAAAATACGATATTGAATATTATACTCCTGCATAATCGATTCAATATCTGAAATCATTTCGTGAACTTGTTCGTTACGATCACTTTCGCGTTGTTTTACTAAACCTTTGATTTCTTCATATTTTTTATAATCTAAATACTTAAAAGAAAGATCTTCCAACTCATTTTTGATTTCACTAATACCCAAACGATGCGCAATAGGTGCATAAACACTTAATGTTTCACGGGCAATTTTCTTTTGTTTTTCCGGACGCATATACTGCAAAGTTCGCATATTATGCAAACGGTCTGCTAGTTTAATTAAAATAACACGAATATCTTTGGCCATCGCAATAAATAATTTACGATGATTACTCGCTAAATATTCTTCTTCATCTTTAAATTTAATAGCACCAATCTTCGTAACCGCATCAACTAAAGTTGCGATTTCCTGACCAAATAATTCCGTAATTGTATCTGTCGTTACGCCTTGGCAATCTTCTACAGTATCATGCAAAAGACCTGCCGCAATCGTTTTTGGACCACAATGCATCAACGCTAACGTATTTGCTACTTGAATAACGTGAATCACATAAGGTTCTCCGCTTTTACGAAATTGTCCCTTGTGATGTTCATAGGCAAAATCATATGCCTTTTGAATCAACTCAATATTCTCTGGGCGTTTTATATATGTTTGGACATTCTCCATACACTCTTCAAAAGTTACTTGCTTTTTCTGACTCATAATTCATGCGCCCCCTTTCTTAAAATTATACTATTTATTCCCCTTCATAATGTGTTAATGCACAAACAGGGATATCTTTAAATTTTTCTCTACCTTTTAAATCATCCAATTCAATCACAAAAGCCACACCGGTAACACTAGCCTGCATACGTTCAACCATTTTAATAATCGCTTCTACTGTACCACCTGTAGCTAACAAATCGTCGATAATAACTACTTTTGCCCTGGTAAAATGGCATCCGCATGAACACAAAGTTCATCTTGCCCATACTCTAGATCATATGTTTCACTTACGGTTTCTCTTGGAAGCTTTCCAGGCTTTCTAACAGGTACAAAGCCAACATTATTTTCTAAAGCCACTGGCACACCAAATAAAAAGCCACGTGCTTCAGGACCAATCACAACATCTGCACCAACACTTTTCACAAAGTCATTTAATTGATCCACGCAATAACGCATTGCTCTCGCATTCTGCAAAATGGGTGTCACATCTCTAAAAATAATTCCTTCTTTTGGAAATCCCGGAATACTTTCTATATAATCTTTTAAATCCATACTAAACCTCTTTCTAATTGATTCCATTTTACTACTCATATACAATCTCATCAATCACAAAATTTACCTGCTTACGGCCCTGATATTGATTGATTTGAGCCGTACCTATAAAAGAATGAATCGCATTCACACTTTTTATACTCTGCTTCACTTTGATTAAAACGCATACACTGTAAGCCAGATTCTAATGTATATTTACGATGTTTATGATTTTGAAAATCATACAACGACTTAATTTGAGGATGAATAATTTCAAAACTAGGAAAAACAAAGCCCGGACCAAAAGGTCTAAGTACATCTAAGGATTGAATGGTTTCTAAACTCAATTCATCATCCGTTATAATTAATGTTTCCTTCTTTTTCACACTATACGTATATTCCTTGATACGCGCATGAACGAAATCTTCAAACAAATCAAACTCATTTAGATTCAATGAAAAGCCTGCTGCATTTTCATGTCCACCAAACACGACAAAATGTTTGTATGGACCAAGAAATTCCATGCAGTTAAAGCCTTCAGGACTACGCATACTCGCCTTATATCCCTGTTCATTTTTGGCTAGAACAATACAAGGCTTATTAAATCTTGAACAAAGTGCTCCCGCCACTAATCCTATGATTCCTTCATGAAAACTTGTATCTTCAATGATATAGATATCCTCATTCGATTTACACTTTAATAAGGCCGTTTTTTGCATCTGATCCGACATTTGTTTACGAATCGTATTCATTTGTGTAATTTGCGAACCCAAAGTATAAATTGTTTCATCATCATGCGCCAAAAAATATCGGACCACATTGTTGACGTTGGCAAGATTACTCAATCTTCCAATCGCATTTAATTTAGGAACTACCTGAAAACCAATGCTTGTTTCATTTAAATCACGATCTGTAGCTAAAGAAAAAATATGTTTTTCATGTGTTTCATTGATTGATCTTAAGCCATTCTGAATCAAAGCTCGCGTTTGCCCTTTGACAACCATCATATCCGAAATACTCGCAAGACCTGCAAGCTGTAAAAGATAATCATCCTCTACACCAAGTTTTCGCATACATTCATAGGCTATTCCAGCTCCACATAAGGTTTCAAAGCATGGCTCCATTAAATCTGGATGTACAACAATATCACAATTCACTTCTTCATCCATTGTATGATGATCCGTAACAATTACATCCATACCCAATTCTTTAGAAAGTGCTAAAGCCGGCTTACTTTTAATGCCATTATCCACCGTAATAATCAAAGAATATCCTTTCTTATGTGCCAACATCACTGTTGCTTCACTAAGCCCATACCCCTCTTTAATACGATCTGGAATATAAAAGCCACATTCAAGACCTAATTTTCTTAAGCCGGACACCATGATTGTTGTTGCACTGATACCATCACAATCATAGTCTCCTGCTACAATAACTTTTTCACAATTTGAAACAGCCTTTAATATTCGTTCTTGAAAACTTTCCATACATTTCGATTCAGAAACTGGATTTAAAAGCTGTTTACTTGTCCAATACACCCATTTCGATGAATCTGGTTCTAAAAATTCTAATACTTTTTTTGTTAATTCTGTCATTTGTTCCATGCAAATTATTATACCATATAATAAAAATGTTCACAGACTATTAATCTGTGAACAATTCTTTTTGATATGGTATTTGAAGATGTTCATACGCTTTGGGCGTTACTATTCTTCCTCTAGGCGTACGATTGATAAAACCAATCTGTAATAAATATGGCTCATATACATCTTCTAAAGTCATTGGCTCTTCTCCAATACTTGAAGCAATCGCTTCAAGTCCTACAGGCCCGCCTTTAAATCTTTCAATGATTCCTTTTAAATATTTATGGTCAACCGCATCTAAACCCAAATGGTCTACGCGAAGCCTGTCTAAAGCTGTCTTTGCGATTTCACTTGAAATCACACCCTCATTATAGACTTGGGCAAAATCACGTACACGCCGGAACAAACGGTTTGCGATTCGTGGTGTACCACGCGATCTTAAAGCAATTTCTGTGACGGCATTTTTATCAATTTCTGTATTCATCACACAACTTGTACGATAAACGATTTTTTCTAAATCTTGTAAATTATAGTACTCTAGCTGTGAAATAATTCCAAAGCGATCTCGTAAAGGCGCACTTAAATCTCCTGCACGAGTTGTGGCTCCCACAAGCGTAAAAGGTGGTAAATTAATACGAATATTGTGTACGGTTGCCGAATCTTTACCCACCACAATATCTAGACAATAATCTTCCATAGCCGGATACAATACTTCTTCTACTTGTTTTGGCAAACGATGGATCTCATCAATAAATAAGACATCTCCCGGTTCAAGTGTTGTAAGTATAGCTGCAAGATCTCCACTTTTTTCAATGGAAGGACCACTTGCTGTCTTTAAATTCCCATGCATTTCATTGGCAAGAATATAGGCTAAAGTTGTTTTTCCAAGCCAGGAGGCCATAGAATAGAACATGATCTAAAGCTTCATTTCGAGATCTTGCCGCATGAATAAACACATTTAGATTTTCTTTTAATTCGGATTGCCCAATATATTCATTTAAGCTTTGCGGACGTAACGTCTTTTCAAAGTTATCGCACTCTTGTAAATTTCCATCTACTTCTCTAGGCATCTATCTTATACTCCATTTCTTTTTGCGAGTAGAATCAATGCTTGTCTTAACATTTCATCTTCTCCTAATTCTGTATTTTCGAATTCCTTTTTAATTTTTGTTAATTGATTGGTCTTATATCCAAGTGATAAAAGAGCATCCTGAACTTGAGTCCATACTGGATTTGACACAGGACTATCACTCGTTTCTAAAGATACAAACTTACCTTTTAGATCCAAAACGATTTGTCCTGCCGTTTTAGCACCAATACCAGGTAATGACTTCAATCTTTTAATATCATCATTTTCAATGGCTTCAATCATTTCTTTTCCAGAACATACCGATAACATGGTCTGGGCTGTTTTTGGACCAATTCCTTTTACGTTGATCAAACGCATAAAGACTTCATAATCTTCTTCTTTGATAAAACCAAACAATAAGATCGCATCTTCACGAACGTGTTGATATGTATAAAGAAATAATTCTTCATTCATTTTTTGACTTAACGCATTAGCCAAATACACTTCATAGCCAACACCATGTACATCAAGTACTACACGATCATTTCGAATAATCTTTACAATTCCATTCACAAACGCAATCATTTTACACCTCAATATCAAGTTGGACTGGACAATGATCTGAACCATATATATCCGTTAAGATCTTCGCATCCACAATTTTATCTTTTAATTCCGGCGATACTAGCAATAATCGATTCGCCATCCTGCATTCTTTTCGCGCGCCTTAAAACGATAGCTCCACCAGGAATAAATGCCCTCCTGCTCCGGATAAAAATAGCGGAAGGTATCAATGAATCCTGCATCCAGAAGGGCGGTAAATTTCTCCCTCTCCTCGTCAGTAAAACCTGCATTCTTTCGGTTTGTCTTAGGATTTTTCAGATCGATCTCCTTATGAGCCACATTCAGATCTCCACAGAAAACAACCGGCTTTTTCTCTTCCAGCTTCTTCAGATAAGCCAGGAAATCTTCTTCCAATGCATCCGATACGGCAGCCTGGCCAGCTCATTCTGAGAATTTGGGACATATACTGTCACAAAATAAAACTTCACATACTCCAGGGTGATCACTCTCCCCTCCTGGTCATGCTCTTCTATGCCGATTCCATAAAATACATCCACCGGCTTCTCTTTTGTAAAAACTGCCGTTCCGGAATATCCCTTTCTGACAGCATAATTCCAATATTGTTCATAGCCCTCCAGGTCAAGATCAATCTGTCCTGCCTGAAGTTTGGTCTCCTGTACGCAGAAAATATCCGCGTCCGCCTCCTTAAAATAATCCAGAAAT
>ENA-OQCS01000733-OQCS01000733.1-human-gut-metagenome-genome-assembly--contig:-NODE-733-length-18204-cov-2.702108_pt1 | contig 18204 bp, 26 predicted proteins | sample MGYA00242757_ERZ504575 | MGnify/ENA primary metagenome ERZ504575 (study PRJEB26092, sample SAMD00036297) | human gut metagenome | host: Homo sapiens | study: EMG produced TPA metagenomics assembly of...
ACACACCTGATGGCATTAATCCTTTATTGGAAACTGTAGCCACTGCCATCTTATTACGAATACTATCAACTACTCCCGTGGCTGTAATATCAATCTTCTCCATCATACCTTTGTATTTTTGAGGGTCGTCATTTTCGGATAAAAACGACAACCGGTTTAACATTTTGTTTTTATTCTCGTTTTGTTAATAATTATCCTATGCTAACTGTTCGAATAGCGTTTCGTTTCCACCCCATTCTTGGAAAACGCCAACCCGATGGATGGATTTATGAGAGCACTGTATACATCATTTCCCAACGACGAGTCATTAATCATAATCGAGCCTGCTCGCAGAATAGTATCGCCAAATTCCTCACTGTTATGGTAGTTCCTCAATCTGACCATAGGAAGGTAATTGATGTTTCCATTCCATTGCTCTTCCATAAACTTGATTTCACCGATAATACTATTGTTCTGGTTGTACATCCTGATGGAGTTGGTGTCCGGATCCAACTCGATTCTCGTTCCATTCAGTGAAGTGGAGAACTTGCCGATAATCTTAATGTCACCGTTATCCTCTATTCGGAATGCACCGTTGGGGGACCTGATGTTTCTGAACACGCCGCCGTCAACCTCGACATTTCTTCCATAAAAGATCCCCCTCAAGAAGTCAATCAGCAGGTTCGGACGGAACCCGTTCGCCGGATTCATCGGATCACTGTAATTGAAGTCCTTGTACCCGCCCTCCGTCTCCACGGCCGAACCGTCCGCTCTCACCCGTACTGGGAGAACATGTACTGCCCGTAGAATACGGCGCTCGCCAGTTTTGCGAAGTTCGCCATCAGAATCTCGACGAATGAATACCTGACCTTGTCCATCAGCACCCAGGTGGCCTTGCTGCCGTTGGCCGCATAGTCCTTTTTCGGATTAATATTCTTAAAAGTGCCCTCCTTGTTCAATACGTAATACTGCCCCTCACACAGCACCATGGGTGCGGACAGTGGGGTACGGGTATAGGATACGGATGCCGCGTACTCCCCGGTCGGATAGACCAGCGGGCCGACCGTCCCTGCTGGAGATACTTCACTTCTCCCGTCTTGCTTGCCAACGCTTTCTTTGCCATATCATGCTGCTGTTGAGAATGTCCATGAAACATTGCCGCCTGCCTGCTGGCACATCGCTTCGGTGCAGGTACCGCTTGCCGCCGCCACATTCGCCGTAGCCGGATTGAGAATGACCCCTGCCGAATCCATAAAGACAAAATAGAACAGCATATTCATTGCCTTCGTGGTCTGTCCCCGCTTGACAAGGATAGGCGTATAAGTCACCGAACCTCCGGAACCGGAAACAATCGTCTCATCCTCGGGATTGGGATTAGTTATGATGTCGTAGGGGTCTGACAAGTCCATCACCGTCTGCGTGTCAAGGCCTATCAGATTGCCGCCCTGCGACACCTCCACCTTGAAGATACCCGTAGTGTCAACCAGGCTGTCCGTGACGGTCAGACTCTTGCCAGTCTGGTCGACGAGTGTCTGCCAGGTACCGTTAACCATCCTGGACCACTTGTAGTCAGTCCGGAGGTGATCTCTGACGCTCCACGTCTCGCCATCGCCGTGAGAACGACACTGCCTCCCTTCTCACGGATGGCAAAGTATTTGTCATCACCCGAAACGATGGTCACCACGTTCTGGTTGCCCACACCCTTGGTGATAGGGATGCTGTAGACGAACTGCACCTCATCCGACACGTTGCCCACGGTCACCGTAGCCACCGCCTTGACGCTGCAGCTCGCACCGGATGACGCCTTCACCAGGTTCTTCACGATCTGAAGCCCGTAATAGTTTGTAGTGCCTGCTTTATATGGAATGAACTTGAAATGACCCGTCTCGCCGCCAAACGTGTTCGTGGAAACGTTGGATGTGAAGCTTATCAACACGTCATTGAAATACCACCTGATGGAAGAGGGCACCACAATCCCCTCAGCCACCCGTGAGGAGGTGAGAAGGAAGGAGAGCGTCGGCTTCATCGTGGTGAAGTCGGGGGCTATGTTGGTCGGAGCACCCGACTCGCATCATACTCTTGATAGAGGTCGCCTTTGTCGCACATGATGGCAGGCATGTATACACCGGACTTCTGTGAGAATATCACCTGCCCGACCTTACTCGCTACGCTCATCGGTCACCTCCTCCCCGTCTTTATCCATGAAACCCTCCGGAGTGGCGACCTCCACCGGATCTTCCACGCCGTCTATCTCACCCTTGGCCTGCTGCGGGGAAAGGCACACGCCCCCGACTACTGCCGCCCGGTCGAATACCGTATCGCCGGGAAAGCCTGCCACATCGGCCTGCCATAACAGCACATTGCCGTCGGCAGTGCTGTTGCGGATTCCTGCCACTCCCAGCTTGTCCGCAACCTCTCTCGTCACTTTGATATAAAATGCCATACTGCTATCGATTAATGGTTAAACATCTCTTTTCCTTGCCACTATAAACTTACCGCTGTCATCCGTCACGTACTTGCCGTCAGATGTCACCACCGCCGCATACGGGCCCTTGTCAATCACCTTCAGCTGTAGCATCATGCCGTCGGTGCATGGGATGGAGGGCGAGTACCCGGCAGCGGCCAGCACGTATGAGGAGGCGCCGGCCGCCTTCGTGTACCATTCGCACTCAAGGATGGCCTGGGGATTGGGGACAATCCCTGCCGTATCACGGATGACCGGTTTCGGGTATATCATCTTGGTTCCGTCGGCCACCTGCTGCGGAAATCCCTCCCAGTCAATCTCGATGGCGGGAATACGTCTGCGGATGGTGGTGGAGACATAGTCTATGTCACTGTCCGGCTTGGATGAAGGAGCACCGTCCTTCGAGTACGATGCTTTTACGACGTAGGTCTGTTCGTGGCCGATATAGTCCCGGTCTATGGTAAGCACGTTCTTTGTCAGTGATACGAACTCCCAGTCATTGTCGCCGTTACCGTCGGTAATCTGCTCCAGTGCGCCCGTATCGAGCTTGCGGTAATAGAAGAGCCTGCATTTGTCCGTCGTTGTCACGTCCATATCACCGACAAGCAGTCTGGCGGTGATGGCCTGCCTGGCAATGTCCCGACACGGTTCCAGTCAAGTGCCGACGGAGAGTCGACCATCAGCTTAGGCTGTGCTTCGCTGCCATCTACGGCGCGAACAAGACGGCTGAAACGGTAGACGTGCGTCTGTCCGGTACGCTTCGCATCGACATACTCGGCGTAGAACTCCAGTGTTACCGGACTGCCGGGAACGGTATTCTTTTTCACCTGAATAGTCCCTTTTGTTGCTCCGGTCTCGGTAATGACATAGCTCTTGTTGGCAGATGTAATCAATGTCCGCACACCGTTCAAGCGCTCGTACCACTTCATGTTGACCAATGACGCGTTGACCGCACCCACCTTGACCACCGCATCCGGTCGGTAGCATTGCACCGGGGGAACAGCGTCAGGGGGGTAAGCGTATAGTCCGGAGTGTACTCGGCCTTGTCAGCCTGGTACACCTGCACGTCCGGCACGCTGCCGACAACCTCTATCCCGCCGCTGGTCTGGAGAGGGCGGTAGTTGACCTCTATCTTCTTCTGTATAGTCTGCATAATCAAGTATATGAAATGATTGTGACATCCTTATGACCAGTCTTCTCTTCAACCGCCTTTTCAAGACAATCATCCATGCAATCACCATGAACTATTGTGATACGGATTACGGGGAACAATCCAAACACTTTATACCTGTATTCCACTACATGGCTTTTACCAAACTCCACTTTTGACACTCTGCTGACTTGCATAATTCATTTTTTAAAAGGTTATATAATTCATTGTCTCATAATTGTTCTGCCCGTCACGCAGCAATACCCGTGCGATGAACTTGCACCCGGTCATGTTCATATAGTCGGGACCGAGGTCGTTGACCGTCAGCGGCAGTGACTTGCCGGTTTCCGCGTGTGCGACCGCCCAGGCGTTGTCCTCGGTGACGTTACCCGTGTCGCGCGTCCACTCCACATCACTGTCAAGGATATGCGCCGTCACGTCACGGTTGTACAGCTCACCGGTAATGGTGAGGGTGGTCGCAAAACGCTCCGCATCGAAGTACCAGCCGTTGCTGCTCTCAATATCGATGCTGAAATCCGGATTGCCCTCGATCATTGCCCAGGATGCGGAACCGTATTGGGGTTCGTCGGTAGTGCCGGAAACAAGACACATCCACTTGCAACCGTAGTGCCACACGGTATCGTACATCATCACACGTACAGTCTCGGTCTGTGCCTCGCGGTCGGCTTGGTAGGGTTCTGCTCCCGTGGCGGTCTCCATGCTCCACTCGCCGCGGTCGTTGGCGATGCGGGGCAATACGCCTTGGAAGTCGATGCGGTGAATGTCCTGCGCTACCAATCCCCGAACGTAGATATAAGAGTGCAGGTAGTTGATGGGCAGGTTGTCGAACAGAGACAGATGCTTCAGCCTGCCGACGATCACCGAATAGTTGCTTTCCTCAAGGACGGGTTTTGTGACCCCGTTAAGCATGCAGATACAATGCTCACGGGATGACAGATACCAATAACCCTGCCGTTCAGTATCAACCGGGTTGCCACGGTGTGATAATATCATCAACGGCTCAGGAGGATAATTCTTGCCACCCGGCACCTCGCTATCAGTACATCACAGCGTTGATCGTATTGGCTGAGATGTCAACATGCAAGACACGTAGCCAGGAGGTATAATACTTGCCGCCACCTGATACAAGGTCATTGACAACACCATATACAACATCGTTTTCTGCCAGTGCAGTAAAGTCGTTATCCCACCGCTTCTTCATCTTCAGGCTGTATGTGCCGTCTTCAAGCTGCGATACACTTTCGATGGTACCGGACTCGGAGAATGAATAGTCGCTTTCCATGGCGGAGAGACGGTTGAAGATAAGCTCAAGGACGGTAAGGCTGTCGCGGACCTCGAGGCGGGACAGCTGCATACGGCCGTCAGGGAATATTCCGGCACCCTTGCCTGCGACCATAGAGTCGATAAACTCGCCGAACTTCAACAGAAAATTTGTGCCGTCAGCTCGATCTTTCCTCAGAAAAATCTTCTCCAATTCTTCAGGGGAGTATTTGGATAACAGATTCAAAATTCCTACCAGCGTGCGGCCTACCCGTTCTGCCGTATTTTCATTCTCTTGGGTAGCGTACCGTACCTGTAGTGCAAGTTCCTTGAGTATGTCAATCGTATCTGCCATATTATGAAACAAATGCCTTCCGGCAGTTCAAAGCTTTATAAGGTTCGGACAGACTAACAGCCGCAATCACGCCATAAAGCTGGTTATCATTGTTCACCACATAATCCGCTTCTACATCTTCCAAGGAAAAAGCGAGCCACAGCCTTTTCATCCTTTTGTCTTCCAAAATTTGGTTGAGAAACTCATCAAGAATGCGCTCGCACTTGTCAAGGGCAGCCTCTATTTGCTCATAGTCGGAGGTGTCGGACACATGTTCCACAATGAAGAGCAGGTAATCGCGGTCTTTTCGGTATGCACCCGGATTACCACCGTAACTGAATCCTGAGCCACGGTCCACAATCACTGCCGGATAGTGGAGTACGCTGTCCAGTGCTGTATGCTTCTCCCGTTCTGATGAGAGGAAGTGTACTTCATCATTCTCCTTGTGTCGTATATCGACATGCCTTTCAGCCAGCTTCTCTATGTATTCCGAAAAAGTCATTTCTTCTGTTTTTGAGCGTCACGGATTCTTTTATTCAATATACGGAATGCCGTTGCCACCGGCATCGCCTGGTATTTCTCCATCACCGCCACATCGTCACCGACAAAGGCATCGAAGATGTCGAGCCAGTTGACAGACGGTGCTGTTGGTTTTTTCCGCTTCTCCTCCGGTTCCGGTTCATCATCCAACGGAAAGAGGAAAGGAAAAGCCTTTGAAAGCCACCTCTTGACAAAAACGTAGTTCAGGAATATGGCATACTTGACGTGCCTGTCCATTTTTGCCACCTTCATTATCCGTTTTTGCAGTATCAGCGGTTTCTGCCTGCTAAATAAGCCGTTTTTCCCACCCGACGGTAGGACAATATATTCGTTGTCCTTCAAATAGAGCATTGATACGAAAGTGTCCAGTGAGGCATCCTTGCCGTCACGGACATATCGGTTGAAAGCCGTGTCCACGTGCATGAAGTGCTCGAAACACATCCCCTTCAAGCGTTCTCCCGGTGCTTTCAGCCCGGAGACGGCAAGAAGGATAAAGCGGTCCATCCGGACACGGCAGTCGCTGATGAACTCCACCAGTTCGCTCAGCTTATAACTGTAATAGGTGTCGGAACCGGCCTCGGACGGCAGGGAATAGAACTCCTTCAGGAAGGAGGGTTCGTCCATTTCCTGAAGATAAAGCCGCGAGACGAGCAGGAACTGTGCCGGTGTCAGTTCCTCCCATTTCTGGGGTACCCGGCGGATTATCTCATGGCGGATTCCGAACCTGCGGTATGTAATGCGAAGCTCCCTCATGTCCAGAATGTGCGTTTATGGTCATTGTCCCGGTCGTATATCTGCCTGGGATCACCTCATAGAAATTCTCAAAACAACTCCGTACCGTACGCAGCAGAACGGTCATGTACATGTCCGCATCCGCTTTCAGATTCTGATTTGTACGGCTATGCGTTCCGTATCGACGGGTCTCTTCTCCTCATTGCCCTTCTCGCCCGGCTGTACAGCGGTGAAGTACAGCCCCCGGTCCGTGACGCTACCCGTCTCCATCAGCAGCCGTCTGACCGCCATTGCCACAATGTAGCGGGAGCAGGCAAGGCGCAACCGCTCCACGCTCTTCCGGGCTTCTTCGTCTTCAGGGGGATTTACCAGCGTCAATCAGATGCTCATACAGCTTGTCACCGATGGCCGGCTGAAGGAGCATCTCCTCGGCAAACTTCAGGTGCGGCTGCAGGCGAAGGAAAACAATCCGGCTGCCATTGATAAAACAGACGTCATTGACATCCGCGGTACTGCGGACAATGGCCGATTTACGGTCTTGATAGGCCTGGGAGGATGCGAACTCCGGATATTCGGCTATATGGGCATACAGAAATTCAAGCAGCTCGTCGAGCGCATTGAACCCCTTGTTGCGTAACGATGCCCGCAGGTTATCTTCCTGGTACTTGTACACCTGCTGGAATGATTCGCCGTTGTCGGATTTCTGACGTTGGAAGCCCGCATCGGTGATACGCATGCTGATTTCATCGAAATCGTTCCAGAACGCCAGGTTCGCGTTCGCGCGTTTGCAGATCTCCAGCAGGCGGCTGTCCAGTTTCTCCCGTTCGGTTGCCCCTTCGGTATTCTGTTCCAATACATCCGGATTTGGACCGAATTCGTATATCTCGACTACTTCGCCTGCCATCGCATCGCCCAATAACGGTACGAGGTATTGTCGGAAAGCATTCCGAAGCGGTGCCTCCATCATGTCAAAGGAGATGGCGGTGTTCACCTTCATCACCGCTTTCAGCTCCTTGCCGTTGTTCCATTTTTTTGCACTGAATATCATTAGCTCAATGTTTTTTGGGTACCGCTGCCGGTATCGAGGGTTACTAATACGGTATTGCGGAAACGCAGCTCGCATTCCGGCATGCCGTTCATTTTGATATAGAGTTCTATAGGGTCCAGGATATTCTGCCGGTCAATCCACGCGTTGGCAATGTTCACAAGGAAAGCCTCACGGATATTGGAACCGCCCTGGTTGCCGGCATAGGTGCCACCGGGCATACCTGCACCGAGCACATTCGGATTCACCATCAATGCAAACAGAATTTCCGAGTTGGCGGCTGCCGACACCGGAAGATTGTCACTGCCCTGGTATTTGTTCTCCAGCGGCTTGATTTTCCACTCCTCCTCAATCCTGCCGTTCATCTCGTTCACGGCATAATGCGAGAAGATGGGCTTCTCCGCATTGTCCGGTCCGCAAAGGTTCTGCTCCACAGAATCCATGTACTTCTGTATGGCCGCCTCACGTTCCTTGGCAGAATAGTCCTTGGACGGGTATTTCTTCTCCCAGTAGGAATACGGTATCTGTACATGCCACTTCCAGGTTATCTGGTTCTTGTAGGCTTTCTTGAGGAAATGGGGGATAAGATGGGCTATCTCCACCCATCCACAAACGTAGGCGGGCCACCAGATGGGCATGCCGTAAAGGTCGTCATTGCTCCAGCTGTCGCGTACCGGCATGATGAAACCATCCTTCACCTTTCCGGCAAACTTCAACACTTCAGCGTGCATCTGCGGGTCGTATTCGGAGAGCACATCCAGCCTGGTGTATTGTCCCTTGTCCGGACGTTGCGGCCAATATCCGGAAACGATGCACTTGCAGGCACCGTATTCGTCCACTTCGGAATAACGGCGGTAAAGCGCATTGACCGGATTGACCCCTGCAAAAGAATTGCCGGCAGCCGACGGCACAAACTGGACGGCACCGTTACCGAATTTCAAGTAATCCCGAAGCACCTTCTCCATGTAGCGCCTCACATTCCGGGAAGCAATAAAAGTCTGTACCCGGCTATCGGTAACGGGCTTCAGTATCTCGTTACCATCATTGTCTAACCGTTCACCGTACAAGGATATATGCCTTGCCCAAGTGTCAGGTTACGAAGAAACTTCAGGCCCGTATTGAGCACGCTGGTGTTTCCTATCTCTTCAGCCGCCTTCTGGGGGAAATCATTCTCATCTCCCATGGACGCACCTTCACTCCGTCGATGTCTATATAGGAAACATTCGACAAGTCATATGGCGCCAGGATTCGGGTACGCTCCTTCATTTCGTTTCGGGGTGTCCCCGTCGTTTCGCCGAATATGTACGTGGACTGCATCAGCAGGGGAATGCCGCTTGAATTAAACAATATGTTCATCAGAATATTATTTTCTTTTTGTTATACTCCAGTATCAGGTCAATATCCACAGGGTAGGGGTGTCCTTCCGGATTTCCCTTGCAGTCGCAGGGCTGCACGCCCCGGAGCTGGTATTCCTTCATGTTCATGCGTCCTGCACCGCAGGCGTAGGCCTGGGGCATGAAATAGACCTTGCCTTCTTACTGACGAACTTATCGAAAAGATGCGCCGGCGTCCGCGTTCGTCCGTGCGGATGTCCATGTCGCCAGAGCCAGGTTTCTGCGTATTGTCTCCATATCATTATATCATTCAAATGTTCTGTCAAATGTGTAGTCAAATATTCCTCCACCGAACGAGTACCGGTCAAATACCTGGTGCTTTCTGCTTGCCGGGCAGAAGGTGAGGTTCACGTTCACCCGCTGGTTTCCCATCTTGGTATGGGTAAGTCAATGTCCGTGATGATGATCTCCATCGGAAGCGATGGCGTGTCATACCATCGCTGTACCGGAGAAGTCAGCATGTCCACCAATGCCTTGTATTTGTTTTCGTTCAGATAGCCGGTATTGACAGTGCGTAAATCGTTGAAGAAAGGGCTGAACCTCCGTTTCTGTTTCGTCAGGTCCGCAATATCCCCCTCCAGTTCCGGACTGTGCTGTACCAGTCCGGAAAATGAAATCGATTCCGGGAGTCCGAACACGTTATAGTAGAGGAACTGGTGCATTTCCCGGTGGTTCTGCGGTCAAGGACATACCTTACAAGGTCTGTCAATGTACCGTTGGTGATGCGTGCGTCATACGATATGATATTGTCGCATTGGACGCCTGAGAGCCGGCTTATCTTTACCGGACTCATGTTATATGCCGTCATGCGGTCTGTGCCGGACAGTTCGAGCTTTACGGTTTTCTTGATGCTGGAGCCGGACTCCATGTATATGATGTCTATAAATACCTCTGTCCTGGCCGAGACGAAAAAGGAGAGATAGTCAATGCTGTTCTGCCTGATATGCTTGATTTTATATCGGGAGTAGAAGATAAAGTCCGTCTGCGGATCAAAAGACACATGATACCTTGAGTAAAATACATGCAGGGTATAGTTTTCGGTGGATTCGCTGTCCGAGAGTTCCAGCCGTACCTCCATGGGCGGCAAGGCCACACGGTCATCCCCACCGTTGAGCTCAGGACGTACAAAATACTCATTGATAATGTCTCCGGGGTCGCAAATGATGACTGTGTTGCTGTGGTCCGGATAATAAATTTCGGACAGTGCCTCCTGCCCGTCAACCTCTATCCTGAGGCTCAGTTTGTCATGCACGTCCGCAATGCGGATGTCCTGCATGTCAGAGGAAAACACATATGAGTCATTTACAAGATTTGTCACCATCTCCATAAGTCTTTAGATACTCCCAACACCAGCGACCTGTTGTACAAGTCATAACCCGCCCTGAACTCCCAGGACTTACGCCGGTACCCTGCGGACAGTACACATCCGTAACGTCCCGCATCCATTCCCACCACCAGCGCGTTGTTGCAGACGATCGGTTGCCGGTAGTCCACCACTACCGTGCGGTCAAGTAATGAATTGTGGGATATCACGTCGGTCAGCTCCACTTTCAGGTAAGGGCGTTCAATAATTGTATCAAGATAATGCTTCTCCGAGAAATAGTCGGCCAGTATAGCCGCCGTATCCACTTCTGTGGGTACCTCACGGATAATCACCTCCGCTTCCGGAATGGCAGGGCGTATTGTATCATGCCTGACCACCGTTTCCGGTACATGGACAATGCTCCGTTTCCGGGAACCCAGCCAGTGGCCGGCCCAGCCGGAAAGAAATGCGATAACCGCACAAAGCAACATATGGCTAACCTTCCGTCTCATCGGCCTTTCTTCTGAATTTATCCGTGACTGTCACCCACAATATTCCCACCTGCTTGATCAGCGCATCTTTCGGTTTGCCGTCGATGACTGCCAGGTTCTCCAGTATGCTTGTCACGTGCTCGACGCAGAACCAGGTCATGACGAACACCTTGACAATGGAAAAGAATAGGGTGGCCAGCAGCATGACAAAGCTTTCTTCCGCTTCGGCCTTGCTCTCCAGATAGAACGAGTGGGTGATATAGATGATGGTCAGCCAGATACACAGCTTGATGATGCAGCGTGAGAAACGGAAGCTCTCGAATCCTATTCCCTGGACCTTGCTTGCCCGGATGCCGTCCACATCTCTGAGACAATGGCGACGAGCATGGCCATGGCCAGGAACGGTGTAATGCCTATCCATTCGCTGACTACGGCAGTGACGGCGCTGAAGGAGATGGCCGGAAATTGCAGGTTGTACTTGAAGCTCGGAGCTACCGAAAGAAAGAACTCCTTCGGTGAATCATACCCATAGGTGGCGACGAATCTTGTGAAAAAGCGTATCATATCTCTTTTGTCACAAAGATAGAAGCCAACCATCCGCTCTCATAGGACAAAAAAAGCCCCTCCGTGGTTGAAGGAACGGTAACACGACCAGTCATTCCGCTTTTCGGGCCCCATTCCGTTTGCGAGCGTGCGAGCAAACGGAATGGGTGCGCCCTGCACCCATCCGTCAAATCAGCCCTCATCGCCAAAACTGTAATATCCACCATTCGTTATAATCACATGGTCTATCATCCTAATATTTAATAACCCTGCCGCCTTTTTAAGCTGCTCCGTCAGTCTCTTGTCCTCATTGCTCGGTCGGATGTTGCCACTCGGATGGTTATGTACCGCTGCAAACTGCGTAGCCCTCGTATCAATCAACACTCGCATAATCAGCCTTATATCCGCCGAAGTCTGGGTTATGCCGCCTACCGATATGCGTACTTTCTTGATGAGCTTGGCAGATTGATTGAGAGATATGACCCAAAACTCCTCATTCGGCAAATCTCCTATCAACGGCCCATCAGTTCGTATATGTCTGCACTCCCGAATATCTCCCTGCGTTCCACCTGCTGCGACTGTTGCCTCTTGTATATCTCCACGGCTGCCACGGCTACCCTCCTGCGTCCAGGAGTCAAAGAGGAAAACAATTTTTCAAGGTCTATCACTTCGTTGCTGCGTTCGATGTCCGAAACAATCTGTCTGTTGTTGCTGATTTCGTACAAAAGTTCACTGTCGCTCATGTAGCGGCATGGGCTATCAAATAAAGTATCCATAATATCCGTTTTTTATTAGGTAGCCCACCCGAAAGTGGGCTATTCTGTTTGTTATTCACTGATTAGAAGCTGCTCCAGTTCTTCGATTTTCGATTGTATTTTTTTCTTCATAAACTTTATGAACTCTTCCAGCAAATAACGGTTAGAAATGGTAAAGATGTCGCTATTACTGCCATAGCCCGAAGCGTCCGTAAATCGTAATTTATAGAGGGGCGTTTCAAAAGAGTTGTCCTCTTGCAGCTTTCCTGCCGCTTCATCCAGCTTATCCATAGCGTTGATGAATGCAGTACGGTTACGGGAAATCTCTTTCTTCCGTTCCAGCTCGGCCAAACATTTTTCCAGCTCTTTCGTCTTGCGGTTGATTTCTTCCTGCAATTTGGCAGCCTCGTCCTTCCTGGGGCTTTTTCCTTTACTCTTGGGTGTATCTGGCTTTTCCTCTTTCTCCGGTTGCTGTTGGGGCTGTTTTCCCTGCTTTCCTGCCTCTTTCATGGTTTCTACTGCTTTAGTTACTTCCTGACCGATTGTTTTTACTTCTTTTTCCATTGATGTAAATTTTAAAAAGTTAATAATTAATGATTTATAAATAGTTGGTTAACCTACTTCTCTAACTTGTGTACCTGGTTTTCGGCAAAGAGATAGCATAAAGGAAAAAAGTCCTCTTTTGCTTCCTCTTCCTTACCCTGCTTTTTCTGTTCCTCAATGCGCTGCTTTTCCGCTTTCGATGTGATGGGCATTCCCCATATAAGCAGGGCTTTTTCTCCCTTGCGGACGGTGTAGCCAGCATCTTTCCACTCCTTGAAAGTCTTTAGGTTGGTATACCCCTTGCAGGCATAGTAAAACCGCAACAGACCGTTTACCGTGTCATCCTCGTTACCCATATATTCGCCCAAATTTCTGCGAGCGACCAACGACTGCGACAATGTTTTTAACTGCTGCCTTTTCAGCAAACGTGCTTCACGTTCTTTCTTTTCGTCTCTTTCCTTTTTCATGATTCTATGTATTAATATGTTATGTATTAAAATATTACGCCTCTATAATCACATAATCCTCCACCGTCTGAAAGTACGGGTCAGCCGTTGAAAGCAATTCCCACTTCTTCCCGTTCATATCCCGAAAAAGAATGCTCAACTCCCTAATCCCGTCAAATTTCTTTAATATTCTGTACCCCTTAAAATATTTGTTCAAGACCTCGATAGCTTGTTTGTAAGTGAATGTTTTCATAATGCTGCAATTTTTATGTTGAACCTTGAGCTTCCGGGTGTGAGCCTTTTCAAATTTGGCTGTTTCCCTGATTGGAGCTTTTTTTTTTCTGCGTCGCCTGTCGCTACGCGGTATGTTTCGCCTTTACGCTGCATCAAAAGGTGTTGTAAGGAGCAAGAGCAAGTTTTTCAGAAAACCGGAACGGCCTGAATACTACCCGAAGGGTGGAGATTTTTTTCGGAAATGCCAGCCCGAACTTGAGCCAGTGACGTCAACATTTACCTTTGCAGCACAAAAAAGCGAAATTGCGTGGTGATAGGGGACAGAAATGAAGGGCGACAATCAGAAAAGGAAACAGCCTGAAAATACATAGTTGAAGACTATACCGCTCTACGGTCTCTACCTTAGCTATTGAAACGGAAAAGACCGGGTCTACCTGCATGGATGCGGACAAACGCAAGTAGCTGCCGCTACTTACCGCTGAGACGCGCAAAATCCGTACTGGAGGAAATAGATTTGCCTGCCTGTTCCTTCAGTACGGATTTTGCGCGCGCCGTGCTCTTTGTTAATGAATGTTATAAGAAATATACTTCTTTGATAATGAATACAGAATACCCCTCTTTCCATCCGAATGGAACAGAAACGGAAGTTTCTGCCGACCGCGCCCTATCCAAAAACGCAACCAAAAACGCAAGAAGCAAGGAAATATGACAAGGAGGATGCCTCTCGGCCAGTCCTGCACACGACGTTCTGTCCTAAAGTGCAGCGATTCCCATTGCGGACGTTGCGAGTCCTGCCATAAGCATTGCGATTGTGATTGCGAATGTATGTGTATGAGGTGAATCAGATACGTGCGTCCACGAATCCGTATGCCTGCCTGAGTAGGTGCCCGTACTTCGTCCATACACGCTTATCCACCGCATCACCGAAGTGGGTGGCTTCTTCCGGAAGGATGGACTGGTTACGCTCGCTGCGCTTATCCTTGGCAAAACGCCCCTCGCGGTCCTCGATGACACGCGTATTGTTCATGGAGATGAGTGTATATTTGCATTTCGAGCCGTTGAAACGCTTCTTCGGGAACCGTTCGTCTTTCTCTGCCAGGATGGAAGCCCAGAGCAGGTACTTGTCATGCTGCGGCGGCTCCATGCCCGCATGGGTGTGCTGTTCCACCGTCCACCCGTGCTTCTCCAAGCGCTCGATGGCAAGCTCGTTGTAGGACTTCTTGTTGTTGGCACGGCGTGCATCCCCGTAACGGTCACGGTAATAATGCAGGTGCTTGTTGATATGGTTACGGTAGTAGTGGCAGAACTTGTCCATCAGCGCGTTCACCATGGTATCATCCTCTTCATCACGTTTGACAAAGAACTCGTTGATGTTGTTGTCTACCGGCTCACGTGTCAGCAGCTTCGTCACGAAGTCATAGTTGCGCTCCTGCGCCACTTCCAGGAATGAGGCGGCACTACCCCAGTCGGGTGTCAGCTCTATCGGCTGGTTGGGATTGCAGTCCAGGTCACGTCGGCTGTCATCGTTATTGGCAAGCTGCTGCCAGTTGTAGTTATGATCTTCGGCAAAGTCACGGATATAGTCGTCATTGGTCGCATTGTAATAGATATGGCGTTCATCCAACTGGTAGTAGCAGCTATCAATCTTATCCACCATGAAGTTCAGGATCTCTATCATGAAGGAAAGCTTATCCATCACCTTGTACTGGTTCAGGATATAGTTCATGCCCACATTGGCGATGTTGTCGAAGATGGAGCAAGGATAAAGAGCGTGCCGTCACGTGAAACGAACGGCGTGATACTTTGCCTGAGACGGACGGTCTCGTTCCAGATCTCCTTGAACAGTCCCGCATCATTCGCAATCCTTGCATCAATGAGCTGCATCTGTAACCGCACAATCCTGTTCCAGACATCAAACAGCCGGATGCCGCGTTCTTCTTCATAATACTTGGCCGGTTCAAGCAACCATTTCTGTTCAGGCGTGTAAGGCATGGAGGAGAGGAAGGTGTTGCCGTGATGCTTCAGAACGGGATTCCCGGACTTGCGGCCAAAGATGTGTTCATTACCCCGGTTGGTCGGCGCCGCCTCCTGGTCGAACTTCTCCTTGTCGAGCGTCAGCGCTTCATCGGTGATGTTGTAGTCCGCATTCGGACCGCGGCTGTTGCCGCCCTGGGTAAGTATGTAGAGCATATGCCCGTTGCTGAAGCTGATGCCGTACTCGAATGACATGATGTGCTCGTATGGCTTGTACCATCTCGATGGGACGGCGACACACCACATAGTCACCGGTCTTGCTGACCGGGTCCCACTGCTTATAACCGAGCATCTCCAGCATCTTGAACGCTGAAGGCAGGGTTTTAGTCAACGCCTGCCCAATGGTGGCCTGGGTGAGCGTAGTAATCCCTCGCGGCATGAGCCGGATGTTGTCATCTATCACGGCACCGGTAATGAATGATTTACCCGTGGCACGCGAGTAGATGACATATCCGTTCTTGTACGGCATCACGAGGAATGCCGCCTGCGCCGGATTGACCTGTATGACCTCTTCCCAGACGTTTTCGTCCATTGTCCTGCCGTATCAATATCGTGGGAAAACAATGTAGTTCACACCTTCGGAGGAGGTCATGCGGGGCATGTCCTGTCCGGTATCAGCCAGCAGCTGCGGCACCTCTTCCGGCCTGAACCTGGCAGATACGGTACAGACAATCTGTGTCTTGCTGACCGATACCATATCAATGTGCTTATGGTCAACCAAGTAAGAGATGAGTCGTTTGTTTGTCAATTTTTTCATGGGTAATCTGTTATGAGTTCATTATTTCTTCCGCTTGTGCGTCGTCGATAGGCGTGTACATCGAATCCACCAGAATCTTCTGCTCTTCCTGGGAAAGGTTGCGGATGGCATTCAGGGGAATATCCACCTTTTGCCCCATACTATTGATCTGGATGTAGAATACATTCTTCTCCATGCGTCGCGGGTCCTCGACGGAAGCCGGCTTCTCACCAATCATCTGATGCAGCACTTTCTTGGCGTTGTTCCATTGCTTGAGATCACCTTTGAGCTTGCAATCCCGGATAAGCTGAATCTGGTCCTTGATCATCCAGGCATACCAGAAGTCCCAATCGAACTGGTGCTGTGTCTTGAACAGCTCTTTTGCCAGGCGATGTCCTTCCTTATCTGGGTACGCGAGATACGGTATTTTGCCAGCATGATGTTGATGATGTGGCTCTCGTTCGGATAGTCATCCAAAAGACGTGCTATCTGCAGCACCCGGTTGCACTGCACACGCAGATGCTCCGGCAGCGGACTGTTCTCCGGGTCGATGATGTGCTGCTGTATAAGGTCGTAGGATTGCTCCTCCAGTGCGGCCTTGCTTTTGGATGCCGTCAGACGGTTGTTATTCATACTCAAGATACTGCTGTTGCGATTTGATGAACTTGATAAGCTCCTGCTGTGCCGGGTTGCTGCCATTGACGGCCGACTTGATGAGTGACTCCCGGAGTTCAACCGTCTGGCGAAGATGCCCCCGGTAGAAGGCGGTCCGGACTTCGGTGCCGGTGTGCGGAGTTCCGCGAGAAAGTCCGTCTCATCGGCACCTATATTGATGGCTATCAGCCCGGAGGGATCAAACGATAGGCCATCTTCTCTATCTCCTCACGTTGTTCCTGAGTCCCGTGGTTTCCGTATCGAGTACTACTACATCTGCATCGAGCGCGCCGAAGGTATGCGTCTGGGCATATTCTTTCAGATGCGCATAACGCTCACGGATGCGTGCAGGAGTGTTTTCGAGAATATATGTTTAAGCGATGACTCTGCAGTCTCATTTGTTTTCCATAGCGCTAAGACTATCATTTAACCAACGAATACGCGCTCACTATCAGACGACTCCTAGGAGAAAACATGTCAGATACCGGATACTATGGAAGCTATGCCGACTTCACGTGCCCCGATCGTAAGGCTGCGCCTGCATTTATGAACTCCGATAACATCGTAGGCGATCCGTTTACCATCGAAATGGACTACAGCGGCAATAAGCGCCAAGCGTGGATCGTGAATCCTTTGGCTTTCGCATGGGTGTTTGAACGAGAAGACGGCAAAGCAGGTCGACCTTTGCAACGCAAAAGGCTGGAAAACGGTCGCGCTTCTTGCTTGTGTTGCCTTCAAGGAAGAACCCAAACCTGGTGAATATTGGGGCCAGGTAGCCATCATCTCCTATGATCCTGTGCATGAAGATGCGTTCTCTACCTTTGTGAAAACTATAGGCAACGAACTAGGAAAGGGCATTCGTCCTGCACTTGACCTGGGGAATAGCGGCATCTCACGCGTGCTCGAAAGCAAGGGTGCTTGGGTGCCACCGGGCGGTGTCCCGCTCCCTAAGCTGAAAAAAGGTTCAGCGTTCATCAAGACCGAGCGCACCACCACCGATAAGCTGGTGAATCAAGCAAGGAAGACCCGTGTGGGATGCACGATCATAAGCTGGGCGATCATAATCATCTTCGTGGTAGCTGTGATCTTCGCGATGAAATCCTGCGGCATGTTCTAGCGCGCGTACGTGATCGCGTCTTCGATGAGCGTGATGCACAGCTGAGTGAAATCCATACCGGCAACACGCGCCGCATCAGGCAAAAGCGAAGTTGGCGTCATGCCAGGGATCGTATTGGTCTCAAGGGCATAGAAATTGCCTTCACTATCGAGCAGCAGGTCAGTGCGTGAAACTCCGCTGCATTCCAAGCCTCTATGCGCAAGAAGAGCGATGTTCTGAGCTTTCTTGGTAAGTTCTTCGCTCAATGGAGCCGGACAGATATGCTTCGAGCCACCTTCGGCGTACTTCGACTCGAAATCGTAGAATTCGTTGATCGGAATGATCTGAATGACGGGCAGAACCTGTGGATCCTCTGTTCCGAGCACGCCAACCGTGTATTCATCTCCTTGGATCATTGTTTCGACCAGCGCCTGGTCATCGATCTCAAAG
>ENA-OQCS01000734-OQCS01000734.1-human-gut-metagenome-genome-assembly--contig:-NODE-734-length-18183-cov-4.773482_pt1 | contig 18183 bp, 11 predicted proteins | sample MGYA00242757_ERZ504575 | MGnify/ENA primary metagenome ERZ504575 (study PRJEB26092, sample SAMD00036297) | human gut metagenome | host: Homo sapiens | study: EMG produced TPA metagenomics assembly of...
TTTGATAGGTATGTTTGTGATTACTACTTTATTATATTTCGTTTATAAAATTAATCTAAAAAAGTAATGTCTTTTGATCAGGAGGAAACATGTTAAAATTTAGTATTATTATTCCAGTATATAACTCAGAAAAATATTTAGAACAATGTGTAAATAGTATTTTAAAACAAGATTATACAAATTTCGAAATCATTTTAATAGATGATGAGTCAACGGATAGTTCTGCAAAAATATGTGATGAGTTCACATCAAAAGATGCAAGAGTAATAACTATTCATCAAAAAAACGGAGGGACCTCTGCTGCTAGAAATACGGGCTTAAATACATGTTCTAGTGATTATGTTATGTTCATGGATAATGATGATTTTTGGGATTCTAAAACAGTTCTTTCAGATATAAATAAGAATTTACTGGAGTCTCATGCAGATGTTTTAATGTATAATACGAAAGAATATTGGGAAAATACAAATTCTGTAACAACTCCAAGTGTTCAATGTGAAAGAGAAAAAATATATAACCAAAATTCAAATGACGCTTTAGAGTATTTAATATCAAAAGGTGTTTATTATAGAGCTGTATGGGCAAAAGTAATAAAGAAAGAATTATTAGATAAACACAATATTTATTTTGCGAAAGGAATAAGAAATGAAGATACGGATTTTTCGGCAAAATTGATTTTATATGCGAAATCTTTTGATTGGTACGATAAAATCTTTTATGTATACAGAAAAGGTACGGGGACAGCACAAACAAATCAAAAAATGAAGTTTTCTTATATACAAGATTTAAGCAATATAATCGCAAAATATACAGATATAGCCGAGCATTTATCGGACGAAAAATTAAAAATGTGTATGTTGTCTTATTTAGCATATCCTTATGCTGTATTGTTGGCACAATTACAGAATGATGGTTCAAGTGAAGCTAAAGATAAATTAATTCAAATGAAAAAATATTTATACATATTAAAATATCATTTAGATCCATCAGTAAATAAAGTATATATGGTATTTAGATTGTTGGGATTTAATATGACGTGTAAATTACTTGGTATGTATTTAAAAAAGATATAGAAAAGAAGGTTTTTGATGAGTACAGTATTATTTAAACAATATGATCCTATAGTATTAAAAAAATTACAAGGTGTACAAACACAGATGTTGAAAGATGTACTTGATGTTTGTGAAAAATATCATCTTCCTTGTTTTTTGATATATGGTACAGCCATAGGTGCAGTTCGTCACCAAGGTTTTATTCCTTGGGATGATGATATTGATGTTGGAATGCTTCGTAAAGATTATGATAGATTAATGGAAATTTTCGATAAAGAATTAGGGGAGCATTATGAATTATTAACGCCAGAGATTGATTCTCGTTATGCTTGTACAGTTACGCATGTACAACGTAAAAATACAGTTTTTATTAGTGAGATGACAAAAGATTTAAAATGCAATTGTCGTATTTTTATGGATATTTTTCCTTTTGATAATGTACCTGAATCTGTTGATGATCAAAAGCGTTTATTAAGAAAATCCACATTATATGGAAAGCTATTATTTCTTTCGGGTTCCGGATCACCTCACATTCCTTATACAGGCTTGAAATATCATATTTTACATTTTGGATGTATGGTTGCTCATTATGGTTTGAAGTTATTTCATATTACTCCAAATTTTGTACAAGAAATTTAAAAAGGTGAGTACTTCATTTAATGATGTGGATTGTGAATATGTAACGTCTTATGAGTATACGGGTTGTTTAAAGGATAAAATCAAAAAGGCGGATTTATTGCCACTTAAAAAGGTTCCGTTTGAATCGATTGAGGCATATATTCCTGCAAATAATGATGAATTTTTAAAGAAGGTATATGGTGACTATATGCAGATTCCTCCAGTGGAAAAAAGGGTCAACCATGCACCATTAGTCATTCAGTTTGAGGGGGAGGAACCGATTTATGGCGAATAAAAGTTTGTATTTTTTCTGCACAGCATTTACCACATATGGGTGGTGTCGAAAGATATACTTTAAATTTATGTAAAAAACTCATTGAAAAAGGTAATGAGCCGGTTGTCGTTACTTCTAAAATTGGGGATATGCCTAATTTCGAAATCATGCATGATACTCGTGTATATCGATTTAATTGTTATCCTTTTCTAAAAGGGCGTTATCCATTTTTAAAAAAGGATAGTGAATATAAAAAGATTATTTCTATATTGGAAAAAGAACATTTTGATTTAGTGATTGTGAATACACGTTTTTATCGTCACTCTTTAGTGGCTATGAAATTTGCCAGAAGAATCATATTCCATGCATAACGATTGAGCATGGTACTTCACATTTATCTGTCAACAATAAAGTACTTGATTTCTTTGGTTCCATTTATGAACATGGATTGACGATGTTAGATAAAAGACATTGTGATCGTTACTATGGGGTTTCATTAGCTTGCAATGAATGGTTAAAACATTTTCATATTGAGGCAAGTGGAGTTTTATATAATTCAATCGATGTACATGAGGTGGATGAATTAAGAAAAAATAAATGTGAAGATTATCGTAAGAAATATAATATTTCGAAGGATGCAACGGTTATTACATTTACGGGAAGATTATTGCCTGAAAAAGGAATTCCTCAATTACTGAATGTGATGTCAGAAATCAATAAAAAAAAGAGATGACGTATACTTGTTTATTGCAGGTGAGGGGGATTTAGAAGCGTATATTGATCAAAGAAAGAATGATCATATTATTCCTTTAGGTCGTATTGATTTTAATCATATTGTTGCTTTATTAGATGATTCTGATATTTTCTGTCTTCCTTCTTTTTCGGAAGGTTTTTCAACCTCAGTATTAGAAGCGGCTGCTTGTGAGTGTTATATTGTCACTACAGCTCGTGGTGGTTCTAAGGAACTTGTAATCAATAAAGATTATGGGATGATTATTGAGAATAATTCTGAGGAGTTATTGCTTCCTGCATTAGAAGAAGCAATCAATGATAAAGAGGGTCGAATTCATGCTACAAAATTGTCTTATCAAAGATTGTGTGAAAATTTTACGTGGGATACTGTAGAGCGTAAGGTTGAGATGATTATGGATGAGTTTAATAAATAAGGGGTAGATAAAAATGGGCTTTAAAAAATTGGCATGGATTCCAATGTTTATGATTTTGTCTATGGGTATGCCTATATTGGCTGAGGAAACAGAAGTCCAAGAACCTGTAGTAGAACAGACAGAAACAACATTGGGTTGGAATGAAACACATGATATGTATACAAAGGAAGATGGTTCCTTTGCGATTGGTTGGCAAGAAATTGATCAAGAAATGTATTATTTTAATGAATCAGGAATTCTTCAATGTGATCAATGGATTGATAATCATTATGTTGGTTTCGATGGTAAAATGGCTAAAAATCAATGGATCCAGGATCGTTATGTAGATAGTAATGGTTTGTGGCAACAGAATCGTTGGCTCAATAATGGTAAATGGTCGTATCGCTATGGTGATGGAACGTATGCTCAAAATAAGTTTGAAGTTATCAATGGTTCTACATATTATTTTGATGCAGATGGATATATGGTAACAGGTTGGAGTACTATTGAATCGAATTGGTACTACTTCAATGCATCTGGTTGCATGGTAACAAATGCTTGGGTTGGTAACTATTATTTAGGATCTGATGGTGTAATGGCTAGAAATACTTGGATTGATAATGTTTATGTAGATGCGAGTGGCTTACGACAACAGAATGGTTGGATCTATAATGGTCGATGGTGGTATCGTTATGGTGATGGAACTTATGCTTTAAATAAGTTTGAAATCATCAATGGTTCTACATATTATTTTGATGATGCTGGTTACATGGTTACTGGATGGAAATCTATTGAATCGAATTGGTATTATTTCAATGCATCTGGATGTATGGTAACAAATGATTGGGTTGGTAACTATTATTTAGGATCCGATGGCGTAATGGCTACAAAGACTTGGATTGGTAGTTATTATGTGGATGAGAATGGTTTGTGGTCGCCATCTAAGTTGGTAAAGCAAGATGATAGATGCGTTATCGCTATGGTGATGGAACTTATGCTCAAAATAAGTTTGAAATCATCAATGGTTCTACATATTATTTTGATGTAGATGGGAATATGGTTATTGGTTGGCAAGAGATTGATTCCAATTGGTATTGCTTTAATGCATCTGGTTGTATGTTAACAAACACTTGGGTTGGTAATTATTATTTAGGTTCGAATGGCATAATGGCTACAAATCAATGGATTGGTAATTATTATGTGAAAGAAAATGGATATATTGCGACAAATGAATGGATTGGAAACTATTATGTAGATACAAGTGGCAAATGGGTGCCAAATCGTTGGATCAGTAATGGTCGATGGTGGTATCGTTATGGGGATGGTAGTTATCCTGCTTCTAAATTTGATGTCATTAATGGTTCTACATATTATTTTGATAAGTCTGGTTATATGGTTACTGGATGGAAGTCTATTGAATCGAATTGGTATTATTTCAATACATCTGGATGTATGGTCACAAACACTTGGGTTGGTGATTATTATTTAGATTTTGATGGAAAGATGGCTATAAGTCAATGGATCAATGATCGTTATGTTGGTCAAGATGGTGCTTGGGATAAGTCAAAAGAGCTTTATGTGATGGAACAAGATTCTTTGGGTACGCGTTTTGTGAATCAAAAAACATTGGAATATGAAAAAGATGGTTGGATCAAAATTAAGAGTGGTTCTTATTATGTAGATTCGAATGGATATGCATTAGTGGGAACGCAGATTCTTGAAGAGAAAACATATCATTTTGATGAAAATGGAAAATTGATTACAGGTTGGTACATGGAGAATGAACATACGTATTGGCTTGATACAAATGGTCAGAAAGTTTCGGGTTGGAAATTTATAAATAGCATTTGGTATTATTTTGATTCAAATACTTTTGAAATGGCTTGTAGTGGCTGGCAACAAGTAGGTAGTGGAATATACTATTTCTTAAGTGATGGTACTATGAAACAAGATTGGTTATTACTAAATGGTTCAGATTGGTATTATTTAGGAAAAGATGGAGCTAGAAAAACAGGGCTTGTGATTCTGGATAGTAATTCTTTCTATTTCTATGTAGAGAATGATTCAAATGGTGGTTCTGTTGGTTTAATGGCAGCGAATAGAACGATTACTTTAGGAAGTAAAACATTATATATTGATGGAAGTGGATATATTTATCGTAGTGATATTTCAAATATTCCATATCTATCTCAGGTTGATTATAGATGGAGGAATACTTCAATTGGATATTCAACAATTGGAAGTTCTGGTTGTCTTCCTTCTACAGCGGCAATGATTATAAATTATTATAAAGGTACAAATTATACGCCAGTCGATATTGCTCGACAATTATATAGTGCTGGATATATGAATACGCCTACTTATTTTGGTTCAACTTCAGATTCGTATAAAGTTGTTCAAGATAATTATGGACTTTCTTACCAAAATAACTTGTCATATAGTCAGTTAATTGGTTGTTTAAAGGGTGGAAAATTAGTGGCGGCAGCGTAGGGAAAGGTGACTTTGTCTATGGATATGGTATTACGCATGTTATATTATTAGCTGGCTACAACAATGGATATTGTATATGTATATGATCCATTGGATCCATATAAAAATGGATATTATTCAATTGATTCCATTTGGAATCAACAATCTAGTGATTATGGAGATTTACAGAATGGAGGTCCATTCTTCGCTTTCTAGGAGGGGTTACATGAAAAGGTTAGTGGCAATTTGTTTATCTATTCTAATGTTTTCATCATCTATAACTGTATATGCCAATGAAGAGGAGTATACGGCAAATAGTTGGCGATATGAAAATGGAGAACCTATTGTTTCAGAAGAAGAAATGATTGTGCACAAAATGATTCTTTGGCTTGGGTCAAAGAAAATGGTGTGATTTATAATGGGGTAGGTGATCCTATTCCTAATGCAATCTCAAAAGGTATTGATGTCAGTGAATGGCAGGGGAATATTGATTGGGATAAAGTAAATAAGACAGATGTTGAGTTTGCGATTCTTCGTTGTGGTTTTGCGGGTGATTATGCAAAATATGATGATAAAAAATTTGTAAGAAACGTAAACGAATGCATACGTGTAGGTATGCCATATGGTATATATTTATATTCGTATGCACAAACGGTAGAAGATGCTAAGGAAGAGGCAGCGCATACTTTAAGATTACTAAAGGGTTTAAATCCTTCTTATCCTGTCTTTTATGATTTAGAAGATTATAGTGTAATGTCAAGTGTGAGTAAATCAACAATTGCAGAAATTGCCAAAACCTATGTAACTACAATTCAAAATGCAGGTTATAACTGTGGTGTTTATGCCAATTTAAATTGGTTCAATAATTATTTAACAGATCCTTATTTTGATTCTGTGATGAAATGGGTGGCACAATATAATACGGAATGTACATATATGAAACCTTATAGTATGTGGCAAGGAACTAGTAGTGGTTATGTAGATGGTATTGCGGGTTGTGTTGATATTGATGTGACTTTTGATTCTTCACGAAAACTTGGCTGGGTTCAAGAAAAAGAGGGCTGGTATTACTATTCTAATGATGGTACTAAACTTACTAGTCAATGGATAGGTAATTATTATGTGGGTGAAGATGGTAAGATGCTCACAAACCAATGGATTGGTGATCGTTATGTAGATGCGAATGGATTATGGTCACCGGATCATTGGATCAATAATGGCGGCAAATGGTGGTATCGTCATCAAGATGGATCGTGTACTAAAAATGATTTTGAAGATATCAATGGTCAAACCTATTATTTTGATCATGATGGATATATGGTTACGGGTTGGATTCAAATCAAATCCGATTGGTATTTATTCAATAATTCTGGGGCTATGGTAAAAGATCAATGGTCGGGTAATTATTATCTTGAAAAAGATGGTAAGATGGCTAAAAGTAAATGGGTTGGTACTACTTATTTTGATGGAAATGGAATAGTACAACCAAATTGTTGGATCTATAATGGTCGTTGGTGGTATCGTTATGGAGATGGTAGTTATCCAAAGAATAAATTTGATGTGATAAACAATAATGTATATTACTTTAATTCGGATGGATACATGCTTACAGGATGGCAAGTGATTCAGGGTAAATGGTATTATTTCAATGGTTCTGGGGCAATGGTAAAAAATGCTTGGGTAGGTAATTATTACTTACAAAATGATGGAATCATGGCTACAAATACTTGGATTGGAAATTATTATGTAGATTCAAATGGATTGTGGCAACAAGATCGTTGGATTCATAATGGTAAATGGTGGTATAGACATGGTGATGGATCTTATACTAAAAATGATTTTGAAGTCATAAATGGTCAAACATATTATTTTGATCAAGATGGTTATATGGTAACTGGATGGATAAGCTTGAATGGAACTTATTATTTCCTTGATGCATCTGGTGCTATGGTAAAGAATCGTTGGATTGGAAATTATTATTTACTTGGTGATGGTACCATGGCAAAAAATCAATGGATTGGAAGTTACTATGTAGGTAGTGATGGTTGTTGGAGATAGTCAAAATTTTTGGCTATCTTTTTTGTTTCGTATTGTGCTATATTTAAAGATGATTGGAGAAAAATATGAAAAGATTAATTACATGTTTATTTACGTTTGTAGTAGTTTTGGGTTTTTGTACACAATCTATATATGCGACAAGTGCAGGTACAGATGAAACAAATAATAATAGTTTTGTTGGGTTTGATGAAAATGGAAATTTGATTCAATATGATCCTAAAGAATTAGAGGAAGAACTAGCTTCTTCTATGGTTTCAACTGTCATGCTTGCTGAAGAAACTAAAGATGTTACGTATGGGGTTGTTAACTTTAGAACTAAGGCTTCGGCTAATGAAATCACAACCTATACGAATTGTACAAATGGTGAGCAAGGCTATATCAATGGGTATACGATGAGTGATGGTGCTTATCTTGGTATGGTGAATGGGAAAGTAAAATTTAAGGCAGCTGGTGTTACTGGTTTGGTGGATGCAAGTGAGTTCAAATTGTCGATTATGCAAATGCCAATACAATTAGTTGCTATAAGACAAGTGGTGGTTCTTTATATCATTATGTGGCGAATTTAATTTCACAATATTCAAATTATTATTCTAAAACCTATGTAGGTAATAAGCCGGCTTCTTTAAGTGATAATGCGACATATTATAGTTATGATGGTCATTATTTTTATGCAGACTTTAAAACAATGATTCAAGATTATAAAAATGGTGTATATACAAATGCAGTAAATTCGAATGCACCTTATTATAATTATTTTCAGTATTTGCCGGCTCGTACAAAGACAAGTATTACGGCAGCTCAATTTGATCAATATACTTCAAGTCAAGTATCGAGTGGTAAATTGTTGAATGCTGGGGCTTCTTTAATTTCAAATCAGAATAAGTATGGTGTAAATGCTTTGATGATGTATAGTAATGCCGTACTTGAGAGTGGTTGGGGTCAAAGTCAGATTGCGATGGATAAAAATAATTTATTTGGTCATGGTGCAGCTGACAACAATCCTTATTATGGTGCTAATGGCTATGCAAGTGTGGATGATTGTATTCAATATCATGCGAAGGTATTTATTTCGGAAAGTTATTGTGATCCAAAAGATTATATTGGACGTTATTACGGTTCTCATTTAGGGGATAAAGAGAGTGGTATCAATGTTAAATATGCTTCAGATCCATATTGGGGTGAAAAAATTGCCAGTCTTTGTTGGGAAGTACAAAATGGTTTGGGTATCAATGAAGTAAATGCTTATTCTATTGGTATGGCAAATGGTAGTGTTTCTTATTATACAAATCCGGGTTCAAATTTATTATTTACTTCTAAAAATGTTGGGGCATATCCAATTGTTTTATTAGCTAAACAAGATGGGTATTATAAAGTACAGTCGGATGCTACATTGAATTCAAATCGTACTAGTGTTACTCAGGATAATGGAGCCTATGATTTTGACTTGTATTATGCTTATATCAGTGAAAGTGCAGTGACTCCTTTAAACTCTGTTAAAAAAGAGAGTAAATGGGTTCAAGATGAAAATGGCAATTGGTATTGGTATGAAAATAATTCGTATGTGACTGGTTGGAAGCTGATTCAATCGAAGTATTATTATTTTGATTCAAATGGTGTTATGCAGTCAAATAAATGGATTGGTAACTATTATGTAGGTTCGGATGGAGCTATGTTTAAAAATCAATGGATTGATGATCGTTATGTAGATTCAAATGGATTATATACACCAGCCAAATGGATTTACAATGGAAAGTGGTGGTATAGACATTCGGATGGATCCTATACAAAGAATGATTTTGAAGATATCAATGGTCAAACGTATTATTTTGATGGCAATGGCTATATGGTTACGGGTTGGAGACAAATTAAATCCGATTGGTATTTGTTCAATGGTTCTGGTGTAATGGTAAAGAATTCTTGGTCAGGGAATTATTTTCTTGAAAAAGATGGTAAGATGGCTAAAAGTAAATGGGTAGGCACTTATTATGTGGATGCGAATGGTGTTTGGCAACAAGATCGTTGGATCTATAATGGTCGTTGGTGGTATCGTTATGGAGATGGTAGTTATCCAAGAAACAAATTTGATGTCATAAATAATAATGTGTATTATTTTGATAATGGTGGCTATATGCTTACAGGATGGCAAGTTATCAATGGAAACTGGTATTATTTTAATGGTTCTGGAGCTATGGTTAAAAATGCTTGGGTAGGTAATTATTATTTGCAAAATGATGGAACAATGGCAACAAATACATGGATTGGAAATTACTATGTCGGTAGTGATGGTTGTTGGAGAAGTTAGACGAGGCAGAAATTTTTTGAGAGCCTTTAGTATGTAAATGAAAATGAATTACCACACCTGATACGTAGTTCTAGGGTACTCTTCTCAATTGAAATTTGTATTACCACACGGATTTTGATTTTCAACTAAATATTATATTTTAATAAGGGTTAGATATTTTCTAATCCTTTTATTTTGTACCAAAAGTTAATTTGTAATTTTATCTAAGTGCTATAATAAAGTTATATATATAGTTTTGGAGGGTACTATGAAGAGTAAATCAAAATTATTAACGGGATTTGCGGCTGCCAGTATGGTTATAACTCAAGCTGGTCAGTTGAATGTTTTCGCAAAAGGTGCAGCAATGGATTCTACAGAAAATCATTTAGTTTCTGAGAATACGAACGCAAAGAAAACAAAAAAAGAATTATTAGAAGAACAGCTTTCGAATGCTTCAAAAAAAGCAGAAGAAGCTAAAAAGGTTGAGAGTGATGCAAGATCGAAGTATGAAAATTATAAAACTTCTACTTATGATGTTTTAAATGCGAATCAACTATCGAAAAAGAATGATTATGATATAGTTTCACTTGAAACTCAAAATGAAATTTTAAAGGCTTTAGAACAACAAATTTCAAATTTAGAGGAAAATCAAAAAGAATTAACTTTGGCAAATGATAAGAAAAAGGAATTGTCATCTAAATTGGATGATGCTTCTAACAAATTAATTGAAGCACAAACTCAATTGGATAAGGCGCAAAAAGAGTATGATGCTTTATTGAATGGTAGTAGTGAAGAAGCTTTGTCAAAGGATGTGGAAGCTAAAAAGTTAGCTTTAGAAAAAGCACAAAAAGATTTGGCTGATGCACAAAAGACAGAGGATGATTTAAATGCACAAAAGGCTAGTGTTGAAGCTAGTATTGTTGATGCTACAAAGAGTTATGAGGATGCCAAAGCAGCTTATGAAAAAGCGCAGAGTGTGACTTTACAAGCCAAAAGGATTTAGATAGTGCAACTTCAAATTATAATGAAAAGAAGGCTATTTATGATAGTGCAAGTGATCCTACTTTAAAAGCTCAATATGAAGCAGACGTAATTCAGGCTGAAAAGGATTTGGTTACGGCTCAAAATAATTTGAAGAGTGCTACTGATGATCAGAGTGCTAAAGAAAATGCAGTAAATAAGGCTCAAACAAATTTAAATCAAGTGAATACAAATATTCAGTTTTTACAATCACAAATTGATTCTAAACAAAAAGAATTGGATGGCTTAGATAAAAATATTGGTGTTGCTCAACAAGAATTGGAGAGTGCAAAAAAAGAACTTGAATCTGCAAAACAAGATAAAACAAATAAGGATACAGCTTTAGAGAATGCAAAACAGGTTTTAGAGAGTGCTAAAAAAGAAGTAACTGTTCAACAAACAAAGGTTGATGAAGCACAAGATGCAGTGACAAATCAACAAAAACTTGTAGATCAATTAAGAACAGATAAAGAGCAGGCGCAGGCTAAGATTGCCCAAGGTTCTAAAGGATTCTTTGAAGCTTATGGATACACAGATGCATTAAAAATCTTAGAAAAACAGAGTACTGCAAATGGTGGATATACAAATATTGGTGCCGAAAATGATGCGACAAGTTTAGAAAATTTCAAGCGTGCTTTAAGTATGGTACGATATGGAAATACATTAAGAACAACGGATACAAATGTACCGGGATTAAGTGATTTAACGGTCAATCCAACATTATTTGCGATTTCGCAGGTACAACTTAATGCGACAGCCAATGGGAAAATATTTGGGCATTCTAACTTTATCGCGTTGGAGAAAATATAGCGGTTGCTACTTATAAAAGTAATGATGAATTGTTATTTAATGGTTGGTATACAGAAGAAAAACAAGTATATGATTATATTACTGCCAAAGGTTGGACAGAAGATGATTTGTACAATGATGCCGCTAAATATAAAGAAGTTCAACAGGCTTTAAATCAAAAATATCCTCAGGTAGGCCATTACACGAATATTATTAATAAGGATTATACAACTACAGGTACAGCTTATATTTATTCAAAAGATCCAGCACCAGATGGATGGGAATGCAATGCAGGACAAGTATTTGATTTTGTTCAACACTCTTCTTACATAACGACTGCAAATACAATGACGATCGATGAATTTGAGGCTAAGTTTAATGAGTACTATAACAAGCTAATGAATGCAGATAGTGTTTTAAGTGAGAATCAAACAAAATTAGATAGTTTAAAATCTGAATTAGAAAATCAAAAGGCTTTATTAGCAACTAAACAAGCAACTCAATCAAGTGTACAAACAAATGTTCAAACTGCAACTGATCAAGCAACTTCAGCACAAAATGCAGTTACGTCTGCTCAATCTAAGTTAGATACAAAACAGTCTCGTCTTGATCAATTGATGAAAGATAGTGCTGCATCAGGTTTATTAAATGAAATCAATTCTTTAAAGGCTTCTAAAAAAAATGCAGAAACAAATGATTTGGTAAATGCTCAAAAAGTTTTATCAGCTGCTCAAAAAGAGAAAATGATTGCTGATCAAAATGTTGTAGATAAAACGGCGTTGGTGAATGATGCAAAGTCAAATTTAGATTTGAAGAAAAAGGTTTTGGCTGAATCAAATAAGGGTGTAGAGTTGGCTCAGTCAAATCTAGAGGTTGCAAAAAGAATTTGGATGAAAAGACAAATGTTTTAAAAACAGCTAAATCGGATGAATCTAGTAAAAAGGGCTTGTATGATTATAGTAAGAATAGTTTGGATCGTTTAAATGCAAAACTTTCTGAATTAAATAAGGATTTATTAGCAGCTAAAAATAGTGCTTCTACAAAAGAAAATACTTTATCAAATACTAAGAAGGCTTATGATAGTGCGATTCAAAAGCAGAGTGATGTCAAAAAATTAAAACAAGATATTGTTAGTAAAAAATCTGTAATAGATAGTTATCAAAAGGATATACAATCTTTTAAGGAAGCTATTTCTAAATTAGATGCATCTATTAAACAATTAGAGAATGAAGAGGCTTCAATGAAGGTTAGAATAGCTGAAATTCAAAAAGTAATGGATGCATATGATAAGCTATGTGCAAATCCAAATGGAGTTTTGGATGTAGTAAGTAGTGATGATGAAATCATTAATGGCTTGTATGATAAATTGAATTCTATGAAGGAAGCTTATAATGCATATTTAAAAGCAGTTGATGAGTTTAATGAAGCAGAGGCTATCAATAATGAAAATAAAAAAGAATTAGATATTGCAACAGAGAATTATGATAAGGCTAAGGCTGAATTGAAAAAGGCTCAGGATGAACTAGATGCTTATTTAAAAGTAACCGGTATTCCTGGATGGCATAAATTAGATAATGATTGGTACTTTGTAGATTCAAATGGTCATTTAGTTACTAATAAATGGCAAGGAAACTATTACTTAGAAAGTGATGGTAAGATGGCCACGAATAAATGGATTGGCGATTGTTATGTTGGAAGTGATGGTTTATGGATTGAAAATAAATGGATTCAATCTGGAAATCAATGGTGGTATAGACATGGTGATGGATCATATACATCTAATGATTTTGAAACAATTTCAGGACAAACATATTACTTTGATGTAAGTGGCTATATGGTAACGGGTTGGAAACAGATTAAATCAAATTGGTATTTCTTTAATGCTTCTGGTGCCATGGTAAAATCTTCTTGGCAAGGCAATTACTATTTAGAATCTGATGGTGTAATGCTTACAAATACCTTTACTCCAGATGGATATTATGTCGGTGCAGATGGTGTTTATGTAAGAAATCAGAAGATTACTGCAGAAGATAAAGACTATTATTTGAATGCAGATGGTAAAGTAGCTAAGAATCAATGGTCTGGTGATTATTATCTAGATAGTAATGGAAATCCATATATCAATAGATGGGCAGGAAGCTATTGGTGTGGTAGTGATGGTAAATATGTTAAATCTAGTTGGGTAGACAACAATAAATATTATGTCGGAGCCAATGGTATTTATGTCACAAACCAATGGGTTGGTGATTACTATTTGAATGGTTCTGGTGTTAAAGCCACAAATGCATGGGTAGGTGACTACTGGTGTGGTGAAGATGGTAAGTACATGAAATCTTCATGGGTTGATAACGGTAAATATTATGTTGGATCAAATGGTGTTTATGTCACAAACCAATGGGTAGGCGATTACTATTTGAATGGTTCTGGTTTAGTTACTAATAACGCGTGGGTAGGAAACTACTGGTGTGGAAGTGATGGAAAATATGTTAAATCGGCATGGGTAGATAACAATCGTTATTATGTAAATGAAAATGGTGTATATGTAGCAGGTGCTTGGCAACAAGATAGTAAAGGTTGGAAGTATCATGCAGGAAGTGTATATGCGAAAGACATTACATTAAATATTAATGGTACATCTTATATATTTGATAGTAATGGTTATATGAAATAAAAAATGAGATGGACTTAGGCGATGTTAGGGTTGTCTAAGTCCATTTTTTACATATATTTTAAAAATTTTACGTGAAGTATTATTTGTTAATGAAATTGTTGGTTAGTAGGTGCAAACTAAAATTATAAAAACACTTCATGTAAAAGGCTTACATTTATAGCTTTTGGTTATAAAAGTGCTAATTATATGGGCGTAACATTATGGAGGGAAAAGGAATGAACAAGAAGGATTTAAAAGCTGCATTGTTGGCTTCTGCTCTTGGTGGTGCTGCTTTTGTGGCTCCTGTTATGGCAGAAGAAAATTCACAAGATCCAGTGGATGTGAATGATCAAACAACACAAACAGTACCTGCAGATGAAAGTACAGTAAATGATCAAACAACTAATACTGAATCTACAGAAACAAACACAGTCAAAGATGGCTGGAGTGATGATGGTTATTATTATGAAAATGGTCAAATGGTTGTATCTCAATTTAAGACAATTGAAGGTAAAACGTATTATTTTCAAGGCGATGGTTCACTATGTCGTGATGGAGTTTATTGGTTAGATTCAGATCTATATTATTTTGATGTGAATGGTGTAATGCAGACTGATTTTGCGTATTCCCAAAAATATTTTGGGGCTGATGGAAAAGCGGTCAAAAATCAATGGGTTCAATTTGGGGACAAATGGAGATATTATGATGATGGTGGAAATTATCTAAGTGGAGATTATAATTATATAAATGGTCAGAAATATGCCTTTGATGATGATGGCTATTCTTTAAGTGGTTGGCAAGAATCTTATGGAGATTGGTATTATTTATCTGATAAAGGTATGTATTTATCAGATCAATGGGTTGATGGTGGCCAGTACTATGTAGGTTCTGATGGTAGAATGTTAACAAATACATGGATTGATGATTCAAATTATGTAGGTGCGGATGGTAAAAAGACTGTCAATACTTGGGAACAAGTAGATGGTAAGGATAAGTACAAGTTAGGTGATGGTACTTATGCTTCTCAAAGAATGGTTTTATATAATGGTAAGTATTATGCAGTTGATTATGATGGATATATGGTTACAGATGGTACGGCCTATGTTAGCAACTACAATGCAGTAGGAGATAGTGTATCTGGTACTGTTCATGCTGGTAAAGATGGAGTTTTAGTTAAAGGATGGTATACAAATTCTAGTAAGACTACATATTATTTTGGTGATAATTATTTTGCGTATGGAACAGGTTTATTTACAATTGAAGGCAAACAATATTATTTTCAATATGAAAGATTGGTTAAATCAAGAAATTTTGTATCTGATGGTAAAGTATATATTGCGGATGCGAATGGTGTTGTAACTTTAATTGATACTACAGGGCAGACAAAATGGTTGAATTAAATGGTGCTTGGTATTATTTAAAAGATGGTGTTGCATTAACAAATACGCTTAAAGAGATTGATGGATCTTATTATTACTTTAACGAATCTGGTGAAATGTTATCGTCGCGAACATTTGAATACAACAATCACAAGTATTATGCCAATAGTGATGGTGTTGTTGCGATGAAGAAAAACACTTGGGCTCAAACTGATGATGGACAAACAATTTATTATAAGGAAGATGGTAGTCTTGTATATAATACTACTTTTACAATCGATAATAAGTTGTACAAGTTCTCATATGATGGTTATTTAGAATGTGGTTCCATTTCTGTGTATGATAAAGATGGTGCCAAATATTATATTACAGATGAATCTGGTGCGATTAATCAAACAGCAGGCTGGAAGGAATATAGATTTCATTGGTATTATGCTAAAGAAGGTGGGGCATTATATACAAATGAATTGAAAATCATTGATGGTAAATCATATTATTTTGATTATTCTGGTCAAATGGTAGTCAATACAGCCAAATATGTGGGAAATGGATTGTGTTATTTTGATACAAATGGTCAATTGGTTGATACTGTTGTTGATTTTACTGGTACCAAAGAATTTCATGGACTTACTTATTTGAATAAAGATGGCGATTTTTGCTATACAGGTGAATATGGTGGTCGTTATTTTTCAAATGGTATAATGTTACAAAACTGTATTGTTGAAGATAAGTATTATGTCGATTTTAATGGAAAAATTGTAAAGGGCTGGATCAAAAATGGTGATACTTATTATTATGCAGATCCTACCACTGGAGTCTTGGTATATAATAAACGGCTTCAAATTAATGGAACAACGTATTATTTTAAAGGGTTTGCAATGGTTAAAGGTTATGCTAATACAAAAGATGGAGTTTATAAATTTTCAGATAGTGGTGCCATGATTGGAAAGGTTAATCCTGGCACATGGTTTAAGGATCCTAATTTCAATAAGTGGCAATATGTAAATGCAGATGGAACAATCAATCAGAAATCTAAACTAGAAATTAATGGTAAAACATACTATTTTGTTTTAAATGATATGGGTGCTTCTTATGGATGGGTTGATCTTGCTGAAAATTGTGCTTGGTATGATTATGAAACTAATACATGGTATTGGACAAATGCAACTGGTACTGGTTTAGATACAAAAGATGGTTGGAAGAAAACATCAGATGGCTATTTTGGTTATGTTGAAAATGGTAAATTAGTTACAGGGGTAAAAACAATTAATGGTAAACAATACTATTTTTATGATAGCGGATATTTAGCTATGGGTATTACAAACTATCAAGGCAAAGCATATGTAATTGATGATAATGGTAATCTAGTGAATTATAAAGAAGGATGGAACACATTGGGGGATGAATCATTCTATATTAAAAATGGTGTAGCTTTAAAGAATACTGTTGTTGATGGTTATTATATCGATAGAAATGGTTTAACACGTACAGGTGTACTCTATGATTCAAGTAATGCAAATGTTGTTTTAGTTCATGGTAAATTAGCTAAGAATCAATGGGTTCAAAGTGACTATTTTACATGTTATGCGGATGAAAATGGTCATATTGTAAAGAATAAATGGATTGATAATCATTATGTAGATAGAGATGGATACATGGTTAAAGATGCTTGGGTTGGAGATCGTTATGTAGATGCGAATGGTGAATATAAACCAAATGGTTCTACTTCACAAGAAACAAAAGCTGAGTGGAAACAATTAAATGGTAAATGGTGGTATCAACATAAGGATGGTACTTGTACTAAAAATGATTTTGAAACTATTTCAGGACAAACATATTATTTTGATGGAAATGGTTATATGGTAACTGGATGGAAGGAAATCAATAATAAACTATATTTCTTCTACGCTAGTGGTGTAATGGCTAAAAATGTATGGCAAGGAGCTTACTATTTAGGATCAGATGGTGTCATGTTAACAAATGCATTTACTCCAGATGGATACTATGTAGGTAGTGATGGTGTATATGTAAGAAACCAAAAGGTTACTGTAGATGGTAAAGATTATTACTTGAATGCAGATGGTAAAGTAGCTAAGAATCAATGGTCTGGCGATTACTATTTAGATGGAAATGGTAATGTTGTTAAAAATAAATGGATAGGAAACTATTGGTGTGGTGAAGATGGTAAATATGTTAAAAACGCATGGGTAGACAACAACAAATCTTATGTCAACGAAAACGGTGTATACCTAACAAACCAATGGATTGGTGATTACTATGTCAATGGTTCAGGTGTTAAAGTCACAAACGCATGGGTAGGAAGCTACTGGTGTGGTAGTGATGGTAAGTATATGAAGTCTAGTTGGGTAGATAACAACAAATATTATGTAGGTGCTAATGGTATTTATGTCACAAACCAATGGGTAGGCGATTACTATTTGAATGTGC
>ENA-OQCS01000735-OQCS01000735.1-human-gut-metagenome-genome-assembly--contig:-NODE-735-length-18162-cov-3.839202_pt1 | contig 18162 bp, 26 predicted proteins | sample MGYA00242757_ERZ504575 | MGnify/ENA primary metagenome ERZ504575 (study PRJEB26092, sample SAMD00036297) | human gut metagenome | host: Homo sapiens | study: EMG produced TPA metagenomics assembly of...
CTGCTGTTCGCCTGAAAAAGTATGGAAAAAAACGGCTCACGATGCACAGAAATGCAGACAATGCAAGGAAAAACACGGCTTTCCCGCCGGTGTGCAAAAAAGTGTGCAAAAAGTGTGCAGAGCCCCAGAAAATGGAAAATCCCACGAGGATCTTACGATTCTTCGTGGGATTTTGGTGCGCTCGAGGGAACTCGAATCCCTGGCCCTCTGATTAAAAGTCAGATGCTCTACCGGCTGAGCTACGAGCGCATATTTCCGCAGTGAACATACTGCCGAATAATATTACCACAACTTGCGCAAAATGCAAGGGTTCCCGGGTAAAAAGGCGCAAAAAGCTCCTGCATCGGTGTGGGCTTCCGCTTTTCATCCGCGCAGCAGATCGAAGATGCTCCGGTGTCGGCAGCGGAAGGGGCTTCATCCCGATAACTTCCTCTTTACAAACCCGGCAAGAATCGTTACAATCAAATCAAATCCGTCTGCAGTGCGCTGCGTTTTACTGCCCGGCAGTGTGCGCCCCCCCCCCCGCGCTGCACCCGCAAACTTTTTCCCGGCTTTGGCATTCTGCGGGCCGCGCCGATACGTTTTTTGCAGGAGGTTTTTCCTATGAAGATCACTCGCCGTACTGTTCTTCGCCTGACCGGTGCCGCTGCCGCTTCGCTGGCGCTTTCCAGCTGCAGTGCTTCCGGCAGTGCCATTCTGGCAGCAATTTTTCCAGCTGGATCCAGCAGACACTGGGCATCAGTTCTTCCGGCGCAGCTTCTTCTGCTGCATCCTCGGAGGACATGGCTGCTTCCTCGCTGGCAGCAGCCGAGCAGCCCGCTGCCAGTGTTGCCGCACTGCCGCTTACGATGCCGACCCGCTGACCGGTGAGGCAAGCGCAGCAATGGCCGTATCGTGGGCGTGATGGTGAACAACATCTCCAACACCTCCCGTCAGAACGCCCGTCCGCAGCGCGGTCTTTCCTCTGCCGATCTGCTGATCGAGTGCAAGGTGGAGGGCGGCATCACCCGCTTCTGCGCGGTGTTCCACGATGCCGACTCCATCCCGGAGATCGGCCCGCTGCGCTCTGGCCGCGACCAGTTCCTGCAGCTGCTGATGCCCTATCAGGCGCTGTACTACCACGACGGTGAGAGCGCCGCCTGCACCAAATTCATCAACGTATACAACTATTCCGGCCTGAACATCGGCGGCAAGAGCTACTTTAATACTCCCACCCATCCGCATGTGGCTCACCGCGACAGCCGGGGCCGGGATGTGGCCTATGAACACACCGAGTTCACCTCCGGCAAGGAGATCCGGCAGGCCGCTTCCAACGCGGGCATCGGCCTGAAATACGATTACGACGCCACCTTCTTCCGCTTTGCGGACTACCGCACCGGCGAGGAGAATGCCATGCAGGGTGCAGCATCCGGCAGGACGGTCAGCATCACCCACTCGGACCACTACAAGACCAGCTTCCGCTATGATCCGCAGTCCCGCACCTATAAAATGCAGATGTACAGCCGCATCTCCGGCAAGTTTGAAAACACCGTGGACGAGCTGAACGCAAAGCAGCTGAGCTTTGACAATCTGCTGGTCTGCTTTGTCCCATCGAGCGCTATTCCGGCGACTCCGGCGATGTGCAGCAGGTAAGCTACATCTCCGGCGGCGATGCCTATTATTTCAGCCGCGGCGCTGTACAGCATGGCCGCTGGGAAAAGGCTTCGCCTGAGCATCCGCTGCTGGTCTACGACAAGACCGGTGCGCAGATGCTTTTCAACCGCGGCAAGACCTATCTTGCATCGTGGACGACGACGAGTGGTCCAACTTCAGCTATCAGTAACGAGGGAACCGCATGAAACGCATCTGGAATCTGGCCCTTGGCACGGCGGTGCTGTGCACAGCCCTGCTGTGCGGGTGTGCGCTATCCGGCCCCACTGCCCCGGACAGTGCAGCGCCCACCGACCCGCTGACCGGGCAGGAGCTGCAGTATCCCGGCGAACGCACCGCCGCTGTCGTCATCGACAACGCCGCTTCCAGCACCACACAGTGGGGCATTGGCAGCGCATCGGTGGTGCTGGAAGCCCTGACCGAGAACGGCCAGCCCACCAGCCTGTGCTTGGCTTATCCTTCGGTATCGGCCATGCCAACCGTCGGCCCAGTGACCCTTGGGCAGGACCTTTACTGGCGGCTGCTCAGCGGGCAGGAAGTACTGCCCATCCAGCGGGGTGCAGGGCAGTTTGCCCGCAACTATCTGGATTATTATAACCTGCGGGCCGTGGACGCGCTGGAAGTGGGCCGCAACGCCTTTCCTGCGATGATGTCTGGAGCGGCGCGCCGCTGTGGCATACCAGCGGCGGGGAGGTCGCCTCCGTGTGGGCAGCCTGAACCTTTCCGGCGCATTGGGCGACCACGGCAGCAGCGCTTCCTCCTCGGCCAGCACTGCCGAGGACAGCTCTGCCATTTCCGCTCTGCCCGCCCTGCTGCCGCAGGCCAAAGAGCCCCGCCTGCCGGAGCCCGGTTCCCGGGATGCCGAACAGGTGCAGATCAACTTTGCGCCCCAAAGCACCACCGGCTTTGCCTACGATGCGGCCAGCGGCACCTACGGGATGCTCCGTGCCGACGGCACCGCCCAGCTGGATGCCAACACCGGCGCGCAGGCGCAATTCGACAATCTGCTGGTCCTTTACTCCGCTTCCAGCCTGCGGGACGACGGCACCACGCTGGACTACGACCTGTCCCTTGGCGGCGGTGTCTGGCTGAACGGCAGCCAGCTGTGCACATCACATGGACGCAGGGCACAGACTCCACCTTTGCCTTTTACGATGCCGACGGCAGGCCGCTGACCATCCGCACCGGACGCAGCTACATTGCGCTGGTCTCCAGCGTGACCGGGCAGGAGCTGACGGTATTGGATTCCGCCGGGCAGAATGTGCTGAATTGACAAAACAAAAAAAGACCATCTGAGGCATTTTTAACTGCATCTCAGATGGTCTTTTATTCCGTTCAGGAACTCCTTCCGTCATCGCTGACACGATGCCACTGCTCCCCTTTTTGTCACTTGCGTGACATCTGCTCCTCTCTTTGTCACCTGCGGTGACATTTCTCCCCGGCGCGGGGAGAATCTGTCCCGGCCGGGGGAAGTCTTTCTCATGGAGGGAGGCTTTGGCAATACGGCCAAGTTTTCCTTTTCGCCAGAGGCTCCCTCTCCGAGGGAGCTGTCGAGCGTATGCGAGACTGAAGGAGTTTACAGATCCACCACGCTGCGACCTCGGCAGGAGAGGTGGGCACCACGCCCAGCACGGCGTGGTCAGTGCTGCGGTTGACCGTAAAGGTCACGCTGCGGCCCGCCGCGAAATCCGGGTGATAGGTCAGCTCCAGCGTCTGCCAGTTGTCCGGCACTGCGCAGAAGCAGTGCAGCAGCGCGCCGCGGCCTGCCGTCAGGTTCAGGGTGAACACCGAAGCATCCGCCGCGTTCTCGCCGTAGAGCGGCGCAGCAAAGCTGCCGCAGCGCACCGGCTTGCCATCGCACACAGCGGTAACGCCGGTGCCCATACTGTACAGGTCGCCAAGCGTGCACACCTCACGGCTCTGCAGATAGCTTGCGCCCACCGGCAGGGTGGATGCGGAGAGGTTTTCCACCGAGAGGTACACCAGCACATTGCCCATTTCCTGCGCAGGGGCATAGCCCAGCAGCTCCACGGCAGCTTTGCCGTCCAGCAGGGCAGGTTCGCCTGCAAGACGCGGCTGCTGTGCCGCTGCAGGTACGCCGGTGAGCAGCGCTGCCGCAAGGCTGACCGCACCGGAGCCGGCACATTTCAGGAATGACCGGCGGGAAATGGACTGGGACATGGAACTTCCTCCTAAAATGATCGTTCCCTTATACAATAAAGGATTGCGCCGCTTCTGTCAAGGGATGGGCCGAAACTGTAACCGAATCCTTACTCAAAGGCCTCGTTTTCCTCGGCTTCGGCCTGACCGCGCAGGGTATCGGCATAGCCAAAGGGCACGATGTCGATGGCTTCCACCAGACGGTCCCGCATCCACAGCTGCACATCGGTCTGCACCGTGTAGCCGCAGCCGGGGTCTGCCATCCACTGCTCCGGGCGCGGGTGGGCACCGCGCGCTGGCTGAGCATGCTCATGATCACGCCGCCATGGGTCACACAGGCTGCTTCGGTCACATCCATGCGGATCATATACTCAAACAGCTTCATCAGGCTTTCGGCGCAGCGGGCGTGGAACTGGTCGGTAGGCTCTGCGCCTTCGGGCACATAGCCGGAGCCGGGGGTGATCCACTTTTTAAAGTCCTCGTCGTGCACCAGCTCCTTGACCGGCTTGTTCTCAAACTTGCCAAAGCCGGCCTCCCGCAGGTCGTGCACGGTAAAGGTGTGCTTTGCATCCGGGAACAGGATGTTGGCTGTTTCCACCGCGCGCAGCAGCGGGGAGGAGAACACGGTATCCACCTGCGGATACTCGAACCGCTCTTTCAGCTCATTGAGCTGCGCGCGGCCCTCGTCGCACAGAGGGATGTCGGTGCCGCTGCCGATGTACAGGCCCTGCAGGTTGCCTGCAGTCATGCCGTGGCGGATGAGATGAAGCTTGAACGTTTTCATGGATAGTGCCTCTCTTTATCGCTGTGCGGCGGCACGGGAACGGGCGGCAAAACCCGCTGCGGAGAATCTGGCAGAAAAACGTGTCGTCTGCCAGATTTTTTGCTCTTTGGCGGCAGCCGCGGCCCCGCGCACGCCACAAAATGTATGCGTTAATACCTATAGTTTAGCATAGATATGGTGTCCAGAGCAAGTCTTTTGACAGAAATGACGAAAATCAACGAAAAATATCGTCACTTTTCTTGCTTTACAAAAGGTTTTCCGTTGTGTATAATCAACCTGCTGTAAACCAAAAACAAGGATGTCCCCCTACATCGAACTTTGAGGAGCCAAAAATCATGGAATTCAACCGTATCATCAAGCTGCTGCGCAAGGAACGCGGCATCACCCAGAAGCAGGCCGCCGAGGATCTTGGCGTCTCGCAGGCGCTGCTGTCCCACTACGAAAAAGGCATCCGCGAATGCGGCCTGGACTTTGTGGTGCGCGTGGCAGACTACTATAATGTTTCCTGCGATTATCTTCTGGGCCGCAGTGCAGAGCGCAACGGCATGATGCTCTCGGCAGAAGACCTTCCGAACCCGGACAAGATGAAGGACAACATCTACCACGGCAGCGTGCTGCCCACCATGAACAAAAAGCTGATCTCCAACGGCCTGAACGTGCTGTACGCCAAGATCGGCCAGTGCCACAGCAAGGCCCTTACCACCGAGGTAAGCGCCTACCTGATGATGGCCGTAGCCAAAATGTTCCGCCTGCTGTACTCGGCCGAGCCCCACAACGCCGCCAGTATGTTCAGCATCGATCCCATCCGCTGGCGCGGCTGCTCCGATGCCGTGATGCGCATGTCCGAAGCCAACGTGGAAGCCCTGCTGGACGGACAGGATGTGAACGGCGGCGAGGGCGTAAAGGACCCGGCCTGCCTGACCATGACCACGGAAAGCCTGACCCGCGAGTTCCCGCTTTATACGCCCAGCCTGTTAAATCTGGTCAAAACCAGCGAAACACATGTGAAGGGCCTTACCCACGAAGGGTGATATTCCTGTGAAAAAGCTGTAAATTCAGCCCCAAAACCCTTGCATCTTTCGGGCAGAAAGGGTATAAACAGAATAGAACATTCTGGAATACGGTTTTTCCTATCAAAAGGAGGATTTATTTTATGTCCAACTCCATTTCCCGCCGTACCTTCCTCAAGTGCACCGGCGCATCCGTTGCTGCTCTGGGCGCAGCAAGCCTGCTGGGCGGCTGCCAGCAGAATGGCAGCGCCACCATCGTGGATGTCAAGGTCGGTGATAAGGTCAGCAACTGGAACGGCCTTGGCGTTCAGCTGACCAGCCTGTTCAACATTGATACCGCACCTGCACAGGCCGGTTACGAATACATTGCTGTTCTGGTCACCGTGGTCAACCGCACCAAGAACCAGACCTTCAACATCGGCGCACAGAATCTGGCCGAGATCAATGCTGCTTATCCCGTGCCCCCGCAGGAGAACGTGGATGCAAACTTCCACGCACTGGCAGCAGCTTCTACCGATTTCTCTGCTTCCTGCGACGGCCAGAGCGTGGAGTGCGGTGCCAACATCTCGCTGTACAACTCCAACTCTCAGACCTTCTCGGATTCCACCAATCTGCCCCCGCAGGGTACCGGCTATCTGCAGCTGATGCTGATGGTCCCCAAGGGCTGGCAGCAGCTGAGCGTTACTTACATGCCCACCTTTGCAGCGGATAAGACCATGACCTTCGTCATGACCGCTGCAGACGTGACCCGCGCCTGATACGCGGCCCGCACAGGACAATTTCGTCGCAAAACAACGTCACAGCTCAAAATTTCATCATTTTATTTTGCCAAAAGGCATTGACATCCGGCCCGGTTTCGCCTATCTTATAGGTAATGCCGCAATGCCGTACTGATCTGCTTTTTAAAGGAGGAACGAACATGTCCTATACATTCTCCCGCCGTGACTTTATGAAATATACCGCTCTTACCGCTGTTGCCATTGCAGGTTCCGGCATGCTGACCGGCTGCTCCAACCCGAACCGTCCTGTCGGCAAGGCCGGTGACACCCTGAAGCCGGGCGACGGCATCTGTGAAGCCACTGTGCTGAACAGTGCTGGCAAAGAACCGCGTTATGATCCTAATACCAAGACCCTGACCTGCAACTTCAAGATCGTCACCAAGATCGAACTGCTGGAGATTACTGACAGCCATTTCCAGGTCGATGTTACGACTGCTGAGGGCACGAAGCACTATTATTATAATACCTCTCCTAAGCCCAGTCTGGGCGATACCGCTAACCCCAAAGCTAGCAAGGACAGCGTCACCGAGGCCACTCTGACTCTCAATCTGGATCTCTCCGGCGCTACCAAAGTAGCTGTGCTGTATACTCCCAAGCATGCCGCTACTGGTGAACCCAATGATTCCTACAATGATATCTACGGCACTTGGGATATCACCGATGCCATCAAGGATAGTATCCCTACCGCTTGATTTTATATTATGTCTAAGGCCCGCACCCGCAGGTGCGGGTCTTTTTGCGTATGCGGGCCATTTGTATCCAAGTTTTGGGCGATATCATGTAAAATGTACAAAGTTTTTTAGTGGATTTATGCCTTGTGCACAGGTTTCTTTTCCGGTACAATAGGGTTATAAAAATGTGCAGGAGCATCGCAGCGATGCGGTGCTTTTTGTATTTGAGGGGCAACCCGGAAAACCTGAAAAGGAGTGCTGTTTCGATGATCAATATGGTAAAGCTTCCCACCAAAAAAGTAACCTGTTCCTGCGCGTAGCAAAGGGCCACTTTGCTACCAGCCACAGCCATATCAACTATTACATCGATGTCACCACCCAGAAGTCCCGCCTTTCCGAGGCCAAGGCCGTGGCAAAGGAGCTGGTGGCCGCTTACCAGCACAGCACCATTGTGGACACCGTGCTCTGTCTGGACGCACGCAGGTGATCGGCACCTGCCTTGCCAACGAGCTGACCAAGGACGCTTTGCCAACATGAACGCCCACCAGACCATTTATGTGATCACCCGGAGTACACCACCGGCAGCCAGATCATCCTGCGCGACAATCTGGCCCCCATGGTCAAGGGCAAGCATGTGCTCATTCTGGCCGCTTCCATCACCACCGGCTACACCGTGCAGGCCGCTGTGGAGGCCGTGAACTACTACGGCGGCACCGTGGCAGGCCTTTCCGCTATTTTTGCCACCACCCATGAGTGCATGGGCTATGAAGTCACCTCCATCTTTGACCCCGCCAGCCTGCCGGACTACGCCAGCTTTGACAGCCGCGACTGCCCCCTGTGCAAGGCCGGCCAGCACATCGATGCGCTGGTGAACAGCTTTGGCTATTCGGCGCTGTAACCCCTTTCAGTCTGCTCACTTTGTTCGCATCCAGCTCCCCCGAAAGGGGGAGCTTTCTTTGTGCTTCTCGTAAAATGCAAAAAGTTCTCCCTTTCGGGAGAGCTGGCATCGCACAGCGATAACTGAGAGGGTTATTTTTTCGGGAACACAAAGGGCTCGTGCAGGTACACCGCCACCAGATATGCCGTCATGAAGAACCAGATGATGGGCTCGCACAGGATGACCGCATTGTACTGGAATTTCGGGATGAACACCAGCACAAAGATCACCTTGCCCACCAGCTCGATCACGCTGGAGAACAGCGGCAGCACCTTTTGGCCAAGGCTCTGCAGCGCGTAGCGGGTGCACAGCAGCACCCCCAGCACCGCATAGAAGGGTGCGTTCCACAGCAGGTACCGCGCACCGTTTTCCAGCACGATGGGCTCCGTGGAGCCGGAGATCAGCTGCACCATCACTGAGCACCAAAGTTCATCAGCACCACGGCGGCGACCATCACCACCACCGAGTACAGATACATCTGCCGCATTCCCCTGCGCACACGGTCGGGCTGGTTTGCGCCGCGGTTTTGGGAAACGAAGGTGGAACCGGCGTTCGCCATGGAGATGAGCGGCATATCCGTAAAGGCAAACAGCTTGCGGGCAGCGGTGTGCCCCGCAATGGTCAGGGTGCCAAGCCCGTTGATGCCGTACTGCAGCACCACCGAACCCGCAGACACGATGCTGCTCATCAGGCCCATGGAGATGCTCTGGCTGAACAGCTCCCAGTAGAGATGACTGCCCACGGCGAAATGCTTTTTCTCCGGGATGAGGATGCGCACCCTTGCCAGCACGTACAGAACGCACAGCACCACCGAGATGCCCTGTGCAATGACCGTTGCCACCGCTGCGCCCCGCACGCCCATGCCAACCCCGGCAATGAACCACAGGTCCAGCCCCACGTTCAGCACCGAGCTGATGAGCAGGAACACCAGCGGCATTACGCTGTTGCCAATGGCGCGCAGCAGGCCTGCGCACAGGTTATACATAAACATGACCACAACGCCAAGGTCGATCACGATGATGTAGCTGTAGGCATCTTCCAGAATTTCTGCCGGGGTATCCAGCAGCTGCAGCAGGGCATGCAGCCGAAAAAGCCTGCCGTTGTAATGACCAGCGAGGCGATCAGGCCAATGACGACCGACCCCACCACCGTGCGCTTGAGCAGGTCTTCGTCCTGCGCGCCGTAGGAGCGTGCTGCAACGATGGCAAGGCCATTGCCGATACCGATGCCAAAGCCGACTAAAAGCTCGTAGATCGAGCCGCAGGAGCCAATGGCGGCAAGGGCTGTATCGCCCAGCACATTGCCCACGATCATGGTATCCACCGTGTTGTAGAGCTGCTGGAACAGGTTGGAAACCAGAATGGGCAGCATGAACAGCAGCAGGCTTTTTAAAATAGGCCCGTGCATCAGGTCTACGTTCATGTTGAAGACGCTTTTCTTTTGGGGCTGCGCGTGGTCATAGGGTTCCTCCAAAGTTCTATTTTTACCGCAAAACAACCCTCTCAGTCTCGCTGACGCTCGCCAGCTCCCCCGAAGGGGAGCTTTTATGCTGCGTAAAAGAAACAGCAAAACCTCCCCCTTTCGGGGGAGGTGGCAATGCGAAGCATTGACGGAGAGGGTTATCTCCAATTTTTTACAGCTCCTGCGTCTCGAAGCCGTTGCCGGTAAGCACCTGCACGCTGGTAAAGCCTGCAGCCTTGATGGCGGCGGCAGCTTCGTCAAGCCGTAGGTCAGGCTGTTGATATCATGAGAATCAGAAGTGATGATGACCTTGCCGCCCATCTTCTGCCACTCGCCCAGCAGCCACGGACCGGGGTAGAAGTCCTTGCGGTAGCCGCGATACACGCCGCCGGTGTTCACTTCCAGCAGGCAATCGTTTGCCTTTGCGGCCTGCAGTGCCTTGAGGCAGCGGCCTTGTAGCGGGGCGATTCTTCGTCGAAGAACTCGCCCGTTGGCATTCAGCTTCTTGATGAGGTCGATGTGGGCCAGAATATCCGGCTTGAGGGCAGCCACCTTTTCCACCTCGGCAAAGTAGGCTTCCACAGCGGCAAGGGGGTCTGCGTCAAAATCATCGTTGATGCAGTCCCACAGGTCCTGCGGACGGAAGTCGATCTCGTAATACTTGCCGGTGTTCTTGCCGTATAGGTGGTGTGCGCTGCCGATCCAGTAATCGTAGCCGGTGCGCTTATCTTCGCTGAGGATATCCCACTCGATGCCGCACAGGATATCCACCTTGCCCTTGTACTCGGTCTTGAGCTTGGCAATGGTGGCCTTGTACTGGGCGGTGCGGCTGGGCTCATGCAGTATTCGCGGTCGCGCTGGGTGTAGCTATGGCCGGTGAAGCCCAGCGTGGTCAAGCCCTGCGCACACGCAGCACTTGCCATATCCTGCAAGGTATTTTTGCCATCGCACATGGTGGAGTGGCAATGGACACTGGACTTCTTATAATCTGCCATAGATAATTCACTGCATCCTTTCCTGTTTGACCTTGTGGTCAATGACGTGACGTTTTTCCAGTTCACGGGTCACATCCTCCACCGTGATGCCGGCGCTGACCATCAGCACCAGAACATGGTAGGCAAGATCGCTGATCTCGTAAACGGTCTCTTCCTTATCCTCTTTTTCGCCCGCAATGATGACCTCGGTGCACTCTTCGCCCACCTTTTTCAGGATCTTCTCCTTGCCCTTCTCGAACAGGTAGGTGGTGTAGCTGCCCTCCTTGGGGCTATCCTTGCGGCCCTTGATGAGCTGGTACAGGCCCTGCCAGCTGAACTGCTTCAGCTCCGGCGAGACGTATACTTCGTTGAAGAAGCAGCTCTCGCGCCGGTGTGGCAGGCGGGGCCGGATTTGACCACTTCCACCACCAGAGCATCTGCGTCGCAGTCGGCGGTGATGGACACCACCCGCTGCACGTTGCCGCTGGTCTCGCCCTTGCGCCAGATCTCCTGACGGCTGCGGCTCCAGAACACAGTGCGGCCCTCGGCAATGGTGAGCGCCAGCGTCTCGGCGTTCATGTACGCGAGGGTGAGCACCTCTTTGGTGTAGTGGTCCTGCACGATGGCAGGGATCAGGCCCTTTTCATCAAATTTCAGATTCATAACGGTTCTCCCTCCGGATGGGGATATTACTAGTTTAGCGTATTCGGTGCGCAAACGCAAGAGTTTGCGGGTTGTTTTTGCGGAAATCCAGTTTCGCGTTACGGCTTCTCCCCGCGCCGGGAAGAAATACCCCGGCGTTACAGCCGCATCTCCACGCCGTTTGCGTTGAGGTATTCCTTCAGATCCCGGATGGTCAGCAGCTTCTGGTGGAAGATGCCCGCCGCAAGGCCTGCGTCGATGCCCTTGTGGTGGAACAGCTCCAGAAAGTCTTCCTTTTTCCTGCGCCGCCGCTGGCAATGATGGGCACGTTCACCCGCGCCGCAACTGCATCCAGCATCTCAAGGTCGAAGCCGCTGCGCACGCCGTCGGTATCGATGCTGTTCAGGCAGATCTCGCCTGCGCCGTGGTCCACGCACCAGCTGATCCAGTCCAGTGCATCCCGGCCGGTGTCCTCGCGCCCGCCCTTGGCGAACACCCGGAACTGGCCGTCCACCCGCTTTACATCGGCAGAGAGCACTACGCACTGGTTGCCGTAGCGCTGTGCTGCCGCCGGGATGAGGTCCGGGATTTTGAGTGCGCCCGAGTTGACGCTGACCTTGTCCGCGCCGCACTTGAGCACCCGGTCAAAATCTTCCAGCGTGTTGATGCCGCCGCCCACCGTGAGCGGGATAAAAATTTCGCTGGCGACGCGGGTCAGGATATCCGTAAACAGCGCCCGGCCCTCGAAGCTGGCGGTGATATCGTAGAACACCAGCTCGTCGGCACCGGCAGCGTTGTACATGCGGGCCATTTCCACCGGGTCGGCCACATCCCGGATGCCTTCAAGTTCGTGCCCTTGACCACGCGGCCATTGCGCACATCAAGGCAGGGAATAATGCGTTTGGTGATCATGTCGTTTCCCCTCCGTTCACTCCTGCACCAGCTGCACGCAGCGCGCAAGGTCCAGTGCGCCGGTGTACAGGCTCTTGCCTAAAATGGCAGCGGCAGTGCCCATTTTTTTCAGTTCCAGAAGCTCTGCTTCGGACGAGATGCCGCCGCTGGCCGTAAAGGCCACGCCGGGCACCTCTTTGGCAAGCGTGCGGTACAGGCCGAGGTTCGTGCCCCTCATGGCACCGTCGCAGGCAATGTCCGTGTAGATGATGGCGGTGCATCCGGCGGCGGCCAGCCGCTTGCAGAAGTCCACGCCCGGCTCGGCGCTCACTTCCTTCCAGCCATGGATGGCCACATAGCCGTCCTTTGCGTCCACGCCCACGGCAATTTTATCGCCGTATTTTTGCAGCATCCGGGCGGTAAAGGCAAAATCCGTCACCGCCACGCTGCCCAGGATGCAGCGGCCCACGCCGAGGGAAAGATATGTTTCAATGCGCTCCTCGGTGCGGATGCCGCCGCCCACCTCAATGTATAAGCCGCCCTGTTTTGCCAGCGCGGCAATGGTATCGTAGTTGGAAAGGGTGCCGTCCTTTGCGCCGTCCAGATCGACGACGTGCAGATTTTTGGCCCCCGCTGCAAGGAACTCCCGCGCCTGTGCACAGGGATCCTCGCCGTAGACGGTCATGCGGCTGTAGTCGCCCTGCGTCAGGCGCACCACCTTGCCGCCCCGCAGGTCAATGGCTGGAAAAAGCTGCATAATTTTTCTCCTTACAATTCCGCAAATGCTTTCAGAATGCGCAGGCCAGTATCCCCGCTCTTTTCCGGGTGGAACTGGGCGCATACACCTGCCCGCCCGCACCGCGCCGGTGACGGGAATGGAATAGTCGCTCACAGCCAGTGTACTCTCCGTACAGTTCTTGCCGTAGTAGCTGTGGACGTAATAGACGTATTCTCCCTCACGGATGTACTTGAACAGCGGGTCGTCTTTTACAATGTGCAAGGCGTTCCAGCCGATCTGCGGCACCTTCAGGCTCTTGTCCGCAAGGTCGGGCTCCAGCGGGCAGACTTCGCCCTTCACAAAGCCAAGCTTCGTGCTCACCGTACTCGTAGCTCTTTTCAAACAGCAGCTGCATGCCAAGCAGATGCCCAGCAGCGGCTTCCTTTCGGCTTCTTCTTTCATGACCGGTACAAGGCCCGTCGCCTCCAGCTTGGCCATGGCATCGGCAAAAGCGCCCACGCCCGGCAAGATCAGCCGGTCGGCTTTGCGGATGGTGTCCGCGTCGGCGGTGACGACCGCTTCCAGCCCCAGCTGCTTCAGGCTGGACTTCAGGCTGAACAGGTTGCCCACGCCATAATCGATAATTGCGATCATACCAGCAGTCCTTTCGTGGAAGGAATTTCGTCCTTGTGGGCTTCGTCGATCTTCACGGCCGCGCCTAGTGCATGGCCTGCGCCCTTGAAGCAGGCTCGAGGATGTGGTGTGTATTTTCTCCCGCAAATTGTACAAAGTGGATCGTGGCGGGCACGCTGCGGGCAAAGCCCAGCCAGAATTCCTTGGCGCACTCCACGTCAAAATCGCCCACCTTTTCGGTGTTGCAATGGACGTCCCAGTTCAGGGTGCAGCGGCCCGAAAGATCGACGGCGCACAGGATCAGCGCTTCATCCATGGGCAGATAAAAGCTGCCGTAGCGCTGGATACCGCGCATATCGCCCAGCGCCCGTGCAAAGGCCTGACCCAGCGCAATGCCAACATCCTCGGTGGTGTGGTGGTAGTCCACCTGCACGTCGCCGTGGCAGGTGAGCACCAGATCAAACCGGCCATGGCGGGCGAACAGCTCCAGCATGTGGTTCAGAAAGCCGCACCCGGTGTCCACCTCGTAGCGGCCGGTGCCGTCCAGATCAAGGGTCAGGTCGATCTGGGTCTCATTGGTGTTGCGTTCCAGCGAGATCATTCGGTTCGGCATGGTTCATTCCTCCATGATCTTATCCAGCGTTTCCATAAACGTCTGCATCTGTTCCGGCGTGCCAATGGTGATGCGCAGCCAGTTCTGGATGCGGGGTGCGTCGAAATGGCGCACCAGAATGCCATTTTTCTTCAACTCTTTGTAGAGTATCTTTCCATCTCTCCTGTCGGTACTTGCAAACAGGAAGTTGGAGCGGCTGTCCAGCACGGCAAATCCGCGCTGTTCCAGCTGCTGTTTTGTCCATGCGCGGGTGTCCACGATGGCGGCGCGGGTCCTGTCAAAATAAGCGGTGTCTTCCAGCGCGGCCTGCCCGGCCTTCAGGGTCAGGCGGTTGATGTTGTAGGGGTTCAGGCTGAACTTGACCCGGTTCAGGTCGGCAATGAGCTTTGCATTGCCCATGGCAAGACCCAGACGCGCACCGGCCAGCTGCCGGGACTTGGAAAAGGTCTGCACCACCAGCAGGTTCTCGTACTGGTCGATGAGGGGCACGCAGCTCTCGCCGCCAAAGTCCACATAGGCCTCGTCCACAATGACCACATTGTTCGGGTTTGCCTTTAAGATGCCCTCAATTTCCGCCCGGGGCAGTGCAATGCCGGTGGGGGCGTGGGGTTTGCAAGGACGATGGTCTGGTTCAGGCCGTAGTAGTCCTCGGGTCAAGGGTGAAATCCTCTTTCAGCGGGATGATGTGGCTGGGAATGTGCATCAGTCCGCACCACACGCCGTAGCAGCCGTAGGTGATGTCGGCATAGACCAGCGGGTGGTCTGCGTCGCAGAAGGCACGCAGCGCAAAGAAGAGGTTCTCGTCGCTGCCATTGCCGGGCATGATCTGCTCCGGCTGCAAACCGAAGTGGGCTGCGGCCGCTTGAGCAGGTCGGCACAGGCGGGGTCGGAGTAAAGGCGCAGCTTTTCCACCTCGTGCTCGCTCACGGCAGCGATCACCGCCGGGGAGGGCAGATAGGGGCTTTCGTTGGTGTTCAGTTTGATGTACTGCTGATCCTGCGGCTGCTCACCCGGGGTGTAGGGGGTGACAGCGGCCAGCGTGGGAGAAAGGAATTTACTCATGGTTCAAATCCTCACTTTTCATACCGGATGGTCACGCTGCGGGCGTGGGCGTGCAGGCCCTCGCGCTCGGCAAAATCGGCGATGCGGGGGCTACTTCGCCCAGCGCTTCCCGGGTGTAGTAGAGGAAGCTGGACTTTTTACAAGTCGTCTACGCCCAAGGGGCTTGAGAAGCGGGCGGTGCCGCTGGTGGCAGGGTGTGGTTGGGCCTGCAAAGTAATCGCCCAGCGCTTCCGGCACGTTGCGGCCAAGGAAGATGCTGCCTGCATTTTTGATCTCGTTCAGCACGCCGAAGGGGTCCTCCACGCACACTTCCAGATGTTCCGGTGCAATGATGTTGCAGGCTTCAATGGCCTTGTGCAGGTCGGTGCAGAGGATGATCTTGCCGTTATCGTCCACGCTGGCGCGGGCGATGGCGGCACGGGGCAGCTGAGGGATCTGCATCTCCAGCTCCGCCTGCACGGCCTTGGCCAGCTCCGGGCTGTCGGTGACGAGGACCGGGCTTGCCAGTTTGTCGTGCTCGGCCTGACTCAGCAGGTCCGCCGCCACCCATGCAGGGTTGCAGCCGCCGTCGGCCAGCACCAGAATTTCGCTGGGGCCTGCGATCATATCGATGCCCACCTTGCCGAACACCTTGCGCTTGGCGGTGGCAACGTAGATGTTGCCGGGGCCAACGATCTTATCCACCGCGGGGATGCTCTGGGTGCCGTAGCGAGAGCCGCCACAGCCTGTGCGCCGCCGGTCTTGAAGATCTTGGTCACGCCTGCGGTGGCAGCGGCGGCAAGGATGACCGGGTTCACCCTGCCGTCCTTTCCGGCGGGGGTGGTCATGACGATTTCGGACACGCCTGCCACCTTTGCCGGGATCACGTCCATGAGCACGGTGGAGGGATAGGCCGCCGTGCCGCCGGGCACATAGACACCGGCCTTTTCAATGGGGGTATATTTCTGGCCCAGCACGATGCCGGGCTTGTCGTTCACCACAAAATTCTTGTGCACCTGCTGGCGGTGGAAGCTCTCGATGTTGGCGGCGGCTTCGCGCAGCGTTTCGAGGAAGTAGGGGTCCATGCCCGCAAAGCTTCGTCGATCTCCTCCTGCGTCACCTGCAGGGCATCGATCTTCGCGCCGTCAAATTTCAGCGCATAATCCTTCAGGCATCGTCGCCCCGGGCGCGCACATCGGCAATGATGCCGTCCACCACATCCTCTACGTTCTTTTCCGCGCGGATGTCGCGGTTCAGGATCTCTTCGGGCTTCAGCTCGTCAAAGTTATACAGCTTGATCATTTTGCTTCCTCCTTGTTCTGCAGTTCCGCCCGCAGCTTTTCCAGCATGGTGTCCATTTCGGCGTGCTTGAACTGGTAGCTGGCCTTGTTGGCAATGAACCGGGCCGAGATGGGCATGAACTCGGTGACCACCTTCAGGCGTTCTCCCGCAGGGTGGTGCCGGTCTCCACGATATCCACGATGACGTCCGAAAGGCCCAGAATGGGGGCCAGCTCAATGGAGCCGTTCAGCTTGATGATATCGATGTCCCGCCCCATGGATGCGTAGTAGCTCTTTGCAATGTTGACGAATTTGGTGGCCACCCGCACCGGGCGGCTGGGGTCGTCCTTGTAATCGGCCGGGGCTGCAACGCACATGCGGCATTTGCCAAGGCCGGTGTCCAGCAGCTCGTACACATCGGCAGAAGCCTCTGTGAGGATGTCCTTTCCCACGATGCCCACATCGGCGGCACCGTGCTCCACATAGATGGCAACATCGCTGGGTTTGACGAGGAAGTAGCGGATGCCGGCCTCCGGGTTTTCCACCACCAGCTTGCGGGTGGTGTTGTAGTCCTCCGGGCAGCCGTAGCCGATGCCCGCCAGCAGGTTATACACCTTATCGCCCAGACGGCCCTTGGGCAGAGCCACGTTCAGCATCACCCTGTCGGTGCTGTTCTTCTGCACCGGCGGCAGCGGGGCGCTCAGGCGGTCCAGCTCGTCCAGATAGACCGCAAAGCCGATGGCACCGGCACCGGGGGTGAACTTCTGCATCAACAGGTCGTAGCGGCCGCCCTTGAGCAGGGGACGGGGCAGGGCTTTCAGGTAGCCCTGAAACACAAGGCCGTTGTAGTATTCCATCTCACCGGCCAGCGTCATGTCCAGCCGGATCACGCCGCCCGCCTTTTCCAGCGGCACAGCCAGCGCTTCCAGCTCGGCCACCGCCGCGCGCATGGCGTCGTTGCGGCACAGGGCAGCAGCCTTTGCAAGGGTATCGGCATAGCTGCCGCAGAGGTTCAGCACGCTGCACAGGGTATCGGCGCATCGGCAAGACCGGCTGCTCCGGCTGCAGCCCGCAGCTCGTGGGCGTTTTTCTCCCGCAGCTTTTCCAGCAGCTTTGCGCGGGCGCATCCGCACGCCCAGCGCGCGAACAGGCCGAACAGGTAGCCCATGTGGCTCACTTCCAGCACCCACTCGGCCCCCAGTGCATCCAGCGACCGCGCCGCCAGACACACCGCCTGCTGCACTGTGCTTCGCCCACCGCACCCAGCATCTCAAGGCCCATCTGGCTGATTTCTTTAAAGGTGTGGCTCTCGGCGGAAGGGCGGTAGACGTTCTCGTGATAGTAGTAGCACAGGGTCTCGCCGGGGGCGGCTGCGCCGTCTTGGCAATGGAGAGGGTCACGTCCGGCTTGAGGGCCAGCAGACGGCCATCCAGATCGGTGAAGGTGATGACCTGCTCGGACGACAAAAAGCTGCGGTTCTCCTGATACAGGCCGTACTCCTCAAACCGGCCCATATGATACTTGCGGCAGCCCGCCGCTTCGTACAAGGCGCGCAGCGCAAAGGAGGCGCGCTCCTTGGGCTGCAGGTTTGCAAGGCTGAATTCCATTGTCGGTTCCCCCATTTCTTACTTGAGTTTATTTTACTTTATCTAGGTAAAGTTGTAAAGTAGGAAAGTGACGGTGTTTTCAATTCAATGATACGATTTTTCTGTGCGTTTGTACAGGGAAAAGAAGAAAAGGAGCCGTTGCATGGCGCAACAGCTCCTTTTCAGCACGCATATTTACCCAAGCAGGTCCAGCACACTGCCTTCGGGCGGGCACCCACGGCCTGACGCACCAGCTTGCCTGCTCAAACACCAGCAGGGTGGGGATGCTCATCACGCCGAACTCCCCGGCCAGCTCCGGCTGCTCGTCCACG
>ENA-OQCS01000736-OQCS01000736.1-human-gut-metagenome-genome-assembly--contig:-NODE-736-length-18157-cov-1.976539_pt1 | contig 18157 bp, 25 predicted proteins | sample MGYA00242757_ERZ504575 | MGnify/ENA primary metagenome ERZ504575 (study PRJEB26092, sample SAMD00036297) | human gut metagenome | host: Homo sapiens | study: EMG produced TPA metagenomics assembly of...
AGATCCTTCAGATAACTGATGAAGATCTCGTCCATGGAGTTGTAATTGCGGTAATAAGTCATACGGGAGACTCCGGCCCGCTCGGTCAGCTCTGAGATGGTAATATTGGACAGAGATTTTGTCTGAAGCAGCTGCATCAAAGCCTGCACCATGCAATCTCTGGAAAATTGTTTGGAATGGTTCGTGGACATGGCAGATCACCTTCTTAATGTTTTCTACTGACAGTATAAAACGTAAACACAATCCGGAAAAATACGCAAGGAAAGTTCCTCGCGGAAAGGAGCGGTATATGGCGGGAACAGTCATAGAATATTTAAAAAAATACGGAGATATTCCATTTTGCGAAAAACCTCTGAATGATGTGGACAGTCTGGCCTTATGCCAGCTTTCTTATCTGAAGTTCGACGGAATGGTCAGTGACGTACGTCACAACGGTCCTTCTGTGACGCTGCAGGAGATCGCCAAACGGCCGGATGTGGAGCAGCTGTTCGGAGATGTGCGTTTTGAAAAGGAGAACCGGCACTGTTTGAAGGGCTGCTTAGCGGCAGACGCTTCCGGAATATGAAGCTGAATTGTTATATTAACCTGGTGGAAAAGGAGTGGGAGACCCAGTTCTCTGCGATTACCTTTATCCTGGATGACGGAACGCTGTTTTTGGCATTCCGCGGCACGGATGAGACTATTGTGGGTGGAAGGAAGACTTTAATATGGCATTCCTGAATCCGGTACCGGGGCAGGAATACAGTGTCAAATATGTAAATATGGTCACCGGATGCTGCATCAGCCTTTTACATCGGAGGACATTCCAAGGGCGGCAACCTGGCGGTGTACAGTGCCATGAAATGTGCGCCCTTTGTACGGAAGCGGATCCAAAAGATATACAGTCTGGACGGACCGGGATTCCGGCCGGAGGTGCTGAAGGAATGTCATTACAATGCGATAGAAGACAAGGTGGTAAAGCTGCTTCCGCATTCTTCTATGATCGGGATGATCTTCGAGCGGGATATTCATTATCGCGTAGTGGAGAGTAAAACCACGGTCTGCTGCAGCATGATCCTTTCTCCTGGCTGGTGAAGGATGATCATTTCGTGGATGTAGGCGATATCTATGAGAGCCAGAAGATCATGAACGAGGCTCTGAATGAATGGATCCTGTCCCTGAACGAGGAGCAGGTCCGTACCTTTGTAGACACACTTTATCAGGTAATCTCCGCATCACAGGCGGACGATCTGATCACCTTTACCGCAGATTGGAAAAAGAGTATGAATGCGGTAGTTACCGCATTGAAGGAAGTGGACGATCAGACAGCCGAGATGCTGCGTGGGATCATTCGTTCGCTGTTTGAGATAGCCAGGTGCAAGGTGAAGGAAGAACTGATCGCCACCAAAAAAACACGACACAGATTTAAAAATACGAAGCGAGCAGGGAAAGCAGAGGAAGTCCGGCCGGATCCGGCAGCCTCTCCGGATGCCACTGTAACCCAAGGATCGGCAGCTCGTCATGCTCCAAAGCTTCGGGGCAGCCATCGTCAGGGCAGACCTGGATGATCTTAAGGTGCTGACCTAAGCGTCCGATCCGTTGGTGATGAGCACTGTTGACGCGCATTTTGGCAGGAAAATACTTGAAAAAACGGGAATCATCTACCATAATAGTATCATGAAACACATCGCCGGAAGGGGAACTGTGCAGGCAGTCTTCGGCATATCCTGTGTGATCGTACCGCCGAAGGCAACATTGATCACCTGCATGCCCTTGCAGATCCCGATGACAGGGATTCCGGCGGCAATCGCTATGTCGAGAGCCTGGAATTGCAGGATGTCCAGTTCGGTGTCAACAGTGCGGGAACCTTTGTTTTTTTCACCGAAAAAAGCAGGAGTGATATCTCCGCCGCCCGGCAGGATCAGAGCGTCGCAGGAAATGACCTCTCCGGGAACCAGAGTAGTCACGATCTGCGTGGGAAGTGCACGGAAAAAGGCTTCATAATTTCCTGTTTTGGACTTGCGCCCCAAAATGACTAATTTTGTCATATAATTTTCTGATACCTCATTTTTTTATAGTTAATATATGCCATAACTTTTGACTTTTGCATAGGACAAATTAGCAAAAATGTATCTTACGCTTTTTTATAAATAGGAGTAAAATAGCAACGACCATGAGGGAGCGGAAACTCCTTCAGGGATGTTTACGGAAAGGAAGTGGTATTATGGAGGAATTGGCATCAGAACTGCTCAAAGAACTGAACTGTGATACGGCGTTTTCAATCAAGCTTCCGGCAGGTCTTCCACTGATCGGCGGAGTACAGCTGGATATTGCGGAATCGGTAGTGATCACATGGGTAGTCATGGCAGTCATTCTGATCTTGTCGATTATCTTACAAGCAACCTCAAAGTACACAATGTCAGCAGACGACAGCTGGTGGCAGAGACGATCGTGACGAAGCTGGAAGGCATTGTTACGGGAATGATCGGAGAGGAAGGGAAACGGTATGTACCGTATCTGGTAAGTGTACTGTTATACCTGGGCATATCCAATATCATCGGATTGTTCGGTATGAAGCCCCCTACCAAGGATCTGAACGTAACGGCGGCACTGGCACTGATGAGTATCATCCTGGTGGAAGCAGCAGGCATCCGCAAAAAAGGCGTGGGCGGATGGGTCAAGAGCTTCACCGAGCCTATCGCGATCGTAACACCCATCAATATCCTGGAGGTGTTCATCAAGCCCCTGTCTTTGTGTATGCGATTGTTTGGTAACGTTTTGGGAGCATTCGTTATCATGGAGCTGCTGAAGCTTCTGGTTCCGGTAGCATTGCCGGTACCCTTCAGCTTTTACTTTGATATTTTTGATGGACTGATCCAGGCGTATGTATTCGTATTCCTGACATCTATGTACATTAAGGAAGCCATTGAATAAGTAACTATTCACTAACAACACTTTTTTTAAAACTAGGAGGATTCATTATGATAGCTATTGGAGCAGGTATTGCAGCACTGGCATGTATCGGAGCAGGTATCGGTATCGGTATCGCAACAAGTAAGGCAGCAGAGGCTGTGGCAAGACAGCCGGAAGCAGAGAGCAAGATCACCAAGATCTTACTGTTAGGTGGTGCGCTGGCAGAGGCAACCGCTATTTACGGATTCGTTATCGGTATCCTGATCATCTTGTTCATGGCATAAGGAACGGTATAACGACGTAAGAAAGGATGAAAGCACATGCTGAGATTAGATATTAATATTGTATGGACCATCCTGAATCTGTTGATCATATTTGCCATTGTGAAGATCTTCCTGATCAAGCCATCCACAAGATCCTGGATGCAAGACAGGCAGAGATCGATAAGCAATATGCAGATGCAAAAACTGCACAGGACAGTGCCGAAGAACTCAAGACTAAGTACGAGGCATCCTTAAGCGGTGTCCAGGCAGAAAAGGAAGGCATCCTGAACGAGGCAAGAGGCAAGGCCAGCAACGAGTATGACCGTATCGTGCAGATGCCCAGACCGAAGCAAAAAAGATCCTGGACAATGCCGATAAAAATGCCGCACTGGAAGAGCAGAAGCGTATCCAGCAGGCACAGGAGCAGATCGCCGGTCTGGTAGTGGAAGCTACTGCAAAGCTGGTGGCAGCCAAACAGAATGCAGATTCAGACAGAGAACTTTACAACCAATTTATAGCAAAGACAGGTGAAGAGATTGATTAGTACAGCTTTAGAATACGCAAAAAGATTGCGTGAACTGAATATCCCCGGAGACATTGTAGGTCAGACAGGCGATATCTTTAAAGCCGTACCGCAGGTGAAGCTGGATTTCGAATCTCCTGCCGTGGCACTGTCTGCCAAGCACATGTAATAGAAAAAGTATTCCCCTTACAGATCAGAGATTTCCTGAAGGTCCTGTGTGATAACGGAGATATCTATCTGTGGATGATATCTGCACTGCGTATAGAGAACTTTCTCCCGAGAAAAAGGGTGAGTTCGTTGTGACCCTGTCCTATGTGACAGCACCGACAGAAGAGCAGTTACAGAATATCCGTGATTTTGTACAGAAGAAATATCACAGAGACGATATGGTCTTCGAGACGAAGGAAGACCCGGCTTTAGGCGGCGGTTTCATCATCCGTGCCGGTAACGAAGTCTATGACTGGAGTACCAATGGCCGTATAAAGCAGTTCGCAGACAAGCTTTCCCAGGTAGGTAAGACTGCCAGCGAGCAGGGGATCATTTCTATCCTGAAGGGTGAGATCGAAGATTTCCACCTGCAGGCACAGGAGCATGAGATCGGTTCCGTCAGCTGGGTAGGTGACGGTATCGCCAATGTCAATGGTATCGACCATGCCGAGTACGGTGAGATCGTTATCTTCGATTCCGGTGTCAAGGGAATGGTACAGGATGTCCGCAGGGATGAGATCGGATGTATCCTGTTCGGTCATGATACCGAGATCCGTGAGGGTACCAGAGTCGTTCGTACCGGAAAGAGAGCCGGTATCCCCGTAGGTGACGGATTCAAGGGCAGGATCGTGGATGCTCTGGGAGCACCCATCGACGGCGCAGGTCCCATTAAGGAAGAGGGGTATCGTCCCATCGAGCAGCCTGCTCCTTCCATCGTGGACAGACAGTCCGTAGGTGTACCTATGGAGACCGGTATTCTGGCAATCGATTCCATGTTCCCCATCGGTCGTGGACAGCGTGAGCTGATCATCGGTGACCGTCAGACCGGTAAGACCTCCATCGCCATCGACGCCATCCTGAACCAGAAGGGTAAGGATGTGGTATGTATCTATGTAGCCATCGGTCAGAAGGCATCCACCATTGCAAAGCTGGTAGGAACCCTGAAGAAGAACGATGCCATGGATTACACTATTATCGTATCCGCAACCGCCAGCGATCCTGCACCCCTGCAGTACATCGCACCTTATTCCGGTACGGCACTGGCTGAGTATTTCATGTATCAGGCAAGGATGTCCTCATCGTATATGATGATCTGTCCAAGCATGCGGTAGCTTACCGTGCACTGTCCCTGTTACTGGAGCGTTCTCCCGGACGTGAGGCATATCCCGGAGACGTATTCTATTTACATTCCAGACTGCTGGAGCGTTCCGCAAGACTGAGCGCAGACAAGGGCGGCGGTTCCATTACCGCACTGCCGATCATCGAGACTCAGGCAGGCGATGTATCCGCATACATTCCGACCAACGTTATCTCCATCACGGACGGTCAGATTTTCCTGGAGAGCGACCTGTTCTTCTCCGGTATGAGACCCGCAGTCAATGTCGGTCTGTCTGTATCCCGTGTCGGCGGTGCCGCACAGACCAAGGCAATGAAGAAGGCAGCCGGAAGTATCCGTATCGACCTGGCACAGTTCCGAGAGATGGAAGTGTTCACACAGTTTGCATCCGATCTGGACAATGCCACCAAGGAGCAGTTACAGCACGGTCATGTATTGATGGAGCTGTTAAAGCAGCCTCTGTGCAGACCTTTAAGCATGGCAGAACAGGTTATGACCCTGTGTGCAGCCAACGGCAGAGTAATGCTGGACGTGCCTGTAGATCATGTGAAGGATTTCCAGATGCAGTTCTTAAGTTACATGAAGGAGCAGCACAGTGACATCGTTCGTCAGTTAGAGACCACCAAGGCGCTGGATGACGAGCTGAATAAGCAGATCTGCGATGCAGCTGAGGAATTAAAAAGGAATTTGCAAAATAATATTTGCAAACAGTGATAGTAATATAGGAGGTTAACATGGCAAATACGCGAGAAATACAAAGTCGTATGAAAAGCATTCAGGATACTATGAAGATCACCAATGCCATGTATATGATCTCTTCCACAAAGCTTCGGAAAGCCAAGAAGAATCTGGAAGAGACGGAGCCTTACTTCTATACTCTGCAGACTATGGTCAGCAGAATCGTCCGTCACTTACCGGAGATCGACAATAAGTACTTCGATGAGCGTAAGGACAAACCGGCCGGGGAGAAGACTACGGGACTGGTAGTAGTCACCGCAGATAAGGGACTGGCCGGAGCCTATAACCATAATGTACTGAAGATGGCGGAAGAGCAGATGCAGAAAGCCGGACAGACAGGAAAATATAAGCTGTTTGTCGTGGGTGAGCTGGGACGTCAGTATTTCGGACACAGAGGCATCGAGGTGGCAGAGCAGTTTCATTATACTGCACAGAACCCGACCCTGCATCGTGCCCGGATCATTACGGAGACGATCCTGGAGCAGTTTCAGGCAGAGCAGCTGGATGAGGTATATATTATTTATACCAATATGGTAAACAGCGTGACAACCGAACCGCAGATGATGCGTCTGTTACCTATCATAAAAGAACGGTTTATTACCAAAGACGGACAGGATCTGAGTATGTATCAGGAGCCGCTTGTCATGACACCGTCCCCGAGGCGGTGCTTGATAACATCGTTCCCGATTTTGTCATGGGATATGTATACGGCGCATTGGTAGAATCGTTCTGCAGTGAACAGAACGCCAGAATGATGGCCATGGAGCTGCAAATAAAAATGCATCCGCCATGATCCATGATCTGTCCATTCAGTACAACCGGGTACGGCAGGCTATGATCACACAGGAGATCACTGAGGTCATTGCCGGTGCCAAGGCTCAGAAAAAGAAGAAAAAGGCAAGAAAGGAGGTCCTGAGCAATTGAGTAACGTAAGTGAAAAAAATCATGGTAAGATCGTTCAGGTCATGGGACCTGTTGTAGACGTAGAGTTCGAGAACAATGACCTTCCTTTTATCAAGGATGCTCTGGAAGTATACAGCGAAGGTAAACGTCTGGTCATGGAAGTGGCACAGCATATCGGCAACAATACCGTCCGCTGTATTATGTTAGGTGCCAGTGAAGGACTCTGCAAGGATATGGATGTCATTGCTACCGGTAAAGGAATTCAGGTTCCGGTAGGTAAAAAGACACTGGAAGATTGTTCAACGTATTGGGAGAGACCATCGATGGTGGAGAATCCCTGGAGGGAGAGGAGCATTGGGTCATCCACAGAGATCCGCCTTCCTTCGAAGAGCAGAGCCCTGTCGTAGAGATGCTGGAGACCGGTATTAAAGTTATCGATCTGCTGGCACCCTATGCAAAGGGTGGTAAGATCGGTCTGTTCGGTGGTGCCGGTGTCGGCAAGACTGTGTTGATCCAGGAGCTGATCCGAAATATTGCTACGGAGCACGGTGGCTATTCTATTTTCACCGGTGTCGGTGAGCGTTCCCGTGAGGGTAATGATCTGTGGAGTGAGATGAAGGAGTCCGGAGTATTAGAGAAGACCGCGCTAGTCTTCGGTCAGATGAATGAGCCCCCCGGAGCACGTATGCGTGTCGCCGAGACAGGACTGACCATGGCAGAGTATTTCCGTGATGAAGAGCACCAGAATGTGTTGCTGTTCATTGATAACATCTTCCGTTTTGTGCAGGCAGGTAGTGAGGTATCCGCACTGTTAGGCCGTATGCCTTCCGCAGTAGGATATCAGCCACACTGGCTACCGAGGTCGGTGAGTTACAGGAACGTATCGCTTCCACGAACAAGGGTAGTGTTACTTCCGTTCAGGCTGTTTACGTGCCTGCGGATGACCTGACTGACCCCGCACCCGCGACTACGTTCGCACATCTGGATGCCACCACCGTTCTGTCCCGTAAGATCGTGGAACAGGGTATTTACCCCGCAGTGGATCCCCTGGAATCCACTTCCCGTATCCTGGAAGAGGATGTGGTAGGTAAGGAGCATTATGAGACTGCACGCCAGGTGCAGGCAATGCTGCAGAAGTACAAGGAACTGCAGGATATTATCGCCATCCTGGGTATGGAGGAACTGTCCGATGAGGATAAGGTAACCGTATATCGTGCCCGTAAGATCCAGCGTTTCCTGTCCCAGCCCTTCCATGTGGCAGAGAACTTCACCGGTGTACCCGGCAAGTATGTGCCTGTGAAGGAGACTATCCGCGGATTCCGTGCGATCATCGACGGTGAGATGGATGAGTATCCGGAAGCTGCATTCTTCAATGTAGGTACCATTGATGAGGCAGTGGAAAAGGCTAAGAAGCTCATGGCACAGTAAGGAAAGGCGGTGTGCATATGAACACCTTTAGTTTGAAGGTCATTGCCAGTGATAAAGTATTTTTCGATGGAAAATGTGGCATTATTATCGTACCGGTCTGGACGGTGAGCAGGCCATTATGTCTCACCACGAGGATATGGTCATTGCCACGAGAGAGGGCGAGGTACGCTTCAAGGAAAAAGAGGAGGATGACTGGACCAAAGCCGTAGTCGGTGTGGGCTGTGTCTACATTTCTCATAACCGTGTGATCATGCTGGTGGATACGGCAGAACGCCCGGAGGATATCGACAGAGCCGTGCGGAGGCTGCCCTGGAGCGTGCGCAGGAACAGCTGCGTCAGAAGCAGAGTATCCAGGAGTATCATGTATCCCAGGCATCCATGGCGAGAGCAATGCTGCGCCTGAAAGAAGCCGGAAAATACGAAGTCAAGTAGTAATACGTAAAACATATGTAAAAAGTAACAAAAATAAGCCTGTAATGTTAGCAAATGTGTGCAATTCGGAAATTGTTATTTTTCTGTCATTGCGATAAAATCTCTTCAGAATCGTAAGGAGAGTTAAACGATGGATTATTTACAGAAAAAATCAATACGAAGTGTCGCAGCTGCCATTGCAGGCTTTTTGTGTCACTGCGTTCGGAAAATAGGAATCACCAGAGAGAAACTTCCTTCCTGCATAGCACTTGCGGTATGTCCGCTGGTGACATTTTATCTGTTTGAACTGTATACCCACAATCCTTTCACAACAATGCATTTCAAGACACAGATATTGAACATGGCGTTTTATGTACTGACTGCGCTTCTGTTATTCGGAATCGTTAAATATGTCCGGGCAGCTCTGATGCTGCAGACAGCATTTTTCATGGCGGCGGGTCTGGCGAATTATTATGTGTTGAATTTCCGGTCAGCACCTATTATGCCTGGGATATTTATTCCATTGGTACGGCTGCCAGTGTGGCAGGGAATTTTAACTATACACTGAAGGGCAGCACGGTGCTGGTCATTATAGGATTCCTGATATTGCTGTTGATCGAGAGCCGTTTTCATATGAAGGCTCCGGCGAGAGTGGCGAAAAGAGCGGCACTCATACTGCTTAGCATTGTATTGATCTACGGTTATACCGGTATGATACAGAGTGAGAGCTTTGTGAGAAGCTTTGGTCTGTATGATAAGCTGTTTACCCCTACCGTCATGAACAAAAGAGATGGCAATATCGTGGCGTTCCTGATGGAACTGGAGTATATGGATGTGGAGAAGCCGTCAGAATATTCTCCGGAGGAGACCGGCAGTAAGTATACACAGGCAGGACAGGATTCCGCAGGTCTTACGGCAGCAGTGGAAGATCCGGAGAGCGTGAAGCGCCCGAATATCATTGTCATCATGGATGAGGCCTTTTCCGATCTGGCGGTGAGAGGCGATTTCACCACCAACGAGGACTATATGCCTTTATTCACAGATTACAGCAGGGCGCGGAGAATACCAGAACCGGTTATCTGAATGTTTCCGTGCTGGGTGGAAATACTGCCAATACGGAGTTCGAATTCCTCACAGGCAATACCATCGGATTCCTGCCCCAGGGCAGTGTGGCTTACCAACAGTATGTGCAGAAAGAGACGCCGTCTCTGGCATCCTACCTGAAGGAGCTGGACTATCATACCGTGGCGATCCATCCGTATTATGCCAGCGGCTGGGACAGAGACAGAGTCTATCCGTTACTTGGTTTTGATGAGTTTTTATCCCAGGATGATTTCACGAATCCGAAACGGATCCGTAATTATATCTCCGATGAGAGTAGTTTTGCCAAGATCATCGAACTGTATGAGAATAAAAAGAGGGAGAGCCTCTGTTTGTCTTTAACGTAACCATGCAGAACCACAGCGGTTACGAAGAGGAATTCCATAACTTTACCCCGGATATTACCGTGGATGGAATTGATTCCAAAGCATTGTCCATGTATCTGTCTCTGGTAAAACAGACGGACTCCGCTCTGCAGGGTCTGATCGATTATTTCTCTCAGGCGGATGAGGATACCATGATCGTATTCTTCGGGGATCATCAGCCTACGACTTATGTGAGCAATCCGATCTTAAGAAATAATAAAGTGAATCCGGAGACTTTAACAGACGAGGAAAATCTGTTAAAATATAAAGTACCTTATGTGATCTGGAGCAACTTTGACATCGAGGAGCAGACGGACGGAGAGACCAGTGCTAATTATCTGGCCATGGATGTGCTGGAGAACTGTGATCTGCCACTGCCTGCCCTGCAGAGCAGTCTGACCGGGCTTCGGAAGGAATACCCGGTGATCAGTGCAGCAGGTGTGAGAGAGGCGGACGGCACTCTTACGACGGTGAAGCAATGTGGGGAAGCATTGAACGATTACCGGAGCCTGGAGTATTATCTGCTGTTTGATTACGAAAGGTAAAACATTAGAGATCACGGAGAAGACTAAGATGAATGGCAACAAGACGACAGCAATAAGTGCAGAACGCAGGACGCAGAGAGGAATCTCTGTGCTTGCGTTCTTTGTGCCTGCATTTATTATGCTGGTTCTTTTTTATCATACGGGGCATATATCCTTTGGTGACCGGAGTTTTCTGTTCTCTGACATGTACCATCAGTATATGCCTTTTTTAAGTGAATTCGTACACAAGATCAAAGCGGGAGAGGGACTGTCTTATTCTTACAACGTGGGGATCGGATCGAATTTCCTGGCATTATATGTCTATTATGTGGCAAGTCCTTTTAACTGGCTGGTATTTTTGCTTCCGGAGAGTCTGATCATGGAATTCATGAGTTATCTCGTGATCCTGCGGATCGGTCTTATGGGACTTACGTTCAGTATTTATCTGCGGAAGACGTTTGGCAAGGCGGATCCGGCGGTGATCCTGTTTTCCACCTGCTATGCCCTGTCCGGCTATCTGGCAGCCTATAACTGGAATGTGATGTGGCTGGACTGCTGATCCTGTTACCTCTGATCCTTCTGGGAGCGGAGCGGCTGGCCAGAGAGCAGATGGGTCATGTACACTGTGACCCTGGGGCTTTGCATCCTGACCAATTACTATATTTCCATTATGATTTGTATCTTCCTGGTGCTGTATTTCGGAATGCTGCTGATCACGGAATATTATACCATGACGGAAGGACAGAGCCAAAAAGTAAAAACGGTATTTTGCAGGATCGGAAGATTTGCATTTGCATCGCTGTTGGCAGGAGGGCTGGCTGCGGCACTGCTGATTCCGGAGGTCTGCGCTATCTTACGGACGGATTTTGGTAATTCGGATTTCCCCGCTACACTGGAGTCCTATTTTTCCGTGTTTGATATGCTGGCAAGACACTGCCTGTGCGTGACCACGGAGAGGGGACTGGAACACTGGCCGAACATTTACTGTGGTGTGGCAGTATTTTTACTGGTGCCCATGTATGCACTGAATGAAAAAATATCGGTGAGAAAACGGTTCTGCAATCTGGCACTGGCGGGATTTTTGCTGCTCAGCTTCGGAACCAATGTCCTGGATTTTTTATGGCACGGTCTGAATTATCCGGATTCCCTGCCGGCGAGACAGTCTTTTCTATATATTTTTCTGATCCTTGTCATGTGCTACGATGCTTTCCGGAATGTGGAAGGCACTTCTCCCAGGCAGATCATCTATGGGTATCTGGCGGCGGTGATATTTTTACTTGCCTGTGAAAAATTCGTGGAGAGCGAGGATTTCGACACGGGTATTGAAGTGCTGACGCTGGTGTTCGTTACGATCTACGGGGTGATCCTGTATCTGTACCGGACGAGGAAGAGCGACTGATGAGGCAGGTGCTGGGGATTCTGGTGTTGGCGTGCATAGTGGCGGAGCTGAGCATCAATACATTTAATACGAGTCTGGGCACTACCGGACGAAGCGCTTATCTGGGAGACCAGGAGGATTATAAAGCGTTGTACACCCTGGCGCGGGAGCAGGAGGGGGATGACTTCTTCCGTATCGAGAAGTTTACCCGCAAGACGAAAAATGACGGAACCCTGACCGGGTACCCTACGGCTTCGGTATTTTCCTCCACCATGAATTCCCAGGTCATGGATCTGTATAAGAAGCTTGGCATGCGCCACAGTAAGGTTTATTACGGCTTCGACGGAGCGACAGCTTTCGTTTCGGCACTCCTGAATGTGGATTACATGTTCGGCGGATCGGATAAATACGAAAACGGTCTGTATGAGATCGTGAATAACAGTGGAGATGTTTATTTATATCATTGTAAATATACGCTGCCCTTTGGCTATGTGGCACCGACGGGCTGGAATGTTACGGACGAGATCAGCACCGGTGTGAGAGCGCAGAATCAGCTGACCGAGGATCTGGGAATCGCAGAGCCCTTACTGGACCGGGCGACCAGTGAGACTAGCGGAGATAATGTATGTATTACGGCGGACCGGGCAGGCTACTATTACGCGAGGATCAATGCCACAGGGACGAAAAAGGTTCAGGTGCTTGGGGGAACGCTGGAGACGCAGGATTACAGTGATCTGAAGGACGGATCCATTCTGTATCTGGGATATCTGTTGGAGGGAGAGCGTGTGACGCTGACCAATGGGGATGATACGGATGAGACGCAGAAGGTATCGGCGGAAGCCTATGTACTGAATGAAGAAGTGCTGGCACAGGCAGTGGAGATATTGTCAAAAGAACATCTTGAAAATGTAGCGATGGACAGCACCCATATTTCCGGAACCTTAAATCTGGAAGAAGCCGGCAGACTGATCCTGTCCGTGCCTTATGAGGAGGGCTGGGCGGTGCAGATCGACGGAGAAAATGCGGAGCCTGAGCAGTTCGGCGATGCCCTCATGGCATTTGATCTGGAAGCGGGAGAGCATACGATACAGATGCACTATGTACGGAAGGACGGAATATCGGTATTTTAGTAAGCGCGGGAAGTGTACTGATCCTGTTGGGATACGTGCTGTGCCAGAGGTGTGACAGGAAAAGGAAAGACTGTGCGGAGAATGAGCCTTCGCAAAAGGCAGCAGACGAAACAATGGAAAACGGGAATGCGGAGAAAACGCACACAGAGGAAGGTCCTGTGAAGGAAGAGGCAGGAAGGATGTAAGAAGGAGCGAATTATGACGAAGAAGAGTATTTGTGATACCTTGCGGCGTACCTGCCTGATCCTGGCGGGATCCCTTATTATGGCTGTGAATTTAAAAAGCTTTGTCCGCACCGGAGGACTGATCCCCGGTGGATTCAACGGTCTGACTCGTCTGATACAGGAGATCAGTGCACTGCTGTGGCACTGGGAGCCGCCCTTCTCGGTGATCAATTTTATCCTGAATGCGATTCCGGCTATCATCAGTTTCAAATTTATCGGAAAAAAATTTACCGGCTATTCCTGTCTGATGATCGTGGTGAGTGGTATCCTGACAGATATTGTGCCGTCATTTCCCATGACGGAGGATATTCTGCTGATCTCTATCTTCGGAGGATTGATCAATGCACTTGCCATCAGTCTGTGCCTGTTTGCCAATGCCACCAGCGGAGGTACGGATTTTATCGCAATTTTCCTGTCGGAGAAATACGGCATTGACTCCTGGAATTATATTTTCGCCGGAAATGTGGTGATTCTTGGGATCGCCGGAGCACTGTTCGGATGGGACAAGGCACTGTATTCCATTATTTTCCAGTACACCTCCACCCAGGTACTGCATATATTGTACAAGCGGTATCAGAAGCAGACACTGATCATCGTGACCAAACGACCGGAGGATGTCTACGAAGCCATTGCGGAGATCACGCACCATGATGCCACACTGATCAAGGGAGAGGGCTGTTATTCCAAACAGGAATGTGATGTGCTGTACTCCGTGGTAGGACGCGATGAAGTGAATATGGTTGTGAATACGGTGCGTAAGACCGATCCCCAGGCCTTCGTCAATATGATCCGCACGGAGAACCTGGCGGGAAGATTTTATCAGAGACCGAATGATTAAGAGTTGTCAAAAGAGCCTGAGAGTCAGCAGTTTAACTGACACTCAGGCTTGCGTATTTTTTCGGGGAGATGCCCACGGCTTTGGTGAAAGCTTTGAAAAAATTGCTGTAGTCTGTGAAACCACTGCGTTCGAAGGCTTCCATGACATTACCGTTTTCGTTCAATACGGCTTTGGCGATACTGATGCGGCGGGCGGTGATGTATTTGTTGATCGTGGTGCCGGTGGCGGATTTGAAGATCCTGCAGATATAGGATTCACTTAAGTAAAACTGTCCGGCTAACTGTTCTATGGTAATGGGCTGGGAGATATTCTGGTTGATGAAGGTTAAAATATCGTCCACCTGATGGTTGTAGCGGTAGGAGCTGTCCTTGTATTCCGCGGCATCTGCGGTGTTTTCTCCGGTGGAGGTCTGTTCCGTGTTCCTGACGAACAGAGTGTTGAGCATGACCATCAGTTCCATGAAAGCGGCATATTCCGTAATGTCATGGGCGAAGCTCAGCAGAGGTGATTTTGTTGATATAATAGAGAAATCGCTTCTGTTGTTCCTTATTTAATGACAGCTTATGGGAAAAAAGGGGTACTGCGGTGGGTGAAACAGAAGCTCAGATCTGTCTGCTCTGTGGAAAGCTGTTTCATGAAGTCCGGCGCTACCGACAGGACGATCCGCTCATGGACGGAATTGTCGATCTGGGTCAGCTTGTGACTTTCATACTGATTGATGATAAAGAGATCCCCCGGGGCAATCGTATAGAAACAATTGTCGATCAGGAACTGTTTGCCGCCGCAGATGGAATAATAGATCTCATAGCAGTCATGGATGTGCATGTCCATGGCTTTTTCTTCTTTATATAAGTGGGCAATGGCAAAGGTCCCTGAGACTTTACAATTTTCTATGGCTGTTTTACAAGAAGTAAGTTCTTCCATTTTCATGTGTTCCTTTCTCTCGATATTTCTATTAAACATCAAAAGTTCAAAATTTGCAATGTTTAGACTAAAAAATGAAAAGACATTGAGAATTTTTTTCGAGTATACTTAAGTCATACAAAAGAGAAAAAGCATTTACAGCCCTTCCGCCTTTATAAATTTTATAAAAATAAGTAAAAAGGTGTTGGAAATAGTTACAATGATATGTTATAATGTAAGTGCTTTCATAAAAAGGTAACATTCAATAGCGGCACGCAGGCCGCCCGTTGAGGAAAGAGAGGCGTAAGGTGGAACTTAGAACAGCAGTATCACCAAGAGATGTGAAGCATTACACCACAGAGCGTCTGAGAGAAGAGTTTCTGATCCAGAATCTGTTTGTACCCGGCGAGATCAAGCTGGTGTACAGCCACATCGACAGAATCATTACAGGAGCAGCAGTTCCTGTAAGCCCTATCACTCTGACCGCCGGAGATGAACTCCGTGCAGAATATTTCTGCCAGAGAAGAGAACTGGGTGTGATCAATATCGGTGGAGCAGGTATGATTACCGTTGATGGCAAAGTGTACAAGGTGGGCTACAAGGAAGCTATGTACATAGGAATGGGCTCCAAGGAGATCATTTTCGCAAGTGAGGATGAGAAGCAGCCCGCTAAATTTTATCTGAATTCCGCTCCCGCACATAAGACTTATCCGACCGTGCTGATCAAGCCGGAGGGTACTCCCGAAGAGGGTGTAGTCATTGTAAAGGATGAGAATAAAGTAGAGCTGGGTACTCTGGAGGATGCCAACCACAGAGTTATCTGCAAATATATCCTTCCAGGACAGGTAGAGAGCTGTCAGCTGGAGATGGGTATGACGAAGTTAGAGCCCGGCAGTGTATGGAATACCATGCCTGTCATACACATGACAGACGTATGGAAGTATATCTGTATTTTGATATTCCCGAGGATGCATTTGTAATGCACTTTATGGGAGAACCCGATGAGACCCGCCACATCGTAATGCGTAACGAAGAGGCAGTCATCTCCCCAGCTGGTCCATCCATTCCGGATGCGGTTCCAGAGCATACACCTTTATCTGGGGTATGGTCGGCGAGAATCAGGACTTTGATGACATGGACGGTGTCGACAACAGAGATCTGAAATAAGATCCTTGTGGAAATGTAACTAAAATAACAGTTTTTTATAAAGAAAAGGAGAAAAAACAATGTCTGAATTCACTAATTTCTCACTGGAAGGTAAGGTTGCACTGGTTACCGGCGCATCTTACGGTATTGGCTTCGCTATCGCTTCCGCATATGCTGAGTGCGGCGCTACCATCTGCTTCAACGATATCAAGCAGGAGCTGGTAGACAAGGGAATTGCTGCATACGCTGAGAAAGGCATCAAGGCTCACGGCTATGTATGTGACGTTACCAACGAAGAAGCAGTTAATGCTATGGTAGCTCAGATCGAGAAGGAAGTAGGCACCATCGATATCCTGGTTAACAACGCAGGCATCATCAAGAGAATCCCTATGACCGAGATGACCGCAGATCAGTTCCGCCAGGTGATCGACGTAGACCTGAATGCACCTTTCATCGTATCGAAAGCAGTTATCCCTGCAATGATCAAGAAGGGTCATGGTAAGATCATCAACATCTGTTCCATGATGTCCGAGCTGGGTCGTGAGACTGTATCTGCATATGCAGCAGCTAAGGGCGGCTTAAAGATGCTGACCAAGAACATCTGCTCCGAGTACGGCCAGTACAACATTCAGTGTAACGGCCTTGGACCCGGTTACATCGAGACTCCTCAGACGGCTCCTCTTCGTGAGATCCAGCCCGATGGCAGCAGACATCCTTTCGACCAGTTCATCTGCGCTAAGACCCCTGCTAACAGATGGTTAAAGCCCGAAGAGCTGACCGGTCCCGCTGTATTCCTTGCTTCTGAGGCATCCAATGCAGTCAATGGACACATCCTCTATGTAGATGGCGGTATCCTTGCTTACATCGGCAAACAGCCCAGTAGAGCTTGTGCAAAAGGAAAACAAGCGGCCGCGTAGCGACATTTGTTTTCCTTGCACAGCTCACGAGTAAATATCCGGTGAGTTTACGAGCCGGATGCAGAGTGCGAAGCACGAATTTACGAGTGAGTAGCTATGGAGCTTGTGCATTTACGCAGGATATCAAAAACAGAATAAACAATTCACACCAGGTCAGTCGCAGAAGAATTTCGCGGCTGACTGTTGTGGCGTTTAGATTAGAAAAGGAGTATCTCATGAAGATAGCTTTGATCAATGAAAACAGTCAGGCTGCAAGAATGAAATGATCTGTGCTACTCTTAAAAAAGTAGTAGAGCCCATGGGTCATGAAGTATTCAACTACGGTATGTGCGGCGCAGAGGATCCCAATTCCCTGACCTATGTACAGAACGGTATTCTGGCAGCAGTTCTTTTGAACTCCGGTGCAGCGGATTTCGTGATCACCGGATGCGGAACCGGCGAAGGTGCCATGCTTGCATGCAATTCCTTCCCTAAGGTTCTGTGCGGACATATTGAGTCCCCTTTGGATGCTTACCTGTTCTCACAGGTAAACGACGGTAACTGTGTAGCACTTCCTTTTGCTGAGAACTTCGGCTGGGGCGGTGAGCTGAATTTACAGTATACCTTTGAAAAACTGTTCTGTGCTCCCGGTGGCGGTGGATATCCCCCTGAGAGAGTTGTTCCCGAGCAGCGCAACAAGAAGATCCTTGATCAGGTAAAGGAAGTAACTCATACCGACATGGTTACCATCCTGAAGAATCTGGATCGTGAACTGGTAAAGGGTGCTTTATCCGGTGCTAAGTTTAAAGAGTATTTCTTTGCAAACTGCAAATGCGACAAGATCGCTGAGGCAGTGAAGGAAGTACTGGCATAAAAGTATTGGTTTCATTTTGCAGAAATATTTTCGACAGGATTTCCTGCGAAGATTTTTCACATAACTATTAGTCTATAAGACAGAAAGGTGTTATTTATGAACGCAGTATTAGAGCAAATCAGCAAAATCGGTATCGTACCGGTTGTAAAAATTGACAACGCAGCAGATGCACTTCCTCTGGCAAAGGCACTTTGCGCAGGTGGACTTCCCTGTGCAGAAGTTACCTTCCGTACCAGCTGCCCAGCCCCATCGCCCGTCCCCACGGCTGCCCCCTTCCACCCAGATGCTTTGCCCGC
>ENA-OQCS01000737-OQCS01000737.1-human-gut-metagenome-genome-assembly--contig:-NODE-737-length-18152-cov-4.019140_pt1 | contig 18152 bp, 24 predicted proteins | sample MGYA00242757_ERZ504575 | MGnify/ENA primary metagenome ERZ504575 (study PRJEB26092, sample SAMD00036297) | human gut metagenome | host: Homo sapiens | study: EMG produced TPA metagenomics assembly of...
CTCGTCCAGGCCCATGGCGACGAGCGGAGCGATAACCTTATCGAGAGCGGCCATCAGCTCGGTGGCCTCCTCGTAAGAAAGCTCGGGCAGGAGCTTCTCCTTCTTGTTGGCAAGCTCGGTCAGGCCCTCAGCGGCATCCTCGGCAGCGAAGACAACGATCTTGCGCATATCGCCCTCGGCGTCGTCGATGCGGCCGACCAGATCGGCAGCCTCGGCCTCGGCCATCAGACCATCGAGCTCACGGAGGCGCATGCCCAGCAGGTCGGACATTTCCTTCTGCTCCATCTTGGGCTTGAGGTCAAGAAGCTTGATGGCGCGCTCGATGTTCGCCATGCGCTCGGCCTTGGCCTCCTCCTCCTTGGAAATAGCAAAGCGACGGCTACGCAGCAGGCGGGCGGCCTTCTGCATCTTGTCCATCAGCTCTTCGTCATCGTAATCAACGGCGGCCTCGACAACCTCGGCCTCCTCGGCGGAAACCTCGTCAGCAGCCTCAACCTCAGCAGCTTCGGTCTCCACGGTCTCGACTGCCTCGACCTCGGCAGCCATGGTCTCGTTCTCGGTCTCGTTCATGATCTCTTCGTTCTCAGACATGAGACTCCTTCTTGGCCCTCTCGGGCATCATCGCCCCATTCGCGGGGCCCGTCGCGCACTCTTTGCGCTTTATACATTCATGCCTCTCGGCAAAACGTCCATTAGTTTATGGTGTCGCCATCCAATCTAGCTGCAGAATCTATGTGCACACATTAATGCGACATGTGCGACTCGCGGCGAGCGTACACCAGCGACACCGCGAACCCGACAACGGCAATCACGGCCGCCACGCGCACGGCGGCTGCAAATCCTATCGCCTGGGCAACGTCCGACGCAACGCCCGCGGCGCCAGCAGCCACCGCAGAACTCGAAAGCAGGCCGATAAACAGCGACGGACCAAACGACGCGGCAATCATGTTCCACGTGTTGAGCAATGCCGTTCCGTGAGGATGTTCAGCGGCAGGCAGCGTCTCCAAGCCGGCCGTTTGCGAGGGGCTCAACACCAAACCGACTCCGGCATACACCACAACGGTCAGCGCCACGACGACGCCGATGTTCATGCTTGCCGCCGTCATCGAGATGGCAGTCTGTCCCACGGCAATCAGGGCAAAGCCGACCGGCAGCAGCGGCCATGCGCCACGGGCGTCCATCACGCGTCCGCCCACAATCGAGGTCACAGCGTTGCAGGCAATTGCCGGCAAAATGAGCAGGCCCGCAACAAGCGCGGTCATGCCGTATGCGCCCTCAAAATAGAGCGGCAACAAAACGCTCATCGAGAACGTCGTCATCATCGACACCACCACAAGCAAGCACGCAGGCCAAAAACGAACGCTCGCCATGGGACGCACGTTAAGCACCGGATGCTCGAGCTTGAGCTGACGAACCGCAAACAGGCCGAGCAGCACAACGGCGGCAAAAAGCGTCACGATGCCGGCAATCAGATTGGTCGAGAACTCGCCTACGGAATACACAAATGCCGTAATGCCGGCAGCGAGCAAAACAACCGACAGAATATCAAGCGTGGCGTTCGAGCGCTCTCCGACATTCTGAACAAGCTTTACGCCCGCCGCAGCGACCACAATGCCGCCCACCAGCGGCACTACGAACACCGCCCTCCAGCCAAACAACGTGCACATAAGACCGCTGATCACAGGTCCAAACGCCGGCCCCAGCGTAATGCAGGCACCGCCCAGGCTCAGATACAGACCGAGCTTCTCGCGCGGCGCGCAAGACAACACCACGTTCATCATGAGCGGGAACAAGATGCCCGATCCCGCAGCCTGCAAAATACGACTTGGCAGCAAGACGGTAAACGTTGGGGCGACCAGGCACAGGACTTCTCCGGCGACCAGGCATCCACATGCGAAAAACAGCAGCTTGCGCGTCGAGAAGCGACCGGAAAGAAAGGCCATGATGGCCGTAAAGATCGACGTCACGATCATGTAGCCCGAAACAAGCCACTGCGCCGTGATGGCACTCACCGAAAAGGCCGCCATGATGTCGTGCAACGCCACGTTAATAATGTTCTCGTTAAACGCGGCGACAAAGGCTGCAGTATACATTACGACGAGAAACGCCGCAGTGGCCGATGGCGCTACTTGAACTTGTTGCTGAGATTTGCTCCCCATGCATTTCCTTCCTCTTGGAACGACAGTCGCATCGCCCCAGAGGAACAGTCCAGGGCGAGCATGAGCCCTAGACTTACGTCAGACGCCGCACGCGACGGATCCGACAACATGGTCCAACGTTGAAAGATTGTAACGCTGACGCGCAGCTTTCCTTCCGCGCTATTATTAAAAGTCCACGAAAGCACGAGACATGAGGAGCCCGCCATGATTAAGCCCATCATGAAATCCGAGTTCTTTTTGCGCCTGCCTTCCGAAGACGCGGGACCCGACGATGCCGCGACCGGGCAGGACCTCCTGGATACGCTCCATGAGCATGAGCACGAGTGCGTGGGCCTTGCCGCCAACATGATTGGCGTGCGCAAACGCATCATCTGCGTAAAGGACGGCAACAGGGCGCTGCTGATGTACAACCCTCAAATTCTTGAGCAGGTCAATTCCTATCAGACGAGCGAAGGATGTCTCTCGCTTTCCGGCGAGCGCCCCTGTACTCGCTATCGCCGCATTAAGGTTGAGTATTTGGACGAGAATTTCGTCCACCGCATCAAAAACTTCTCGGGCTACACCGCCGAGATCATCCAACACGAAATCGACCACTGTTGCGGAATCGTTATTTAGTTCCGCCGATTCAAGAAAGCTCCCTGCAGCAAAACAACTGCAGGGAGCTTTTCATAGTGCGGAACTTCTATCCCACTAGCTCTGGCGGTAATGATCGAAGAAGTCGGCGAGATCTTCGAGGGACTCTTTGAGCACTTCCATGCGCGGCAGGTACACGATACGGAAGTGGTCGGGCTCAGCCCAGTTGAAGCCGCCGCCGCGCGTGATCAGAATCTTCTTCTCGTGCAGCAGGTCAAGGGCGAACTGCTCGTCATCGGTAATGTTGAACTTCTTCACATCCATCTTGGGGAAGATGTAGAACGCCGCACGCGGCTTAACCACCGAGATGCCGTCAATCTTGTTGAGCGCCTCATACACAAAGTTGCGCTGCTCGTAGACACGGCCGCCGGGGCGGATGTAGTCGTTGACGGACTGATGGCCACCGAGCGCCGTCTGAACGATCGACTGAGCCGGCACGTTGGAGCACAGGCGCATGTTGGAGAGCATGTTGATGCCCATGATGAAGTCGCTCATGCAGCGCTGGTTGCCCGAAAGCACCATCCAGCCAATACGATAGCCCGCGATCATGTGCGACTTGGACAGACCGCTAAAGGTGACGCAGGCAGATCGGGAGCGAGCGAGGCAATCGAGACGTGCTCGTAGCCGTCCATGCACAGGCGGTCGTAGATCTCATCAGCAAAGATCATCAGCTGATGCCTGCGTGCAACCTCGACGATGCCCTCGAGCACCTCGCGCGGATAGACGGAACCCGTGGGGTTGTTGGGGTTGATGATGACGAGGGCTTTGGTCGCGCTCGTGATCTTGGACTCCATATCCTCCAGGTCGGGATACCAATCCGCCTGCTCATCGCACAGATAGTGCACGGGATGACCGCCGGCAAGGGTTGCGCACGCCGTCCAGAGCGGATAGTCGGGGCTGGGGATCAGAATCTCGTCGCCATTGTCGAGCAGCGCGTTCATCGAAAGCTGAATGAGCTCGGACACGCCGTTGCCCGTGTAGATATGCTCCATCTGAACGTTGGGCAAGCCCTTGATCTGCGAATACTGCATGATCGCCTTGCGCGCGGAGAACAGGCCACGCGAGTTGGAATACCTTCGCAGTCGGGCAGCTGCTGGCGCATGTCCTTGATGACCTCGTCGGGCGTGCGGAAACCGAAGGGCGCCGGGTTGCCGATATTGAGCTTGAGGATGCGCTCGCCCTCGTTCTCCATACGGGCGGCCTCGTCGACGACGGGACCGCGCACGTCATACAGGACGTTATCGAGCTTGGTGGATTTAGAAAAAGTACGCATGGTGGTGCTCCTTGCAATTTGAGCTGAGGGATGGGGTTCGGGCTTGGAATCGTTGCGGGGTGATGATGCCTCGCCTTGATCGGCGTCGCCGGCAAGCAGCCAGGTAACATCGACCTCCAAAATACGGGCGAGCAGCTCAGCCACATCGCGCCGCGGAATCGTCTTGCCGCTCACATATTGGCTCATCTGACTCTTGCCGAGTTTTTTGCCGAGCATCTCCGATGCGCGGATCACGTCCGACTGGCGAACGTCGCGATCGGACATAGCCTGTCGCAGGCGATCGCTAAACGTCTCTTGGGCCACTAGAACCTCCTTGCTGGCAAAGTTCAATTTATAGAACACGAATTGAACCATGGTTCAATTTAGCAAGCAGTATAACGCGGCGCTTCATTCGAAAGTTCAATTTCATAAGAAAATGTATCGGACTCCGAGATCTGCCCAAAGCAAACAATGGCGTGTACACGTTTAGAGGTATTCGAGAAAACGGGCGGCGGCAAGCGAAACGTCGGCCGTTCGATATATGGCATTGATCTGCCGATGGGGATGTCCCTCGAGTGGTCGCACGGCAACATCGAACTGACAGCGGCGCAAGATGAGCGCGGGAAGAATGCTCACGCCCAAGCCGTCCTCGACCATAGCCATAATCGCATAGTCATCCCAAGTCGACAGTTTTGAGCGCACCGCCAGTCCCGCCCGACGAAACAACGGCGTAATCTCGTCATCGGTGCCGCGTTCTAGCAGAATAAACTGCTCGTTGGCTATATCGGCAAGAGAAACGACCTCCGCGTGGCAAGCAAAGAGTCTGCCGGCACTACTGCCATCAACTCGTCGCGCACCAAAGACCGCGATGCCATGCCGTTTTCTCGGGGCTCACGCGGGATAAAGCCCAGGTCGCAGCGGCCTTCCGCCACCCATTGCTCAATCTCGGAGTAATCACCCATCAGCAGCTCGTAATCGACATCCGGATGATCGGCGCGAAAGCGCGCAATCACCGGCGGCAGCACGTGGGTCGCCACGCTCGAAAACGTACCGATGCAGATTTTGCCGCGCATGAGCCCGCGCATCTCATCCACGCGTCGCTGCAGGCGGCCAAACTCCTCGCATAACGCCTCAACCGCAGGCATAACTTGCCGTCCATCGGCAGAAAGTACTACGCCCTCGCGACTGCGGTCGAGCACCTTAAAGCCCCAGTCGGCCTCGAGATTGGCCACCATGCGGCTCACGCCCGACTGCGAATAGCTCAGGCGCTCGGCGGCGCGCGTAAAACTGCCGGCGCGCACGGTCTCGAGCAGCACCTGCATCTTTTGAATATTCGTTTCCACGGCACCCCTCCACCTTTGCATGAGTTTTTGTCATGTTAGCCATGCATTATATTCGCTTTTCTTCTATTGCCAGTTCGCCCATAGTGAACATGCTCGAATATAGAGGGGACGGAAGCGCATGGACAACGGACTGTTTACGTACTTAGCAGCATTGCTATTGTTTGGCTCCAACGGCATCATCGCCGCTGCCATCGCGCTGCCGAGCTCCGATATCGTGCTACTGCGCACGTTTTTGGGCGCCCTCTCGCTTGTCACTATCCTTGCCATCACCCAACGCCATAAACTGCAGGCGCCATCTCGTCCCCGCGAAGCCGCAGCACTCCTTCTGTCGGGAGCCGCGCTGGGTGCCAGCTGGATTTTTCTGTTCCGTGCCTACCAGACGATCGGCGTCGGCGTATCCTCGCTGCTGTACTACTGTGGCCCCATCATTGTCATGGCGCTCTCCCCACTCATCTTTGGTGAAAAACTGACCGGCGGCAAAATCGCCGGGTTTATCGCCGTCGCCTGCGGTGCTTTTCTCATTGCAGCACAAGGTCTAGGCGGCAATATGCCCATTGCGGGTATCGTCTGCGGTATCGCCTCGGCATTTTGCTATGCGCTGATGGTCATCGCTAGCAAGGGTGCGCCACACATCGAAGGCCTCGAGAGCTCCACGCTCCAGGTGAGCGCCGCCTTTGTGACCGCGCTGGTCCTCACGCTCATCACGCAGGGCGCTCCCTCATTCCTGTCCGCCGGCGTCGCCGCCAGTATTGATTGGCACGCCGTCGTCATGCTCGGCGTCGTCAACACCGGCATCGGTTGCCTGCTCTACTTTAGTGCCGTCGCCAAGCTGCCCGTCCAGACCGTCGCGGTCGTCGCTACCTCGAGCCGCTTTCGGCCGTCGTGTTCTCGGCCGTCTTTTTGGGCGAAGCCATAACACCGGTCCGCCTGATGGGTGCCGCGCTTATCATCGGCGGCGCGATTTTTTGCGAACTCGCCGGCAAACGCGCAAACGCCAAGCTGACATCGCCCAGACAGCACGTGCTTAAAAGCCCCTGCTTTGAAATGCTACCTACGTACATAAATAATCCCCAGCTGGGGATTATTGTCTAAAATAACCTGATGTGCCAAACTGCTCTTGTATGTATAAAGACGGCAGAAAGATTATCTGTCCTAAACAGATAACCGGATGTCTAAGGGAGTCCACGTGGCACACAACAAACTGGAGGCAAGCCCCCAAGACCAGCGTGGTCAAGGCGGGCACGGAGCCATCCCCCTCTCCGCTGGCATGCTGCTTGTAACGCTCGGCGTCGTCTATGGCGACATCGGCACGAGCCCCATGTACACCATGAAATCAATCGTCGCCAACAACGGCGGCATCGGCACCGTCAGCGAGGACATGATTCTGGGCGCGCTTTCGCTCGTCATCTGGACCATGACGCTCGTGACCACGGTCAAGTACGTGGTAATCGCCATGAAGGCCGATAACCACAACGAAGGCGGCATCTTCGCCCTGTTTAGCCTGGTGCGAAAAGTAGCACCATGCTGATCCTACCTGCCATGATCGGCGGCGCGGCGCTGCTCGCCGACGCATCCTCACCCCCGCCGTCACGGTTACCACGCCATCGAGGGCTTGCGCACTATCGAGTGGGGCCATGCGCTTTTGGGTGACGGCCAGACCAATGTAATCATCATCACCATCATCATTATCTGCGGCCTGTTTGCCATGCAACGCGCCGGTACCTCGTCGATCGGCAAGCTGTTCGGCCCGCTCATGACGCTGTGGTTCCTGTTCTTGGCTGGCGCCGGTCTGTTCAACATGCTCGGCAACCCGTCCATCCTGCGCGCGCTCAACCCCATCCGCGGCATCATGTTCCTGTTCTCGCCCATCAACCACTCGGGCATCATGGTGCTCGGCTTTGTCTTTCTGTCGACAACCGGTGCGAGGCGCTCTACTCGGACATGGGCCACGTGGGCAAGGCAAACATCTATGCATCCTGGCCGTTTGTTAAAGCGGCCTCATCCTCAACTATCTGGGTCAAGGCGCTTGGCTGCTCGCCAATAACTCCAACCCCCAGATGCTCGCAATGGATATCGTCAACCCGTTCTATATGATGCTCCCCGAGCCCCTGCGCCCCTTTGCCATCGTGCTTTCGGCCGTGGCGGCCATCATCGCCTCGCAGGCGCTCATCACCGGCTCGTTCTCGCTGGTATCCGAGGCAACGCGCCTCAACCTTATGCCGCACCTGCGCATCCACTACCCCAGCGACACCAAGGGCCAGCTCTATATTCCGCTCGTCAACAACATCATGTGGGTCGGCTGCATCTTCATCGTGCTGCTATTCCAAAACTCTGAGCGCATGGAAAGCGCCTATGGCCTCGCCATCACCGTGACCATGCTCATGACCACCACACTGCTGACGAGCTATATCGCCGGCATCCTCAAGCACAAGCTGGTGCCTGCGTCTTCGCCCTGCTCTTTGGTGCCATTGAGCTGTGCTTCTTCGCCTCGTGCCTCACTATGTTCTTTGACGGCGGCTACGTCATGATCTTCCTGGCCGCGCTGCTGTTCGGCCTTATGTATGTGTGGCGCCGCGGCACCGCCATCGAGCGCACGCAAACGATCCTGCTGCCCGTCTCCAAGTACATCGATCAGCTCAACCGCCTGCGCAACGACGAGACCTATCCCGTGCTCGCCGACAATCTGGTATTTCTCACCAACAGCCCCGACCCGCTCACGCTCGACCGCGACGTGCTTTATTCCATCCTGGACAAGCACCCCAAGCGCGCCAAGGCATATTGGTTCATCAACGTGCACGTTACCGACGAGCCCTATACGCATGAGTATTCCGTTGAGACCTTTGGCACGGACTTCCTCTTCCGCGTTCGCCTGGACCTAGGCTTTAAAGTCAACCAGCGCGTCAACGCTTATCTGCGTCAGATCGTCGGCGACTTGATGGCATCGGGCGAGCTGCCGCCGCAACATCACACCTACTCCATCTACGAGACACGCGGCAACGTGGGTGACTTCCGCTTTTGTATGCTGCGCAAGATGCTTGCCCCCGAAACGGACATCAACCGCAATGACCACCGCGTGATGGCCATCAAGTACGCCGTCCGCCGCGCCTGCGGAAGCCCGGCACGCTGGTACGGTCTTGAGAACTCGGCATCATCATCGAGTACGTGCCGCTGTTTGCCCGCATGCGCCCGGCCGTTAAGCTCGTGCGCACCCAGGTGCCGCTCGAGGTTCAGATCGAAGAGGCCGAGGAAATGGAAGTCGACATCTTCTCGGACGACTTGGTCAACGGCAACGAAGCCGGTAAGGACATGAACGTCGATCCCACCGAGTTGCTCGAGAGCGTCGCCGATACGCCCGAACAGCAACAGCTCGACGGCCTCGAGAACGAACAACTCAACGACGCCAACTTCTAGCGACGTCACAAATCAACGACAGCGGCCTGCACCTCACGGGAGATGCAGGGCCGCTTTGCATTGCGGTAAAGCTATCGGCTACGAACGACGCGGCTCGGGAACCACGAGCCTATCGGGGCTCGCGCCCTCGGCATCCATCAGCTCACGTAGCGAATCGACGGATCCCCATACATCGCGTAGTAATAATTGCCCGTGCGCGCGCTAAAGCATCCGGTGTAGATAGTCTTCTCGAACTTGCCATCGCCCATCCTGGACGCTCCCTCGATCATCACCACGCCTCGAGCGAGCGGAACATGCGAACGACGTTTTCGGTCTCGCTCTCCTTTGCGGGTAATTGGCATTGAGGTACGCCGCCTTTACAAAACGGCTCGGCGAATAGCAATCGCCCGGAATGCCGCGCATGCCGGCACCGGCTCCATAGGGCTTGAGCTCGGCGCCACGCCATGTCGCCGTCTGCGGAAAATCGCTTGTGGCGGTGATATAGGTGCGTAGGTTTTCCATATGCCACGGGAAGGTCGGCTGATTGGCAAGGGTGTCGACCGGATCGTCGTATACATGCAGGCCGTCAGCCATCATCTCGACCACGATGCTGCGCTGGCTGTCGCCGATAATCCAATGGAGCAGTGACACGCCCAGCCCCTCTCCGGCAGATTTGGCGACAATCACCGTGTCGCGCAGCGCGGCCTCGACCTCATCGACCGTCGAGAACGTCGCTGCCACCCACAGGGGAAACTCATAGGCCGCGATATTGGTCTTGCCGTCGACAGGGCCCTTGGCATACTCGGCATAACCCGGGAAATTGAGACCCGCCACGGCGAGGCCCGCATCGTTGCCGCAATCGAAGAACATAGGGTAGTTCCTGTAATCGATGCACATACCGATCACCGCGTGCGCCGCTGTCGCGTCGTTGATAAACGAATACGGAATGTGAAACCCGCGCGGCATCACGCGAACCTGTTGGCCGTAGTCAAAGCTCCAGTCGAGATTGCGGCCCAGATACATGTGGCCAGAATTATCGGTAAATCGAATACTCGTACACATAGCGCCTCCTAGCTTTACGTTCTTGCTAATTTCATTGTCTCCAAACAAAAAGGCGCTAAACACAAAAGCCCGGACATGACAACAATGTCATGCCCGGGCCAAAAGAGACGAAGTGCGGTGCTTTGGTCCCCTTAGACCAACTTTCCAAGACAGTGATCGATCATATGCTGGATCATCTGTGCCTCAAAGCCCGCGTAGTCGCGGCGGCACTCCTTCATCTTGCCGTCGACAATCTGGTCAAAGGCAACCTTGCACTTGATATAGCGCGTGGACTTGGTGACCTCCTCGTGCGTCAGGCAGCTCTCCTCCATCTTGCTGGCACCCAGGCCAAACACCAGACGGGGGTTGTACAGCACATGGGGCTCGCCGGCGTCGTCCAGATAGACGCAGACCTTCTTGGTGACGCCGATCTGGTTGGCGGCAAGGCAGCCGGCATCGTCGAGCGACTTGATGGTATCGATCAGGTCCTGTGCCACCGACTCGTCCTCGACGTCGCGACCTCGCAACGCTGGGACAGAATAGCCTCGTCGTGGCAGAGCTCTTTAATCATACGTTCCTCCATAGGGGTCGTTGTAACTGCTTAAGTATACGGTACCCACACATTTTCATGCGAAAAATACCGTCCGTCTGCTACAAAGCGCCGAACATCAACATGCGAGGAACATCAACCTTTCAAAGGCGATATAGTAGTTGAGTTCGTGTCAATCGGCCTAAACTCGGGGCCGAACAAGGAAAGGGTATGCATGGACGAACTTTTTCACGTCAGTGAGCGCAAGTCCACAATCGGGACCGAACTTCGCGCTGGACTGACAACATTCCTGGCGATGGCTACATCATCGCCGTCAACCCTGCGGTGCTCTCGGGCGCCGGCATCGATGCGGGAGCGCTCGCCTGCGCCACCTGCCTGGGCGCCGGCATCATGACCATCTGCATGGGCATCTTCGCCAACCGCCCGCTCGCCTGCGCGTCGGGCTTAGGCGTCAACGCGATGATCGCTGGAATCACCACCACCGTCTGCGGCGGTGACTGGCACGTGGCCATGAGCGTCATCTTCCTTGAGGGCGTCGTCATCTTGCTGCTCGTGCTTTGTGGCCTGCGCGAGGCCATCATGGACGCCATCCCGGTTGTCCTGCGTCACGCCATCTCGGTGGGTCTGGGCCTGTTCATCGCCATGATTGGCCTGTGCGATGCCGGCATTATCACCGCTGGCGCCGGTACACTCGTCGGTCTGGGCGACATCACCTCCCCACCTTCATCGTCGGCATCATCTCCATCCTGGTGACAGTCGCCCTCGCCTGCCGCAACGTCCCCGGCTCGCTGCTCATCGGCATCGTCGTCGCCGTCATCGCCGGTATCCCCCTAGGTGTGACCCAGGCTCCGACCGGTATCATCGCCCCGCTCGACTTCTCGAGCATCGGTGGCCCCATCGCCGACGCCGGTGGCGTGCCCGCCATCGTCAAGGTCCTTACCGACCCCACGCTCCTCGTCATCTCGTTCTCGCTGCTCATGAGTGACTTCTTCGACACCATGGGCACCGCGATGGCCGTGGCCAAGCAGGGCGAGTTCCTCACCGACGACGGCAACGTCGAGAATATCAAGGAGATCCTGATCGTCGACTCCGCCGCCGCTGCTGTGGGCGGTTTCATGGGTGTCTCCTCCATCACCACCTTCGTCGAGTCCACCTCTGGCGCTGCCGACGGTGGCCGCACGGGCCTCACCTCCGTCGCCACCGGTGTGCTGTTCATTCTCGCCGCGTTCTTCTCCCCCATCGTCACCATCGTTTCCAGCGCCGCCACCTGCGGTGCTCTGGTCTACGTCGGCTACCTCATGATGAGCGAGGCCTCCGAGATCGACTGGTCCGACGTGTCGCATGGTTTCCCGGCGTTCATGATTGTCGCCGGCGTGCCCTTCACCTACTCCATCTCTGCCGGCATCGGTCTGGCTTTATCGCTACGTAGTCGTCGCGCTCTTTAAGGGCGAGGCTTCCAAGATCAAGCCGCTCATGTGGATCGCAGCCCTCGCCTTCCTCGTCTACTTCTTTGTAGCGTAGCGGCATAGTCTGCTAAAGCAAAACAACAAGGCGCGGAATCGCATCGAGCGGCTCCGCGCCTTTCTTTTAGCGTCTGCCCCCGTGCCAGCGTGCGACAATTGAGGCTGTCAATGTCACAACACCGAGAGAAGCCTGCCTTGGAAGTGCATCAGAAGCAGATAACCGTTTATTCAGAGTGTGCAGAAGGTACGCCCGTCATCTACCTCCCTGTGGTTATGGGCGACGGTAGTGAAGTCTACGAGCGCTGCCGAGAGCTCGACTGCCCGCCATTCGCCCTTGTCGCCATTGGAGGGCTCGATTGGAATCGCGAGCTGAGCCCCTGGGAATGCGACGGAACTATACGAGATGCCGAGCCCTTTGGCGGACAGGCGTCTGAGTTTCTCGATGAACTGCTGAATCAGATAATCCCAGAGGCCGAATCATCACTTCCCTGCCCGCCCACCTGGCGCGGCATTGCCGGCTACTCGTTGGCGGGTCTTTTGCACTGTGGGCACTTTGGCAAACAGATGTCTTTGAGCGCGTGGCGAGTGCATCGGGGTCGCTGTGGTTCCCCGGCTTTATCGACTACGCGCGCGAGCGCACGATGACAGCTACGCCCGACGCTGCCTATCTGTCGTTCGGTAAAAAGGAAACCAAGACGCCCAACCGCATGATGCGGCACGTACTCGACGATACGCACGCGATGGAAGAGCTGCTTATCGAGCGTGACATTCCAACAACGCTGGAGCTCAACCCCGGCAATCATTTTGCCCAAACTGACCTGCGCATGGCGCGCGGCATCCACTGGATACTGACGCATTAAAAATGGCGTCCACGCGTACGCACGGGCGCCATTTTTTGATTTAGCTGAACACAACTACTATTCGACAGTCTCCTCGAGTTCAGATACGGCGGGCGTCGAGGATTGGGACATGGAAGTCCTTTCATAATGGAAGGGCGATCAGGCATATCGGATAACCTGCCCGAACGATACGATCCGAACCATTGTACGTGATACGCCATGTCTCGCACGCGCCGTCACCTGCAAGCGGTAGCGTTACTTCCAAACGCGCTCGGCAATGCGCTTGACCAGCGCGATCTTTGCCCACTGTTCGTCCTCGGTCAGCTTGTTGCCAATCTCGCAGCTGGCAAAGCCGCACTGGGGCGACAGGTACAGGTTCTCGAGCGGCACATACTTTGCGGCCTCGTGGATACGTTCGACGATAACGTCCTCGTCCTCAAGCTCAGCCGCCTTGGTGGTCACCAGGCCCAGCACGACCTTCTTGCCGGGAGCAACATACTTGAGCGGCTCAAAGCCACCGGCGCGCGGCGTATCGAACTCAAGGTAGAACGCGTCGACATCCTCGTGCGCAAACAGGTACGGTGCAATGGGATCGTAACCACCCTCGAAGGCATACGTGGAGTGATAGTTGCCGCGGCACACATGCGTGTTGATAACCAGATCGTCGGGCTTGCCCGCGATGGCGGCGTTGTTGAGCGCCACGCCCAGCTCGCTTACCTTTTGCAGGTCAACCGGACTCATGCCGGTCTTGGACACAAAGTCGGTATCGCAATAGATGCCCCAGGTGCAGTCATCAAATTGGATGTTGCGGCAGCCTGCTGCGTACAGGTCGGCGATCACCGTGCGATAAGCGGCCGCAATGGCGTCGGCAAGTTCCTCATCGGTCTTGTAGACGGCGCGCAGACTCTCCTGCTGTCCATCGCAGCGGTCGAGCGTAACCTCCGAGAACGTCTGGATCGGCGCCGGAATGGTTTGACGCGCGACCTGGCCCTCCCCCTCGAGCGCCTTGACAAACTTAAAATGCTCGACGAACGGGTGGTTCTCGCCGCTAATAGGACCGGTAACCACGGCGGTGTCGGCCGTCGTCTCCTCGTCATGGAACATATAACCCGTGCGTGAGGTGCGGCGCTCAATGCCGTTAAGGCCCCACATAAAATCGAGGTGCCAGTAGCTGCGGCGGAACTCGCCATCGGTGATCACCTGCAGGCCGGCGGCCTTCTGCTTGCCCACCAAATCGCGAATGGCATCGTCCTCGACGGCCTTAAGGCCGGAAGCGTCGAGTTTACCCGCGACATAGGCGGCACGGGCGTCCTTCACGGCCTGCGGACGAAGAAAACTGCCGACGATATCGGCGCGAAACGGCGCGTTCGGTTGAATCGAAGTGCTCATAGATATCTCCCTTTGCATTGGTTGCTTTACTGGGACAGAGTATGAGCGCTCATATGACCATCGTAAAATATACGTTTATAACAGTTTGATATAGATGCTTCCTATATCAGTCTGGACTGTCATAAAGAGACTTGAACCGTGCGGAGCACAGCAGCCTAGATATGCTGACGAATCGCGTCGATATAGGCCCGACCGTAGCGCGTGAGCGTCGTGTTCTTGCGCGTGATGATGCCAATCTCCATGTACTCGTCCACGTCGAGCGGAATCGAGATAATGCCGGGGCCGTTGAGCTCGTGGCTGATCACGCCCGAGCATACCGTGTAGCCGTTGAGGCCCATGGCCAAATTGAACAACGTCGCACGGTCGCGCACGCGGATATTTTTGCGACGCTCGAACGTCGAGGTCAGCTCCTCGGAATAGTAAAACGAGTTGTAGCTGCCCTGCTCGTAGGACAGGAACGGGTAGTCTTCCAGATCCTCGAGCGTCACGCTGGAGCGGTCCGCCAGCGGATGGTCGGCGCAGACGAAGACATGCGGCGTGGCGCAGAAGAGCCCTTCGAACACGAGCTCGTTGGCCACCAGCATGCGCTCGATGACCTCGCGGTTGTGCTCGGACAGATATAGGATGCCCAGCTCACTTTTCATGTGCGCGACATCCTCGATAATCTCGTGGGTCTGTTCCTCGCGTAGGGTAAAATCGTAGCGCGCGGCATCGAACTCGCGGATCACATCGACAAACGCGTTGACGGCAAAGGAATAATGCTGGCAGCTCACACTAAGTGCGGCACCTGCTCGGACGTACCTTTGTACTTGCCCTCGAGCAGGTCGGCCTGGTCGAGCACCTGGCGCGCGTACCCCAAGAAGGTCTCGCCTTCCTCGGACACAATGACACCCTTGTTGGTGCGCTCAAAGATATGCACACCCATCTCGTTTTCGAGATCGCGGATCGACGCGGTAATCGAAGGCTGCGACACAAAGAGCCGGCGCGAGGCCTCGGTGATGCTGCCGCATTCGGCAACTTTGACGACATATCTGAGTTGCTGGAGCTTCATGCTTTCTCCCTAGACGTTTGTGACGTCGAAACCCGCCGTGTCCATTTGGCTCATAAACGACGGCATCTCCCCCGTCGCGGCGCAGGCGGCAATCTGATGCAGAGCCCGGCAACCGCATCATCTGCCGCAGCGCGATATGCCAGCGTGCGGCAGCCGTGACGGCCTCGTTGGCATTGGCGACTGCAACGGAGTTGGGAACGGCATCGATCATGGGCAAATCGTTATCGGAATCGCCGAATACGGCCACCTCGTCGGGCATCAGGCCCAAAGCACGCGCCAGCTCCAGCGCAGCGCAGCCCTTGTCCCAGCCGGTCGGAAGAACGTCGAACAGGCGCACGCGGTTGTTGGGAAACACGAGCGAGAGCTCCGGCACCTCAGCGGCAACACGCTCGCGCAGCTCGGCGAGCTCCTCGCGCGAACGGGCACTCCAGATATTCGCCTTGTATACCGGGGCATCGTCAACGACAGGACGACAGGGAGCCTCTTCGCCCTTGAGCCACGCGTTGCCGCCTGACTTCATGGCGCGACGCACACGCTCGGGATCGCTTGTCACGCAATAGGCATCGTTATTCCAAAAGTCATCACCCAGACGGTAGACCTTCAAATACGTATCGTCGGTCTCCTGTTCAAAATAATCGGCTAAGCGCATAAGGACATCGTTATCGATTGCGCGCGAAGCGACTACTTCGCCATCGACAAACATCACCTGGCCGTTGCAAAACGCACCGGTCGAGAAGCACTCGGAGCGATTGCGGAACATCCAGCCCATCGCGGACGGCTGACGACCCGAAACCGGCCCAAAGTGCAAACCCGCCGCCTGCATGGCATGAATACCCTCAATGGCGTAGTCGCTGGCGCCGTCATGCCCGGCTGGAATCAGCGTATCGTCCATATCGGTCAGCACAAGTTTGATCATAAGGTCCCCTCGGTCATTCTTAATCCCATCTATTGTACCGACCTGCCAAAAAGGGACAGGTTTATTTCGGCAGGTTTCATCTGGGAAAACGCAAAGTCCCAGTTGTTACCTGCCAAAATAAACCTGTCCCTTTTTGGCAGGTGCGCTAGTATAGGGAACAACAGATTCGATGCGGGAGTGCCGGCGGTGCAAACCACAAGGCTGAGAGGCAATGGGCCCAATCCTTTGAACCTGTCAGTTAATGCTGGCGTAGGGAGCATGCCGCCTTTACAGGGGCGCTGTCTATGCACAGCGCCCCTTTTCTATGCCAAGGAGGCATGTGCAGTGATTGATTCGGAACAGCTTAAGCAAAATGTGGTCAAAGCCGTGGAGGAGATTCGTGCCACCAATCCGATGGCCGGCTCCATCACCAACACGGTGACGATCTATAGAACAACAAATCAATGTAAAAATCATCGCCGCTACGTTCAGGTGATACTGGTTTCCCAGAAAAGCAAACCCTGTTCCAAGCTCCAGAAGGAGCTTTGTGACATCCCTAACAAGTGCCTGCTCAATATCCCGTTCGAGCATATCCTCCCGGAAAGAAATAAAATCAAATACATATGGGTCTTTCATTGTCTGCGCTGCAAGTTCACTTTGCGGAGACGGTAAGCGGTGATCAAAATTTGTAACTTTATCTGCCAGCACCTGTCTCTGATACAAGTTGCTTTCAATCTGATGGACAAGAACATTTCGAGACCAGCCGTTTTCCGCTGACTTTTTGATATACCATTTACGTTCATCCATATCAGCGACCTTATCCAGAAGAACTATATTGTGACCCCATGGAATTTGTGCAACAACCTGTTGCACAATTCTCGGTCTGGATAAATCTCTGCGAATTTTGCCATATACTTCAAATTACGAACAGAATATCCTTTGCTTTCTGGAAAAGCAATCCGAATATCTGCTGCAAGGTTATCAATAAACTTGTTTCCCCATGATTTATGTTCATTGATTACGCAACCAATATCATAATAGAGAAGCAGCATATCTGCATTCACATGAATTGCCGCACGATATTGTGCCGCAGTAATTTCGCTCTTGATATTTTCGATAATGGAGAGATACTCAGTTGTATTCATTAGCACACTCATCGCCTCGCTTTAACATAATTCTTATCATTATTTTCTCTATATAAGATGCTTTAATACTCAATCCTAAAATAATCAAGATATGCCTTATATCTATCCTGCGCAGCAAGGCATGTATCCATCAGAAAACCATTTTCCTTGCCCCACTCCTTTAAGCCGCGATAGTAAAACATTTTCAGATTATCCTCTATAATAAACGGAACAATATTATATTTCAGGCACTCTTTAAACATAATCAGCCTGCCAATGCGTCCGTTGCCATCCTGAAACGAATGAATCCTTTCAAAACGCACATGAAAATCCAGAATATCTTTAAACGTCTTAACTCTTTTTCGCATTATATTTGCCAAAAGTGCTCGCATCTGCTCACTAACCTCTTCCGGCAAAGCGGTATCTCTGCCGCCAACCTCGTTCGGAAGCTTTTTATAATCACCGACAGCAAACCAATCCTTACGCGCATCACTCGTGCCGGTTTTCAAAATAAAGTGCAATTCCTTTATCAGCTTTTCGGATAAAGCAGTCTTTGCCTTATCTATAAGCAAATCAATACAGCGAAAGTGATTAGCAGTTTCAATAACATCATCCACGTTCAAAACTTCATTTTCCACACCAATCGTATTCGTTTCAAAAATATAACGCGTCTGCTCATGTGTCAGTCTGCTGCCTTCCATATGATTAGAGTTATAGGTCAACTCAATTTGCGTTTTATGATAGATACCGCCTGCATATCTGCTTGCTTTTTCTTCCTGCAGAACCTTTAACAAGCTACGCTCGCTCTGCTTAATCTTATTAACACGCTCCGGTTTTACTGCCGTTTCCGGAATACTCCATACTCTGCCATGCAGCTCTGCTCCCTGCGCACGTCCCTGTGCGCAATAATTACGCACGCTGCGCTCGGATATCTGCCACTTTTTTGCTGTTTCCGCTACTGAAAGATACTTCATCTGCTCACCTCCGTTACGTTATATCTAATATTAGTATAGCATGTTGACG
>ENA-OQCS01000738-OQCS01000738.1-human-gut-metagenome-genome-assembly--contig:-NODE-738-length-18137-cov-2.698112_pt1 | contig 18137 bp, 24 predicted proteins | sample MGYA00242757_ERZ504575 | MGnify/ENA primary metagenome ERZ504575 (study PRJEB26092, sample SAMD00036297) | human gut metagenome | host: Homo sapiens | study: EMG produced TPA metagenomics assembly of...
TGAGTGTCTATGTGCTGCATGAGGGACAATACGGAGAGCATGGTATTTGACTCGCAGGAATCATGGATCATGGCGGCCTTTTCGGTGTGGACCGTGAGGAATGGGAGAAAAGCCTCAGTTCCACGAAAAGGTCATGGAGCGCAGGAACATCAGCAGGAACGAGAACAGGCATTTCGCTCCCAGAACAGAGATTGCTTTGCCATCTATCAGGTGAGCCGTGACGATCCGCAGAATGTGCGCTTTATGAATCTGGACTGGCTAAAGTCCCATGACATTTCCATAGACCGCAGCAATTATGATCTCATTTACACTGCTCCGCTGAGGGAGTCTGGCACGGTACCGGAGCAGCTGGAAAAACTATATGAGCAGTTTAATCTGCAAAAACCGGCGGATTTTCACAGTCCTTCTATGAGTGTCAGTGACATCGTTGCGATCAAGCAGGATGGTAAGGTATCCTGTCATTACTGTGACAGTGTTGGTTTTACCCAGATCCCCGGATTCCTGCCAGAAAATCCGCTGAAAAATGTGGAGATGGCCGTGGAGGACGATTACGGCATGATCGACGGTATCATCAACAATGGCGCAAAAGAGCCTACGGTGGCAGAGCTGGAACAGCAGGCCCGCAGCGGTCAGTCCATTTCCCTCATGGATTTGGCTGCCGCTGCCCATCGGGAGGAACGGGAAAAGAAAAAGTCCGTCATGGAGCAGCTGAAAAGCCAGCCCAAGGCAGAACACAAAAAGACAGCGCCCAAAAAGAGTGCGGAAAGGGAGATTTGATATGGGAAACTTACTTTTGAGGAAATGAACCTGATGTGCATTTACAATACCGGTAGCCGCACCGGATTGATCGCCAGCCTGCGTGAGATGCGCGGCGAGCTATCACCGGAGGAAACGGAACTGAGTGAGCTGACCGACAGCGCCCTTATGAAGCTCTGCGTGATGACCGATGAGGACTTTTCCCAGCTGGAGCTGTACCCGGATTTTGACCAGTAAATTTATCGTGTAAAAATATAGTGAGAGAAATTGTCTGACGGATAAGCGATTTCTCTCACTTTCATCACAATATCCCACTATACTTAGAGAGATGGATGAAGTATAATCTAAGCAACAAACAATAATTTATTGAGGTGTTTAGAATGAAACAGAAGTACCTATGATATGCAACATTGTGAGTCTCATTCTGTTGATTGTATTTGTTATTAAGAGCATCGTTGATTATACTCAATACTCAACATCGCTAAACTCTGCACCTTTTTATTTGTGGGTGTTAGTAAATGCTTTGTTTTTGGTAATTCCTGCAATTATTTTGTTCGTTATTGGTTTCATTGTAAAGAAGAAACAGTAAACAATTCCAGTTTGTTTGTGCATTGATGATTATCTTGAACTTAGGAGGTGTTTAATGAAAACGGTTCTTTTACATGGGTTGGGACAAACTGCACAGGACTGGAAAGAAGTAGTCCAACAACTATCAATTTCTGATGTCGATTGCCCAGAACTTTTTTCTTTAACAGAAGATGAAATATCCTATTCGCAGATTTTGGGTGATTTAGAACAGCGGTATTCAAAAGTAAAAGAGCCGCTTCGTATCTGCGGTCTTTCGTTAGGTGCGCTTCTTGCGATTGATTTTGCTATTCGACATGAGGAAAAAGTGGATTCGCTGGTTTTGATTGGCGCACAATATAAAGTTCCAAGTTTACTGATAGATTTTCAAAATCTTATCTTCCGTTGTATGCCAGACAAGGCTTTTGAAAGTATGGGACTATCAAAAAGCAGCACCATAAAATTGGCTCACTCTATGCGGTCATTGGATTTTACTTCTCAATTAAACAATATTCGTTGTCCAGTGACAATTTTGTGTGGCAAAAAGGATGCTGCCAATCTAAAGGCTTCTAAAAGGCTAAAAGAACTGCTACCCCAAGCCACTTTGCACATCGTTCCAAATGCAGGACATGAACTCAATAAATATGCACCAAACACGATTGCAGAGATATTAAATCAGTAAATTTATCGTGTAAAAAATATAGTAAGATAAATTGTCTGACAGGTAAGCGCGCTCTCTCACTTTCATCACAACATCCCACTGTCCTTAGAGAGATGGACGAAGTATAATGTAAGCAACAATCGGAGTTTGTTACTCTTTTTGGAGGTGAATTGGTAATGATAAAATTAAAAATGTCTATTGAAGATATAAGTGAGTATCAGACAGGTATTTTACCAAAGAATGCTGTTAAAATAGAAACACCTCAGAGCATTGAAGAGATGATGAAAAAAGCGGCACCTATTGCAGCGGTATTATGTGTTTTAATGTTTGTAACGATGCTGTGTAAAACAGTTATGAACAAGACAGTTGTTATTTCGCATGTATTTATTTTGATTGGTTTTTGCCTGGGGTATATTTGTTTGGTGATACACGAGTGGTTACATGGGATTGTCTATCCGAGAAACGCACTGGTTACGATAGGTAAAATAACGGGTAAGATATCATTTGTTGCATTAGCATCATATCCTCTGAAGCGTAGAAGGTTTATTGTAATGTGCCTATTACCATTTGTGCTTGGAATAATACCATTATTGATTTTTATTGTTAGTCCGGCAGAATATAGAGAACTAAATGGACTAATGTTTGGCATGTCATGTATGGGTATGGTTTCGCCATTTCCCGATGTATATAATGTTTTTATTGTCTTAAAAAATGCAAATAAAAAAGATGCAATAATGTTTTATAAAAACGATATGTATAAGGTATCGTAAATTCTTATTTATGGAGGTATATATTATGAGAGTAATCATTTCAATCATTCTTATGGTAATTGCAGCGTTGGTCGGTTTTTTCTTTGGTGCTGGAATGAACGAAGCAATGGGTGGAGCAATACTACTTTCAATGATTACAGGTTTTGCTTGCACTATTAATGCTATTGAAAAGAACAAGAAGGACTGACAACTTCCTGTTTTGAGAATTGAGAAAATCGATACTTGTAGATGGAGGTAATCAAAATGAAAGAATATCAATATTTGATTGGAAAAATTATTGTCGCAGTGGCAATTATAGTTGCCGCAATCATTATAGCACAGGCTATTGGTGGAGCTGGAGAAAGTATCCGTAGTAGCTTGTTTCAATTAGGGGATGCTCTTCGATAACTTCCAGTTTATTGGGAAGGCGCAGAGAACGAAAAATCGGAATTTAAAGAGGTGTTGAGTATGAAAAGGTGGTTATCTATTTTAGCAGTATTGGGCTGTATAGTAGCGTTGTCTGGATGTAAAAATGAAAATGAAGCAAAACAAGCATATTTTAATGCAAAAGTTTTGGAAGTAAATAAAGAATATGTTGATGTTAGGTGTATAGAAGCATTTAATAGTGGGATTTCTGTTGATGAGGAATTTTCTGTTACAAAAGATGTAGTATCAGCAGGAGGAGCACCAGAATTGAATGTAGATGATAATATCCGTGTTGTATTTAATGGTGATGTAATGGAAAGTGATCCATTGCAGATAGGAACGGTTTATGCAATCTATCTTTTAGATGAAAATGGAGAAGTGATTCCAAACAACTAACAACTTCAAGTTTGTAACGGAGGTATTTGCTATGAAAGGAATTAAGATTGAGTTATTGGGGATTGCAACAATACTTTTAGGAATTGCTGTGACAACAAATAATTTCTTTGGATATGTCCTAGGTTTTCTTGGATTTGGCGTCGCTGTAGCTGGCTCTTTCAAAAATTCCATTCTAATAAATTGCACGACAACTTATCAAAAAATAAGCTCCCCATTAGCAAAAAATGAATAGAAAATGTATAAGAGCAGCAAAAACGAATAATTATAAGGGATTATGCATTAGACTCTAAAAACCAGACAGCGATCGCTCACCGTCCGGTCTTTACTATCCTATCTTTCTTACTGTCTGTCCGCAAGTTTTATGGTTTTCATCAGTGTATTCTCCAGCACACCTGCCGGACAGTCATCGCTATCCGGCTTAACTTTTTACAGCAATGTATTCAGATCCACCAGGGTTCCGCCCTCGATCTCCACGCACTTATCACTGTTCAACTGCAACCATACACTGCAGGCATTAGGTTATATACCTTTTCGTAATCCGCAGAGAACTGTAAACGTTTTGATGCATCCATATAATCAATGATCTCGATGTTGGTGGCGTACCAGATGTCGTCTCTGCCGCCCATATATTTGCAGAAGTTTTCGATCACATCCCAGTTGTCATTATTATCGAACTCATAGCTGTGACCCCAGACATACATCAGCTTCAGATACTGTCTCTTCTGGAAATTCGCGAAAAACTCCGCATACTCCATCAGCTTCGGGTCGTTATGGTGACAGGTGGCGTGCCACTCCAGGGGATCCTTCGGCAGTGCAAAATCCGGAACCGTCTCTACCACTCTGGCATAAGCAACGCCCAGCTGACGATACAGCTGCTTGATCTCCTCGCTGTAGGAACCGTTGGGATACGCATGTCCCCTGACGATCTGTCCTGTCCATTTCTCCAGACCTTTCCGATCCTCCAGAAGCTCCTGTGCCACTTCCACTAACGGACATCTCTCGATGGTGGGATGAGTCATGGTATGGGTTGCGATCTCATGTCCCGCATACAGACCTTCCATTTCTTCAAAAGTCATGCGGGGGCGTTCTCCCACCTGACCGTAATTCAGATTAAATGTTCCTTTGATACCATATTTATTAAAAATGTCGATCAGGCGTCTGTCCTGTACCTTACCGTCATCATAACTCATGGTCAGTGCTTTGGCTTTTCCACCGGGGAAACAAGTATATACTTCATCTTTTCCATCCTTTTCTACTGTAATTTCTATTGTGGTTTTAATAATATGATGATTTTCATCCCACATGTTTTCATCATATTACGACCGGAACGATTTTGCAACTGATAAGAATCCGGCATTAACTATCTTTAACGTGCAGAACTTTCCATTGCCTTCCTTCCATTCATCCTTTAATATAATAAAGTATACAACAAATAAACAAATTCCAGTGAGAAGGGAGCATATTTATGAAAAAATTCAACTCCTTCCGTAATCGCCAGAACGGCTTTGAAGATTTAGGTTCCGGCACCGCGGAAGCAGCAAAAACGAAAAAAAGCTGGTGGAAGGTACCAGTCACCATTCTTGTGATTCTGGTAATCGCTATTTTTATTTTCAATTCCACCTATCAGATCCGCGAACAGGAGCAGGCGGTTCTGATCACCTTAGGACAGGCCAAAGCGGTAACAGATCCCGGACTTCATTTTAAGATACCGTTCATCCAACAGGTCCGCAAGGTCAATACCACCATTCAGGGATTTTCCCTGGGATATGATGTAGATTCCAATTCTTCAGAAACCGACGATTCTCTCATGATCACTTCCGATTACAATTTTGTCAACGTCGATTTCTTCGTAGAGTATCGTTTCAGCGATCCGGTAAAAGCAGTCTATGCTTCCAAAGATCCTGTACTGATCCTGCGTAACATCAGCCAGAGCTGTATCCGCACTGTCATCGGCAGCTATCCGGTAGATGACGTACTGACCACCGGTAAAAATGAGATTCAGGCTGCTATTAAAGAAATGATTCTGGAGCGTCTGAGCGAACAGGATATCGGTATTCAGCTGGTGAATATCACGATCCAGGATTCCGAGCCGCCTACCTCCGAAGTCATGGAGCTTTCAAGCCGTAGAAACTGCCAAGCAGGGAAAAGAAACCGCTCTGAACAATGCCAACAAATACCGCAATGAGCAGCTTCCTCTGGCACAGGCACAGGCCGACGGTATCATCAAGGACGCTGAGGCTCAGAAGACCGAACGCATCAATGAGGCTACTGCACAGGTTGCGCGTTTTAATGCTATGTACGCGGAATATATCAAGAACCCGGCCGTCACCAAACAGCGTATGTTCTACGAGACCATGGAAGAAGTCCTGCCGGATCTCAAGGTAGTCATCGAAAGCCCCAACGGCAATACACAGACTTTCTACCCTTTGGAATCTTTCACAGGTACGACAACCGGTTCTTCCACGGAAAACAGTACCTCTGAAACCGCACAATAATCATTGTCTGCAGAAAGGCAGTTTTGATAATATGAAAAAATTAAAAATATATCTCTGATTCTATTGGTACTGGTGCTGCTGATCATCGGATCCTCCAGCATTGTCGTTACCAACGAAAACGAATACAGTCTGATCCGACAGTTCGGTAAAGTAGACCATGTAGTGAGTTCTGCAGGTGTTACCTTTAAGATTCCTTTTGTACAGAGCGTCGATAAGCTCCCAAAGGAGATCCTGCTCTATGATCTGTCTTCCTCCGATGTCATCACCAGTGACAAAAAGACCATGATCTGCGACAGTTACATTTTATGGCAGATCAACGATCCTCTGAAATTTGCCCAGACCCTGAACTCTTCCATCTCCAACGCGGAGAGCCGTCTGGACACCATCGTATATAACTCTACCAAGAACATCATCAGCAGCACTACTCAGAATGATGTGATCTCTGGTCGTGACGGAGAGCTGGCGGCAGCCATCATGAAAAACATTGGGAACACCACCGAGCAATACGGTATTGAATTGCTCTCCTTCGAAACCAAACAGCTGGATCTGCCCAGCGACAACAAAGCTGCTGTGTACGAGCGTATGATCTCCGAACGCGAAAATATCTCCGCGACCTATACCGCAGAGGGAAGTTCCGAAGCTCAGAAGATCCGGAATACCACGGACAAAGAAGTCAACGTCCTCCTGTCAGAAGCCAACAAAAATGCAGAAATTCTCATTGCCGAGGGAGAAGCAGAATATATGAAAATCCTGTCTGATGCTTATGCAGATGTATCCAAACAGGACTTCTATTCCTTCGTCAGAAGCCTGGATGCACTGAAGACTTCCATGACCGGCGATAACAAAACCGTGATCCTGTCTCCGGATTCCCCGATCGCACAGATTTTCTACGGAAGATAACGCAAAAGCCGTATCTGCAGTATCTTGCAGACACCGGCTTTTTTTATGCCAGAATCTCATCAATTCTACGTCTTTCTTCTTCACTGAATGCGGTAGCATGAATGATACCGATATTATCCAGAATCTGTGAAGGCTTGGAAGCTCCGATCAGAACACTGGTAATATCCCCATCCCTTAAGATCCAGGACAGTGCCATCTGTGCCAGGGTCTGTCCTCTCTGGGATGCCAGATCGTTCAGTGCACGTACCTTCTTCAAGGTCTCTTCCACAATCGCCGCTTCTTTCAGGACCTGCCGTCGGTACGGACACGGCTGTCCTCGGGAATACCGTGGAGATAACGGTCGGTCAGAAGTCCCTGTGCCAGAGGCTGAAGGTAATGATACCGATGCCGTGAGCTGCCGCGTAATCTTTCAGACCATCCTTCTCAATATCTCTTACAAACATGGAATATTTTCTCTGGTTGATAATGAACGGAGTGCCCAGCTCCTTGAACAGTTCTGCCGCTGCAATGGTCTGTTCTTTATTGTAATTGGAAATTCCCACATACAATGCCTTACCGGATCTGACAATGCCGTCCAGTGCACGAACGGTCTCCTCCAGCGGTGTATTGGGATCCGGTCTGTGATGGTAGAAGATATCCACATAATCCAGTCCCATACGCTTCAGGCTTTGATCCAGGCTGGCTACGAGATACTTTTTGCTGCCCCAGTTGCCGTAAGGTCCGGGCCACATATCATAACCGGCTTTCGTGGAAATCACCAGCTCATCACGATATACACCCAGATCCTTTTTCAGGATACGACCGAAATTCTCTTCTGCCGCACCATATACCGGTCCGTAGTTGTTCGCCAGATCGAAGTGTGTGATACCGTGATCAAAAGCAGTGTGACACATGTCCAGCATGTTGTCAAAATTCCCATTGGAGCCAAAATTGTGCCACAGTCCCAGAGAGACTGCCGGAAGCAGCAATCCACTGGCACCACAGCGGTTATATTTCATTTCTTCATATCTTTTCTCATCTGCCTGATACATTTAAATACCTCCATCTTTTCTGTGTCCTGCAATATTTGTGCCTAAGGCACAAATTTGCGTGTGAATGCATTTTTCACACTAGCCTCCTTGTTTTCTTTTTACCTTTTGTTGTCTTTATTATATTTTTTTTACATCTCCCGTTTCTATGCAAATTTTATAGAATAAGTGCAATATCTTACGAATTATCTCTTACGTCCCACGATCTTCAGGCGGCTGAAAAACAGGTAATACACAATAAAAGCAATACTTGTCACCGTCCAGGTCAGCGGATAGCTGAATACAATGGTGAGAATGTCATTTTTCAGAGGTACGGCTGTCAGGATCCATACCACACGCAGTGCGCAGATCCCCAGGCAGCAGATGATCATGGGAAGCCAGCTGTCGCCGATACCACGCAGAGTACCGGACAAAATCTCAATGGCAATATAGGTAAAATATGTCGGTACCAAAAAGTGCAGAATCTGTTCTCCGATCACTACCACCTGAGCATCCGTGGTAAACAGTTGATAACAGATCGATGCATAATTATAGAGGATCACAGACAACAGTACGGTTGCCCCGGCTGTAATTCCCATACAGGTACGGACTCCCTTGTGTACACGATCCATTTTCCCCGCACCATAATTCTGTCCCACAAAGGTAGTGATCGATATGCCAAAGGCATTGACGATCATCCAGAACAGGCTGTCGATCTTGCTGTATGCTGTCCATGCCGCTACCGTATCCGTTCCCAATGCATTCACGCTGGACTGGATCAGAATATTGGACGATGTATACATTACCGACTGCAATCCCGCCGGAAGTCCGATCCGGATGATCCTGTGGAACATTCTTCCATCAAAACGGATCTTGCTCAGTTCCAGACGATGCATATCTTTCGTCCGCATCAGCACCCACAATACCAGCACAGCACTGAGCGCCTGCGACAGGATCGTAGCAAGTGCGGCACCTGCCACACCCATATGTAATCCGATGACAAATGCAATATCCAGCACAATATTTGTCAGGCAGCTGACGATCAAGAAATATAACGGTCTCTTGGAATCCCCCACAGCCCGCAGGATGCCGGCTCCCATGTTGTAGATGAGATTCCCGATAACGCCCAGAAAATAGATTCGGATATAGATTGTCGACGGTCCCAAAATATCCTCAGGTGTAGACATCGCGCGCAGTGCCCATGGTGCCGCCGTAATACCCACGATCATCATGCCGACTCCCGCTACCAGGCTGAACGCAATGGAGGTATGTACGGCATAGCTACCATCTCGGCACGTTTTGCCCCATAATACTGAGAGATAATGACTGTGGCACCGCTGGACAGACCAACGAAAAATCCCACCAGCAGTTGGATCAGCGTACCGGTGCCGCCACCTACCGCCGACAATGCTTCCTTCCCGACAAAACGTCCTACGATCACTGCATCCGCTGCATTATATAATTGTTGAAAAAAGGTTCCGAATAAAATAGGGAAAAAGAACAGGAGCAGCTGCTGCCAGATGACTCCCGTTACGATCTTGTTCTCTTTCCCTATAACATTTTCTGTCTGCTGTTGTGCTTTCTTTGTATTTTCTTCCATGTAAATTATGCCCTTTGAAAATCTGTACTTCTACGATGATAGTATCATTTCCACAGAACCTTTTCAAGAGGCAATCTTATCCACGGCTCAGGGCAGGAAAACCCCGGGTGGTGGAAGCACCCGGGGATCCTGTCTGCACCCGGATGAGTCGCAGCATCCGGGCACAGCACTCTATACCAAATTGAGGGATTAGATAAAAGCTAAGTTAAGTTACTCCACGTCTTGCAGAGCCGCGAAGTCCTCTTCTCCGGTACGGACCTTAACTACCTTATCAACGTTGTAGACGAAGATCTTGCCATCACCGATATGACCGGTGTACAGAGCCTTCTTGGCAGCCTCGATCACAGTTGCTACTGGGATCTTGCTGACTACGACTTCTACCTTCACCTTGGGAAGCAGGGTCGCATCCATTTCCACTCCACGATACATCTCGCCGGCGCCCTTCTGTACGCCACAGCCCATAACCTGTGTCATGGTCATACCGGTAACACCCAGATCGTTCAGTGCTTTCTTCAGTACTTCGAACCGGGCAAGCTTTGCAATAACCACTACTTTGTAGATTCCGGTTGCGGGAATTGCTGCCGGAACTGTCTCTACCTTTACTGCTGCTTCCTTCATGGTTGCGGAAGCTGCGTCATAATCACTTACACCAAGGCTGGTATTTTCATTTACCTCCATGGTCATAGTGTTGGAAATATCCATAATGCTGAAGCCTGCATATGCGGAAGGAAGACCATGCTCGCAGGAATCCAGACCTACAATTTCCTCTTCCTCAGATACGCGTAAGCCAACGGTTGCCTTGATGATCAGGAATGCAATGGTAATGGTTACTGCAGTCCATGCTGCTACACTTACAAAACCTAACAGCTGTAAACCAAGCTGCTTGAATCCGCCGCCATAGAACAGACCTACAATACTGTCGTTACCGGGTGCGGAAGTAGTTGCGAACAGACCGGTTGCGATGGTACCCCAGATACCGTTCAGGCAATGTACTGCAACTGCACCTACGGGATCATCAACATGTAATTTGTAATCCAGAAGCCATACACCAAATACTACCAGAAGTCCTGCTACAGCACCGATTACGATAGCACCGAAGCAGTCGGTCACATCACAGGGAGCGGTAATTGCTACCAAACCTGCCAGAGATGCATTCAGACACATAGATACATCGGGTTTGCCATACTTGATCCAGGTAAAAATCATGCAGACTACGGTTGCAACTGCGGGAGCTACGGTCGTGGTAAGGAATACGGAACCTAACTGCTCTACGGAAGTACAAGCTGCACCGTTAAATCCATACCAGCCAAGCCAAAGAATAAATACACCGAGACATCCGATCGGAAGGTTATGTCCGGGGAATGCATTTATTTTTACGATCTTACCACTCTTATCCTTATCGAACTTACCGATACGGGGTCCTAACAGTTTTGCACCGATCAGAGCGGAAATACCACCTACCATGTGGATCGCACAGGATCCTGCGAAATCATGGAAGCCAAGCTGTGCCAGCCAGCCGCCGCCCCAGATCCAGTGAGCTTCGATGGGATAGATCAATGCGGAGATCACACCGGAGTAAATACAATAGGATAAGAACTTAGTTCTCTCTGCCATAGCACCGGATACGATGGTAGCTGTGGTAGCACAGAACACCAGGTTAAATACGAAATTTGAATAATCAAATTCTCATAGGAGGTAAAGATATCCAGTCCCGGCTTACCGATCAGACCTACTACATCTTCACCAAGCAACAATCCAAAGCCGATCAGAATAAACACTACGGTACCGATACAGAAATCCATCAGATTCTTCATCAGGATATTACCGGCATTCTTGGCTCTGGTAAATCCGGTCTCCACCATTGCGAATCCTGCCTGCATCCAGAACACCAGGGCCGCACCGATCAGAAACCAGACTGCAAATAATTGACCGTCTACTGCGCTTAAGATTTCTTCTGTCATAACATTTTCCTCCTCACTCTTCGTGAAATATCTTCCACCATACTTCACCGGTGTAAAAAAATATGCGATACTATGGTCTCATCCTTCGAAGCCCCATTGCATCGCATCCTTAGGGTATAGCAGTTAAACTGTTTTCCACATACCCTTACGCTATTTTTGTCCGGCCACGCGCGTTGTGATACTGCCAAACAAAAGGCGCTACAGTTTTATTCTGTAGCGCCTTTGCTATGTTGAGAGTATAGCACCGTAGTTTTAGAGTGTCAACACGTTTTTTACATTTTCTTTATATTTTTACAGTTCCAGCAGAAGCCGTTCATATAAGCTTCCTCCCCATGTAACCTGATCCTGCCTGTGGAACCCCAGGTTTCCAGCCAATCGCAGTGACACCTCATTTTCCGGCATCACCAGCATCTGCACCTGCTCAAATCCCAGTTCTTCTCTCCCATATTCCAGTAATGCCTTACACACTTCTGTAGCATATCCCTGTCTCTGCCACGGGACACCGATGACGAAACCGAGTTCCGGATTCTCATAGCCTTCCCTGTTGGAGAAACCGGCTCTGCCGATCACCTGTCCGGTTGTCCGATCGCAGATTGTCCAGACGCCGTAATTATAGAAATAATACATATTTTCCGTATAATCCTTCAGATAGGCTTCTTCCTTCGCCCGCTCCGGATAGAGGCCTTCCATGTACCGGGTAACAGAAGGATCCGCATAAATCTCATAAAGGGCATCCAGATCCTCCACGCAAGTCTCCCTGACGAGGCACCGCTCCGTGGTCAGGATATCCCAGGGAATCCCCACATACCTGCGGTAGACCTTCTCTATGTAATCCCAGTCCAGTTCCTCAAGGTTTTCACAGGCATAGCGGGCACCGGAAAAGTCCTGATCCCGGTTATGCTCGTGAAGCCATGCCAGTACCGGACAACCCTGCCGGAGCAGTTCCTGTGCACGCTGCCCCTGATCAGTGATCCAGAGCACGCCGCCTGCCTCTGTTTCCGAACTCCGTTCAGGGGTCTCCAAACATATCATATTTTCTGGGATTTTCGGAATTTCTTCGGATTAACTTTGTATCTAATATGATCTGCCGCAAAAATACATCCGCAACAATTCTCCTCTTTACCTTTTTAATGGAATCAACTAAAATATAGATATTATTTTAATCCATTTTTTTAGAAAAAGAAAGGACACTATTATGGCAAAAAATCCTATTGTTACTATTACCATGAAGAACGGCGGTGTGATCAAATGCGAGCTTTATCCTGAAATTGCACCCGAATCCGTTAACAATTTTATCAGTCTGATCAACAAGCATTTCTATGACGGTCTGATCTTCCACCGTGTCATCCGCGGTTTCATGATCCAGGGCGGATGTCCTGACGGCACCGGATGTGGTGGTCCCGGCTACAGCATCAAGGGTGAGTTCGCTGCTAACGGCGTAACTAACGATCTGAAGCACACCGAGGGTGTTCTGTCTATGGCAAGAGCTATGCATCCCGATTCCGCAGGCAGCCAGTTCTTCATCATGCACAAGACCAGTCCTCATCTGGATGGCTCTTATGCCGCTTTCGGTAAGGTGATCGAGGGTATGGATGTGGTAAATAAGATTGCTGAGACCCGCACCGATTACAGCGATCGTCCCCTGGAGGATCAGGTAATGGAAAGTGTTACCGTAGATACCTTCGGTGAGACCTATCCTGAACCCAACAAACTGGATAGATAAAATAGTTGTTCATAGTTTGTTTACAAATCCTTCAAGGAATCTTCAATTCCTCAACATGTTTTAGACATTTCTGTTTCATATACTATAACCATAGAAACAAACAAAACAACCATTTAAGCCCACAACAGTTTCTTGTTTAAAAAACTTTTTCATAATAAATGCCAAGGATCAGAATCCTTGGCATCCTCCCTTTCTAGGGGTAAAATTACAGCTATCGCGGTAGAACACTACGCCGGATAGTTATTTTTTTGCAAATCTCCCGCATCGCTGCGAGAGATTTTCTTATTTATCTCAGAATTATTCAGCCTTACCAACAGATCCGAACAGTTCCATCTTCTCCTTAACAGTAGCCTTGATAGCTTCTGCACCGGGAGCTAAGAGCTACGAGGTCGAAGCCCTTGCCTTCGAGATCCTTACCAGCCTCGATGTACTTACGGGTAGCATCAGCAAATGCCAGCTGGCACTCGGTGTTAACGTTGATCTTGGATACGCCCAGGTCGATCGCTTTCTTGATCTGATCTGCGGGGATACCGGTACCACCGTGCAGAACCAGAGGAAGCTCACCGGTCAGCTCCTGTACAGCTGCCAGAGTTTCGAAGCTTAAGCCCTTCCAGTTAGCGGGGTATTTACCGTGGATGTTACCGATACCTGCTGCCAGGAAATCAACTCCCAGATCAGCGATAGACTTACACTCCTTAGGATCAGCGCACTCGCCCATACCGATAACGCCGTCTTCCTCACCACCGATGGAACCAACTTCTGCCTCAATGGAAAGTCCCTTGCTGTGAGCAGCCTTAACCAGCTCAGTGGTCTTTTCTACGTTCTCAGCGATAGGATAATGAGAACATCAAACATGATGGAAGAGAAACCTGCTTCAATACACTTATAGCAGCCTTCGAAAGAGCCATGGTCCAGATGCAGAGCAACGGGAACATCAATGTCCAGATCCTTTAACAGTCCGTTTACCATACCAACGACTACATCATAACCGCCCATGTATTTGCCGGCGCCTTCGGATACACCCAGGATAACAGGGGAACGAAGTTCCTTAGCGGTGAGCAGGATGGACTTTGTCCACTCCAGATTGTTGATGTTGAACTGACCTACTGCATAGTGGCCTGCTTTTGCTTTTTTGAGCATTTCTGTTGCGGATACTAACATTTTAATACCTCCATTTTATATACTCATTCTTGTTAGGATATACGAAATGTAATCCATTCCTAAATGCACACAGGAAACACATTTCGAATAATCACTTTGTGACTACCCAAACTATAACACAACTCTAACAAAAAGGGAACAACTTATTGTTAAATTTTTACCAAATTTTATGATTTATTCTATTCCACACGAATATCCATGCCCTTACAGATATTCTCGATCACTACTTTCGTATGGGTTCCGCCGTATTCTCCGTCCAACGTCCAGGGCAGTGGATCTGTGGAAGTGATCTCCAGCTTCGACGTCCGGAAACAGTACATCGCGTCGGTATCAATATCCCGATTCAGTAAGGATACCATAATATTGTTTAATTCGATGGGATTCTTGGGCCGCTTGATCAGTGTGACCTCAAACACGCCGTCATCCAGCTTGACATTTTTACCGGTGATCCTTTTAAATCCGCCTACCGACACAGATTGGTGATCATTCCAAAGATAAAATCATCTACGATCGTCGTATCATCATAAGTAACGCGCATGGGATAAGAACGGATTGTCGGAAGACGTTTCATGCCTTCCAGCAGATACGCCATATGACCCAGAACATTTTTCATGTCCTGCCCCGTCTCATAGGAGACATCCGTGAAAAGGCCGAATGCTGCGATATATACAAATACATCCTGATTAAAGGATCCCACATCACAGGCAAAATCATTCCCCTTTACAATCGTTTCCGCGGCATGCACCATATTTTTCGGCAATCCCAGACTGCCTCCGAAATCATTGGTACTTCCTGCCGGGATATATCCAATAGGTGTCCGGAAGCCACTGCGGATCATACCCGTGACTACTTCGTCCAAAGTACCGTCTCCACCGCTGCAGACAACAATATCATAGTCCTTGCTCCGATTCCTGGTCTTCTCCATGGCATCTTCACTTTTCTGCGTGGGATAAACGGTAATCTCATAATCACCCTTGGTAAACACATCCAGAATATCCGCAAGCTTGTTGCGGATCTGTGCCTTTCCGGCTTTCGGATTATAAATAAATAACATCTTCTTCATAAATACTATCCTCAAAATATGCAAAACGGGACTAACAGAATTCTCTATCAGCCGCTCCTCGTCATACTATGTTTTTAAGCTACCTGACCGCTTAAAAACTTCTCAATATTGTCCACAGCGGTCTGCTCATCTGCACCCTCTGCAGCTACTGTAAGCTCTTCGCCTGCGCAAAGTCCCAGGCTCATCATGCCCATAATGCTCTTGGCATTGATCCGCTTATCATCTACTTCAATGTAAATGTTGCTTTCGTACTTGCTGGCTTCCTGTACTAACAGTGCCACCGGTCTTGCGTCCAGACCATCTTCCAGTCTGACCTTAATGCTCCTTTTTGTCATAATTTTCCTCCTCTTTTACGTCCTGATTCTATCTGCTAACTCGCTGAGCTTACGTAACCTGTGGTTTACACCGGATTTTCCTACCGAGGGATCCAGATATTCCCCCAGCTCCTTCAGTGGAGCATCCGGATTCTCCAGTCTGACTTCCGCCATCTGACGCAATGTCTCCGGCAGATTCTCCAGTCCGTAGTGGTCCCGGATATATTCAATATCCTCTATCTGTCTGGTCGCCGCATTTACCGTTTTGGTAATGTTGGCGGTCTCACAGTTCACTCTTCGATTTACGGAATTGCGCATTTCCTTTACAATTCTCATATTCTCCAGCTTCATTAAGGCAACAGGTGCCTCACATACATTCAGAAGGTCCACAATGCCGGATCCTTCCTTCAGATAGACAACGTAATACTTCTTCCGAAGCACGATCTTGGCTTCTATATCAAATCCCTGTATCACACTCTGTAGTTGTCTCGCTTTATCCTCATCGGTGCATACAAATTCCAGGTGATAACTCTTCTGTGGGTCGCTCATAGAACCAATGCAGAGAAAAGCTCCTCTTAAAAATGCTCTTTGACAGCAGGAATTTTTAATCAGCAGGGGGCTCACAGGTTCCGACAGATCACCGATCTTGTCGATCACACTCCGCATCTGTTCCTCGCTGATTTTAACATCAGTATCTATATTATATGTTTTTTTCAATAATGTAAAGCCTTTCTGACGACCGCCTCATTTTCCGTCTGGAAACCGATCATAAATCGCCCTCTGCAGAACGTCCATATTGACCGCTAAAATGCATGATCGCAGCCAGCTCTGCAATCTGGCAATGCCTTGCCGGGCTGATTCTCTTCGCCAGTTCTTCCTTTACCTCACTCGAAAATGACATGTCAGATTCCTTCTCTGGGTACATCACGGTGATACAGTTTGATACCGTAATGACCTTCTGCCTTCAATCGTTCATATAACTTGTTTGCCAGAGTAACACTCCGATGTTTGCCTCCGGTACATCCGATGGCGATCACCAGCGATATTTTCCCTCTTTGATATAATTCGGAATCAGGAATTGAATCATATCGGTCAGCTTGTCCAGGAAAATTCCGGTCTCAGGAAAACTCATTACATAGTCCTGTACTCCCTTATCATTGCCGGTCTGCGGCTTCAATTCTTCTATATAATAAGGGTTGGGCAAAAATCTCACATCAAATACCAGATCAGCGTCCGCAGGAATTCCGTGCTTGAATCCGAAGGACATGACTGTTACCATGAGACTGTTGTACTCTTCATTCTGTACGAAAATTCGATCCAGCTCCTCTTTCAGTTCTCTTACCAGAAGATTCGAAGTATCTATTACATAATCGGAATTTTTGCGGATCGTCTCCAGAATCTTACGTTCTTTGTGAATGCCGTCCTCTACTCTGCCATCCGCAGCAAGAGGATGTACACGTCTGGTTTCCTTATACCGTTTTATCAGAGCTGAGTCATCGGAGTCCATAAACAATATCTCAAATTTGTAGCCTTTTTCCTTTAATTGTTCCAAAATGCGGGTGGCGTCCGTGAAATTCTGGTCCGCACGGACATCCAGTCCCAGTGCGACCTTACTGATCTCACTTCCGGGCATGGCAATCAGTTCCACGAACTTTTCCACCAATGACACCGGCAGATTATCCACGCAATAAAAGCCGGCATCCTCCAAAAGCTTTAATGCAGTTCTTTTTCCCCCTCCGCTCATACCTGTTACTACTACAAATCTCATATGCACCTCTCACCTGTCTTACAGGAATTTGATCTCGGGTTCCAGATCTACCTGAAAACGCTCTTTTACTCTTCTCTGAACTTCCCAGATCACGTCTTTTACATCTTCTGCGGTTGCATTTCCTGTGTTAATAATAAATCCGCAATGCTTCTCCGACACTTTGGCTCCCCCTACGGAATATCCGCGAAGTCCGGACTCCATAATCAGTTGTCCCGCAAAATGTCCCGCAGGGCGCTTAAATGTGCTGCCTGCGCTGGGATACTCCAACGGTTGTTTTTCCCGGCGCCTTTTCGCCAGATCAGCCATTTTCTCTGCGATCTGTTCCGGATCTCCCTGTTCCAGGCGGAAAGTCACCTTCGTCACCACAAAAGGCTGGTTCTGGATCACACTGGTCCGATAGCCGAATTCCATAGTACCATTATCCAGTTCCATGATCTCCCATTGCGGTTCACCACGGTTACCGTGCTCACCACCTGGCTCATCTCTCCTCCGTAGCGCCGGCGTTCATCACCGCACCGCCACCGACGGTTCCGGAATTCCCGCTGCGAACTCCATCCGGTGAGACCTGCTCCTTGCAGTTTTGGCCACCTGGC